>VFQN01004014.1_pt1 | contig 20005 bp, 24 predicted proteins | sample 3512371 | NCBI WGS metagenome assembly VFQN01 (sample SAMN10412370, study PRJNA504923) | tailings metagenome | isolation source: Replicate 2 from Balatoc abandoned mine | place: Philippines: Itogon, Benguet | collected 2017-08-28
CCCTGTCACCTGATGGTTCACATGGGGCCACGGACCTGGTGGAGGGGGAACAGGGGGCCGGGGGCAACCAACCGCAACCGCCGCCGCCTCTGGCGGCACCGACGTGGCCCCTGCCGCCGCCGCTGGTGCTGCCGCCGGGCCGGGACCTGGCGCTGCCGCGGCTGCGCGTGTGCGGCAACCCGCGGTGCGGCAACTTCGGGTGCGAGGGCGAGTGGGCGCTGCCGCTCAAGCAGTGCGGCGGGTGCCGGGCGGTGCGGTACTGCGGGGCGGACTGCCAGCGGGCGCACTGGCCAGAGGGGCACAAAGCGGAGTGCAAGGCACTGGCGGCGGGGGTGGCGTCACGCTGATGCATTGCGCGTTAGGTGATGACCGTTACAAACTTGCAACGCGGAGGTGTGAGCAGTTGGCGAGTTGGGCCTGCATGACGTGTCCGTCGCTGTGTACAAGTTGAAGTTCCAGCCATGCTGCTACGGGCGCTGCACGGCTACTGGTATGCAGATAGGCCTCTATCCACGTGTGACCTCCTGCAGGGCAAGCCAGTAAAGGGCTAACGCACGCCACGGCAGCAGACTTGCTCAGGACCGTAGGTGTAGGATGCATGTCGTTCCACCCACTGTCCAAACAAGCGGGTACGGACACTTACCGCTGGTATACTGGCCAGTCGAAACGAAAGCCGTGCCGTTGTAGAGCGGAACTTGGTCTTACCGCTGGTATGTATCATTTCGACTGTACTCGTCGTTGGGTGAAAGAGCGGCTGTCGGAGCAGCTAGCCGATGTGGCTGGGCTGCATTGGCAGTTTGGCACCTGCATGTAGCTCGCTGCCTTCGGCGACTCAGGCCACGCCGCAGGCCTGCGGCGGCTGGGCGTGCTGTGGGAGGTGGAAGACGTGGCCTTGGGCGGTGGAGGAGGGCGCCGGTGGTGAACAGGGAATACGATGCGGCTGCTGGTGTGCGTAGGGGGCGCCAATGTGCAGCAAGGGTGCATGGGGGCGGTACTATTGTGACCGAGGCCTCTGGGTGCTGGGTGGAAGCCTGGAAGGCGTTGTTGCAGTTCCCTTTCTTGTCTGTGGGAAGGTTTACAGGTTTTAAGAGGCGGGTAGGGACAAGCCAACGTTGCAGGTGTGATGTCGGTACTCCGCCAAGGGTGAGGGCAGTAGAGAGGATCTTCCGTTCGTGCATTGAGGCACGTGGAGCGATGGTGGTGACATGAGTGCAGAGATAGCCCTGCAGCGCCAGCCCAAGCGCTGCAGCGTAATAGCCGTGCAATGCAGGTGCGGCAGTCTAGCGCCCACAGAAGCCCTGCTAAAGCGCCTGTTTGAGAGGCCTTGCCAACCCGGGGCTTATGCTCACTTTTGCGAGGCCCAAAACACTTGTGCACACGAAGAAGGTCGCGCCGAATGTTTGCTGGATAGGTCTTGGGAGGGGGGCCGGAGCGCTCTGCAGTTGGGGTGTTGTGGCTAGGATAAGGACACAGGGACTAGGTGCCCAGGCAGGAGCCAGGAAGCCTGTATCCTACGCTGTTACGTGGTTCAGGTGGGCAGGCGGGGCCTGTAGGGCTGAAGCGGCTGCAATTCAGTTCCAAGTCGGTTTGTTAACAGTGGCAGGCAGGGGCAGGGAGTCCCGTGGAACCAGCGCGTGACGCTTGCATCCCGCGAATCGACCGCTTCAATTTTCAATATACAGAGTAGGGAAACAATGGCTAGTACCGGCCTGCTCCACCCTTAAACTTCTTAGGAACGGCTGTTCGCAGCTGTCCTGCGTTCTGGCGCACGAAGAGGCACGCTGGCCAACTACAAGTCCCAGGTCTTATCACTTGAACTACATTATCTGAACCGTCTGTTGGATACTCTTTTAAAGCATATAGCCCAGACAAGGACAGCCAGGCCATGTTGCAAGTCCCGGCGCGTCTGTTAACAGACGAGAACGCTGGTGATACAGCTCTTCAGCTGCGTAACACACATGGCAAAGGTCTTGGCGGCGGTAAGGGCAACGCCCTTCAGCCGCTCGGAGGAAAGGCAATGCCGTTCGGGGGGTTGAGCAACAACAAGCTGCTCAAAGGCCAAGCTGCCGGGACCCACCAAAGTATCGAGAAGCGAAGGGCCTTTGGCGACCTGACCAACGCGGCTTTTGGTCGGACGCTGCAAGCTACCCAATCGAAGGCTACCGGGCCATCGGCAGCCATGTCCAGCCGGCCCCTGCTGAAGCCCCAGGCGCCTCAGCCTGAGGCGCCTCCTGTCGAGCGTCTCTTCGGCGCCGGCTGGAAGCAGCAGCAGCGGGACCTGGCGGTCCAGGAGTCCGCGGCCGAGGCTGCCAGGGGCAGGCAGCTGCAGCGGATGGCTGCCACCCCTTGGGGCATCAGCCACCTGCAGCCTCTGCAGGTGCGTGTACATCACTCCTACGCCTAACAGTTGACGACGCTGAAACGTACCGCTCAGACAGAACCTAGGTGCTTGTGCTGCCTCCCGTAAAAGCGCTGTGCTTTTGCCGCATTCCTGCTTGGCACACTTTATGCGGTAGCCGCTGATCAACTCGAGAAAGCATCCATCGAGGGCGGCACACATCCTTGCGGCACACTCTTCCGAGGCCCGTGCAAACGCAGCATGCTTCAGGAGCTGCGCAGCACCCTAGAACTTCCTACCATGTCCCCAACCGCGTGGGCATGTTCCATTACCCCCATGTCACGTGTACAGCACGGCACGAGGTGTACATGCCGGCCCACATCTCCCAATGCGCTGCCCATACGCCCTCCCCGCCCCCCTGCCCGCTGCCCTGCACATGCGTGAGGACAGCGGCTTCAAATCCTCAAACTTTCCAAAGCTCTGACCCCTTGCCCCTGCGTGCCATCTCGCCCTGCCCGGAGCCCTTGTCCCCGCGTGCCCTTCCCGCCTGTGCACGTGCGCGCTGACAGCGACTCCAAAACTATGACCCCTTTCCTCTGCGTGCCCTCGGCCATGCACGTCCAGGTGCGCGCCGACAGCGACTTCGGATATCAAATTCTCCAAACTATGACCCCTTGTCCCTTCGTGCCGTCTGCCCTCCCCTGTGCCCTTGCCCCTGCGTGGCCCCTGCCATCACGTGCAGGTGCGCGCCGATAGCGACTTTGAGAGTGACAGCGGCAGCGACAGCGACTCGGACGGCGAGGCGGGCAACGTGTGGGGGCGGCAGCGCGAGCGCGAGGAGCCGGTGGTCGTGGGCCTGGTGCCACGCGTGGGCGGCATCAGCAACGGCACCGCAGGTGGGTGCAGGGCTATGCCGCGGGGTCTGTGTGGGTTAGGGCGGGTGGTGGGGCCGCGAGCGCAAGGAGCCAGTGGTGGTGGTGGTGGTGGTGGTGGTGGTGGTGGTGGTGGTGGTGGTGGTGGTGGTAGACCTGGTGTCGGCAGCAGCAGCGGTATCACAGGTGGGTGTCGGGCTGTGCCATGGGGTCTGTGTGAATTAGGGTGGGCGGTAGGGCCTAGGCCCGGCCGCCGTGGCAAGCCCCAAGGCGTGAAAATCCATGCGCAACGCCCCGACGCCTCGTTCGGTGCTGCATTGGGAATTCGGCGTGCCAAAAGCTTGAGTGTACAAGGGCTTTGGGGTGGAAGGTAAAAGCTGTGAGTGTGCGGCTGCGGTAGGTGGAAGGCGTGTGTTGCTCTGTAGGGTTTGGGGCCAGATGGGGGGTTGCGGTGTAGCGTGCTGCGGGTCCGCGTGGTTGTTGGCATGGGGCCCCTGAGTTCGTGCGCCGCTTCCGAGCCCTGGGGGGCCATCCTCCAGACAAGGCTCCGGAGAAAACCAATACTGCACAGCATGTTGCTGCTGGGCCCGTAGTAGGGAGGGCTGTGGGCAAGGGGGCGTACTGCACGGGGAGGTGCTGAGGGAGACTGCTCCATGGCGCAGACGGTGGCTCCCTTCGCAAGCTGTCCATAGCTCAGGGGACTTGGCAGCTGCATGTGCTGAGGTGGTTTGCCCGAGCAGCCCGCCGCGGCGACCATCTGCTACCCACCAGGTGCTCTCCGCCCACGCAACACGCAACTGCCACTCGCCTCCTTCCCCACGCTCTTCAACACGACCTGCGTTCCGCGCGCACCATGGGCAAGATGCAAGCCCTACCGGCCGCTGATCACAACCTACGGTATCGCCGCACACGCGCCCACCACCGCCTTACCCCCACCTGCCCTACCTGCCCGCACCTCATCAGTACCCTCACTCTGTCCCTCCTGATATTCTCCCTCCCCCCCCATCCCCAGCGGCCCCCCGCCCCGCGCCGTCCCGCCTGTCGCCCTCCAAGCTGCTGCCCGACCTGGGCGCGGGGGAGGCCTGCAACAGCCTGGACCTGGACTTTGACTGCGCTGACCGGGACGTTGACCGTGGCGTTGACTCGGACGAGCGCCAGCAGCCGGGCGCGCAGGGCCAGGGGCGGGCCCAGGCGGTGGGGCAGGTGGTGCAGCAGCTGGTGCAGCAGCAGGAGGAGGTGATGGAGCTGCGGCTGGAGGACATTGAGTTGGCCAGTGACTACGATGAGGAGCTGGAGGCCCTGCTGTAGCCGCCGTTACGCTGGGGCTCATATGGAAGCCGTCACGTTCTTGGTGGGCCTAGGTGTGAGCCCACGGTGTGCGCCGTGGCCTTGTTGGTTTAGGCGTGCAGTAGAACGAGGTGTAGCCGTGGATGCATTCAGTGACCGGAATGGTTACCGGTAAGTGTTAAGGGAAGCCGTAGCGCGGTTGCTGTTGGGTGACTACAGTGGCTACGATGAGGAGCTGGAGGCGCTGCTGTAACCTGCCTGTAGGAACGGCTGTACCGGCGCTGCCGCCGCCGCCGGCTGCTGCTGTGGCGGCTGCTGCGGCGGCGGCGGCGCTGGCGGCGCGGGCACGGTACGCACGTGTCGGGCCGGGGCGGCCCACGGGTCTTCCTTGCCGCAGGGCAGGGCAGCGCGGGTAGGGAGGAGTGCCTGCGTGGCTGCTGTGACTCATATCAAGGGGAGTTGGAGGCGCTGCTGTAACGTGGGTGTGGGTGAAGTTGTGTTAGGGCTCATATGGAAGTCGTGATTCGCTCTTCGTGGGCCTAGGTCTGAGCCGTAGTTTTGTTGGTTTGCGCGTGCGGTAGACAGGTGTGGCCGTGGGTGCATGCAGCGAGCGGAGTCGTTACCGGTAAGTGTTAAGGGTTAACGGAACCCGAAGCGCGGTTGCTGTTGGGTGACTACAGTGAAGGCGCTGCTGTAGCCGTGGGTGTGCGTACGCGTGGAACGAAGGAAACCGTTTGAGGCGTCAGGGGTCACGGAAACGCTGGTGGGTGTGGGCGTAGTTGTATTGGGGCTCATTCAAAAGTCGTGATTCGCTCATCGTGGGCCTAGGTCTAAGCCGTAGTCTTGTTGGTTAAGGCGTGTGGGAGAAAGGTGTGGCCGTGGGTGCATCCAGCGAGCACCTAAGTGGTTGAGTGTTTAGGGAACCCGTAGCACGCTTACTGTTTGCCGATGAGAGTGTAGCCGTGCATGTACGTCTGTGCCGCACTCGTTGCTGTGCACAGATGTGGACGTGTGGTAAGCACGCAGGCGTGGACGTGACAGGTGACAGGTGCAGATGTGTGGCCGGGGACATGACATATACAGCCGCGAGAGGACAGGAGAGGAGCTGGGAAATGTCAGGAAAAGCGTAGTGGGCTGGTGCCGATATGATGTTCGTTGACAGCCTGTAGTTGTGGGTGTAGGACGTTGCCTTTGTCCACGGGTGCAGACGTAGACGCTGCTGTCGTGTACGACGGTCACAAAGTACCTGTCATCCGGGACAAATTAAACGCCAGACCTTGACGTTGTTGTGCGTTTCTCGGCTTGAACTCTCGCAGCGTACGGTAACGGGCAGGTCCACACAGCTAGTTGTGTACCGGTCGGAGAGCATAAGCCGCACCAGGTGCGCTTAGCCGCATGTGCAGCAAACAACGCGGCAACAGTGCTGCTTCGGGAACACTGGTGACGTTTGCACGAATGCAACCGCCTTCGCAACAGGATCAGGAAAGCACGCAACAGCGTTGAGGGGCGAAAGTGCGAACACGGCCTGGGACACCTGGTCTCCTGGTGTGGGCGCGAGGTGCTGCAGCAGCGGTGGCGGCGACGAGCCCTGAAACGGCGCTACGTCACAGAGAGTTCCTAGAAATGTCGGAACAGGCCCCATTGTCCAAGGGCGTCAGCCGTTAGCACTTAGCAGCAGCAAGCAAGCAGTTCTTGCCACGAGGGCCGCTGGTGTCTGTCAACGCGTAAACACGCCCCTGCGGCCGGTACCTCTATCTGTGAACGGCCAGGAACGGCCGACAACTCAGGCCCCAAGGCCAAGCCGCCTTGCACACGTGTCCAGGCACATGAATCCGAGGCAGTTCCAATGCCATGCTTACAGATTGTGGTCTCCAATACGTTCAGATAGAGGTGCACTCCACCTCTTTTGGCCACCGGCCGGGCCCTTGGTTGACAAGCAAGGGCAGCCATGCATGTCAAGTACGACGTTCGTTCTTCTGTCGGCACACATGAGCAACGGCCGAGGTCGCTGTACCCGCCAATTCGTCCGCCCCTGATGCGTCAGGTGCGTCCAGGTGCTAGCATCAACAGTGACGCAAGCAAGCACTGTCGCACACGACTCCACACACCACCTGGCCCCAGGCAAGCGCGCATGCATCCAGCCGACGCCTCAATGCGTTGTTGAAAGATGGGCACTACACGCGCACGCGACACGCCGTTGCGCCTCTGCATCCCACGCACCAGGACCGCAGATGGACATCAGAGCGGTGGGCAATATACCCCACAGAACTACGCTCGAAAGTCTCCTTGCTCCTGCCTGTAATGCGCCGGCACTTCCGCCCAACAAGCAATAGCTTGTCTTAACGAGTAGCCCGTCATGACCCAAATGGCAGCTGTCCATTGCCACTGCCCACTACCATTAGGGCATAGCAGTCATGAGGGAACAGGAGATCAGGCCGGGGAGGCAGAGACTACCTACAAGAAATTGACGAATGCAAGTCATTACCTAGGAGTGCAGTATGAAGGGTACGGCCGAATACCAGCACAGTACTCAAAAGCTGGTGCCGGCAGGGCAAAAGGGTGCCGTACTGCTTTGCCTCAAGTGGTAGGAAGAGCGTTGTGCGCTGCGCCCGATGCAAACCTTAGCTAACAAGCGGTTGACCCCATGGCATAGCGGTTGCCGCACCGTGCCAATCCATTAGCACACCTCCACGCCCATCCGTACACGTTCACGTACTGCTCTCCCGAAGTTCCCCAGCAATTCGCTACCGATATTCGCCTCTTGCAGTATACTTTGTTGCCCTGCACCCAGCGACGCCATCCCACGTGTCGCACGATTCGCATTTGCTCGCAATGCCCATGATACTCCATTCCTGACTAGCTTGCTCACCTGCCTAAGCGCTGCCTATAAAAAAGGTGCTGCTGGCACTGCGATTGCCTTACCCTGTTCTCTGCTCCTACCTACCCTACCTACGCACGAAGCCAAGCCTCGAAAAATCCGTAAAACATTGCACAAATCTGCCCAGGCTGGCCGCATTGCCCTCCCCAATGATAGGTGCTAAGTGTGAGGCCCAGCACCATTCTTACCCCACGAATGCGGGCCAACATCACACATGCATAGACAAGTCCTTGCTGTCGCACCACCTCAAAGCGTCCTCACCCGCTCTTCGGCCCGACTTGCCCGCCACCCTGCCTCTCGAGGTGCAGGTGCCGTACCGCAGTGGGTGTCTTAACACACAGGCCTCCCATTGCCGCCGCGACACCGGTTCCGGAGCTCAGGCCCAGGGGCGAAGGGGTGCTCACGGCGCTTGCCCTCCCCGACCCGCGAGGCGTGTGCGGGGCGGCGTCCTGCCGCCCGGAAGCACCCGGTGCGAAGGTGCCGGAAGCTGCAGCTGCCATGAACGAGGCGGGGAGGGACACTGCGCTAACGAGGCCGCCGGGGACAGGGCCGGAGCTGCCGCCGCTGCCGTTGCCGCTGCTTCCGTCGTAGCTCCAGTTGAAGACGGTGTTGGGCTTCTTGCTGTTGCGGCGGGTGGGGGACATGAGCAGGCACTCCATGCGCTTGACCTGGAAGGGGAGCGGGACAGGGAGCAGGACCGGGAGGGGCGCGGTGAGGAAAGAGAGCAGGGGAAGGCTTGGGTCCTATATGTGTGTGGGTGGGAGCGCAGACTGGATTGATGGATTGTGGGTTTTTCGTGGGTGGCGGGTAGGCAGGGGTGCTGAGGCTGTGCGCATGTGGAGGGGAGCCTTTGGAGGAGCGCAGGTGGTGGTGTTGATTGTCGGTCGGCACACGTGCAGCGTGGGTGCGCTTGTTGACAAGGCACAGTTGCGGGCAACAGGCAAGGAATGCGCCACGCTGAAAGGGAATTGAACAGGTGAAGGATTATCTAGCAACGGTTGGGTGAGTATGCAATTGGAGGTGTGTATCGATGCAATTGGAGGTGTGTGCTTTAGCTCAAAGTTGCGGGACTGAAGCGACGTCAGACGCGGGGTCCCACCTTGGGGGTGCGCTCGCGGACAAGGCCGGACATATCGACAGGCGTGTCGAGAAAGTCAACCGATGATGCTCCCGGTGAAGCGGCATCGTGTTGCGGAGGAGACCAGGGCCCGGCCCCGGAGCAGGATACCGAGAGTCGCAGTCCGCCAAACGGCGCCGGCCCGCTGTAGCTGCCATGCCGCGTCATGCCTTTGTTACTTGCAATGTAAGCGCGTCTTGCTTCGCTTCCGTAAGGCGGCAAGCGCGGCTTATGGGATTGGCTTGGGTGCGGGGGTTGTGCCGCAAAGCTATTGCAGGCCGCTGTGGCGTCGGAGCCTGGGCCTTGGGCTTCGGTACCGAGAGCTACCACGTTCGCATCCATCACAGAAGACCTGGAAAGTACCGGCCTGCATTCAGGGGGACAGAAGCATATCGCGGGCCCGTCATTGGACGAGGCGCGACAAGCGCTGCACGCACGGGTGGTGGCAGGGCCTTTATCATTGATACCAGGAACATCTTGTGACATAAGTCATTACGGCCTCATCCAAACTCACGTGCGGAAGTAAGAGAGTCCCGAACCCACACCCAGAAAGCCGCACAGAGCACGCCGGCCTAGTCACACAGGCCCTTGTTACTGCCTGACTTGGTAACGCTTTCTAAAGACCGCGTCCTAGGTAGTTGTATGAGATTGGTTGCGCTGGGGCGCGATGGAAAGGGGTTGGAACAAGTTGTGTGCGGACGACAAGAGCAACAACGCGCCCTTGTACGCGTATAGATCGTGTTTGCAATTGACGATGTGTATAGAATTGTACTGGCTTTTGTTGCGGGAACTCGAGGAGTCTGCCCCCCTCCCCGAGAGACGCGCGCTTTTGCGCATTTAACCGTACGAAGCGACGATTTCGCTTCGGTACCTCAGAGTGTGCTCCGACAACAAGAATACAGAAAAGTTCGATGAAATATACTTGTATAATATCACATTGTATGTAGTCCCACACGCGACGAAGTTCAGCGACCACATACCACACCATGCACAACGAAACGCAACAGGATTTAGCAAGTAGGCTACGACAGGTTTTGCCTGGGAATGGTGCCGATAGCAAAGCCCTGTCTTCCGCGACGCCCGCCGCCGAAGCGGCCCAACGGGTTGGCCGCAATGCTTCTGCAGCACCAGCTAAACTCTCGAAAACTGCATCCCACGCACCGGAACCAACGGCTGAGCTCCCGCTCCGGCTACCGTCGGTGCCGCACCTGCGCATGCAACGCGTGGATGCATTGCCCGACGCCGTCCAGGAACGCGTGCTAGAACGCCTGCTGGAGCTAGAGGAGGAGCAGCAAGCGTCCAGCAAGCCGAGCTGGCTGCCGTGGGGAGGGGGACGGAAGCAGCAGCAGCTGCCGCCTGCGACAGGCTCTGACGGCAACGCGTTTGCTGCACGGCGGCAGCTGCTTCAGCAACGCCGTCGCCAGGAGCTACCTTCGGACGCGGAAACGCCCGACCTGTCGAGTGAACCGTACGACAGTATTTCTCGGCAGCTAGAGCTGCAGTGGCGCACTTACGCCAGGTGGGGGCAGGGGCAGGGGGCAGGGTTCGGGTGGCAGCAATGAGGGCGGATTGGGGTGGAGGGCTCTGGGGGCAGGAGCCATTGGCAGGCTGCGGTTGGTATGCTATCAGCATTAGGGTAGCCACAGCTCAGCTAAGGGTGCCCTTTGTGCTCTGTAGTGGCACTGCTTCTTGGCGTTACGTGGGTTGGGGTGGGGGCGGGGCGGGGCGGGGCGCTGGCGGCAGGCTGGCAGCAAAGCCACAGGACAGCGAAGGGCGCCAGTGGGGCTCAACAGCAGCGCTGGGTTTGACATGCTGGTCTGAACCAGATTCGCTGCCTCGCTTTGCTGCGCATCTGTGCTCTGTGGGGAGCGTGGCCTGCTGTGCCATCACGGCCGGCCGCCAATGCCCTCTTACATTGTCGCACTGCACGTCTGCTAAACATGACTGCCCTTTTGTGACCACTACCAAGTAACGCGATGACGTGCTGCACCGTCCTCGTACGGCACTGCCCCTCAGGCTGTACCCGGAGGAAGCTGCCGCCCTGTTGCGCACCAGCGGCCTCTTGGACGGCACCTCCAACACCACCACCACCAGCAGCCCCACCTCCTACACCAACACCGATACCACGGCCAGCGCTAACACCAGCGGTGGCAATGGCGGCGGCAGCGGCAGCGGCGGGCCCCTGTTCGGCCTCTGGTCGCGGCGCCAGCCTCTGGCGGGTGCGGGCGGGGAGGGCCCCGCGGGCCAGCCTGGGTCCGTAGGATCCGTAGGGTCCGCAGGATCCACAGAACGGGGGCCGAGGCTCCTTGGGCGGCTGCTGCCCTCTGCTGCAGAGCTGCAGAGGTCGCTCCTGCCGTCGTCGCCGTCGCCATGGCCACCGACAGCTGTAGGAGGGGCAGCAGGGGCGCCAGCAGCAGCAGCAGCGGAGGCGAAAGGCAGAGGAGAACGTGGCGGCAGCAGTATGGGTGCGGCAGCGGGGACGGGGGCGGGCGGCGGCGGTGGCGGCGGCGGCGGTGGGCCGTACGGCAGTAGGGGCCAGCAGCGGCGGAGGACATGGGAAGTGGCTGCGGACATGCGGGATCCGGTGTTCCGGGGGTTGAGCTGGCAGTTGGACAGCTGGTACGACGAGTACTGGGAGCGGTTGGAGCCGTTGAGGAACGGCCGGCGGGCGCAGGTGTGGGCGTTGCGGGGCGCGGCGATGCCGTACGACTGGTCTTTGAGGCGGGAGGGGGTGAGGGGTGGGGAAGGGAGCGGGGGCCTGGGGGCGGGGCTTGTGCGGCGGGCGCTAGGGCTGTGCGGTGGAGTGGTCGGGGCGTTGGGCACGGCTGCGGGGTTGCTACCGCACAGGGCCAATGTGTGGGAGGTGGTGGCCTTGGATGCGGAGGCGGGGGAGGGGGAGCACGGGGCAGGGGGGCGGGGAGGAGGGGCGGTGGGTGTGCGGGGAGGGCGGGGGAGGGGAGCTGGGGGCCTGGCGGCGGCGCAGGCGGCTGCCAGGCGGCCTGAGGCGTTCGCGTTGCGAAACGCGGTGCTGGTGCCTCCTCAGTGGCTGTGAGCGAAGCTCGGACTGCGTATTAGGGTACATGATGCAACCATTAACGGCACACAGTGTCGGTTGGCAGTTGGGAGCAGCTGCAGCGCTTGCATGCACGCGACGGGCTGTTCGGGTGCCTCCCCAACCCGTGACCCCCGGTTTTCAGTTGTTGCACACTCATGATGCATGCAGACGCACTCGGGCGGGCGGGCGGGCGGGAGTGTAGGCTGCGGAAGACGGTCTTGGTCAACAGCGGCCCTAAACGGCGGTCTGGTCAAGAGCGGCTCTGAACCTCGTTTACGCACAGTCGCAGGATGGCAGGATGTAACTTGCGTTCAGTACTGGCGGTTTATGGCAATGAAAAGACACCCATTTGCATGCATATGATATGATGGCAATGCGCGTTTTCGTATGGGCAGCTGCGGCATCCGGCCGCTTCGCATCGAGGCCATTGTTAGGCCGGGACCTCCCTTCACAATCTAGGACTTCCTGGACCTCAAAGTGGTGCTGATAGCGCTCATTGCCAAATAACGATCGCCTGTTTCGTTGTTTTATTCAGCTCGCTCTTGCTGGGCAAAGTACTTCGTTGCTTTTCCATTCGATTTATGACACAGCGACCCATGGGTCGTTCTGACCCTTGAAACTCCTCTTCCCTGTAAGCACCAACAGACAACATATATAGGTTGCGATAACAACACTGTGCAGCACATTGGCGCCATGAATGGCGGCGCGGGCCGGGCCGCTCACGCGACCGCGAGCGCGGACGAACGCGCCAGGGCGCGCACTTGGTGCACGTATGCGCTGTTGTTGGTGCTACTGGCAGCTGGGCTGCTTGGGCCCTGGCTCGCGGGCGGCCTTGGCGCAGGGCGGCAGGCGCAGCAGCACGCGTCGTGGGTGCGGCGAGCAGCCAGCGCTTGGCGAGCCGCACGGAGCAGCAGCAGCAGTAAAAATAGGGATGCTGGTAGCAGAAGGGAGCAGAATGGTGGAGGGCTTGGGGCGCCTGGAGGCGTCGGGTCCCCAGGCGAGAGCTATGGGCGAGGGGGCCGTGGGGGTGGGGGTAAGGGCAGCAGGGGCGGCGGTGGGGGCGGTGCTGCGAGGCAGGCGGCGGAGGCGGCGGCAGCAGGGGCGCTGTGGGCTGGCGCCGATGGCGATTGGTCTCCGCTGCCGCCCTGGAGTGGCGTGCCGCTGAACGCGACGCGGCAGGTGCGTGGCGCGTGAGTTTGGGAGACCCGTGTAGTGGTGGAGGCGGGGCATGTATGGCATGTACCAATAACAAATAAAACACGTAAGCGCACGCGGCAACCACCATCTCGACCCTTTACCGCGAGCGTGACTGCGTGGGGACGAGTTGCCCACTGTCCCTCTGTCCCCAGCCACCACATCCCTTACTCCACCCCCAATACGCATGCATGCCCAGCTCTCACCACAACACTCTTTGGCACATGACCCACCCCCACTGCAGGAGGCAGCCGACCTGCTGCTCCTCCGCGCCCGGCAGTTCCGAGCCCTCGCCTCCGCCAGCCCAGCCCACGCCGCCTCCGCCTCTGCCGCCCTAGCCGCCGCCCTTGCTCTCCTGCCCCCCTCCCCTACCCCACTGGACCGCATCCTCGACACCCTGCGCCAAGACCCCCCCCCCCCCGCCTCCATCTCCATGCCCAGCAACACCATCCCGCCAAAACACAGTGCTTCACACCCCCACCACGGCCCCAGCCTCAGCGACAACTACGACCCACACCGCGCGCACCACAACCACACCGACACCTACAGCCCTTCGGAAGGCGACAAAGGGGCTGCAGCTAGCAAGCTGGTATCGCCCTCCACCTCCTCCTCCTCCTCCTCCTCCTCCTCCTCGTCCCCCTCCGCCTCCTCCGCCACGCACCACCACCCCAACCCCTCCCCCTCCCCGCTGCAGCTGCTGCCGGCCGCAGTGGACCTGGTCTCCGCCCTGCGCGCCCAAGGCCCCAGCGTGGCCTGCGCGCACGACCCCACCCTGCCCCTGGTCAACGGGGAGTGGTGGCGTCGGCCTTTGGCCTCGAAACACGCTGCTTCACCTGGCTCCTCCTCTTCCTCCCCCTCCTCCTCCCCCGCCTCCCCTTCCTCCTCCCCCTCCTCCCCCTCCTCCCCCTCCTCCCCCGTGCTGCTGCCCCCAGTGCTGGTTGCCGCCAACCTGCGCCAGGTGGAGCTGCTGACGCCCTTCTGGGGCCTGGAGCTGCTGAGGGTGGTGGCCATGCTGCAGGGAGGGGCGTGGAACACGGTGGAGAGAGGGGCCCAGACGATTGACCCCACGGGGCCAGGGCCCGGGGCAGGCGCAGGGGCAGGGCCGGAGCCAGGGGCTGGGACGGGCAGCACGGCGGAGGTGCATGGTTATGGGGTAGTACGTCAGGAGGCGGCGGCAGCGGCTTCCAGCGGCGGCGACGGCACGGAAGCGGCGCAAGCTGCCGACACGGACCCGGACTGCGCAGTATCCACGCAGCCTAGCGATGCGCCGCTCGTCCAGCCCCAGCCCCCGACCCGCGGGTCACTGCCGCCCCCGGTCGCGGTGTCCATCTACGAGTCGGGCAGCTCCGACTCCACGCCCACGTGGCTCGCCGTGCTGTCCGTGCTGCTGGACGTGCTGCGCGTGCCGCGGGCGGTGGTGACCCGCGGGTCGCTGCGGCGGTCGCCGGGGCAGCACCGGATCGGCTACCTGGCGGAGCTCCGGAACCGCGTGCTGGACCAGGCGCTGCTGACGCCGCCGCCGCCGCCGCCAGGGCCGGGAGCGGGGCCGGAAGGGCTAGAGGAGGGCGAGGTCGGTCCGGATGGGGAGGCGGGCTGGGGCCTGTGGGCGATGCAGGTGGGGAAGGGTGGTGGCGGCGGTGGCGTCAGCAGCGGTGAAGCCCAGGATATGTCCGCGGCTCGGGGGAGTGGCGAGGTGGCACCCAACGGCGAGGCGGATGCAGGCGGCGTAGATGGGGACGGGGGGCCAGGCGGTACTGCGTCGGAGGATTCGTCGTACGGAGGTTCGTTGGCAGTACGGCACAGGCGGCTGACCCACGGGTCGTTCCGCCCGGGCCGCGTTCTGTTCCTCAACGACGTGTACGGCTGTGCGCCGGACCTTGTACGGCTTGTACTGGATGCGGAGGCCATGGGGGCTGACCTGGCGTGCGGGTTTGACCTGGACCGGGTGGGAGAGAGTGCCAGGAGGAGGAGGAGGGGCAGGAGCAGGAGGAGCAGGGGCCTACTTGGGGAGGGGAGGGAGGGAGACGGGCTGGGAGGAGAGGAAAGAGGTGGAGAGGAGAAGGGGAAGGGGGAGACGGAGGAGGAGCGGCAGGCGCGGAGGCTGGTGGGGTTGATGAGGGGGTTGAAGGAGCAGGGGGGGAGGGAGGAGGGGCGGACGGGCGGTAGAGGTGGGTTGGCTGCTGGTGGAGGCGGGGGAGCGGATGCTGGTAGTGGTGGTGGTGGGGGCGAGGCTGGTGAGCGGCAGCAGCAGGGTGAGGGGCAGCAGCAGGAGGCGCGGGGTATCCAGGCTCCGGTAGCGGGGGCGGGTGCAGGGGCGCCAGGAGGGGGTTGCGGAAGCCGGGAGGGAGGCGCTGGACCCGGGGGAGGAAGTGGAGGGTCCGCGCTTACCCGGCATCGAGGGTTCCTTGGCGGTTGCCGCCACCCCCGTCACCAACTCTGGCGCATTAGAATCTACCGCCGCCGCTGCTGAGTCCGTCACCGCCGCCATCGACACCCCTACCGTCGCCTCCGAGTCCGCTGCTGGTGCTGCCGATTCGGCCGCCGCCGCTGCCGCTGCCGCCGCCGCCAACGGTTCCGCCAGCACTAACGACGTCCCCGCCGCCGCCGCCACCGAGTCCGCGGCCGCGGAATCCGCCGCCGCCGCCGTTGACGCCGCCGTCACTGCCGCTACTGAGTCGGCTGCCTCCGCGCTGTCCGACGTGCTGTGGGCGCAGGCCATGGCGGCGGCGGGGCAGCGGTGGGACGGCAGCCGCCAGTACGCCTTTTACGACATCTGGTGGGTGGTGGTGCAGGTGCTGAGATGGTTTCCTCTGGGTTGGGTTCCATCACGCCCTCTGAATAGCGCGAGGGCGTTCGCTTGGGCATGCCCCTCACACACTTGGCAAGGCGTTAGCCTCTTGACCAGCCCTCACACACCCTGAACTGTGACGTTGCTTGCCAGCGATACAATTTATCATGTCAAGCTGTGTCTTGCTGCGTGTGCTTGTGCATGTGTGCTGCGCCCATGCGCAGGGTGGCGCGAGATGTCGGCGGCAGACGGGTGAGGCCCCTGCCACAATATGCTTGCGGTGTCCCGTACTCACATGGTCGAAGTTCAACGTCAATGGGTCAAGTCCGTAGCCGCTATGCTGCGAGCTGAGATCTTGTTACGACACTTGCTGCTCTGCTGTCGCGCTTGCTTGTTGTGCTCATTACCGTAAGGCGTTCGGCAACCTCCCGTGTTGCACCAGAGCTGCAAATCCGGCACCTGGACCGGTAGGCAGTCCACGAAGTCACATGCAGCTAATGACGTACATCACACTCCCACGTGTGACCCGTCTGGACACGTGCCCCTTCCCCAACGCCCAGTACGGCACCCAGATGCACAAGGCCCACCGATCGGTTGTCAGCATACGTCTCAACCGTGGTTACCCATTCCCCTTTTCCTGCCCCCTAGATGGACAAGGCCTACCCCATTGCGTACAACCACGGCCCCTCCGCCCTTCGTCTGGCCATGGGCCTGCCCACCGCCGCCTACTGCTGCTGGAACGGCGCAGCGGCAGTCAACGCACACATCTTCTTGCCGCCGCCGCCGCCGCCGCCACCTCCACCTGCCTCCTCCACCAGCACCAACAGCTCCTGCGACGCCTCAGCCGCCGGTGCGCCCGGTTTTACTAAGCACGGGCGGCTTGACGGCGACAGAAGCAGCAGCAGCGAAGAAAGCCCCGGCGCCAGCAGCTTCCCGCAGCTCCGCTTCCGACGCAGCCTGCCCGGCGAGTGCGACGCGAGCGAGTGCTCGCTGCTGTGCGACGACATGCAGCGCCTGGGGTACGGCCGGGTGCTGATCGACCCGTGGGTCAGGCTGTCGTACATGCCGTACCACGACAGGGGGCTGCACCACGAGTGGCTGCATGGGGCGCCCATGGTCACGTGGGGCGAGCTGGCGGCGGTGGGGGCGGCGGGGAGGGAGGGAAAGGATGCGGCGCCTATGGATGTGGGCTACAACAAGCGGACACCGCAACAGGTGGGTGGTGGAATGGGCCTAATGGTGGGGCATACCCTGCTATCCGTGAAGGTCAAGTGGGGGAGCTGGCTGTTGGGGCGACGCCGGGGGAGGCATGGGAGGGCAGCTGTGCTGATGGTAGCTCTACGGATGGTATTGGTTTGGGCTGCAATAGGCGGACCCGCCACAGGTGGGGGTGCTGTTATGAGCATGAAGGTGGGGCGTGCTCGCCACAGGTGGGTGCTCGCCACAGGTGGGTGCTGTTATGAGCTGCTGTCATGAAGGTGGGGCGTGCTCGCAGTTGCAGAAGTCACGTGAGGGGAGCTGGCGGCGGTGAGAGCGGTGGGAGATCCTCACCCTTCTTCAAACTGCAGTACAGTGCGGCCATGTGATTGCACCTGTTGCAAATTTTTTTGGTTGTCCCCTTTCAGGAGATGGGCATCAAGGTGTCCCTGGGCCGCCTGTGGTGGCAGGCCACCCTGGGGGGCGTCACGGCCCCCGACATCAGCAAGGAGCTGGACAAGGGTGGGTTAGTTGGGGTGGGTTACCGGGGGCAAGGGGAGGGGCCGGGGCGGCACGGGGAGGGTGCTGTCTCCTGTGCATAGCAGAGGGAGCGTTACGGGGCCGCACATCAGCAAGGAGCTGGACAGGGGTGGGTCAAGGGGCAGTGGGAACACGGGAGAGGTAGTGCAGGCGACACGGGTTTGGCGGGTGGGAGGCTCTGTCTGCTTTGTCCTGCACTTGGTGAGTTACAGGCCCCGACATCGGCAGGGGGCTAGACAGGGGTGGGTTGGGGGTAGGTTAGGAGGCCCAGGGAGGGGTGAGAGACACGTGGAGGAGCGCAGTGCAGGTGACGCGGGTTGTGCAGTAGGGAGGGTGTCGCGCAGTATTGTGCAGTGCGGTAGAGGGAATATCCCCGGCCTGGGCTAGGAACAGAAGTTAGGGGAAAGATGTTGCGTGTGGGTTAAGACGGGGGACGGGCAAGGAGCATTTTTCCAAAAGTTCGTGAGGGGTGGACCGATTAGGGAATCGCATGGCCGCACGGAGGGGAGAGAAGTTGGGGAGTGCATTACCGTACATACATCGTCCTGAGACGCAGCCCCGCGGCGGTTTACCCCACATGCCTCCCCAACGCGCCTCAACTGAATGCCTACCGCCCCGATCGCCCGTACCCCAGGCCCGTTTACGACAGTGGGGTGCGAGCCCCCGCCGGACCCCCCGTCAGACGCACCACAGCACACCCACACCCTAACCGACAGCAGCAACCCAACCACCACCACCACCAGCACTGTTTCGACCACCACCAGGACCTCCATCGGTGGTGCTGGCACAGCCACGGACAACGGCCTTGGCATGAGTCACAGCAGCCCTGGCAGCCAATCCTCCCTCCCCGCCCGGCCCTCCCTCCCCGCCCTACGGCAATGCATGGAAGGCACGTGGGCCGCCCTAGCACGACGCGTACGCACCCTGCCCGCGCCGCCGCCAGCGCCGCCGCCGCCGCCGCCACAGCAGCAGCCAGCGGCGGTGGCGGCGGTGGCGGTACAGCCGTTCCTACAGCAGGACCAGAGGCAGCAGCAGAGGATGACGGGCGGTGTGGGCTATACGTCGGTTGTCACGGTCAATGGCCTTGTGCCGAGCTTGCAGCAGCTGCAGCGGCAGCAGCAGCAGCAAAGGGCGGCGGTGGCGGAGATGTCGGCCCGTGTGGCCACGGGGTGGGGCCCAGCCGCACCGTACATGCAGGTGGGGACAGGGGACGGGGGTACGGGTGCACGGCTTGGGGTGACACGTGTCAGTGGGGCATGCGGCGGTGGCGGGAGTGCACGGCGGTACGAGTTGTACGGCAGTACGGCAGTACGGGCCGGGTGTGGATAACTTCCTTTGTTTGGCTGGTGGCTAAATGTCACAGCTCCGACGTGGCCGACTTCCCCAGCGCCCACATGCTATGAGAACTTATGGTGTTCCTGCAATATTCCTGCAATATTCCTGCAATATTCCCTTGAATCACAGGTTGAGTGCGTGGACCTGATGCCCGGCTCCGATGTGGCCGACTTCCCCAGCGCCCACCTGGTGGACCTGGCGCTGCCCAACCACACGCACACCTACCTGGAGGGCAGGGGGTGGCCGACGGGGGACACGGGGGCGTAGCGGCGGCAGCAGGTTCATGAGCTGTGTCCCGGTTAGGATGAGGGGCAGTTGTGAAGGTACCGTAGCAACGGTAGGGTGGCAGCAGCGATCAGGAGAGCAACGAATGACGTTGGCTGCAGTGGTGCCAGCATTCGCGACAGCGCGGGGCTGCGGGCAGCTGGCCGGGTAGGACCTCCCTGGACCTCCGTGACAGGGTACCTGTCGGATGCTGGAAGCACGGGGCTCCGTGGGTTGAGCCACATGCATGCGTGTGACGCTGGAACTCTGTGCGGTGCGGCTGGTTGTGCGGCTGGTAGTGGCACAACGGACGACGCGGATGTGGATGTGCGATGTGCGATAAGCGGGGACGGATGCTACAGGCCTGTCCAGGCGCCTGTCCCTAGCTGTACCGGCGGCCAGGTAGGCATCGTAGCCGGCCTTGGATGTATGTACGGCTTTTCAGATTTGGTCCCTTTTCAGAGCCCAGCTCCGTCCCAACCGGAAAACGGGGCTGGTCCCGGGCTCCCGGCTATCAGGGACATGGGATTTCTCACCGGACCTTGACGTGCGGGTCCCGTGGTCCGACATGAAGGTGGTGGCAGGTGGTGGCCATGCTCGTTAGGCGCACTTTGTTGCCTAGGCAACCAGGGGTATATATCACTGGAGTGACGCAACGAGTGTGCGAAGAAGCTCACACGTAGATGCAGCGTTGCATGTACGGCACTCGCCTGTCGTACGATGATAGCACTGTAGTGTTGTGCACCGTACAGTACGTTGTGCGGTGCGTGTCAGATGGTGTCACCTGGTGTGTTGCACGAGTGCCGTGTTTGTTTGTTTCAGGCCGGGTGCTCCTTGCGTTGCTTGCTACCTAGTAAGCCAGGGTATGCTCACACCATGGTACCAGTGGATGGTAACCATCAGTACAATGCAGTGCACATCCTAGGAACGCCGCTTGTGCTCCAATAGCACTCTGCTCAGTTCGTTGTCTTGCACTTGCTGCGATGGAGAGGATGGTACGGTGTCAGAGATACCAGTGGTACTGTAGTCTGTGCTGTGAATGCGGTACTGTCGTCTGTGTGTGCCTCGCCTCGCCTTGAGAGACAAAACATTCTTGGTTCTACGCATGGAGACCCTTGAGCCTCCGGCTCGTACATGGGT
>VFQN01004015.1_pt1 | contig 20005 bp, 21 predicted proteins | sample 3512371 | NCBI WGS metagenome assembly VFQN01 (sample SAMN10412370, study PRJNA504923) | tailings metagenome | isolation source: Replicate 2 from Balatoc abandoned mine | place: Philippines: Itogon, Benguet | collected 2017-08-28
TCGGAGCTGCCAGCGCCCCTCACCGCCCTCACCAGACTCGCCCTGGGAGGGCTGCTGCCGCCGCGCCCGGGGGCCGGCCCCTTGGAGGTGGTGGACGGCGTGGGCTGTGTGTCCCCTGACGGCGCGTTACCGCCACAGCTGCGAGAGCTGGTCCTGCACACAGGGGCGTCGCCACGGGCCCTCGCACAGCTGCAGCCGCCGCCGCCGCTTGCATGGCTTGCAGTTGAAAGTCTGTACTTTGGAATTGCCGATGTTACGCCCGACGGGCGGCTGCGGCCGGAGGCGGTGGCGGCGGTGGGCCCGACGGTGCGGCTGCTGGCGGCGCGTCTGGGCCGAACGGAGAACGACGAGGTTTTTTACGACTCCCTCGACGTGAAAAATGACGGCGGCGCCTTCATGCTGCGGCCCCACGAGGGCTCCCCCAACGGCCACATGGAGTGGATACAGCAGCTGCGGGGGCTGGACGCCTACCAGGCGGTGATCAAGCTCAGCCGGCTGGTCCTGAGCGCTGCGGACCTGTGCTGCCTGGGGCAGGCGCTGCCCGGCCTCGAGGGTAAGCTGCTACGCATGGGTCAGGACGGCACAGCCGAGTTCCTGATGTGCGCACGGAGTAACGCAACGTGTCGTCCTGCATAACCGAATCGCAGTATTCGCTGCCCCGCATTGGCAGAGGCACATGTCAGGCTGCCTGTTACTCATGATGCTTGCTGCTGCTTGCAGGCCTCGCGCTTCGAAGCTGCCTGTTACCCGTGGTCGCCCTACCCGCTCTGAGGCCCCCTATGCTGCAGCTGCAGGACCTGGTGCTGGACCTGAAGTACTGTTGGGTCTCAGAGCCTGATGTGCTAGAAACCGTGTTGCTGCTGCTTTGCCGGCCGATCCAGGGCGCGGTGCAGTTGGCGGGCCTGGAGTGTATCAACTGCCCAGCCGTGGTCGACGTCGAGGAGCTTGCGGGTTCTCTGTCGCAGAAGCTCGAGGACAACTTTGGACTGAGGTGGATAAGAGTTGTGGTGTCCCACTAGGGGGTTCGGGCAAGTGCGTTGGTGGTAGCGCATTTACAGGTTTGCTGTACGGTAAGCTGTGGTGCTGCTTGACGGCTTAGCCGTACGCATAATCAGCTGTGTATCCTTGCATGTAGCGCAGAGCGGGTGACGGAAAGCGCTGATTGTAGGCCAGCGGCATCGGGCAACGGGCATTGGTGTTGGGGGCCGCACTACAACCTGGTCTTGTCGCTCTTCAACTCGCAAGGCACGGTCGAGGGACGCAACGTAGGGTGGCGCACGTTGTGCTTTGGCGTTGATACTGGTCGTGTGTGTGTTGCAGCCACGGCATGCACCTGTAATTGCATGTGATACGCGTGTTGAAAGAGGTCCTTGCTAGAAGGTGCACTTCAGTCCTCCCTGCCATTGCTGTTGCTTGCGGTATTGCGGCTGTGCGCTAAAGCCACCCGCATTTGGGGTGTGGTGTTGGCTGCACGGGAGCCCCTGGTTGGCTGAGCACAATGAGAAGGCACGAAGGGCAAGGTGTCGTTGCACGAGGCACGGCTGGTACCTGGCGAGTACCAGGAGTTGTACTGGCCGCACATCTACCGCGGGCTCAGGATGCGTGCGTGCGCGCGTTGGCTCATGGAATGATGCATGGTTCCAGCAGTGTGCCGGTACGCCGTGCGTGTGTAGTGGTGCCGTGTCACCTATGGACTGACTGTAGAAGGGTCCTGCGCTACTTGGATTTACGGTGCCGTACCGGCCGCTTTTGTTCCCAAATGGATCACTGCGTAGCTGTCCTGTCACGTGTCCTGTCAGGGTTTGGGACGGGCGACTCCCCTGTTCACGGCGGTAGGGCGCAGGTGATCGTTCGCGGCTTCGCGCCGTGGACGACGACACGCCGTCGCGTTGCCTGGCTTCTTGATAAGCTGCAAAGCATCCCCCTGAGCGCAAAGCGTACACTATCAACTCCTCGAACCCAGCTTGGACCGGACGCGCCAGACCTTACAGAACCAGAGGTCATATCAGCACCTACCGGATGTAGGCATACTTATAATACTTACTGTTAGGAGTCGTGAGCTGAAGCCCGGCCAGGGGCCCTCAGAGGCAATCGCGGCATCGGGGTTTCGCCCTCGCCCCTTGCCGTAAAACAGGTAGTGGCGTGGAGCTTACAAACCTCAGGACATTATCAAGCCCACGAGAACGGCTCTGCATCCAACGGGGGCTGGCCTTGGGGGCAGGACAGATCCCTCGGCGCCTCGGGGCTGTGACGACGGAAAGCCGGGCGCCGAACCCCCCACCTGCCACTACACGCCGCACACCCATTGAACATCACCCCACCTGCATGTGTCGCTTGTGCGTAATCCGCACAGGTATTGGCCAGCAGCAGCATAAGCGGCGTGCTCTGCACGACCATGCAAGACGCCGGCACCCTCGGTGCATGCAGCGATGCAACTCCCCAACACGTCGACAGCCAGCCCCCCGACGCCGACGCCCACGCATCCGCCGAGTCCTTCCTCGCGGCCACGTGCATCGCCTGGGAGCACCTGCAGCCGGCGGAGCGGAAGGCCATGCGGGTGTGCTGCAGGGCAGGGCGGCTGCAGCGCGACCAGCTGTTGAGCCAGCTGCGACTACGGCTTGGGCGCAGTGCGGTCACTGGGGGCGATGGGGCCCAGCTGCGGCGCCCGCCTTCGCCTTCGCCGCCCCAGCTGCTCGCCAGCCTGTCTGCTGTGGTGGCACGCGGGGCACGGCTGCGCAGGCTGGAGGTGTCCTTCGAGGACAGGCACGACGAATGGAGGGAGGCGCAGCTGTGAGTACAGGCTATGGCGGCGCTGCGTACCATAGCTCGTTCTGATGAGCAGTACGCGGGTTCGTTGGCAGACGGGACCTACGTTGCGTGCATCCGCTTGTGGCTTGCCTCACGAGGTTGGCACTGCCTTGCTTACCGCTTGAGCAGCTCGCACGGAGGCAAGGTAATGTGATTGTCCCGTTCCGGCATCATGGTGGATGGCTCAGCGCCCTCCATGTCGGCACGGCGGACATAGAATGTACATTATCTGCAAGTGGCACACAAGGACCCTCGGCAAGGCATATGGCGGGCCTCGTGACCTCCAGCGCCCTCGCTGTGGCAGACTGGGGCTCAGCCCTTACATGACGATACTGAGGGTGCAACTTCTAGAGACCTCCCAAATCCTTGGCCCGCAGGCTGGCTGCGCTGGAGGCGTGTCAGTCCTGCCCCCTGTCCCGCCTGGAGCTGCGAGGTGCGGTGCCGCTCAGCGGGGCGGTGGCGGAGGCGGTGGAGGCGTGCTGCCCGCAGCTGGACTGCATACACGTCCAGCATGATTGCCCACACAGCTGGGTGGAGCGAACAGGGGAGGCAGCTGCTGCATACAATGGCGGCTGCGTGCAGCTGCTGACGCTGTGCGGGCCTCGGCTGCGGGAACTGAGGCTGCTTGAAGTGCACGGCTGGCAGCCGGTGTCGTACATGTCCCTGCGGAGGTGTACGGCACTGGTCAGCCTTGAGCTGGACACGCGGTGGCATCGGTTCACCATTCCTGACGTCCCGCCCGACCTTTGTAGGTCCATGCTTGGGCACACGCTTCGGATGGTGTTTATTCTGATTGCCCTGGACGTTCCTAATAATGCCTTATCTCTTGCTTGACTCATCCTGCTGAAGTAGCCTATATGTGCTCATTGCGTACCCGATACACGTGTGTGACCTAAACGCCGTGGTTCCCCCACCATGTGCTTTTGAACGTGCAGTAATGGAGGGCCCCACGCTGCAGCCTGAAGTGCTTGGTCACATCGCGCAGCTGCGTTGCTGCGCTCGCTGCACGTCACCCTGGCGGTGGACACCGACGGCCGCAACCCCGACACCATGCGCCCCCACGCCGCCTGCGTAGCGCAACTCAGCAACCTCACCGGCCTCACCGGCCTCACCAGCCTGAAGCTTAAGATGTCGCACGAGTACGCGGATTACGTTGACAGCCGTCGGTGGCAGCTGCAGGATGGCGAGCATCACGGCGCCTGGGTCGAGGTGCGTGAGGTGCACCGCACCTCGCTGCTGTCCGCCCTGCGCTGCATGCCGCAGCTGCAGCTCCTCTACTGCCCCACGCTGTGGCTGCGGCCCTCGGAGCTGCCGGCGTGCCTCACCGCCCTCACCAGACTCGCCCTGGGAGGGCTGCTGCCGCCACCCCTACCGCCTGCTGCCGAGCACAGCCCCTCCAGCTTCAACGACGGCGGGGGTGCCTGCCGCCCCTACGGGGCCTTGCCTCCGCAGCTGCAGGAGTTGGTCCTGGGGAGCGGATTAACGGAGGGTGCATCACCACGGGCCATTGCACTCCTGCAGCCGGGCCCCGCCTTCACTCGCCTGGACGTGCATAAGCTCGTCTTCGGCATATCAGACGTAACGCCAGACGGGCGGCTGCGGCCGGAAGCGGTGGCGGCGGTGGGCCCAGCGGTGCGGCTGCTGGCGGCGCACGGCGGCCTGACCCAGCGCAGCAGCAGTTTCTACATTGCGGGCGACGGGAGCGCGGCCTTGCTGCTGCCCCGCGAGGACTCACCGAACGGCCATGTTGAGTGGATACGGCAGCTGCAGGGGCTGGAGGCCTACAGGGCGAGACTCGAGCTGCAGTCCCTGGCCCTGACCGCCCTGGACATGTGCTGCCTGGCGCAGGCGCTGCCTGGCCTTACAGGTGAGAGGGGAAGGTGGCCTTGGGGCTTCAATTATGGCCAGCCGTGGTTCAGCTGCCTGGGCGCACCACTTATACTGGCCCATGCCGTAATTGAGGCCCGCAGCGGTAGATACGCTTGCTGAAAGAGGTGCTGTGGCCGTAACATGCTCAGGCTCCTGCCAGCTAGCCAGCACTACACGCAGTTGCCCTGCGCTTCATGGCCATGAGGATGGACATGTGACAGGCCAGCCTGCTGCTTGCCCGTGTGCCTGCTGCCTGCTGCCGGCAGGCCTCAGGCTGCGGCAGTGCTCCTTCCCGGTGGTCGCCCTGCCCGCCCTGCGGCCGCCCATGCTGCAGCTGCAGGAGCTCAGGGTGGACCTCACCAAGTGCCCTGACGTGCACGGCGGTGTGCTGGCGACCGTGTTGCTGTTGCTGTGTCGCCCGTACGGCGGCCAGCCGCAGCTGAGGGAGCTCGACTGCCGCTGCTGGGCGGACGAAGTCAACTGCGGCGAGGTCGAGCGGAGTGTTCTGGAGCAGCTTGCAAATGGTTTTGGGCTGACGGGAATCCGCATCCGCGTTTCCGAGGTGTAGAAGTTGGCAGGCGCACAAGGTAGGGAGCTATGTTTCGCTGCGTCCAGGGGCACAGCAGTGCGGCTGGGCACCGCGGCTGAAGGACTTGGTTTGTTTGGGTGCTGTGGACCTCGAAGGACCTAGGGTGGGTGAAGGCATACGACAGCCGTAGCTGGCGGCAACAAAAGCTGGAACGAGGAGCTATCCTGCCGTGCAGCTGTTGCACGAGTACCGGTAGCGACCCGGCCTTGGGTTGGCGCAGGGGGTGGTGCAGGGCATACAGCCCTGGGGTGGTGCGCATGCCCTTCCTGCATAGCGACCGGCAATGCAGGCCGATAGAAAGTCTCTGTGTAGGTGGTGTGCAGCTTTGCGTCGACGAGCACGGGGCCTTGAACTGCAAGATGCGGTGTTACAGGTGTCCGCAGGGAAGAGGCGTCTTCCCGGGGTGTTCGAGCCCTTGCGCAAACCCTGTCCTGTGTGGTGCAGGGTGTCGGGACCGGACAATGCACCACGCGTCATTGTCTCGTCGTGTGGCTTTGTAAGGCAGGGCCCTGCAGTCGTGCAGGCGCGAAAGGCTCCGGCGGCGGGTGACGCTGAGTTTGTCGTAAGCGTACGCTCGTGTAGTACGGTAGCTGATGGTAGCTGAATTCTTCAGCTCTTCACTACCGAAATGCTGCCCAGCCTGTACGTCTGTCCAGGTCTGTCTTCGGCCCTTAACGCCAAAGTGTCAGTAACTGCAACCGGTGGCTGGGGTGATGGCTGCGGTGAGCGTCCGCTGCAGGTTGCATGAGTGTCGGGGCTCCCCAGGGCTCCCCTGGAGTGCGGATGGCCGGATGCGGGATGCCCACCTGCCCACAAAACGCACCTACCTACAGCGACATACCTCCCGTTAGGATTGAGTCATAGGTCAACGTACAAGTACCCACCGCTGTCATGACGCTCGCGTTGGCCAGCCTTTTACGTTTGACCCTTGCTGTCCTGTGCTGCGGTATCCAAGTCATGCACAAAGTTCCTGCTTTTGATTTGATGCAATAAGTTCCCGGGACAATCGCTTGGCTTCCTCTTTCCGCTGCGCGAGGTGAAAGGTAAGCAGGGATACCTGGCAATCCCAACCTCGTGGCGCGCAGTGAGGGCTTCCTTTTCCGTTTATTGCTGCAAGCATGAACGCGCATCGCTATTGTACCAAAGCATGCCATGGAAACGGCTCTGGACCTTAACCAGCGCTCCATACCAGGAGCCCCCTCTACACCTCCTGGCCTGTCCTGGCCTGCTGGACTTTACGCAACCCCTACACTGCCATTCGCTGCAGGTACTTATCATACTGCAGCCAGACCCTACAGTGTGCGTTAGGCGCCACGACACACGCCCTGTTGCACCCCGTCATGGAGGCTGCATCCCAGCCACCGCAGCCCGTGGCGGCTGCTCTCCTGCCTCCCGCTCCCCGTCGCGTGTCCGCCGAGTCCTTCCTCCAAGGCACCACCATAGCCTGGGCGTACCTGCAGCCGGCGGACCGAAAGGCCATCCGCACGTGTTGCCGGGCAGGGCGGCTGCAGCACGACCGCATGCTGGCCAAGCTGCAGGTGGCCCTGGTGCACGAGGACGGGGACCGATCGGACGACGAGGCCTCCAACCGAGCCCCGCCGCCGCCCTCCCAGATGCGCACCTCGCTGCAGAGGATGGTGGGCCGTGGTGCTCGGCCACAGTCGCTCTCCATGTACTTCGCGGACGGGCGCAACGACCAGAGGGAGGCGTACCTGTGAGTACCCATTTCCTTGCTCAGCGCACAGTGTTAAACCCTCAAGTGCGAAGCTAGCGTGCGGGGACACACGCATGGGGCTCCTGTGGTAGCAAGATTTCGATTAGGGTTTCGAACTTGAAACTTTACTGCAAACGGTATTGCGAATCTGGCGTGCGTGAGCACGCATGGGGCGCTCATGGGAGATGTTGGTGGCGCACCTTTGGGGGAGCCGTTTGCGGGCGGGTCGGCCTTCGGGTCGTGTACGGCATAGGTGGTCACACTGTGCGATAACGGAGCAATGCCTTTGTGTCAGGTACCGGTATGCTTGAGCTGCATGTCTTCAGACGTACGTGTGGTTGACGGCAGTTGCTTGTGTCCAGGAGCGTGTTTCGGTATTTACATGGCGTCCCCTGCCCCGCAGGCTGGCTGCGCTGGGCGCCTGCTCGCCCTGCCCCCTGTCCCGCCTGGAGCTGCGGGCCGCAGTGCCGCTCAGCGGGGCGGTGGCGGAGGCGGTGGAGGCGTGCTGCCCGCAGCTGGACTGCCTTACCCTTGACGCCAAATACGGTCGGCATATGCAGGAGGCGTTACGAGGGGAGGAAGCATCGGAGTACCACCTGGGCTGCGTGCAGCTGCTGACGCTGTGCGGGCCGCGGCTGCAGCGGCTGTCGCTGCTGCTGCAAAAATTCCACCACTGGCAGCCGCTGTCGTACATGGCCCTGCGGAGGTGTACGGCACTGGTCAGCCTGGAGCTGGAGGCGGGGCGTATGTACGACGCGGGGTTCGATGGCGAGCGGGGGGGACACAGGGGTGAGTGCTGCTAGCTAGCCGGCGTTCCTGGTACGGGAAGGACATGGGGGCGCGACTGGTCAGCAGCTGCAACTCGGTGATGACGCCTTTTGGGGTACGAAACCAGTCAACAGGTGGTGTGCTGCTGCCTAGGAAGGGCGTGCCACGCCACGTGCCATGCCACGTGCCATGCCACGGCAGCTGCTTCCCTCTCCATGCGTGCCAGGGTTCCAGGCGCGCACCGCAGCACCAGCACCAGCACCAGCAGCCGTTCGCATTGACAGCACCATGGTGGCCACCGTAGCTGCTTCCGTGTGCTGCGGTATAAACATGCCATGGCCCATGCCCGCTGCTGCTGCAGGTGGCTCCGTGGATGCACACTTGTTCGGCGTGGTGTCGCATCTGAGGACGCTTCGGAGATTGCACCTCGTTAACGATTGGTACCTAGCCAACTGCACGCCCAACGCCGTGCGCCCCCACGCCACCTGCGTGGCGCGCCTCAGCGCCCTCACCGGGCTGAAGCACTTGGGGCTGGTCTTGTCGGACTGCTATGAGCACGATGGGCACAGTTACTACAAGCAGCGGCAGGACGACGAGCAGCACGGCGCCTGGGTCGAGGTGCGGGAGGCGCACCGCACCTCGCTGCTGTCCGCCCTGCGCTGCATGCCGCAGCTGCTGCAGCTCTACTGCCCCACGCTGTGGTTGCGGCCCTCGGAGGCAGCGCCGCTCGCCGCCCTCACCAGCATCATCCTGGGAGGGCTGCTGCCGCCGCCAGCGGGGGCGGGCCCTGGGGGTTTGGCGGGCGGAGGCGGCTCACCCGCGCGCCTCGCGGCCGGCGTGCCCCTGCCCCCGCAGCTGCAAGAGCTGTCCCTGAAGGTGGGGGCATCCCCGCGGGCCCTCGCACAGCTGCAGCCGCCGCCGTCCTTGGTGCACCTGGACGTGGGGCTGCTGCGCTTTGGTGTGTCCGACGTGGACGAGGATCGGTTGCGGCCGGAGGCGGTGGCGGCGGTGGGCCCGGCGGTGCGAACGCTGGTGGCGTGCCGCCACCCAACGCATGGCCCTAGCCACATCCGCATCCGCGCAGACGCCGGCGCCGGCCAGCTGCTGCCCCGCGAGGGCTCCCCCAATGGCCACATGGAGTGGGTACAGCAGCTGCGGGGGCTGGAGGCCTTCAGGAACCTCACACTCACAGATGTGCGCCTACGCCCCGCGGACCTGTGCTGCCTGGGGCAGGCGCTGCCCGACCTGCAGGGTAAGCCGCAGTGCAACCAGTGCCGGACCCTTGACGCTGAAGTTACATGTGCCGGCCATCGTATCTCGTCACTTGAGGCGTGGCCCTACCTTGCGAAAGCTTGTGGGACGTGGTGGGGAGGAGTTTTTGAGTCCCCCTGCACGTTGCCCGCGCAGGCTGCTGCACGCAACAGGGTTGCACGCGCAACTGTGCCTGCGTATCGCCAAGAGAGCGTGAGCTGTTCTTGCCCTTCCACCTACTTGCCTGTTGCATGCAAGCAATCACGCCACGTCGCCAACAAGGGGTGCATGTCGTCGCATACACACTTGGTCCCTTAGCGCTTGCGCGCAGTGTAACAGTGGGTCACTTCCATCCTCTTTGCACGCCCGCACGCAGGCCTGGTCCTGCACGACTGCCACGTGCCCGTGGCCGCCCTGCCCGGCCTGCGGCCCCACATGACGAGCCTCACATCCCTGGACGTGGACCTCGGCTGCCACGACAGCATCGACCCAGACGTGCTGATTTCAATTGCGCTGCTGCTGGCCCGGCCGCACCCCGGGGCGGCGCAGCTTCAGCACCTGAAGCTCGGTGGATGTCCGGGGGATGTGGACATCGGCCTGTGCGAGCAGTCCATCAAGCAGCAACTGGAAGATGACTTTGGGGTGACGGGCGTGGAGGTTGAGCTGATGCACGAGTACTGGTAGGTAGGTGCGTGGTGGAGGGCTCATGGCCAATGCAGGTGCGTCCTTGCGCTGTGCCCGTGCCCTGTGCAGCTTTCAGGCAGGATGAGCTGGACTTGGCGGTGGGCCCACGGGCGTCAATGTTGCGAACGATTGCCGGCGCTGGCGTTTGTGTCGTGTCCAAATATCGAAATGTTGGCTGTGGGGAGCATGGCGAGGTGGCGCCGGTGTACAAGTCATGGAATGTGCTTTATCAGGGGAACAGCACCCTGTGCAGTGTTGAGGTGTGAGGGCAGGTCAACGGTTTCGCAAGGTCTTGGCCTTCCCTAGGCACCCGTGTTTGCACCCGTGTTTTGCAAGGTTACAGACACTACGTTGGGTTCTGGCCTAGAGAGAGGGCGAGGTATTGTGCGCATTGCTTAGGGCGGTGTCGGCAGCTGAAGGGCTGCAGTGCCATGGCTGCCCGGGCCAATTGGACACGGAGGGCAGCGCGAAGATCATCCTGGATTGTACTGGATTGTAATACAAAATGCCAAAATTGTGAGATAGCTGGGGTGGGGGTGACGGGCGTGCGTGGATGCCGTGGAACCCTTCAAGTCCGACCGTGTAGCATCATGCGGTGAAGGGGGCGTATATCAGAGTCAAGTCGCACCATTGAGCCAAGGACTGAACTTGAAGGTTGGAGTGGTTGCAACTGGTACGGCCGGACAGTTGAGCTCCCAGTAGCGGTAGTTGGGCACACTACCGGTGGTCCTTCAGTTGCCGAGCCTTTACGGCGTTCTTTGAACGTATCCGCTCATACTGTGAACGAGCAATCAATGTACCTGGCGACAGTTATGACTGCTGCAGTGAGAGTCCAACACAACAGGGGCGCTTTTCCGGAAGGTAGCCAGCTGTCGTAATCGTGGTTGCCCGCGTCGTGCACGTTGGACGTCACATGAGACTTCCCTCCTACGTATTACCCTAGCCGTTTGTATTCCAAATAAAGCATCATACATGACGCTTGCGTGGAGTGTCTTGGTTCGCCCATAACTTTTACATTTGGTCCGTCCATCTGATGCCCGCATGCAGGAGCTTCATTGTGACATTACGAAGTAGTAAAATGGCAAGCGACTTGGCTTCTGCTTTTGCCGCTGTGAGGTGAAGGTGAGCAGCGATACCCAGCGACACCAAACCCACAGCGTGCAGTGAGGGCTTGCTGTGTTGTTTCTGCTGCAGGCACAAGTGCGCATTGTTGCTGTGCAAACGTATCAGTGGAAGGCGCACTGCTGCGCTCCGGACTGGCGGCGACACCTCCGGGTTCCTGGCGCTCAGCACCCGGAGCCCCGTTAACGCCCCACCCGCGCTTGTCTCAACACAACACTCCTCGCTCACCGCCCACTGCAGACGTAACTTCTGCAGCCACTCCGCACAGTGCGCGTTAGGTGCTACTACAACAGGCGTACTTGCCCCCGTCATGGAGGCTGCACCCCAGCCACCGCAGCACGATGGCGCACACATGGCGGCTGCTCCCCAGCCCCTCGCTCCGCGCCCCGTGTCCGCCGAGGCCTTCCTCCAATGCACCACCGTAGCGTGGTCTCACCTGCAGCCGGCGGAGCGGAAGGCCATCCGGGCGTGCTGCTGGGCAGGGCGGCTGCAGCACGACCGGATGCTGGCCAAGCTGCGGCTTTTCCTGGGCGACGGTGCGTCCCTGTGGAGGGCTCCGGACCCCAACCGGGCCCCTCCCCCGGCCCCACAGCTGCGCGCCTCGCTGCAGGGGGTGGTGGGCCGTGGCGCACGGCCGCGGTCCAACTTCCTGTACTTCCCAAAAAGGTGCAACGACCAGAACGAGGCGAATCTGTGAGTCGTTTATCGGAGTACCGCTAGTCGTTAACTCTTATATGTATTGTATGTGCGAGCCCCGTGGTGGCGCAAAGGTACATGATTTGCGTAGGGCGGGTGGATGGGACAGCCGTCCATGCACAGCTTTGTCATGGCGAACGTAATACGCGTCCTGTGCCACGGCGGACGAGTGCACTTGCCTTGTCAGGGTATGCTTGGCTGCATTGCTTTGACTGTACTGCAGCTTGATGACACGCACGTTGCACGAATTTAAGGCCAGCAAGCATAGGCTTGTTTGTACTGCTTGCCTGCCCGCAGGCTTGCAGCGCTGGAGGCCTGCTCCAGCTGCCCCCTTGTGGATCTGACGCTGGGCGGTGCGGTGCCGCTCAGCGGGGCAGTGGCGGAGGCGGTGGAGGCGTGCTGCCCGCAGCTGGCGCGCCTTACCCTTGACCACGGGGTACTCAGCTGGCCGTTGCATAAGGCGTTACGAGGGGAGGAAGCATCGGAGTACCACTACGGCTGCAGTCAGCTGCTGTCGCAGTGCGGGCCTCGGCTACGGGAGCTGCGGCTGCTGGGCGTGCAGTGCTGGCAGCCAATGTCGTACATGGCTCTGCGGAGGTGTACGGCACTGGTCAGCCTAGAGCTGCAGGCGGGTAAAGAGAACGCCCCAGGGTTCAAAGTCGAGCGCGAGAGGGACAGAGGTGAGGGTCGCTGGCTAGCCAGCATGGGGCATGGGGGCGCGACTGGTCAGCAGACCGCAGGCCCTGGAAAGCGGTGATGACGCCTCTTGGGGTACGGTACCAGGGTACTGACAGTTTGTCGCCAAGGCGGGCGGGCCAAGGCGGGCGTGGCATGCCACGTGCCATGCCTCGGCAGCCGCTGCACTCTCCGAGAGGGTTCCAAGCGCGCACAGCAGCAGCAGCAGCAGCAGCAGGGCGCAGTGACAGCACAACTGTGGTTATTGCAACTGCTTACGTACAAATCGGTGCAACCTGTGGGGTGACACCCTCCTGCCCCCAAGGTGAAATGCGTTTCTGCACTTGCCATCTGTTGCCCCACTCCTAGGGAGGCGCGGATGACTGTGTTCCTTTGCACAGACATGAACATGTTATGGCCCATGCCTGATGCTGCTGCAGATGGCCCCGACGTGGACGCGCGCTTGCTCGGTCTTGTGCCGCATCTCAAGACGCTCCGTGCGTTACACCTCGTCCTCGACGGGGACACAGACAACTGCACGCCCCACACCCTGCGCCCCCACGCCACCTGCGTGGCGCGCCTCAGCGCCCTCACCGGACTGACGCGCCTGAAGCTGGTCCTGTCGCGGTGCTATGAGCACGACGGGGACAGTTACTACAAGCAGCAGAAGGACGGCGAGCAGCACGGCGCCTGGGTCGAGGTGCGGGAGGCGCACCGCACCTCGCTGCTGTCCGCCCTGCGCTGCATGCCGCAGCTGCAGCACCTCGACTGCCCCACGCTGTGGCTGCGGCCCTCGGAGCTGCCGGCGTGCCTCACCGCCCTCACCAGCCTCACCCTGGGAGGGCTATTGCCGCCGCCTGCGGTGGAGGGCCCTGGGGGGCTGGCGGGCGGCGACGGCTTCCCGGCCCGCCTCGCGGCCGGCGTGCCCCTGCCCCCGCAGCTGCAAGAGCTGGTTCTGCGCACAGCGGCATCCCCGAGGGCCATTGCGCAGCTGCAGCCACCACCGCCTTTAGTGCACCTGGACGTGCAGACACTGCGCTTTGGCGTGTCCGATGTGGACGACGGCAAACTGCGGCCGGAGGCAGTGGAGGCGGTTGGCCCGGCGGTGCGGAAGCTGCTGGCGTGCCGCCACCCAGTGCGTGGCCCTAACCTCATGCGCGTCCGCACTGACTGCGGCACCGACCAGCTGTTGCCCCGTGACGGCTCCCCCAGCGGCCACATGGAGTGGATACAGCAGCTGCAGGGGCTGGAGGCCTTCAGGAACCTCACACTCACAGATGTGCGCCTGCGCCCCGCGGACCTGTGCTGCCTTGGACAGGCGCTGCCCAGCCTGCAAGGTGAGGACGCAGCGCAACCGGTGCCAGCCCCTTGACACTGAAGTTACATGTGCTGGCCATGGTATCTAGCCTTTGAAGGTGGGGCCCCAGACCCCGTATCTATGAGTTAGCGTCTTATCACCAAGCAGAGTCCATGACCCTCTAACCGTGTTGCACACCCGGCTGCAACCATTCGTGCACATGGACCCGTGCACGCATCAGGTGCATGCCATGCCAGGAGGGCGTGGGCTGTGCTAGCCCTTGGACGTCCACTGCCTGTTTACTGTCATGCCGCTTCGCCAAGAGGCACGTGTCGCTATGCTGACAATTTCGCAACCTCTCCTCCTGTTCCCGCACCCGCACGCAGGCTTGATCCTGCGCGGCTGCCTGTTTCCGCTGGCCGCCCTGCCCGGCCTGCGGCCCCACATGACCCGCCTCACGGTCCTGAACGTGGACCTCAGCTGCCACAGCAGCATCGACGCAGATGCGACAATGTCTGTCGCGCTGCTGCTGGCCCGGCCGCACCCCGGCGCGGCGCAGCTTCAGCACCTGGTGTTCGATGGATGTCCGCGGGATTTGGACATCACCTTCTGCGAGCAGTCCGTCATGCAGCAGCTGGAAGACGACTTTGGGGTGACGGGTGCGTTGGTTGTGCTGGGGTACTAAGCTGCGCACTGGCCTGGCTACACTGGCGACCTGGCTACACATGGGCGCTAAAGGCCGGGAGGCACAGCGAGCAGGCTCCCGGAAGCGTGCTGTAGCCCATGCAGCTACGACCGCGCGCTGCCGAAGTGGTGGCACGTTATGCGGTGTGTAGCTAGGGATAGGCCCTCGGATGTCATTGTCGGGAGCCGTTGTCGTTGCTTGGCTGTGGCGTGTTTTACCTAATGGCTGTGCTGTGGGGCCATGGCGCCGAGGTGCCTGGGAAGGGCAGGCGCGCCGGCGGAGATGCCCGTAAGGTGCTTAAATGGGTTTGAGGTGCGAGGCCAGGTCAATGGTTTCGACAGATCTTGGGCTTTGTTAGGCACCCGTGTGTAAAAGGTTACAGGCACTACGATGGGTTCTGGTGGAACGTACTTGAGAGGGGACGAGGTACTGCGCGCACTGCTTAGGCAGCTCTGTGCGGCTACGGTATGCCACGGCCTGCCGGTGGGGGGCAACACAGCCTGCCTGTTGCCACGGCGTTGCTGTTCGCAAGTAGCTGCAGGGTAGCTTTGGCATGGGCGGGAGCCTGTTGGTGCAGTAGAGCGCCTTGGCAGCATCTGCTCAGCATGCTGGTCGTGTGGTGTTGAGGACCCAGGCCACAGCCCATGCGCAGTGCAGCGGGTGGGCGTGCAGTGCCATGGCTGCCTGGACCTTAAAGACACAGAGGACATTGTGAGGGTGATTATGAGGGGGCTGGTACAGGTATGGAGCTGCCAGAAGTTTCGGGTGCACTGCCTGTGGAGAGCGAACGCACTGGATTTGGTCGTACGTATTCGCAGCAGGGGAGAGCCCCTGTACCGCAGCTAGCGTACACTTAGGGGCAAAGCTGAGAGTACATGCGTGTACCGTATGTTTGGCAGTTTTGCCGCTGTCAGGTGGCTTGTGTCCTTGCGTGTAGGAGTGCAGGTCAGCTGGCGCTTGTGAACACCACGACACACCGCGCAGCTCCAGTGGACATGCGGAGCTTTGCAAAACCCTCGCATTTGCGCCTACTCCTTGTAAGATCAGCATGCGCTTGTTGCTTTTCAACAGGGCCACGAGAAAGCACATCAATTCGCTTAAAAACTCAGCTTGGATTTGGGTTCCATCTTAGCCACTGACTGTCGCACAGACCATACTGCAAATATATTAACTTAGGAGCTATCAGTCAATTGAAGCTGTAGACTGAGACTCGTGTTCGTGTTGCTGTGTCAGTGCGGAGGACATATCAGGCGCCGACAGCTATCCTGACGCACGTACACCACCAAACAGCACTTACAGTGCTTTGGACACTGAAGCGCATCACGCCTCAATCGTCTGTAAGGCGGTGATCGGCTATCGACCCGGCCGGCGCCGGACTGGGGTGACGCCACGAGGCTCCACGCGGCTTCAGTGCTGCTCACGTAGGCGTGCCCCCGTGGCCAACAGCTCGCCGCCGTGCCCACGCACCTCGTGTGCACCTACCACGGATGCAACTTCAGGCGGCGCCGCGGAGCAGCACGCAGCCCCCGCCCCGCGCAGGTGCCCCCAAAAGGTTCCGGCGCAGCCTGCACCGAGCCCCCCAGCCGCCCTCCAAGTCACCACCATAGCCTGGTCGTACCTGCAGCCGGCGGAGCGGAAGGCCATTCGGCCGTGCTGCAGGGCAGGGCGGCTGCAGCATGACCGCATGCTTGGCAACACGAGCTTTACGCTGGGGTCCAAAGGGGCGACCAGATCCAGGCATTGACATGCCGAGCTTGGAGGAGCTGCGAGGGTGGCTGCCGGGGGTGGTGAACCGCGGTGCTCGGTTGCGGTCGCTGACGGTGCAGTTAAGGAGAGCGGCCAAGACGTACGAGAGGACTCCAAGCTGTACGGTGAGCATGGGTAGAGTCGAGTCACGGACAGGCACATGTAGGGCGTCGTCTACTGATCCAGTCTGGCTTGGGGTTTTCGTGCACGGTGCGTCTGGTTTGCTTGGCAACAGCCATTGCGTACTAGCTCGTCGTGCGGCCATGGGTGCGCAATCGCGTTACAGCGCAGCAGGCTGTGGGCTGGTGCTTTCCAGACACAACTCCAGGGTAACCCCCTACTGCCGCCTAGTACCGCACAATGGCAGTATGGCACAGCGCCCCGCGTGCGTATGAACGGTTGTAGCCTGCAGCTGCAAGGTGGCGAACCTGTAAACGGCATGCGGCGACACCCCCTGCCCGCTGACGCCTCACACGGTTCCTCGCGTGTTACACGCGCACACCCCCTGTCCCGCAGGCGCTGGAGGTCTAGCTCCACATGCTGCCCCCTGTCCCGCCTGGAGCTGGGCGGCGCAGTGCCGCTGAGCGGGGCGGTGGCGGAGGCCGTGGAGGCCTGCTGCCCGCTGCAGGCGTGCTGCGCCTGGGAAAGCGACGCAGGGACGGTGTCATGGACCTGCAGTGCGCCGCGGGCTGACGCCGCCTGGTGTCGCTGTGCGGGCCGCGGCTACAGGAGCTGCAGCTAGCTGCATGTGCGCTACTGGGGAGCAATGCGGGGCGCGGCCCTTGTGCAGTGTACGGCAATCACCCGCTTGGAGTTGTGGCGCCACCATATCGGTAAGTCCTGATTCGCGTGCATCAGGTGCCGGGTCATGACCTTGCGGTATGCATTTCGGACTGCCAACGTGCTGTACGCGAACGCACGTGGCAGAGGTATTGCGTATGGGCTGAAGTGCACCTCTATAGGGCACACCCAGCGGAGAGGAGGGGGATCTCCCCTGACCCCTCACATCTCAGGCCCACTCGGGGTGGTATCGGTCGGATACCGCCCACGGCCATGGTTCAGTACTACACATATGGTTTGCTATTGTGTTAGCATCCGGCGGCCGTGGTTGTGTCTTGTGTGCGTGCTGCTAGGGCGGGCCCAAGTATGCCGCTGTAGTTGTGGGGCCTGCTGGTCCTCGGCCCCGCTTGGCCAGCCGCACGTGCTTGGCCCGGGCTGCTCGGTCTGCGGTTACCCTCCCCTGACCTCAGCCGTCGGGGGGCTTTACGTTTTCCGGCCCCGCTGCGGGCCGGTACACCTGACGTTTGTTCAGCCCCTGGTGTCAGGCCGTCACCCACTGTCCACCTGCCGTGCTTGCTTGCACGGCCCAGCCTGCGCGGTCACAACATCTCTGGTCAGCTACGTATTGGCCTGTAGCCACCAACACAAATTGACGTACGCGTGCAGATGCGGGCGTGAAGGTACTGGTCCGTTTCCCCCTGCTGTCCCCTTCCGCCTTGGGTGCGTGCCGCGGCATCAAGTGCTTCAGAATGGTGTTGGCACGGCGTGCTGCGACATAGACCACTGCCTAAGTGTTTTCAAGTCCCAACCTGCCCTGCCATCGTTTGCGTGACGACGGTGTGGGCATGTAGGCCTCGATGGCGCCCAGGGATGGCCTTGGGGATGGCGCCTCGACGCCCTGCTTATTGCCAAGCACCGCAAGGCGTAAGAGAGCACTGGGCACCGCAGCCTGCACATTGCGTCTCTGTTGCCGCTATCGGCAACACGAGCATGGCGTAGGGATAATGCATTGATATTCACTCGGCGCAGCAACAGCTTCGCCCATGTTCGCAATTCCGAATCCCCACCAACATCTGCATACAAAGCAGACACTCCTGCTTGAATGCTCGCGATTATACTCTGAGCCACGTATGAGCATTACGCAAGGGTGGCGCCATCAAGGTGGTTTCGTTGGCGAAGGTGAGGCCGAGGGCCGGCGCGAGTTCCTATCGACGCACTCTGCAACAACTACACGGCGCATACTTTAGACTGATGGTTTAAACACAACTTTTCAGGCATAAATTGGCTCGGATAAGCCCCAATCTGCGCGGTGGGAACACGCAACCGTAACAAAACTCTCGGTTGGAGAAACGCCTTCCGTACCTCTCGACCGATCAGGTCTAGGGAGTTTCTCCAACCGAGAGGCCTGCAAAAGGACAGCAGCAATCAGGGAAGGCGGCGAGGCTGCAAATAGCATCCCATACACGCTGCATTTATGGGCAAAGACATGCACGGGGACCTGGTACTTTGCCGCGGCTCGTTGCTACGGTAGGTGTGGAGCGGGTGCGTTTCGGGTCAGACCTGTCAGGCCCGGGAGTGCTGCAGGCCCGGAAGGCCTTCTGTACAGGCCGGCATCAAGGAGGCCGGCCGCGCCGATGGGTAACCGGCTATAAAGTCCGAGGGGGTACATGTTCGAGGTACAGTAGGACAAGCACGTCACTTGCGTGCCTGAGTGCTAGCCCACCACCGCCGCCAGTCCTGTGCCAAGAGTCGCACGGACCGTCTCCCTTCCTCTCAGTCGCTGCTTACAGTTCAACGGTGAGTGCCAGTCAGACCGCATCCGCATACCCTTTTATACCCTTTCATTATCGATACGTGTGCCACTGCGGTCTTCCAGCATGCCTATGGGACAGCACGCACTCGCAGCGGCGAGCCGCACAGCGTGAAGCACCTCGCACATGCGAACTGGCTGAACCGCCTGACGCATACATGCATCTTTCCATTGGCTACGTGCTACGTTAAGCCGTCGCCCCACTGCCCGTTGATTCTGCACAGACCTGTGTTTGGCCCCTGTGGCTCCTTGCTGCTGCATGCTTCCGTCGGGGCTGTCTCAGTTGCACACGTTTAAAGCGCCTGATCAGGGACATCGCTGCTCTGCTGCTGCTTCCCCCGCAGGCACGCGCCAACATGGCCTCCCATCGTCGTCTCAATAGCGCCCTTGCCTTCGCGGCAGCGCTGCTGGTGCTGGCGGCGCCCATCTACGCTGCGCGCGAGCTGAAGCAGCTGGGCGGCCTCGTCGGCGGTGCCGTTGGCGCGATCATCAACCCCATCAGCGGCCTGCTGGCTGGCCCCACGCTGCAGCTGTCGTACCTGACCAGCCCCCTGGGCACCGTGGGCCTCGTCACCACCTCCCTGGCCGGAACCTCCTCCGTGGACTTCGGACCCAGCACCGCAATCAACGCACAGCCCGCCCTTACCACCCCCATCTCGGGCCCCTTCCTCTACGTCTGGTGAGTGATGTACTTGCAAGCGGGACATGCGGGCTGGCGCTTGCCTATCTACCCCCGCTGGGACGCTCAGGTGCAGCGGCGTGCTGACAGCGGCATATCAAGCGCAGCAAGCGTTGGCTGTGCTCTTGTCAGCTTCTGTTGTTACACCACTCACTCGTTAGCTTTGCTCGTTAGCTTCTGTAACACACATTGACACACTGCGCTGCCTGCTGCCTGCCCTGTCCACGCAGGAACGCGTACGGCAAGTCGTACACCGACCCTGCGGTGGGTGCGCACGAGCAACGGCAGTGTTGTGCCTGCCTGCGCAACAGCTGACTGCCTGACACTGTGCCAATGCAGCCGCCTGTGTATGATATATAGAGCCGTGGCAGCATGCACAGCACAGCGTGCGCATGCATGTGTCTTGTTGCACGTACTGCGTGCTGAATGCGAAGTGCGCCCCTGCCTGTGCTGACGTGCCACGCCCCTGTCCCCACCCCCAACCCCCGGCGGCTCCCATCACCTGCCGCCCCACAGCTGTCTCTGGCTAACCAGGTGGGTGGGTTAGGGCTGCATGATGAGCGCAGATTGCCGACTTGGTGGAGTACCTAGGACGTGTGGGTGGCTGCCCCGTCGCAAAGCACCTGCTGCCGTTGCCGTACCATGGCATCCACACATCCGCCTGCCTCTCATCACTTCCCGCCAACGAGCTCGCTGCCCTCTCCTACTTGCCGCGTTGTCGCCCGCAGGACTTCCTGGCCACCATTGACCTGAACAAGAACTCGCCCACCTACAAGCAGATCATCCAGTACACGCCCATCGGCTCCATCGGCAACGAGCCGCACCGTGAGTG
>VFQN01004016.1_pt1 | contig 20002 bp, 29 predicted proteins | sample 3512371 | NCBI WGS metagenome assembly VFQN01 (sample SAMN10412370, study PRJNA504923) | tailings metagenome | isolation source: Replicate 2 from Balatoc abandoned mine | place: Philippines: Itogon, Benguet | collected 2017-08-28
GGACAGAAGTTTGGTCGATTGCAATTAAATCCCTCCAAAATTTTCCGCTCCGCGGGCTGGAAACTGGACTTTATAGTGAAAATTAAATAAGATGCCAGCCCTGATGCGATAGGTAGCTACTCAACGCAACCTTTGTTGCAAGGTCCTCTGTGCCTGCTGAAGCGGGCGCCTACGCTGCGGCGCGGATATAAGCTGCAGTACATATGTTGCTGCTCACCATGCACTGTGTGGAGTGCGGGCGGCAACGCCGGTGCCCGAGGAGCTGGCACGGCAGGACGTGTGTGCATGATGCTGGAGCTTGGTGCAACCTGTGTGGTAGTCCTTTTTAGAGGTCCCTACCCTGGTGCTGTCGCAGGCATGTGATATTTGTAACTTCGCTTGTCGTGTATTGTTAAAAAGTGGTGTCAGAGGCCCTGTTGTCAGCACTGCAACGCCCCGCCCTCACCGCTGTTACTGCGGCCTTACAAGTAGACTCTCAGGGACAGCCGGCAGGCGCCAAGCCGACAGCTCAGGACAGCGTTGTCCTCCCCTTCACCGCATCCTGCTGCACCCTCAGGACAGCCCGGAAGGCATGCACGTCACTTCCGACAGGTTAACCTAAAGGGTGTTGCGGTTGTGCACACACGTGCCAAGACGTTTCATCACCCAAGCGAAGCTAGTCCTGGTGTATGCATGCAAACGTTAGACTGCACGACAATATGATGCATGGGCGCCTTGCAAAAGTTTAGACTGCTGAGTCGCGAGCTCCTACCATTGATGGGACCTTGCCCAAGCTTTGGTCGACGGCTCGACGCCTTCATTGCCACTATCATGCATCCACACCTGTAAGCATCAATGCATGGTGGAATGTGCGTGGAGCCACACCATTGGTGGTAACGGCAAAAGACCACCGTGAACTTATACAACGCCTGCATGGGCCCAGCGCCCATTAAAGCCCTGCTGCGCGCTCTCGATCGCCCAACCCGTGTCAGCAAGCACACTCGCTCTTCCAACACTTGTAAGATGTTCGCTCTTGGCCAGCGCTCCACTGTCTGCAAGGGCGTGTGCACTTGCTCTGCTTGCCGCGGTGCTCGCCCTGCCGGTCTGGCCTCCGCTCCCGTGCGCGTCAGCTATGCTGCTCGCCCGAGCTCCAGCAGCCGCTCCAGCGTGAGCAAATCTGGGCGTGCCCAGGCTTCCTCGACCGCTGTGGCCCCTGTCGCCTCGGCCAACGGTGTCGCTCCCGCCCCGGCTTCCAAGACCTTCGCTGCTCGCCACGCTGAGATTCTCAAGTGAGTACAACACAACGTCTTCGCTAGAGACTCAGCGGCAAACTAGTAGGTCAGGTCGCTGGGGTCTAGAAGGACTTTGGTGCCGCTGTTGGCCACCCGATGTGCTGAGCTGGACGACGTCGCTCCCGCGAGCAGGCACTTCCCATCGGCTATGGGCGTGGATGACTTCATGGGCCGTGCTGAGGTGGGTCGACCGACAAGTGCGGGTGACCGGTGTTCTTTCGCTCTTGCAGGGTCGCTCGTTTCCTTGCAGGCCACATCACGACAAGTATGCACATGCCATTTTTGACCTTACATTGTTCTCTTCGACCTGCAGGTTGCCCTGGCCGGCTTCGGCTTCACCGGCGACAACACCATCGGTGAGTTCTCCCGCCCGTACCCAGTTGCACGTGTCACGTGTCTTGCGCTCCCGCTGCCTCTCTTGCTCCTGTCCCCGCGTCCGCTGTCGCTCACACCGCCCTCCTCCACACACATCGACACGCTGGCACATGTCAATCTCTGACGGTACCCTTGTGGCCCTATCCCCTCCCTCCCTCCCACAGCCATGACCAACCTGTGCCGTGACGAGGTCACCCAGGTGCTCAAGGACAAGATCGAGGCCGTCTTCGGCTCCTCCTTCAACACCAACGGCCTGGGCGGTGTCCTGACCTGCGGTGTGACCGGCATGAAGGCCGGCCTGAGCCACTCCCCCGTCTGCAACGTGAGTGCCCTGACCCCCCCCCCCCCCAGTTTCTCTGCCGTATCGGCTCTCCCCACGTTGCCGTACACCCACTGTTGCCCCTGCTACCGCACCCAAGCCATGCCTATCACGTTCACGGAGAACACGCTGCTCTGCTGCTAGCCCTGTTCCCGCCGGACAGCTCCCCACCCATCCATCTCTCACCCCTCTCCCCGGCTCCCCTGTCCCCTCCTCCACCACAGGGCGGCCGCGAGCGCTACGTGTTCTTCGCCTTCCCCCACATCGCCATCAACTCTGAGGGCGAGATGGGCGCCCTGTCCCGCCCCGGCCGCCCCAAGCAATCGTGCGCGTGCGGTGCCCTGCTGGCCATCCTGAACGCCTTCAAGACCGAGGGCGTGGAGAAGTCGTGCAAGGTGCCCGGCGTGCACGACCCCCTGGACCCCGAGCTCACCATCCTGCAGCAGCGCCTGGCCCGCCGCGTGCGCTACGAGAAGCTGGACACCTCCAAGCTGGACCTGCCCGCCCTCACCTCGGTGGGTTGCATTGCCGAAAGCTCTGTGCCTCGCTTGTGGGCCGACCGTGTACTACTGCTGTGTGTGCCCAAGCCAGCTGGCTGTCGGCAGTGTGCGTGTAACAATGCGGGCACCGCCTCTCCAGTCCCTGCACGCTGGCTTGCCGAGTTGCCGTGTCACCCTGTCCCGTGGACTCCTGCAAAGCCAACTGCCATGTCAGCCCTGCCCTGCCCAACCTCCTCCCGCCCAGTCCATTCCCTTCTCTTCCATCCCCTAGCGCCTTACACCGTTTGCTTGCGTTTTTCGCGTACCCCACAGGTTGCTGAGCGCACCATCACCGACGACCTGGAGTACCTGATCGAGAAGGCCGTGGACCCCGCCACCGCCGACTACGCCGTCATCACCGGCGTGCAGATCCACAACTGGGGCAAGGAGCTGTCGGACAACGGCGACGCCTCCATCGAGTTCGTGGCCCCCGCCAAGGCCTACACCGTGGTCAACGGCCTGAAGACCTACATTGACCTGCCCCAGGTGAGAGGCTTGGAACCATCTGCACCCCTGGCGGTTGTTGCCGCCTGCAAACGCCCACTGCTGGTGTTCAACCGCCCACTGCTGGTGTTCAACCGCAGTTCCGTCACACTACTTGTGGGTTTCAGCCTCCGTGTGACACCCCCTGCCCTGTCGTGTTCCTCTGCGAAACGTCTCGTCCTGATCCCCTCTTCCCTCCCTGTCCCCTCGCCCGCAGGTGCCCGCCCTGTCGCCCCGCCAGATCCACGCCATGTCCACCCGCTCCTTCAACGGCGTTGAGACCCGCAACATCCAGGCCGGCGTACGCGGCTCGGTCATCTCCGAGGTGCCCCTGGAGTACCTGGTCAAGAAGCTGGGCGGCAGCCAGCTCATGGCGGACGGCGCCAGCTACGCGCCCAACTTCTCCAGCCAGGACCAGTTCGAGTGGCCCACGTGGCAGAGCCGCATCCGCCTGGACAACAACCCCAACCGCCTGCTGTCCGTGGAGCGCGACGTGAACGCCCCCACCATGGACTCCCCTGAGCCCGTGCACACCTCTTTCCAGGCCCCCAAGTAAATGGGAAGAGCGGCAGCGGCTGAGCACTGTTGATAGAGTTGTGATTTGTTGGGTGTGTCTCAGCACGGAACCGAAAGGAAACACTGCCTGTGGGCGGCAGAGGCGCGCGCATGTTGCAGCGTTTCGCGGGAATGCCTAGGGGCGGGGGTAGCGACAGCGTGCCTTTTTTCGCATCCCAGGGACCCCGGTTCAGGGTGGTGCATGCGCAGTGGGGTGCATATACTGTGTGCGCTGGCGCATGAGCACCTAGTGGGGTGAGTTGCCCGGCCTTCTGACGATACGAGTGTGTTACGTGATTTTTTACGTACAGACGCTACCAGTTTTGTATCCGGTTATGACTGACTGCGACATAGATGCGTTCTTGACTGGGTTCTCGCATACGCACACTTAAGACTTTTGAGGACCTGCGATTTTTGCTTGACTGTACACGCTGTGTGCGTGTATACGGGGAACAAGTAGCCGCCGACGTGCGGCCCTGCCTGCCCCCAGTGACCTCGGGTGCTCGGGACGTGTCCCTGAGAGTTGTTGAGCGAGTGAGCGCATGGTGCGTGGGTCCTGCCGCTGCTCTGGAGCGGGACACCAATATTAGACAAAGGGCGACCTGGAGCAAGCATAACCACGTGCTTACCAGCGCCTCTTGTAATCCTAAAAAGGATTTGAAAAGCCGTGCAAAGCGAGGTACCGTAACTGGGGCGTGGGGGACCCGTGGCCCGTGGACGTTCGCAGGTAGGATGGACCTGGCTGGACACACCCCAGGGCCTGTGCCTGTGCTTACCGTACTACTGCCGCTCAGAACCTGACTTCAGAGGCAGGTAATATTCATGCAGAAAGATACCGAGAATGGGTACGCGATCACCTGGCATGTCCTGGCTGCTCAGAGCTACACAGCAAACCACTCCAAAGTGCATACTCCTTTGGAGCATACTCGCTATCGCTCGACCAAAGGGGCGTCTGCCACATTGCCACGTGCAGCTGACCGGTCAACACGACAGTACCTTGGAAAGCATGACACCTTACTGAACCGATGAGCAGCTGACTTTAGCGACTAAGCTGTAATAAGCTGTAAACAGCTGCTCGCACGCCTGTAAGTGTAGAGCCAAACTGAATAGTCCGGTGGGGGCGCGTGGGGCTTGCACTACGCCGCTTGTAGCCCTGCCCCCGCCCACAACCCTAGCCCCCACAGCAGCAGCTGTGGGTACCTGTCTCGCCGCAACAGCTACAACAGCCTTTCGTCCAGCTACGCCCCAGCTTCCTCCACCTTCGCAGCATCCGCGTTTCTCGGGTATCCTGTCGCCACCTCAGTCAGCTCGTTCCAGCTGCCCACAGCCCGCCACACCGCAAGCTGTAGCGGGGTATCCAGCGCCCACACCCCCACAAGCACCACCCTACGCGGCGCCTTGACCAGCAGCAGCAGCAGCAGCACCACCACCACCACCACCAGCAACACCAGCACTGCCCACAGGAAACGGCCAACCCCAGCCATACCGCGGTGCAACCGCTTGCAGCTTACCACGCCCACCCGCCGGCTTACGAATGGAACAGCTGGGACCCACACACACAGGGCGAGGACGAGGAGGACGACCTACTAAGGGGCACCAGCAGCCTCCTTAACCCACAGCCCCCAGCACCTGCCGCTAGGCCCCCGGACGCAGACCAGCCTGCAGGCACCCCCGCAGGTCTCGTTCGGTGCGGCCGCTGCCCTGACCAGCCAGATCCAGGAGTGCACGGACTGGAACGCGGTTGAGGCCCTGTACCAGACCTCCATCGCCTGCGCCGGTGCCACCGGCACCTCCCGCACACTGGGCGGCCAGCAGCTAGTCGCCATGCTTCGCCACCTCACTCGCCTGCCGCACCAAAAGGTGTCGTACGCCAAGTACGAAGACAACCGCCTGCAACGGTTCTGTACGGAATGGCGGAAACACCGTACTGCCTTACCTGCTGGAGTTGGATGCGGTGGAGCAGGCGCTGGGTGCTGTGGGCGTTTGGGACTGGACACGCACCCAGGGCACGCGTTTTGGAGCAGGAGCCGCACGGGCTGCTGCCGCTCATGCAGCTACAGCTGCGGCGGTGCGGGCCTACCACGCTCAGCCAGGCGCTGTCGGGGCTGGCACGCATGGTGAGGTCGGACTTCTCACCAGTTTCTTCCTAGTTTGCCTGCCGGGCTCAGGTGCCGGGTGCGAAGCAAGCACACTCGCTCTTCCAACACTTGCAAAGATGTTCGCTCTGGGCCAGCGCTCCACTGTCTGCAAGGGCGTGTGCACTTGCTCGACTTGCCGCGGTGCTCGCCCTGCCGGTCTGGCCTCCGCTCCTGTGCGCGTCAGCTATGCTGCTCGCCCGAGCTCCAGCAGCCGCTCCAGCGTGAGCAAGTCTGGGCGTGCCCAGGCTTCCTCGACCGCTGTGGCCCCTGTCGCCTCGGCCAATGGTGTCGCTCCCGCCCCGGCTTCCAAGACTTCGCTGCTCGCCACGCCGAGATTATCAAGTGAGTGTACCCCAAGGTTTTGGCCAGAGACTCAGCGGCAAACTAGTAGGTCAGGTCGCTGGGCTCTAGAAGGACTTTGAGTGCCGCTGTTGGCCACCCGATGTGCTGAGCTGGACCACCTCGCTCCCGCGAGCAGGCACTTCCCATCGGCTATGGGGGTCGACGACCGTGCTGAGGTGGGTCGACCGATAAGTGCGGGTGACCGGTGTTCTTCCGCTCTTGCAGGCCGGTCGTTTCCTTGCAGGCCACATCCCGATAAGCATGTACACCATGTTTGACGTCGTAATGTTCTTCCTTTTCCTGCAGGTTGACCTGGCCGGCTTCGGCTTCACCGGCGATAACACCATCGGTGAGTTCAGAGCCCCTGCCCTGGCCCGTACCCATTTGCCCACAGGCGTAGTCACATGTCTTGCGCCCCCGCTGCCTCTCTTGCCCCTGTCCCCGCGCCTGTGTCGCTCACACCATCCTCTTCCTGTCACATCGCCGATCTGGCACACGTCAGCCTCCGACGGTACCGTTGTGGCCCCTTCCCCTCCCTCACTCCCTCAGCCATGACCAACCTGAGCCGTGACGAGGTGACCCAGGTGCTCAAGGACAAGATCGAAGCCGCCTTCGGTTCCTCCTTCAACACCAACGGCCTGGGCGGTGTCCTGACCTGCGGTGTGACCGGCATGAAGGCGGCCTGAGCCCTCCGTCTGCAACGTGAGTACCCAGACCACAGCCCCTTTCCTCCTGGCTGCACCATGCCGAGTCTGCTCACACTGCCGTGCACTGACTGTCGCCCCTGCCACACCAGTTATGCCTGCGCAACCACCGCGAACACCCTGCTTTGTTGCTAGCATTGTCCCCGCCGGACAGCCCACCACCACACACCCATCCATCTCTCACCCCTCTCCCCGGTTCTCCTTTCCTCCTCCCTGCGCTTCTGCGTTCCGCCGCCCCCAGGTTGCTGAGCGCACCATCACCGACGACCTGGAGTACCTGATTGAGAAGGTCGTGGACCCCGCCACCGCCGACTACGCCGTCATCACCGGCGTGCAGATCCACAACTGGGGCAAGGAGCTGTCGGACAACGGCGACGCCTCCATCGAGTTCGTGGCCCCCGCCAAGGCCTACACCGTGGTCAACGGCCTCACGACCTACATCGACCTGCCCCAGGTGGCAGGTGCGAGGCTTGGAACGGACCTTCTTGCACGTAAGGCCCCCCTGGCATTCGACTCCGCCTGGCACTGCTGCGGTTCAAACTGTAGTTTTGTAACACTGCCTATGGGTTTCAGCCTCCAACGACAGCCTCGGACCTGTCGTGTTCCGTCGCAGAACGTTCTGTTCTGACCCCCAGCCGTTGCCCTCTTCCCTCCCTGCCGCCCTGGTGCCCGCCCTGTCGCCCCGCCAGATCCACGCCATGTCCACCCGCTCCTTCAACGGCGTCGAGACCCGCAACATCCAGGCCGGCGTGCGCGGCTCGGTCATCTCCGAGGTGCCCCTGGAGTACCTGGTCAAGAAGCTAGGCGGCAGCCAGCTCATGGCGGACGGCAACAGCTACGCACCCAACTTCTCCAGCCAGGACCAGTTCGAGTGGCCCACGCTGTGTGCATATGTACGTGGATTAAGTAGCTGCTGACGTGCGGCCCTGCGTGCCCCGAATGACCTCGGGATGTGTCCTTCAGAGCTGTTGAGCGAGAGGAGAGCATGGTGTGCAGGGGATGGTGTGGGGTCTGCCGCGATTCTGGAGCAAGATACTAATGCACTAAGACAAAGGGCGACCTGAAGCAGGCATATCCGCGTGCTACCAGCGCATATTGTAACCCTGAAAGGATATGCGAAGCGAGGCTCGAGTACAGGAGCTGGGGTGTGGGGGACCTGTGGTACGGTAACCTTGACCTGGCTCAACAAGGCTGGACAGCTCCAGGTTGGCCTGTGCTTCTGCTTATCGTACTGCTGCCGCGCAGAATCTGACTTACGAGGCAGGCAATGTTTATGCAGCAAGATACCTTGTACTGGGTACGCAATACGTGGCTTGACACGGCTGCCTCAGACGTTCATGCACGACGAGGGGTAGAAGGTACTGCTTACCATGCCACACTGCCACGTGCTTCTGACCGGTCAAAAGGACGACACCTTGGAAAGCACGACGTTCTACTGAACCGACGAGCAGCTGAATTCACCGTCTCAACTGTAAGACAGCCATTCGCCCTCCGCTAAAGTGTAGAGCCAAACTGAGCCATGTCAAGCTGGAGTTACAGTTCAAGCTGGCGACACGAGACACTGACAAATAATTGAATCTTAGTGATAACATAACTTCTAGCGTAACCTGCTGGCAAGCCAATTGCAATGGAGGCTGGCTTCTCCGGCCGAGCCGTCGCGGCGGGGCCGTCAGAACTCGCCTACATGCTTCGAACGTCCAAGCTAATCGCAAGGTGCTGATATCATCATCAAAGGAGTGCCTGCCATTGGTCGACCGGTGTGCCGGAATTTGGCTTGCCACCTTGGCTTGCCCCTCCGCTAGTCTGTCGTCACGTCTGTCCTGCTCCTGGCAGGGTGGAGCGCAGGAGACATAGCCATCGGGGCTTACGTGCACAGGTGTGTTAGATAGCAGGAAGGGGATATTGCTAAGCACTGCGTCTATTCGCCGTCTGCACAAGGACCTTGCCTGGTTTCGTGCATGGAGTGACAGAAACAGCTGAAAACACCGTCGTGTGTCCTCAAATGCTCCTTCACCCCCAGGCAGCTGCAACAGCGCACTGCTCTGTCAGTACTACAAGCGCTGGGCATATGAGTCCGGTGGGGGCGCGTGGGGCGTGCACTACGCCGCTCGCAGCCCTGACCCCGCCCACAACCCTAGCCCCCACAGCGGCAGCTGCGGGTACCCTGCCTCCCCGCACCCGCTGCAACAGCCTTTCGTCCAGCCGCACACCAGCTTCCTGCACCTTCTCGCGATCTGCAGCCCTCGGGCACCCTGCCGCCACCTCAGCCAGCTCGTTCCAGCTGCGCACAGGCAGTCGCACCGCAAGCTGTGGCGGAGGAGCCAACCCCAACACCCCAACTAGCACCACCCTGCGCGGCGCCTTGACCAGCAGCAGCACCAGCACCACCATCAGCACCACCAGCACTGCCCACAGGAGGACGGGCAGCCCCAGCCTCACCGCGGTGCAACCGCTTGCAGCTTACCACGCCCACCCGCCGGCTTACGAATGGAACAGCTGGGACCCACACACGCACGGCGAGGACGACGAGGACCTACTAAGGGGCGCCAGCAGCCCCCTTAACCCGCAGCCCCCAGCACCTCCGCCACAGCCGCTAGCCCCCCGGCCGCAGACCACCCTACAGGCGCCCCCGCAGGTCTCGGCTCGCGCGGCCGCGGCCCTTACCAGCCAGATCCAGGAGTGCACAGACTGGCACGCGGTTGAGGCCCTGTACCGCACCTCCATCGCCGCCGCCGGCGCCGCCGGCCCCTCCCGTACACTGGGCGGCCAGCAGCTAGTCGCCATGCTTCGCCACCTCGCTCGCCTGCCGCACCAGAAGGTGTCGTACGCCAAGTACGAAGACAACCGCCTGCAACGGTTCTGTACGGAGCTGGCGGACGCCGTACTGCCGTACCTGCCGGAGCTGGATGCGGTGGAGCAGGCGCAGGTGCTGTGGGCGTTTGGGAAGCTGGACACGCACCCGGGTCACGCGTTCCTGGAGCAGGAGCCGCACGGGCTGCTGCCGCTCATGCAGTTACAGCTGCGGCGGTGCGGGCCTACCACACTCAGCCAGGCACTGTCGGGGCTGGCACGCATAGGTGAGGTCGGACTCCGGTCGTTTTTTTTGAACGTTTGCCTACCGGGTTCAAGTGCCGGGTGCGACCTGCATCGGTTATGAGGTGCCGGGTTGGAACTGCAATGTATACTATGTGCATGGTTGTCCACGCATGGCAAGCTCGATGCAGCTTGGGGCTTGCTGACGCTGAGGTGGTTCCAAACCCCACGCGCAGGCCACGTGCCGCCCGAGCCGTGGCTGCGGGAGCTGTGGCCGGCGCTGGCGCGGTCGCTGACGTGGCGCGTGGCTAACCCACAGCACGCCAGCACCACGCTGTGGGCGCTGGTGCTGCTGCAGCTGCGCCCGCCGCACGACGTGGTGCAGCGGGGGGTGGAGCTGCTGCTGCAGAACATGGAGGTGGGGGCCCGTGGGACCAGCGGCTGGGGGCACGCGTCAGGGAGATCCGGGGGTAAAGCGGTGCGGAGTAGTGGCTTCGGCGGGCATGATAATGTGCCGCTTTCCACTACTCCTGGGGTTGGAGCTGCTGCTGCAGGACATTGTCGTGGGTTCGTGTAGGGCAGGGGCCTGGGGCTTTTTCATTGACTCAAACCGGGCCAGGGGCCGGGGGCGAAGGGGTGATACTGAACGCTTTGGCTGGCTTGGAGAAACGCAATAGTGCAAAGCGTGCGTGCTGCGGTCCGCTCTTGGGGGCGGAGCTTGGGCTGATGCAGGCGCCTGCTGCACATGCAGGGTGGGGGCCGCAGGAGCAGCGGGTCGACCGCTGCAAATGCGGGCGGCAGCAACCGCAAACCCGTGTGGGCGCACCTGAGCTGTTGGGGTAAATGCCTTTTTGGGGGCAACCTGCGGCGCACGACGGAAGTAAGGAGGTGCTGGGCTTTGGAGTTGGACTGCATGGGGTGCGAGGTGGGAGTCCACGCCCTGGGCGAGTGCCGGGTTAGAGCCATGCATAACGTACAGCCCATGCCTGTTGGACATGGGACGAGCCTCCCTTGCTGACCCGCACGGCTGCACGCCCCTTCCTCCCTCCCCCCCCCCACGCACGTTCCGCAGGCCGCGGCCCCACAGGCCATAGCTCTGACGTGCTGGGCGGTGGTGCAGCTGGTTGACCCCGCGGACCTCGCGCCGCTGCCCGCTCCTGCCTCCTCCTCCTCCTCCTCCTCCTCCTTCTCCTCCTCCTCCTCCTCCTCCTCCTCCTCCGCATCCACGCCCTCCCCCTCTTCGTCCTCCAACCGGCATTCCTCGTCCGCTACGCAAGCCGCAAACAAGTCCGCCAACTCCGCCTCTACACTTACCTCACCCTCGCGATCGCGGGAGCTTCTAATGACCCTGCTGGCCCAGGCGGAGCGGACAACGGGAGCTATGGCGTCCAAACTGGCGCCGCAGGTGCGACAATCTGTGGGACGAGGGTGCAGCAGGTGTATAGGGCGCCTTGGCAGGCGGCAGTGTTGCCGGCCCCCAGGTGCCACCATGCTTGGCGCATGCGACGGCTGTACTGCTGTACAAGCAAGTGTCAAACGGGCATTGGCCTGGGCTGACACGACGTGTGGGTGAAAGGGCTCCTCCTCGCGTCCAGTTGGAAGCTAGGCAAGCCCTCTGAACCTCTACCGGCCCACCGCCGGCGTGACCAACGTGCTACTTGCTGCTCCTAACTTATGGCCCTGTATGAGGTTACAAAACACTCCCCAGGACGTGTCCTGCCTGCTGTGGGTACGTATGCCGGTGCTTCCAGAGCTGCGCCCCCCGCCCCCGACACCAACCACCTGCCCCTTCCCCCTAATACACATGCCCCAGGACGTGTCCCACCTACTGTGGGCGCACGCGCGCAGCGGCCGCCGCCCCAGCGGCTACTGGCTGCACACCATGTGCTGCCGGGCACACGAGGTCATGGGCGGCTTCAGGCCGCAGGTACGTGTCTGGGTGTCTATGCCTCGTGCGAGCGTGCCGTAGTAGAGGATCGTGGCTGATTACGTGTTGCGGGGCACACCGAAGCTATGGGCGGGTCCAGGCTGCGGGTGGGCGGCAGGGCGGGTAGTAGGGACCGGGGGCAATGACCGCAACGGCATGCATGTGGGTGGGTGTGCCACCAGCTCGTATGGAGGAGCGGCACACCGTGCGTGCAAATGCTGGTCTGGGCAGTGATGTAGGCGGCGGTGGTCGAGAGGTCATGGCGTTGTCCGGCATCATGTTCATCGTCACAACCGTGCAGCAAGAGTTGCCCAACGTGCTGTCGACGCTGGTGCCGCTTCCCCTGCAGTCACCAGGCCCGTGCGCTAACACACATGCCTTGAGATGACCTAATGCACCCCTGTCCCGCACGCACGCCTTGCCAACGCAGGAGCTGTCTAACATGCTGTGGGCGCTTGTCACCTTGGGCTTCACACCTTCCGTGTCGTGGATCACGGCGGCGGTCACCAGAGCGGAGCAGACTTTGTCGGGTTTCAAGGTGTGTCGTAGGCGTGTCTTAGGGCGATGGGGCTGAAGGTACAATTTAAGGCGGGCGGGGTCCAAGGTGTGTGCCTCAGGGCGGGTGGGGTTCAGGGTGCGTCCTCAGTCGAAGTCCAAAGTGGTGTCTCAACTCTTGGAGCGGGTGGGGCGCAGGGTGCCCAACTCTGCCTGTTCACCCAATGAATCAGATAGATTTAAAACAGGTATTTTCAAACCACCGCCTGCAGGCCTTTACGTTGGCGGTGTTATTGTGGCCTTTGGCGTTCCTAGTTGTGTTTTGGAGGCGTCACACACCGTAAGCCATCACCGCCCGCAGGCCTTCGAGCTGGCCGTCCTCATGTGGTCCCTGGCGTGCATGGACGCAGCGGCCGCGCCGGCAGCAGCAGTGGCAGCCGCCTCCCATCAGCGGCAGCTGCAGGAGGCAGAGGCACAGGCGGCGGCGAGCGGCCGCGGGGGCGGGCGCGGAGGCCGCGGAGGGCGGGGCGGGCGGGGACGTGGCCGGGGCCGAGGCGGGGTGCGGTATCAGGGCGGCGAGGAGGGGAGGACCACGGGGCAGAGCAGTGGGTCGCTGCTCATCCCCGCGACCTTCCCGGGGCAGTTCTTCTTCCACTCGGCGCCGAAGCTGGCCAAGTTCGGGCCCCAGGTGTGTGTAGTGGTGCGGCTTCAGGGGTGGCTGCCGCTGTGAAACGTGCGCGTCATGCAGTGTGTCGACTCTGCGAGCCACGACGCCTGTGTCAAGCTGTAGCATGTCAGCACCTCGTTTCACAACTCATCCCGCACCAATGCAGTAGCAGGCGATGCACGGATTGGCCTCAACGACAGGACTGCGACAGGACTGCTACAACACACTGTGATGCAAGGCGCCTCGGCTTGTGTTTTTTCGTCTGGTGTAAACTGTGATTGGTGCATACGCTATATGTAGTGCACGAACATAATACGCAGCGCACGTGGCCCACAGGACTGCTCCAACACGCTGTGGGCGCTGGCCCGCCTGCGGCTGCAGCCGCCCGAGCGGTGGCTGGCGGCGTTCGTGGAGGAGTCGTTCACGCAGCTGCCGCGCTTCCGGCCGCAGCATTTCGCCAACACCGCGTGGGCCTTCGCCAAGCTGGGCCGCGTGCCGCCGCAGCCGTGGCTGGACAGGTGGGCGGCCTGCAAGGAAAAGAACTGGTAGCATTTTAAAGAACCGGCAGCTGTTTGCGCATTGGAAGTGGATGGTGGTGTTTGGGGTGTTTGCCTCCGCTGGCCAGTCGTGGGATGAGCCGCGGTATGGAAAGGAAGGGGTTCAGCAAGGTGGCCTGTGCATTGTGCTGCTGGTGCTGCTGGGGGTTGAGGGGCCATGGCGGCGGCCTAGCTGTTAATGGACGGGCTCAAGGGGTGTGTACGGCATGGGCATGCGTGTTGGCCCCTGCAACAGTGGACCTGGTGTACTGGTGCGGTGCTGCATGCAGGTGTGCGGGCGTGTGGGGCTGTCGCGTGGCGGGCTTTGAGGTTCTACGTGAAGGGCATAACGGCCAACCGCCCAGCGCACGCAGGACCCAGTGCCACCCCCTGCCGCACATCAGCTCCCTTGAACCCCGCGCATGCTTGCCCTTCAGGTTCTTCCTGGAGTCCCGGCCCCAGCTCCTGTCCTTCAAGGTACGCCACGGCCGCTTTGCGTGCGCACGCGGAGCACTGTACCACATCGGGCTGGTGTACGATTACACCCCGACCTGGTTATGCAACACTAGCACGCTGTCGCATGGTATGGGAGAGCTCTATCAGCCAAACGAATAGCTGGACTGCTGCAGCAGCTTTGCATTTAAAGCTGCACTCGTTGCGTCGAGGCCTCACGCTGTGGCAGCTGGGTTGCCTGCTGTTGCTACCTTGGCACGTGCCCACCTCCTGCTCTGTTTCGGCCTAAAGCCCAAGCCATAAACCCGACCCCGTGCGCCCTGCCCTCGTACCGTGCCGTAAACCGTACCACAGGCGGGCGAGGTGTGCATGATGGGGTACGGCTTCGGCATCGCGCGCATCGTGCCTCCGCGGCAGTGGCTTAACCAGCTGCTGCTGGCCGTTACATCCAAGCTGGAGCTGTGCGGGTGAGAGGTTGGCTCGGGGGACTGGGTACTGCGCTGCCAAATTTTGTAAGCTGCATGCCTTGCTGTTTGGCTTCTTCACAATAGTGCTGGCAGTCACCTCCAAACTGGAGCTGTGCGGGTAAGAGGTCACCTGGGTGGGGCAGTGTAAGCACTAGCACTGGTGCATGCAACGAAGGTGCCCTACCTGGTTGTGCAGTTCGGCCGTGCTGGCGGTTACCTCCGAGCAGGATGTGTGCGGGTGTGGGGGCAGCTGCGTGTGGGCTAGGCCTACGAGGGGTTGAGGACCTGCAGCTACTTTCCAGAGCTGGGAGTTTACGTGTGGGGACAGCCAGGAGATCTGGTTGCTTTTAGGTCTCGATCAGACTCGTGCTTTCGTTGAACTGGATGTTTAATTGGACTTGATATTCCAATCCCATTTGGTGTTCCGGTCCTGCGGGCTTAGTTCGTTAGGGTGCAGCCATCCGCAATGCACCCGCGCATGAAAAGCTGCCAGACCACAGTTGTGAAAGGGAGGCCAGCCGTGGAGGCCAGCTGAACCGTTGCGGCACGTGCTAGCTGTTCGGCCAGCGGCCCTGACATTTTGCCGCACAGCGCGCGATGCCTGTCGTGCGTGCTTTAGCTCCTTTGTTTGCCCAGACTTGTCACCTGCCGCCAACCACCACCAACCAACTACCTTCGTCCCGAACGGTGCCGTCCACGCAGGCCCGCAGAGCTTAGCAACCTGCTGTGGGGCCTGGCGCGCATCGACTTCCGCCCCCGGGCCGCGTGGCTGGACAGCGCCGCCGCCGCTGCCGTACGGCGGGCGCCGCAGATGTCGTACTTTGACCTGACCACCATCGAGCGAGCGTTCAAGATGTTCCGGGCGGACCTGCCCGAGGCACTGGCTTCGGAGCTCGCCCGCCACCGGAGCGCGGGAGCTGCGGTTTTGGAGCAGGGCGCAGGGCCTGAATCGGGGCTGGAGGCGGAGCCGGGGCTTGTGGGTGAAGGGTTGAAAGGGGTGGCGCAGGGCAGGGAGGGCAGGGTGGCAGGTGCGGAGCGGGCGAAGGGAGGGCACGGGAGGGAGGGGCAGCGAGGCGGGCGGAGGGAGCTTCAGGGCGACAACAGGCAAGGGCGGAGCGGGGCGGGTGCAGGAGAGGAGGAGGTGTGGTCGGCGGGGCAGGTGCAGCGAGGGCGAGCAGCCAGGGTGAGGGGCAGGGGCAGGGGGGCGGGGGTCGGCGGGGGCGAAGAGGCTGGTGGAGGGGGCGAGGGGCAGGAGGGGCAGCAGGGTGGGGCGGAGGTGTTGCCGGGCCTGGACGCGTCTCGCGCTGTGGTGGTGGACGAGGGAAAAGGCATGTGTGCGCATGGTGAGGGGCATGGTGGGGCTGCGGCGATGGCGTCAGGGGCTGCGGAGCAACAAGCCACCGCTGCTGCTGCCGTAGCAGGAGCAGCAGCGGTGTCAGCCACGGTGGCCCAGCTCGTGGAGCCAGCCGGAACCTCCGAGGCCACCTCCGGGCACACGCTGACGGTTACAGAGGACGCCTCGGAACCGGGCGGAAGCGGAGGCGGAAGCGGTGCCAAGGAACGGCGGGCGGCGAAGCGGAAGACGGACAGAGCGGACCGAAAGGCCGGCAAGGCAGGAAAAGGGACGGGGACGGGGGAGGGCAGCGCCGAGCCTGGCGGTCAGAAGCTGCGCGCAAAGGGCAAGGGCAAGGGGAGAGGCGCTGCTGCTGTGATGCAGGGAGCTCAGCCTGACGGCGCCGCGCCAGCAGAGGCGGTGGAAGCGGCTGTGGGGGCGGCGGCGGGGGTTGCAGAGCAGCTGGGCACGGATGGCATGTCCATGCCCGGCTCTCGTCCGGCCGACGGACCACTGCAGGCTCCCAGCACAGCAGCAGCAGCAGGCGGGCAGCCTGGCGCCGTCGCGGATGCACGCGCGGATGCAGCTGCAGCTACAGCTGCTGTGGATGCGGGTGTGGGTGCTGCGCTCTCGGGGCCTATTGGGCAGGCGAACGGCGTGGGCCGGGGTGGCACGGAGCAGGAGCCACTGGCAGCAGCGTCAGGGGCAGCGCCAGCTGGGGCGGTGGCAGCCGCGGAGCTGAACGGGGTGGCTTCCACCTCGCGCCAGGCTGCAGGTGGGGAGGGGGCAGCGGTGCAGGCGGAAGGGGGCATCGGGGCTGGTAGTAGCGGGGTTGCCGGGGCAAGCATCGTTGGCGGTGGCAGCAACGGTGAGGCTGGGGCGGGGGAGAGCGCGGCGGGCGGGGCAGCGCGGGCGGTGGCGGGCGGATTGCGGCCGGCGGCTGCGCGTGCGTTGGCACGAAAGGAGGCCAGGAGGCGGGCGGTGCTGAGGGGCTCGTCGGATGAGGAGTAGCTTGGCCGGCGTGTTAGGTGTTCGGGTGCATTAAGGGGTCAGGGCTCATGGGTTGCGTGGACAGAGGGGGCAGTGGTGGTGGTGGTGGTCATGGTGACTGCGGTGGCAGCCCTGAACTGGTGGCAACGGTGAGCAGCTGTGCTGGGCTAAAAACATACAGGTGTCTGCTGAAAGGGAAGGCGTGTTTGGTTATCCTAATGATTTCTGCCGTGACGGCATGCTATTGACCGTGCCCTCTGCACCAAATATGGAGTGGTAACGAGGACTCTGCCTGGGCTACAAACAACTTGCCAAAGCCGCTCTGTGTGGTGCGGTAAAGCGTGGGAGGAAGATGGGTGGCTTGGCCGGTCAAGGGGCTCTCCTTGCGCATTTCCCTGCAAACAGCTTGCTAGTAACGCCCTTTGTCGCTCGTAAGTCCCTCAGTAGGGCGATTCTTTGCATGGGCGTCGACCCTGCCCGTCCTGTTACAGGTGGCCTGAAGCGAGCAGCATCCGGGACTGTGGGCTGCCACACAACATAGTGCCACAAGCCTGCCATACAACCTGCACATCGTCTGCGATACACACTCCTGACAGCGCACAACGTGTTGGTCTCTCGTCGTTGGCTCGTAAACGCTGATCACTCGTCAGCCTCACTAGAGTCATGGATAGATGCAAGGATGCTTCAGCATGCAGCAATGCCCAGATGATGCGCATGCATGCGCATAGGTAAACAGCTGCAGTGTCACAATTGGCGGCACGCTAGCAAGGCAGTGAACGGGGCCATGTAAACCCCGCAGCAATATACGCGTGAGCACCAGTTAGCACTCTCGTGCTCTGAGCTACCTACTGTACACGTGTTTCGCTCGAAAGCCCCCAGCACAATGCGTGTCGAAAAAGGGCGAGTCTTATGCAAATTCCTAAAAGTAGATGCACTCCCTAGCAGCACCAGTCAATGTGAGGCGGCCGTGACCACCATGGCCTCACACCCCCATGGTGCCCTGCTAACTTCTGCCGCCCTGCAGTATCGATCACTACACTAGCAAAGGCTCCGCAGCGTTCTCAGATCCACTTAGCCTCGCCCGCCCCATTGCACTAGCCCTCCACGCCCGCAGCACAGCGACAGTTGTGAGGGACACAACAAACAGCGCACACGCAAGGGTGGCAGCAGCCAGCGCTAGAGCCACCAACGCAACGCTGGGCACCCTGGAATCTAACAACCCCTGCCGCTGCCCACGCTGCAACCGCTCCCCATCCTCACCCGCCAGCCCAAAAGCCTCATAGTCCTCATTCACAACGATGTTGAAGAAGGGAATAATGTCGTCCCAATCATCATCGGCATGGTCTTGCTGCCCGATCCAGTGGGGCCCCCCGCTAGAGCCCAGGATGATATCCTGGTGTAGCCGCAATTGCTCCTCCTCCTGCCGCCGCTGCTCCTCACTATCCTTGCTAGTCGAGGCCGAAGTGCGGGCGCTGGTGCCCCGCAGGTGCGCTTGCTGCACTCCGGAGCTGGATGAAGCGGAGCGCAAGGACGAGGAGGGTGGGGAAGGGGAGGGGCCGACGGCGGCAGTGGCGGTGGAGGTGGTGGTTGCCGTACCGTCCCGCTCGTACAGCTTCTCGATTGTACGGTCCTCGGCGATGTCGTCGTCCTCACCATCTATCCAGACGAAGCTGCCGCCGTCGCTGCCGCTGTTGGAGGCGGACTCCTTGCGCGGTTGTTGGTAGTTGTAACCGTTGGCGCCGTACTCCTCGCCCAGCACCCAGCCGTTGGTGTAGTCGTCGTCGGTCAGGGTGATGACTGCGGACGGGGCAAAGGCCAGGAAACGAAGTGTCAAGCACCGTAATAAAGTGGACACCACTCGTGTGCAAGAGGCCGGCATGTGCAGTGGCACCCAGCGTTGGCGTGAGGCCAAGACGGCGGACATGGTATCTTTGTCCCCAGGCAGGCGGGCTTCAAATTCAAGCAACGACAGCTGGCCCACTGAGCGAAGCGCTCACCTCGCTTGAGGCTTCGGCGAGCGTGGTCTACACTGGAGACGGCGTCGTCGATTGCATCCTGGGATCCAAGCACCCTTCGGTTCCTCTGGCGTAGGCCGCCTGCTGCGTGACGCTCGAGGCCTTGTCGTCCTGCGCGCCACACCAGGCCAGGAGAACAACGGTCAGGTAACAACGCTGTTGCAGGTGTCATCTATCAGCTGTTCACAGTCCCTAGCTGGAACGTGCAACGGAATGGTAAAGTGCAGCGTTCACGTTCGGGCAGGCTGTTCATGGCCTGCACGACTCCCGCCAGTGGACTCTAAGCGGCAGGCCCCGTGGCCTTGCCCGTGGCCTCGACCAGCGTAAGCCGCACTCCCACTCACCAGAGTTGGAAGAAGTAGCTTCGCATGCTATTAGCAGAGCAGCAATGGCCAAGACAGACAGCTTGGCTGATGTTGTTGAGAGCATGGCTGGTTTTGCGAGGGGGGACATGGCGAGCGTTCAGGAGTCCCAGCAACTAAGATAGTTGCTACGACTTCCAGTCACTCCCGATTTGCGGAATTGTCGGGTGTACCAGATTTGTTATATAGCCCACGGGTGGTAGCAAGCTGACAAAGGTAAAGGTGCGTGGAACGCAGGTACGGTAAGCGACGATTGTTTAGGGCAAGGGACGTGAAAGTTGTTGACATGGGGTGGAGATACACTTTCAGTATATGGGGTCCTCGTAAAGTTCGGGCCAGGCCTGCGATGAGTTCGAGGCCAAGGCCATAACAGGGGAGAGCCCCGCCGGGCCGAATGGCGCTCTTTGCAACCCATGACACCAAACTGCACATGACTTCACGAAGAAGCATTGAATTACATTCCTTAATTTTATGGGTACAAGCGACACTCGCTCTCTGCAGGAAACGCAACGGGAGCTCCCCTGTCGCCAGACAGCGCCTTGCTGCGGGCCAAGGGCTACATGTTATGCCTATGGACCTTACAGAGGGCTTTCCATGCTTGTACAATGTTTGTGGGGCAATTGCCAGGTCGGATTCGATGCATGTCTGGAAAAGGTCTTCTGTGCGATTCCACATGAAGAGCGACCTACACACATTGTATGTTATGCATTACATAGAGGTTTTTCTGGTCGGGCGCCCTAAAAGCCGCGGACATCTCACGTATACCCAGTCTAGGGCAGTCTAGGCCGGTCCCGCCGGGGTATTAGCGCATGAGCCGTACACGCAGCCGCATACATAAAGTGCTGCCAAGCCTGCGTAGCATCATTAGAGTACTTTTGCACTTAGCACGTGCAGGAAATACTAGTGTGCCACCAACCCGGTCTCACCCCGGCACGTGCCCTACTGCGACAGTGGTCCAACGTCCAAACGTATGTGACCGCGATACAAAAGACCTTATA
>VFQN01004017.1_pt1 | contig 19995 bp, 24 predicted proteins | sample 3512371 | NCBI WGS metagenome assembly VFQN01 (sample SAMN10412370, study PRJNA504923) | tailings metagenome | isolation source: Replicate 2 from Balatoc abandoned mine | place: Philippines: Itogon, Benguet | collected 2017-08-28
CCAAGATCTGGGACCTGCGGGCCATGACGGTGGGTGGTGCATGTGTATTAGCAGGAGTGTGTATTAAGGAGGTGGTGGCCTGTGCGTGGTGCTGGTGCGCCAAGATCTGGGACCTGCGGGCCATGGCGGTGGGTGGCGTGCTGCTGCTGGTGGTGGTGCATGCGTATTAACAGGGGGCGTGACTTAAGGAGGGCTTGCGCTCGAGCCATTGGGCAGGGCTTGGGTATCGTCGCCAGCCTCAGCCGTGCCCCGTTCTCGTTTGCAACATCGTCAAATGCGTTTGCTTGCGCATGCGTTCAACCCTTCAAGCCGTCGTTCTTTGGGGGTGATCCATGTTCTGTGCTTAGCCTGTAACATTTTGCCGACCTTTCGCCATTGCATGTCCGCATTCCCTCGGTAGGCCGGCGGCTCGCTCCGGGACGTCGCCTCCGCCGCCCGCCTCAGCGGCCAACACGTGCCACGCTTCAACTGGGACTACAGGTGAGGGGCAGCACATAATGTATCATGATGCAGCGTGAACATTTCATGGTGTAATTGTTCATGCAGATAAAATGGACGTTTTCCCGCTCGTTCATGTGTTACTGAAGCCAACCATGGGCCAGGGTTAGGAAGCGGGCCGTGGCTTAGTGGCTGAGGTGAAGCCGGAGGAGTGAGCAGCCCGAGGCATTTCCTTTGCATTTGTGGGTCCTTAAGACGTGCCGCGCCGCGCAGCCTGGCGCCAGAGTTAGTCATCCACTTGAGGGGTTGGACATGGCATGGGCTCAATGGAGAAGACACTACCCTCACGCACCCATAACCCTTAATCCGCACGCCCTTGGTAACCCACACCCCCAAGTGGCAGGAGTATCCCGTGTCCGAAAGCGTGGTTTGGCAACACCGGAGTACCACCTCACACGCCCCTTTAACCCACACCCCCAGGTGGCAGGAGTACCCTGCGGCCGGGCGCGTGGTGCGCCACCCGCACGACACCTCTCTGCTGACGCTGCGTGGCCACAGCGTGCAGCACACCCGTTGACCCACAACCCGCCTTAACCCACGCCCCCAGGTGGCAGGAGTACCCTGCGGCCGGGCGCGTGGTGCGCCACCCGCACGACACCTCTCTGCTGACGCTGCGTGGCCACAGCGTGCAGCACACCCGTTGACCCACAACCCGCCTTAACCCACGCCCCCAGGTGGCAGGAGTACCCTGCGGCCGGGCGCGTGGTGCGCCACCCGCACGACACCTCTCTGCTGACGCTGCGTGGCCACAGCGTGCAGCACACCCGTTGACCCACAACCCGCCTTAACCCACGCCCCCAGGTGGCAGGAGTACCCTGCGGCCGGGCGCGTGGTGCGCCACCCGCACGACACCTCCCTGCTGACGCTGCGTGGCCACAGCGTGCAGCACACGCTCATCAGGGCCTACTTCTCGCCGCAGCACACCACGGGGCAGCGCTACGTGTACACGGGCAGCGTGGAGGGCGGCGTGCACGTGTACGACACGGTCACAGGGCAGCAGGTGGGCGGTGTGGCACGTGTGTGTTAGCACACGCAGGCATGGGGCAGTGGGTGTACATGCGCAGCACGGAGAGTGGCGTGCACGTGTACGACACGGTCGTAGGGCAGCAGGTGCGCCGTTGGTCTAGCACGTGCATTTACACTTAGACACACATGAGTGCGGTGGGACAGGGGGTAGCGTGCAGAAACGGCGGCGTGCACGCGTACGACACGACGGTCACAGGACAGCAAGTGGGAGAGCGGTATGCACGAGTGGGTTAGGGCTAATACACATGTCCACGTCCCGGTCCCCAGGTGGAGGGCAGCCCCTTCCGGCTGCACCGCAAGCTGGTCCGTGACGTCAGCTGGCACCCCTTCGACCCCGTCATGGCCACCGTCAGCTGGGTGAGTGCGCGCATGTGTATTAGCTTGGGTGTGTATTAGCGGGTTGCACTGTGGGAGCAGGATCCAGCTGGGCTGGCACCCTTTCGACCCCGTCATGGCCACCGTCAGCTGAGAAAGCGCGCGCGTGTGTTAGCGCGGCTGTGTCTTAGTGGGTGGTATTTTGGGAGCAGGGGCCAAGTGCCCTGGCACCCGTTCGACCCCGCCGTGGCCGTAGCAAGCCGGGATTTGCGCGTGTGCGTATGTTAGCAAGGGGCTACACATTGCATGAAACACATTGCACACTTCATGCGAGCTGCACTGTACACACCGTAGATGCATCAACACTTGAAGACTTCTGCTGTGTTGTGTTGCATACAATCATTTGGTTGTCGCTTGCCTTCTCTCCTCCCTCCCCAGGACGGCTCGGTGGTGCGGTGGGACGCGCAGGCCCCCGGCCCCGACGCCGGGGCTCCCAAGGTGCCCATGCACGACGCCTACAACGACTATTATTAGATGTCGTACGCGTTGTGCATGGCCACGTTTGGACGAGCGGAATGAAGCCTGCCGTACACGTGGCGGTGCACCGTGGGACGAGGCCGTACGCCGTACGGCGTGCGTCAGCTCGCCCGCGCGCCGTACATCACGCGTTAGCTTGTCCAGGCGCGCTGGCGGGAGACCGAGCGGTCACTTACAGCGAAGTGCAGCGTCGTCCGGGGAGGCGGCCTTGGCACCTGCGATTGGGCCGCAACATGTTTGTGGACGGGTGTTGAGGAAATTGCATCGGAAGGCCAGGGGTGGGCCTGGTTGTATGTGCCGTACGGCGATTGCGGTTGTCGTGCATTGTACATTACAAGATTACGATGAGGGACGAGCCCGTACAGCCTCTCCTGTCGTGCTGTAGAGGGTCCGCATGCGGTGGCCGCAGGACTGTGTCCTACGCAGGTGTACGTGTTGCTGGTCTTTCTGAATAGTGTAGCCAGGTGTAGCAGGCTACGTGTGTTTTTATGTGCTCACGCGGCGGCGAGCTGCAGCTCTGTTTGCTGCCGTGGTGCTGGATGCATGCGCCCTTGCCGCGGCTCTTCTTTGGCCCTGCATGGGTCATTTGTTGCAGTAGGGGAGGAACGGAGGATACTTGTTGGCTGTTGTATATTAGTAAAGTGTACTGCTTGCTTTTGGGGGGCGGCATCGGGCAGCCGTAGGCGAACCCAAGGGAGGGCCCTGGCAAGCGCTGTATGAAAGGGGACTGCACGTATGCAGGTGTGGCAAGGGGGCAGGGGTATGCATTGCCTGCCGCGCGTATCATGCTGCGGCCACTGTGTTGCGGCACATACGGTACTGTGTACCTGGCATGTTGTCCTGGCGGCGGTTGCAAAGAAGGGACCATACCGGTACACGCGCCTGGAGCGTCGTACATCTGTGCTACGTGAGGCTGTCGCCGCCTGCACAGATTGTCGTACGCGCTTTGCCCGTAAGCGAAGCGTAGAGGCCGTACAGGCCACGCGGGCCTGTACCGTAGCGACATTATCGTGCACGTGCGGTAATCCTGTTGTGGGTGTGTGCATTGAAACGCCTTCCGGCCACGTGCGACAGTCGGGGCCGCCACCGCAGGCTGTGGGGCAGCTGGATTGAGTGCTAGCGCGTGGTGTATTATGTTGTGCGGCGACGTGCACGGCGCACCTGCGCGCACCGGACATTTGCACAGCAATTGTAACGCTTGCGGTTGCCAACTTACCGTCTTGAGGCGACGGGATGAAAGCTGCCGCACGGTGCCCGCAAAGCATACCAATGTCGTATAGGCTGTCGTACCGAAGGACGGTCGAACAGGGACGTGTGTAGCATCTCCGCTGTCATGGCTAAAAGCTTGCCATACTAAACACGGCTGTCATCGTAGGTGGGTTGAGGTCTTGCTTCAGTGACTCGGTGCATGCTCAATGCACCCGTGCACGCTGAACACACCCGAATGGCCGCATGCGTTACAGTTGCAGTGCCAGGGCGACACATGCCGGGCTGTGCTGCATGCTGTCAAATGGTTTCACAGCTGGCATTGCTGCGTGATCTGACTAAATGCCATCCTACTACCAGAGTCCCACGCTGACAAGTGTATATCGCGTGCGTGCCGTGCACATGCCTGGCCGACCACCGCAAGAGCGGTACCTGTGCAAAGTGTCTGCTATGCAAGTGTGCAGCATGCATCCCTGATTGTACCTTACGGTATCAAAAGCCTTGTGATGTACACTAAGACCCTCAAGTGCCACTTCGTACTTGCTGCTAAGACCATCCCCATTGACAATGAAGTTGCGTCCCTAGACTCATCCCTCGCTGATGCAACCCGTTACCACCATATACGGTTCCTTTACCCAACCCCGCTGAGGCAACATCCCCCTGGCTGAGAAGTCCCGACCGTTGCACCCAATCCCCGCTGAAACATGCGACCAAGACTCCCATCCCCGCTGTGTCGTATCCAACTCCAGTCAAGCGCCCCATCCCCGAGACCCACCCCTCGAGAATGAGCCACAAGCAAGTACACTTGTGCGTTACAGCACCGAAGCGCGTCCGCGTACAGAGCCCTCTGTTGCGGCGCCAACCGTGAAGCCGGGCCAAGCCAAAATGCAACGTCAGGCAAAAACTCTGCAATGGGGCAAGTACCCCTATGCAACTCTCAACGACCAAGCAAGGAGTCAGCAAGGCTCGGGTCACCATGCCTAATCCCCAACCATCACACCCCTCTCATCACCGTGCACCGGTTCGCACCCAACCCGACAAGCATCCATGTACAATGGTGCGAACTACAGGCGATGACGACAAGACACCACCCTGCGGCAACACAGTGTCTGCAGCAAGCCACCAGCCCTGGCAAGTCCCTACCGCAACAGCCCCTCCCATTCAGACAGGCGCATGCTTCATAAGACCTAGCCCACGCCGGTGCAAATGCAAACAAACTACCAAGCAAACCCAACGCAAGCGCTGCTACCTAGCCTCGTGCGCCTAGCAGGCAACAACACCCAAGGCACCGGCCCAGCAGCTGCTGCTACGCATGAAGGCGCTTAGTAGACGTAGCCCTTCTGGTACATGCCCTCGGCGGCCTCCTTGCCCTCGGCCGAGGCGTCGTACTTGCCCTGCTGGGCATCGGAGTTGGCCTTGGCGCGCTTGAGCAGCGCAGCCTGGGCGGCCTGCACGTTCTCGGGCTTGCCCTGCCAGGTCTTCAGGACGGTGTTCTGCAGAGCGCGGGCGTACGAGAACGACACGTGCCAGGGGTTGGGCTTCTGGTTCATGGCGTTCAGGTTGAGCGTGGACTCCAGCTCGGACTGGCCGCCGGACAGGAACATGATGCCGGGGACGGCAGGGGGCACGCGGCGGCGGAGCATCTTCAGGGTGTACTCGGCGACCTTCTCGGGGGCAGCGCGGTTCTTGCAGTCGGCGCCGGGGGTGACCATGGCGGGCTTCAGCAGGATACCCTCGAACATGACCTTGTTGTCGGCCATGTACTTGAAGGTCTCGGCCCAGATGGCCTCCTGGACCTCCAGGCAGCGGTCGATGTCGTGCTCACCTGGGGAGCGGGAGGGGCGGAGGGGCCAGGGAGAAAAGCAAAGCAGTTAGGAAATTGCACATAGGGGAACGATTGAATTTGCAGCCGTTTCTAACAGAAAAGGAACGCGAAGGGAAGGTACCGAAGACGACGCGTGCAAGCAAAGAAGGCGACCTAACGGCTACGAACAGCAGGCTCCACAAGGTTGCGCTCAATTGGTATCATGAAAGACATACAAACGCCTGCGCCTACGAGTGCGGTATCGAGCTGACAGCGACCCAAATATCCCCGATCTTGCGACAATCACTCACCGTCCAGCAGCACCTCGGGCTCCACAATGGGCACCAGACCAGCGTTCTGGGCAATGGCGGCGTAGCGGGCCAGGCCGTAGGCGCAGTCGCGCAGAGCGATGGTGGAGGGGCCGTGGGGGATCGAGACGACGGAGCGCCACTTGGCGAAGCGGGCGCCGGCCTTGTAGTACTCAGCGCAGCGCTTGTCCAGGCCGTCCAGACCCATGCACCAGTTCTCGCCGTTGGTGTTGGCCAGGGGCACCAGACCCTTGTCGACCTTGATACCGGGCACGATGTTCTGCTCCTTCATCACATCGACGAACTTCTTGCCGTCCTTGGTGGACTGGTACAGGGTCTCCTCGAACAGGATAGCACCAGAGATGTACTGGCCCAGGCCGGGGGCGGTCACCAGCAGCTCACGGTAGGCGCGGCGGTTCTCCTCGGTGTTCTCCACGCCGATGGAGTCCAGGCGCTTGCCGCAGGTGGCGTTGGACTCGTCCATGGCCAGGATACCGCGGCCCTTGGAGGCAACAGTGTTGGCAGTCGCCACCAGCTCCTCATCGTACTTGCCAGCGCGCACAGTCACGGCGCGGCGAGAGCGGCCAGCAGACACGGCCTTCAGGCCGGCCGAAGACTTCATCATCAGGGCCATTTTGACGAGTAGAAGGGCTAAAGGTAAGTAGCCGACTTGTGACGCTTAAGTCACTAAAGTGCCGAAGCCAGGAAGAGAGAGGCGACTTAAGCGAGGGGCGATGCGACTTCCTGCCGTACACCTTATCGCAATGGGTCCCTGCTCACCGCAAGCATGCCCGCTGCTCGGATGCGGCTTTTCATGATACAGGATTTCTACAGAACCAAATTACATTGGCAGCGGGCCTTGAGGCTTTCTTTTGCGCGAGCCCAGGCGCCGATCGCTCAGTTCCTGCGCTTTGTGACAAGGCTTTTCACCTTCCTTTTGCACAATATAGCCAGGAATGCCGTTCACATGCATAACTCATTCGTTGAAACATGTATCCTCATCCACATCATAAAGTGCTCAATGCGTCTCCACCGCTCGGTTTGTCGCGAACCACCGAAACGCGACAGCCCTGAGGTTCTGCTGCCCCACACGCTCAGCTTCCTCCAACTTTACATGATGGAGTACAATGTATCATTTACATCGCCTTAGCGCACTAGAAAGCTCGACGCCTCGCCTGTCCTGACCCACGGGTCCTTCCAGGCCTTCTCGAAGGGTTTGGACTGGCAGAGCGTTACCGTACTGCGGGTTTCCACAGCTGTCTGCATGGCAGCAAGCCGCGTGCCTCAGGACCGGGCATGCTGGCAGGGGGTGGCGAGGGCCTTAGGGCCAGGGCAGCCTTCTGAGGGCAGCTGCTGCCTGCTGGGCCTGGGCAGTTGTGCACTGCAGCAGACCGACGGGTGGCGTGCACCAGTTATGGGTTTTTGCGCGCAGTTCCGCGTTTCAGCCTCAGTTCCCAGAATGCTACGCTGTGCGCTTGTGTACTGTGTCTGTGCCAAGGGGAATAAGGGAGCATCCACCATCTCGAGCATGTTGCCAGCTTGCCACTGCGGCTCACGTGCTTAGAGCCCCAATACTCTTGTTGTTGCACATTCGGGATGCATCAAGACAGCCTCACATGGTCAGGCCGAAAGGCAGCCTGGGGCACGGTACCGGTACATAAGGCGCGGGGGGTTGATGAAAGTTGGCTGGAAGTCGGGCGGCAGATCTATGCCTGGGTAGGAATGGGATGGGGACCGGGCACAGGTTGTCATGAACATTGTCATGTTACCGATGCCCTTGGGGCGTTGCCTTGGGGTGGGGAAGGCGGTGGCTGGGCGGCGGTGGCGTGGGGATGCCCTTGACCGGGACGAGCGGCACTTGAAGAGCCGCTCGGGTCGCGGGTGCGGGCTGCCGTACTGACGGTAACTGTTCAGCTGGCGTTCAAGGATTGCCACTGTGCACGGACCAAACACCAAACACCCTTCAGGTCCTTGCACCCGCCCAGAGCGTGAGAGCATGGCGCTGGTACTTGTTGCTAGGGAGCGTGGTTAAAGTTGCGCTAGGAAGCATGACGATGCGGATACCGCTACTGCTGCCTAGACGGTGCCTGCCGAGCCGCAATGGCAAGCAGAATTGGGCGTGTGTGGGCGGAGCTGGTTGCCACACGTTCAAAGCCGCCGCCTGCCGTGGGGGTTACTGCCGCCATCACCCGCCAACCGATGCGCATCCACACGACTGAGGGTCAGCAGTCAGCTACCGTGTCAATTGTTCGCGCATGGATGCGATTCGGTCAGTTGGCATCTGCGGTAGCGCTGCCCCGTGGCTGCAACACAAGCCACGCACGTGGGTGACGCAGGGGAAAGCCGTCTCTCCCTGTTGCCTTCGCAAATGTGCGGAGACCACTGCGTTCCGACTGCCAGCGCACTCAGCAGCAACCGCTGTCCGGAGGCAGCCATGCAAAGTACGATACGGTGATCCTCACAACCTGTCATAACACGCAGTTGCAGCTTGAACCCCTGCGGCGTGCAGCCCCGCGATCACCACCAGCCCCCCTTGCACGCCCTGCAGGGCTGCAGTCCACGCAACATTGGGCACTGCTGGCCCTCCGGGCAAACAAACCCCACCCCCGCGCGTAACCAGCGTAACCCCACAGCCGGACCTCCCCCCACCACATAGACGTTCCAAGAGCCACCCGGCACCCGGCACCTGAGAAAGGAGAGCGTCAATAGGGTGCAACTTGTCGGCTTACGTTATGCCCAGGCCCCGTGCCCATCTGCAGTGGGGTGCCTCGATTAGCTTTCCCAACACTTGTGGGGCGCAGCAAATGCTGGGCGTGGGGTACATGAAGGATGCTAGGCTCCGTGCACAATTCGCCCTCAAAAAGCCTTCCCCGCGTTTTTTAGTTCGTTGGGTCCCCCAAAACCATGTCTGCTCTGTCGTCAGGTCCTGCCCAGGTTCTTTTGCGGGGACTGAGCCGCTCCTCCACGCTCCAGGCAGCTCCAGGCTTCGGCCATGGCCCCCAGCACAAGGCCTACCCACAGACCCCAGCACGTGCTGCTGCGCTGCCAGCTTGTTGCTGCTCCTCAAAGGGCTAGAAGCACAACAGGTGAGTTGCATAATACCAGCGCTCAGCACGGACTGAAGGACCTCATGTTGAACCGCCATGTGACCTGAACAACTGGACTCAGCTTGCAGCATCAAATATATACTTGACAGAACTTATGTTTTGTCATGCAAATGTACATCAGGTTAGCATAGAAGCCTGTCACTGGCATGGGGCACCTGCCGTGCCCGAAGGCGCGGGAGACGCAGGATCCCTGGCCAACGGGGAAACACCCCCACAAACCCTGAAAAACCTATTCATACAGTGCTCCCTTCCGAGTGACTATTGCACGATATACTCGAGTCCATATAGTCCCGGGGAAGGCTGTCGATCTGAACGTCACGTCTAGAGCTCGTTGAGAAACATGCCTCCCAAGCAGAAGAATGAACTGTACAAGTATGTATATGTTGCTTCATTACGGAGTAAGCCTCCTTTTGCGCACTCGGGAGACTAAATGGCGCGCCGTCGCTATGCGTGGTACAGGGAGAGCGCCCGGAAGAAGGACGTGCGTACATCAAACATAGAGGCAGCTAAAGCCGTTGCGGATGCTGTCCGGACAAGCTTGGGGCCGCGCGGGATGGACAAGATGGTGAGGAGCTCTGCATGCGGGAATGCGCGCGCTTCGCCCAGCTGGCCAGACCCGCTAACCCGGCTTGCCGTGCAGGTTGCTGCACCCAATGGAGAGGTTATTATCACTAACGACGGTGCCACTATCCTACAAAAGATGACTGTGACGCAGCCAGCAGCAAAGATGCTGGTGGAGCTGTCGAAGTCGCAGGTAAGGGCAGGTGCTTAAACCTGGGGAGCGCACAAGGCCTAACGTACAGCGCCCGGCATGCGTATGTGGGGCCTGGCGTGGCCCGCATGAGGGTGCGGGGGCTACGGTTGAAGGAGGGGGAACAGCGCTGGGGTCGGGCGCAAACGGAAGTGGCCCCCGAGGTGCTCCTGTGGGTCCCGTACCGCTGCGCCGGTGGGGGGTAACCGCGGAGCGGCAAAGTAACTGAATCTCGGTGCGGGCCGGGCCGCAACTGCTGCGTGGGTGCACTACCCCGCATGCATCACACTGGGACAAGGTCCCTGCAGTAGCAAAGCATCAACATGGTTGAAAGACCGTGGACAGCTGACTGGCAGGATCCCGCCGGGACTCTCAGGAAACCGGTTCAGGACCCAGGACGGGCACAACGCGCGCCTGTGTGCCACCTCTGGCTTGGCGGGGAATTGCAAACAGTCTGCTATAGTGCATGGCAAGAGGACGTCTCGTGGGCTAGCTGTGGGTGTACCGTACACAGACGTACCATACCTTTCCTTCTGCTTTCGCAGGACGTGGTAGCTGGCGACGGCACCACCTCGGTGGTTGTCATCTGCGGCGCGCTGCTCAAGAAGTGCCAGGAGCTGCTGGAGAAGGGCGTGCACCCAACCATCATCAGCGACTCGTTCAACAAAGCGGCAAACAAGGCGTGCGAGGTGTGTATTAAGGGTTGTGGGTAAAGAAGTGTGCCAGGAGCTGCTGGAGAAGGGCGTGCTACGTACTCCCGTAAGCGGGCACGTTCGGCAGGGCGGAGACTCTCTTGGGGTGCGGGGTCGGGTGCCAAGGATAGGGACGTGTATAGGCGTTTCGAGCTGCATGCGGGACGGGTGGGGTGTGCCAGTGGCACCCACGGCGGGGAGGGGCGAGGGAGCATCCAGCAACCCGGCAACACAGAAGGGGCGACCAGAGCCCGGCGGGAGGACCGCAGACCTTGGCGTTGTCAACGTTTGGGTGCAGTGACCTCCCGGTGTCCCTTACAGCGGGAAAGGATAGCGTCGTATCTGCTGGGATGCTGTTCCGAGGGCGCCTGTTCGCCAGCACTGGCGTCAGCTGTCGGGGGCGGGAGGGGCTGTGGCTGCGCTGCGCCACAGGAGGGCCGGCCTAGCGGGAGCCTAGCACGGTCTAGCGGCGGCCTGGCTGCACGGTGGTTTATGCCCGTGAAGGAGCCCAGGTGGCCCCAGGAAAGGAGGGGGCTCCCATGTCCTCTCCACCGCATTCGCTGGTGGCGTACGCGTTCGGCAGCACGTGGCTTAAGGGCTGCCCCTGGCCTGTGGTTGCGCTTGTGCCTCCTCCTGCCCTGCCCCTTTGTGTCAGCCCGGCTTGACCGCAATGCCAAGACGCTAATTGCTCCGCTGTCCCCCGCCTCCCTCAGATCCTGGAGTCCATCGCCATCCCCGTCAACATGGAGGACCGCGAGGCGCTCATCCGGGCAGCCAACACGTGAGTCGTGCCTGCTGGGGTGCATATGGCGGGGTCGGTAGTTGCTCACATGTGTTTCCGTTGGGGCAAAGTCGGAAGGCGGGGAAGGAGATGCGCTCATCCGGGCAGCCGACACGTGAGTGGGGGGTGAGAAAGGATGGGAAAGAGGACGCACATGCAGGGGGGCGGGCGCATGGACGGGTGGGAGGGGCATTGTGTGGACGGGTGAGGGCGAGGGATGGCCGGGATGTGCGCGCCTGCGGTCAGCGAGGAGCCTGCGGTGGTGGCGAGGGCAGGTCGGCTTGGGGCCGGTGGTTGCTGATAAGTTTCAGCTGTTGAAGGGCAGGTGGACATGGCCAAGGCACATGACTGTGCAGTGCGGCCAGGCGGAGTTGCTGCGCTCGAGGCGGCAGCACCGGGTGGTGAACCTAGGCCTCAGATGGCCTGGGGTGGAGGAACACGGGTTACTCATCTGGCCAGCAACGCGCGTACGGGAGGAGGGGATGGCAGCTTCAAGGGGGTGTGCGGTGTGGGGCAGGGAACTGAGGCCCCTAGAGCGCTGAGCAGGGATTTGGCTGCAGGAATAGGGGACCATGGGAAGCGAGGTGCTGGGCTTTGGGTGCGTATGGGGTGTTGAGGCCTGGGTTGAACAGCAGGGCAGCTGATCGCAGGTCGCGACACGCAGGGCATGCGTGCTGCGGGGGCTTGGGTGAGTAGAAGGGACTTAGGGATTGCCAGCAGGCGACCGGCTGGCGGCGTGAACCGGATGCACGAAAGGCCGGGGTTGGCCAAAACTTCTTGTGGGCCAATTTGGTTGGAGCAAGTGCAGAGCACGGCGTGTTCAGGCGCGTGAGGGTGCCTTGCATGTTATTTGGGTTCGTACCGGCGTCCTGGTCCGTACCTGTTCTCGCTCTCAACTACTGCTGTGCCACCCCTCATGCCCGCCCGCAGCTCGCTGTCGTCCAAGGTGGTGTCGCAGTACTCGTCGCTGCTGTCCCCTATGGCGGTGGACGCAGTGCTCAAGGTCATGGACCCGGCGCGGCCAAACATGTGAGTGGTGGAGCAGGGGATGAGTGTTTAGTGCTGCTGTGGGTGGAAGGTCATGGACCCTTCACGACGCGACATGTGAGTCGTACGCGGCATACCCTGTGGAGGAGCACAGCGGTGGGCTGGCCTCCTTGCTGTGGGTGGAAGGGCCCATGGACTCGGACGTGTGACTGATAGACTGGAAGACAGGAGTCGCGTGCACGCTGTGCTGCACTCCGCTATGGGCCGCCACAAGAGGGTCAGTCAGGGACGGGCACACGCGCACGCACACACCAGGGGCGCGTGCGTTACGACACTGCTGTACGACGATGGCACACGGACGTGGCTCGCGCCTCTGGTCGTGTGGGGTGGCACTGAATTGCAATGGGAGCTAGCCAGGCAACTCGTTGAGGCGAGGGTTCTGCAACCATGGGATAATGCATACCTGCCCGAAGTAGAATGCGTGACAACCCGTGCCGATACGCGTCAACATGGACCATGTGCACGCTCATGTGTCCTATTGTACTGTCATGGTTCGACTCGTCTCGACCAGGCTGGTTCTGCGCGACAAGGTACAGATAGTGCCTTTGTGGACATGAAGGTTGGCTGTATCCCCTGCATGTTAATGTGCAGTGCGTGCTGTTGTGCCTCCCCCAGGCTGGACCTGCGCGACATCAAGGTGGTGGCCAAGGTGGGCGGCACCATCGACGACAGCGAGATGGTGGACGGCATGGTGTTCGACCAGAAGGTGTGTATAAGGGGTGTGTGTGTTAGCGGTGTGTGTATTAAGGCATAGGGCGCGAGGTGGTGGACGGCAGGGTGTTCGACCAGAAGGTGGGGGGCGGGCGTGTGTATTAGCGGCGTGTGTGTCAAGGCATGGGGCACGAGAAGGTGGACGGCATAGCAGGAGGTGGTGGACTGCAAAAAGGTGTACGGACTGCTGTGCCCCGCGCACTCCTTTATGGCCCCTCTGTAATCTCCCACGGCTGATTACTGGCGGCCTCCCAACGCCCGTTCCCCAGGCCGCCAAGTCCGCCGGCGGGCCCACCCGCATGGAGGACGCCAAGATCGCCCTCATCCAGTTCCAGGTGCGTGCTGGGGCGGGGGTGGGACGGGCGGGGCAGAGTATGGGACGGGTTACGGAGGCTCAGGGTTGCGAACCGGGGCTAATATTGCCCTGATCCAGTTCCAGGTGTGTGCATGGGCGGGGATGGGACGGGCGGGGCAGAGTATGGGATTGGTTACGGAGGCTCAGGGTTGGGAGACAAGGCAAGGTCACGCTGATAAGGAACAGAGAGAACGCAGGCCAAGGGAGGAACTGAGGAGCTCCTCTGAGGAGAGACGCAGGGGATTACGGCTAGGTTGGGTGTTGTGGGTCCCAGGGCACGTGGGCTAAGGGGGCATATGCAACAGGGCGAAAAGCCAGTGGCGAAGAGGCGGGGCCATGCAATGCGGAGCCACTAGTGACCATGTTTTATGTGTAAGCCTGCTGGCGTGAAACCGTAGCGTTTCGGGGTTCGACGCTGTCCCGCTTCTGCTTGCCTCCACCTGCACGCAGGGGCGGTGTTCTTGTTCCTGGTGTGTCGCATGTTCCTTATGCTCACGACTGGTCCGTGCCTGTCGCAACCTTCAGGTGTCGCCCCCCAAGACGGACATTGAGAACAACGTCATCGTCAGCGACTACAACCAGGTGGGGCCAGGCAGGGTGCTCGAGGTGGTATGTGGGGTGGGGTGCTTGGGCTGGTGGCTTCGAGAGGAGGGACCTGCTTGTCTCAGAAGTGGGGTGGGGGCTGCGACAGCAGGGACATGCCGGTCCCCATCAGCGACCACAATCAGGTGGGGTGGATTACTGCGGACCACCTGCACGAACAGGAGCGCAGCCGCGCGTTTTGACAGATACGATATCCACATTGCATGGATACGTGTTTGCGAATACGTGAGATCTTCCTTTCGTCCTCAGATGGACCGCGTGTACAAGGAGGAGCGCAATTACCCGTCTCAATCAGAACATCACAATATTGCAACATATTATGTTCAGTATGTTCAATGTTTATTTCTGTTTATGCCTCCGGTCCCCTTCCCAGATGGACCGCGTGTACAAGGAGGAGCGCAACTACATCCTGAACGTGGTCAAGAAGATCAAGGCGTCCGGCTGCAACGTGCTGCTCATCCAGAAGTCCATCCTGCGCGACGCGGTGACCGACCTGGCGCTGCACTACCTGGTGCGTGGGCGGGGGGGGGGGCAAGGGGGGGGGGGCATGTTCGCAAAGCGAATACACACTGTGGTTTGAGGTACAAAGTCAGCACCTTGACGGACCTGGCGCGGCACTACCAAGCTCATAAAACACAGCACTGTCCTCTGCTATGCGGGTAACGCCACCTACCCCCATCCGCCCATTCCCTAAGTACCGTGTGATATGAATCAAGAATGAGTACACGGTGTCCCCCTCCCCAAGGCCAAGATCATCAAACACAGCGCTGGTTTTTGCTATGCAGATAACGCCAAGTAACCCGCATCTGCCTCTTTTTAAAGGACCGTGCAGGTATTAATGTGGTATAAATTGACTAGCTAACGTGGTCCCCCCCTCCCCTTGCAGGCCAAGGCCAAGATCATGGTGGTGCGCGACATCGAGCGCGACGAGATCGAGCTCATCTCCAAGACGCTGGGCTGCCTGCCCATCGCGCACGTGGACCACATGAAGCCGGAGAAGCTGGGGGCAGCTGCGCTGGTGCAGGAGGTGGAGGTGGGTTAACACACATGCAGGCGTGTGTTGGGGTGCATTGGTGTGTTGGCGTGAGTTGCTGTGGACCACATGAAGCCGGAGAAGCTGGGGCCAGCGGCGCTGGTGGTGGAGGTGGAGGTGGGTTGACACACTGAGATGGATGTTCCGGTGGGCTAATGGGATCAAAGCAAATGACCCACGGCCTCGCGCTCTGCCCTTTGGCACGCCAACCCCATACCGACCTTCATGCTTGGGCCCCCGTGCGACAATCCACACTAGCCGACCGGCCTTCCGCGCTACCCTTCGCTTGCAAAACTCCCTAATGTGCATGCGCCCCACCGTCGCCCTGTCAACCCCCGCCCCACGCAACCTTCCAAAACGCTTCCCCACCACCCGCTTCACCACCTCAACCCTTGCTCCCCAGGTGGGCAAGGGGCGCGTGGTCAAGATCACGGGCATCCAGAACAAAGGCCGCACCGCCACCGTGCTGCTGCGCGGGAGCAACAAGATGGTGCTGGAGGTGGGTCGCCGCGCCGTAATCTACGCAGGGCTGCGACCTGCGTCTGCGTTGTCCCACAAGCTGCAACCAGATTCAACGGTGGTGTGCTGGATGTCTGACGCGGGGGCCCGTCTCGTCGCCGCCCACACGTACTGGAAAGCCCGTTTCCCCTGCACCCAACAGACTCTCGTTGTCCGCATACCGTACCCGCTCACTCGTGCTGTACGCCGTACCATGCCGTACCCCATATGTCGCACGCCGTACGCAGGAGGCTGACCGCTCGCTGCACGACGCGCTGTGCGTGATCCGCTGCCTGGTCAACAAGCGCTTCCTCATCGCGGGGGGCTCCTCGCCGGAGGTGGAGGTCAGCACGCAGCTGGCGCACTGGAGCAAGACGCTGCAGGTGGGTGTGTATTAGCGTGGGTTAGCTGCGGGGCGTGTGTCAGGGTGTGGTGGTAGGCTGGTCCTCGTGTTGGGTCCTCCATACTGCCTCCCACCCTGTACACGCGGCAGGGTGACGTGCTGCGGCGCTGTCCTGTCAAGTCACTGCACTACACCGTGCATTTGCCAGGGCACTTAGTGCTGCCTCTCTCCCTGGCTCCCCCCACGGCGGAGGGCATAGATCATGCTGCGTGCGCTGTATTATAGGCAGCAAGACCATGCGTAACTCCCTATCTCTCCCAACACGCCGCAGGGCATGGAGTCCTTCTGCGTGCGCGCGTTTGCGGAGGCGCTGGAGGTGGTGCCGTACACCCTGTCGGAGAACGCGGGGCTCAACCCCATCAACATCGTCACGGAGCTGCGCCGCCTGCACGCCGCAGGGGAGAAGTACGCCGGCATTAACGTCAAGAAGGTGGGGGGGGATTTTACGGGGGTTAGCATTGGGGAGGGTGGAGGGCGGGGGAAGGTGCTGGGGAGCGGCGCGAGTGAGCGGCTAGCTACTGAGGTGGGAGAAGGGTACGCGGGCACAATTGTCGATCTGGGTCGGAGGTTGGGGCGGAGAAAAGCAGTGCTAGGGCTTGGCAAAATGTCGATGAATGGAGTAGAGGCGCCTGCGTGAACAAGCTGGGCTTGCCTTCTGAACGCTGGGGAAGGAAGAAGCGCAGGCAGTTGCGCGACCTGCCGGTGGAATGGTATCATATTCGCAGGGACGATGATCCTGTGTCTGTGTAGCGCTGCCCTTTCCTGCCCACGCCCCATCACCCAAGTCAAGGTCGCCACGTCCTTAAGAGGCATGGTTCAAGGCGCCCTGCTACCGGTAATTCCCTCGTCAACACGCTTGGCTAACACACGCACCTCGCTAATACACACGCCCCCGTCCTGCAGGGCACCATCACCAACATGCTGGAGGAGAACGTGGTGCAGCCGCTGCTGGTCACTACCATATCCTTAACCCACACACCTGGCTAACACACATGCACTCGCTAATACACATGACCCCTGCAGGGCACCATCACCAACATGCTGGAGGAGAATGTGGTGCAGCCGCTGCTGGTGACCACCTCGGCGCTCACTCTGGCCACCGAGTGCGTGCGCATGATCCTCAAGATCGACGACATCGTGCCCACCCGGTAATGCCGTACAACGGCCAACCGCCATGCCAACCGTCACTGCAACCGCCGGGCGCTTAAGGCCAGGGCCCTGTACGGGCCTAGGGCCCGGGGTGAGCTGATGGGGAATTCCCTGGCGGGGCGTGCCAGGCTGCCATTGCAGCTGGTGGTTCAGGCGCAGTGTGGTGTGGGTTGATGCACGGGTACTGGTGATGGCGGGGGCCGGGGGGTATGGAAGGCAGGGGCGATTGGGGGGCCGTTGGAGGGCCTGGGGATACCGACAGGGATCTTGCTGCTGGTGCTGTTCTACGGGATTGTTTGGAGGTAGTGCTGCACTTGTTGAATGGCAGCGGTAGCGCAAAGTGCAAGGCGGGGCGGTGGAGGAGGGTGCCGTACGTCCCGCGGGCGAGTGCCGGCATGCCGACGGGTGGAGTAAGGAGTACGGGTGCGCCCGCACCAGGGTTGATGCTGGTCACGGTACACGCTGTGTCTGCGGCACGTATGCGGGATTGAAACCGGCTGTGAAGGATGGTGTCGTTGGCTGGGCGGAGGCCTTGCTCCGGTTCCGATCGCCTTCTGGACAAGGGTGCAATGCGGAGCGCAGTGCTTCCCTGCGTGCTAGTTAGCTAGCATTCGACCCAATAGGCCAGAGCTGGGACATGGCTGCAGGCGTTCCGGGCTGCTTGTGGGCTCGTGTACGACGTCGTGGTACGGCGTGGCGCGTGGACTGGCGAGAAGGGCGCCAGGGGGTCTGCGTAGCAACCCCTGTGGCGACTCTGTAACAGTTCAGTGTTTGTGGGCTTTACAGCGACTGGTGTCAGTCCTCAGTTGCGGTACGGACATGAGCCACAAGGCCCACAACCAATCGCGGGGAGCCTTTGATGGACAAGGAAGCTATCTGCTCCATATCAGCTGCAACGGGCAATACAGCCACGTGCATGTGTCAGTGCACCATGTTCAGATGTTAGGCACGGAGTGAGGGAAGCCGTGGTGGAGGCCGGGGCGTGCATTATGGGTGTATGGCCCTACCTCACAGCGTTGCTGATGTTGCTTGGGGTCTCCCCTGCCCACCAGCCACCAGCCTGCAATGCAGCCCCAGCTAGCAGCACCAAACGCGGTACGGTGCCTCATGACGCCTGATACTCTGCAATTTGCTGTGCACGATGAAATGGGTGTAGTTGCGCACGGGCCTGGCGCCTTGTCATGGGACGACACCTGAACGGACCCTCGCAGGGACCAGTGACAGCCAAGTGGTGGCCACACGAATTGCCGGACGAAATGTGCATCCCAGGGTTGCATCCCACCCCGAAACGAAATTCTGGTATTACTGCTTTTATAGATACCACGTAGCTTACAGTGCCGCGGTGCTGACTTTGTAGCTGTTGAGGATGCTTTCGCTCCGCGTGCAAGGTAATCGCTTCTGCAAACGTCTGGGGCTTGTGGCCAGTCAACACAAGAATTGCACAGCTCACAGCAAGGATTTCACACGATATTATGGATGCGACTGCTTGCGCGCAGCTCGACCCGTGTCAAGTGCTGCAGCACCGTCGCGGCGATGCCTCGCTCCCCGGCTCTTGCGCCCTGCAGTCCGCGCGTCCGCAGCAAGGTAAATAACGGATGCATACCGCCCATGCCAAACAATTAGCATATACAGCATTCGTCTCTTCGCTATGGAAGGCACACGCTTACAGGTGCTAGCTGAGCCCCAAACCGTCCAAGCACGCTCACGCTCCTCACTCCCGCCCTGCAGCGCTGAGCAAGCCCCCACCCAAGCCGACCCAGACACCGTGCGCATCACCCTTCGGAAACCCATTGGTGTAGTCTTTGAGCAGAAGGCCGACGGAGGCCCAGGTGCGGGTCAACGGACGGACCGCACCAGTGCCGTACACGTACGCGTGTCCACCAAGTGTACGCGTGCCCACCAAGTGTCTGTGCCAGCCCCGGGTCAACCCGCAAGAAGCATATATGATGTTATGTATCCCGTCAATGCCCTGCAATGTGATATAGTGTCAACCCTGGGCTGCGTCTGGGGGTCTGGCTAACGGTCGCAGCAGTAGCATCAACAGGAGAGCCCCTGAGCAGCAGCTGCACAGTAGCCTTGACGCAACACGATGGTCAAAATGCCCTGGGCGCTGGACATCGTACCTGACGCTAAGCGTATCTGTTCGGGACCGTTGGAGCAGGCGAGGCCATGCTACCGTTAGGCTAACCACCACGCTGTTGCTGTGGACTTCACACACTTTGTGCCCCCCGTGCAGTTTACGTTGCTGAGGTGGTGGAGGGTGGGGCGGCCGCCAAGACGGGGCGCGTGGCGCCAGGGGACATCCTGTCCAAATGCAGCGCCGGTGGGTTACTGCATGCACGTGCATTTGCACCCCTGCGCAGGTGGGTTACTGCGTGCATGTGCATGTAGACCCCTGTGCCTGCGACAAGAAAGAGGCAGGAGGCTGGCATGGTGTGCTGCGTTCCTGGCCTGTGAACCACTTGCCTGCCACAAACACTCGGCAAGAGGCCAGGATGTCGAGTGTACGGCGGCAGACGTGGAGCTGGGGCATCAGCTGTAACCGGTAGCCGGAGCGACCGGGAACGCGGAAAGTGTGTAGTAGAGGTGTGTCCTTCATATCCTCGTACTCCGTGCATTCTCTCCACATGTATCGCACCGGTTAACGACTCGTGTGCTCCTCCCCAATCCACGCCTGTCCGTGCTGACGCGTCCCTCCTGCTTCCTGCTCGTACATGTGTCCCCGTGCCCCCATGCAGTCGTACTCAAGGCGGGCAAGGAGGGGCAGTACGAGGCGGAGGGGTACGGACAACGGCCGTACGACAACTGGGAGGTCATCGAGTTCGACTGCGAGGGCCAGGTGCGTGCACGTGGCGGGGCATGGTTGTGTTGTACATAGCGGTGAAAGCCCCATCTGCCAAGCAAGTTGAAACCCACTTGCGACGTGCGTGGGGCGTCACACCGGAAGCGGCCCGGGACCTGTGAGCCCTTGTCAACCTGTCTGCCGCTTGTGCCTGCTGCGTGAGCCTTCACGGAACGGGGTCAGGTGTGGGCGCCAAAGTGACAGGAATGGAAATCAGTACAGCGCCTGCGATGTGGGTCGGCGCCGGGGCGATGCTGGGGACCCGTCCCACCACGTCGCTGCGATGCCATTGTACCGCCGTTCCTGTGCATGCAAATGTTGTGTTCCGT
>VFQN01004018.1_pt1 | contig 19992 bp, 36 predicted proteins | sample 3512371 | NCBI WGS metagenome assembly VFQN01 (sample SAMN10412370, study PRJNA504923) | tailings metagenome | isolation source: Replicate 2 from Balatoc abandoned mine | place: Philippines: Itogon, Benguet | collected 2017-08-28
TCCAGCCCCCACAGCTCCACCAGGCACGTGCTCATGAAGGCGATGTGCGGCGCGCCAGGTGCTCCACTACCCCACAACTCTTAATACACACCCCAGCTAATACACATGCCCCACCTGCATGTCCAGCCCCCACAGCTCCACCAGGCAGGTGCTCATGAAGGCGATGTGCGGCACCCCTGGTGCTCCCTTACCCCACAACTCTTAATACACACCCAAGCTAATACACATGCCCCACCTGCATGTCCAGCCCCCACAGCTCCACCAGGCACGTGCTCATGAAGGCGATGTGCGGCGCGCTCTCGCCCGACACAAACTTGGAGTTGGACACGAAGGTCCGGTACGCGCCCTGCGGAAGTACGGCAAAGGTAGTTTTCTGCTTTTAATGATACTGTATACATGTGTACAGCGATGTGTCGGCAGCGTTCCTCGCACGACACAACTTCTCAGTTGGACACCAAGGTCCGGTGCGAGCCTGAGGATGATATACCGAGAAGGCTGGCGTTCAGCGCGTGAAGGCTTGACACTGTAGCGTCACCACTCAGTCCACGCTCCTGTAAGTCACATCTAACCAGTCCACTCAGGCACCCACACACACGTGTGCATGCACCCACCTTGAGGCAGCTGTCCAGCGCTGGCTGCGGCAGCACCACCGCCATTGCGCGGATAGCCAGGAAGGCCTGTAGGGCAGAGCAGAAGGCATGGGTGTGAGGAAGAGGTATGGGCGTGACCGGAAACGAGGAAGAGGCCAGGCGGGGACGAGGAGTCTTCCATCAGCGGTCAAGGGGGCATGAGCATGCTCAACCATGAGCGAGAGAGCGCTAAGACGGCGAGTGAAGTCCTCGAAGCTCGCACACGCCCTTGCTACTCGGCTGACCAACCGATACCAATTTTCCCGCGCGCGCGAGCGATGCCACCACCACCCACCAATACCCTCCTCCAAAGCACGCAATTACACACGCTAGTACACACCTGCAGGCGCGGCGCCACCTTGCCCATGCCCCACACGTGCAGTAGCGCCTTGAGGAAGCGGTCCCCACCTGCCCACCTGTTCCCCCTCCCCACACGCTAATACACACGCTAATACACACCTGCAGGCGTGGCGCCGCCTCGCCCGTGCCCCACACTTGCAGCAGCGCCTTCAGGAAGCGGTCCCCACCTGCCCACCTGTTCCCCCTCCCCACACGCTAATACACACGCTAATACACACCTGCAGGCGTGGCGCCGCCTCGCCCGTGCCCCACACTTGCAGCAGCGCCTTCAGGAAGCGGTCCCCACCTGCCCACCTGTTCCCCCTCCCCACACGCTAATACACACGCTAATACACACCTGCAGGCGTGGCGCCGCCTCGCCCGTGCCCCACACTTGCAGCAGCGCCTTCAGGAAGCGGTCCCCACCTGCCCACCTGTTCCCCCTCCCCACACGCTAATACACACGCTAATACACACCTGCAGGCGTGGCGCCGCCTCGCCCGTGCCCCACACTTGCAGCAGCGCCTTCAGGAAGCGGTCCCCACCTGCCCACCTGTTCCCCCTCCCCACACGCTAATACACACGCTAAGACACACCTGCAGGCGTGGCGCCACCTCGCCCGTGCCCCACACTTGCAGCAGCGCCTTGAGGAAGCGGTCCCCACCTGCCCACCTCCCTCCCCCCACACGCTAATACACACGCTAATACACACCTGCAGGCGTGGCGCCACCTCGCCCGTGCCCCACACTTGCAGCAGCGCCTTGAGGAAGCGGTCCCGCAGGCGGGGGAAGGGCGCCAGCAGGAACACGGCGGACCTGGAGTGTGGATGGGAAGGGGGGTAATCAGTCAATGGTAGGTGGGAGGGATAGGTTGCGTGGGGGGCGGAGTCGTGTGCGGGTTGGCACCGTGCTGCACGGAACCTGGTGACCCGGCCAGCAGGAACCCCGCGGACCTAACGATGGGGGCAAAGGCGTATGTGGGGAAGACAGGTAGAAACCCAAAGTAAGCAATGCCTGGACAGGGAGAAATTGTGCATGCGGGGGCAGGGGGCCACGCGCCGCACCAGCACCCCTGCCCTGCCCTGCCCTGCCACAAGCACGCCGGCTTTCGCAGCGTCCTGCGAGCCGTGTGCCCTGTGGGAATGGTCCCGTGTAGCTTGTGTGCACTGAGCTTGTGTAGCGGATGCGGTGCGGGATGTAGGCAAGTGAGCCTTATACACTGAGCTTGTGTATGTGTGCGGGTTGGAGCATAGTGGGGAGGGCACACAGAAGTGGGGACGGGGCCGCAGGCGGCTGAGAGCACACAGCCCGCCGGGCGATGGTCAAGCTGCAGGGCGGGTTTGGCGTAGGGATCGAGCACGGGCTCGGGGGTCCCGGGTATGGGTCCAGGACCCCGTGCCGCTTGGCCCACGCCAAACCCACCCTGCAGCTGGACCAGCATCCGGCGGGCTGTGTGCCTTCAGCCACATGCGGCCCCGTCCCCACTTGTCTATCCCCTCCTTACTAACCCCACCCGCATACACATATACGTAATACACGTTCGCTTGGACTGGCCAGTACACGTAATACACAGGCACTTAATACACACCTGAGCTTGCGCAGCGTCAAGGCCAGCAGCGCCGGGTCCGTGACCGCCGACAGCAGGTGGATGGAGTTGCCCCTCCCGCACACACACATAATTAATACACACACCAACACTTAATACACACCTGAGCTTGCGCAGGGTGAAGGCCAGCAGCGCCGGGTCCGTGACGGCCGACAGCAGGTGGATGGAGTTGCCCCTCCCGTACACACATACGGTAGTTAATACACACCTGCCCGTAATACACACCTGAGCTTGCGCAGCGTGAAGGCCAGCAGCGCCGGGTCCGTGACCGCCGACAGCAGGTGGATGGAGTTGCCCCAGAAGGACTTGGCCAGCGGGCCCACCTTGCGCCACCTGCGGAGGGAAACGCAGAAGCGATTGTGTTAATATATAATGCCTAACATGCAATGCGATTGTGTTGATATAAAATGCCTTTAGGTAGATTATCTGCAAATAGTTTGAACCAATAGCAGACATTTGGAGTTGCCCCAGAAGGACTTGGCCAGCGGGCCGACCTTGCGCCACCTGCGAACATGGCGATACCGGTATGTACAGTTATCAGGATCACTTCCAAGTGGTGGTGGTTGTCAAGGAAACGGCTCCAGTTGGTACCTAAGCAAGTTTGAGCGATGCCGTCCTGCCCCGTCCAGCTCTTGCTCTGTCCCTCCCACTGCACCCACCTGCCGTTTTCGGTGAGGCCCATCTGAAAAATGCCTCAGCACCCCCTGCTCCTCGCTTCCCCCTGCTGCTGCTTTAGGTGCCTGCACGCCCAGCCTTTCCTGAAGATGCCCTCCCGCCCGAACTTCCCGCCCTCCCCTGTCCCGAACCACGTGCCCCCCAACCCACCCCGCCAACCCCCGCTCCCTCTCCCCCCCCCCCGCATCCACCTGCCGTCCTTGGTGAGGTCCGTCTCCTTTACCGGCCGCAGCGCCCCCTGCTCCCCGCCCCCTCCCCCTGCCCCTTGCTCCCCCCTCTTGCTGACTGCCACAGGCACAGGCACCACCGTGACTACCGTGGCCAGCACGCCCCGACCCCAGCACCTGTCTACCACGTGTAGCACTTGAAGGTTGTGCACAAAGCTCGCAACGAAGGTCTGTCGGCAGTGTCGCCCACACAGCCCTGGCCCTCGACAGGCATCGCCATTGGAGGCTTCATCCTTGCGCCGGCGGCATTGCATTGCAGCTGATGGAGTGCGTGTTCAGCGTGAACGGCCAGGCGGTGGTGGAGCAGGGCACGGGGTGGCTGGCGTGCAGCGCGGAGCAGGGCGCGGCTCTGCTGCTGCTGGTCATGTACGCAATCGATATGTGGACGCAGTGGGGCCCGCGCCAGCTCATGGAAATCGCAGCCAGGCCGCATCACTGCCCCGCTGTTGGGCAAGCTGCTGGTGCGGCTGCAATTGCCATGAGCTGGCGCGGGCCCCACTGCGTCCACATATCGACTGAGTACACGACCAGCAGCAGCAAAGCCGCGCCCTGCTCTGTACTGCACGCCAGAAACCTCGTGGCCTGCTCCACCACCGCCTGGCAATTCACGCTGAACACGCACATAATCAGCTGCAATGCCGCCAGCGCAAGGATGGAAAACGCCAGCGGCTGCACAACAGCGTGAGTGTGGTGGTGTGCACGCTGGCAACCATCGTCGCACACTTCGGTGCCTGCATGCCCAGGGGCCCACGCCCAATTTCCCTCTCACAGCTCGTCCTGTCCCCGCTCCCACCCCGCCTCACCCCGCCCCCGCCTTGCCCCCACCCCCGCCTTGCCCCTTTTAACCATACGGCCCCATTGTTACCACATCACCCACCTGTGAGGTCCGTCTCCTTGGTCGGCCTCAGCGCCCACCGCTCCTCGCCCCCTGCTGCTGCTTGCCCCTGCTGCTGCCCTTGCCGCTGCTGCACGCCCTCCAACCCTCGGCCCCCCCCCACCACCCCACCCGCCCGCTCCCGCCCCCATCCCACCTTCCCGCTCCCCTCCCCACCACCCCCCGCTGCACCCTCACCTGCCGTTCTTGGTGAGGTCCGTCTCCTTGACCGGCCGCAGCGCCCCCGTCTCCTCGCTCCCCCCTGCTGCTGCCCCCCCTGGCGCTTGCATGCTCAGGTGCCTCCTGAAGCCCCCCGCAGCATGATCCGCCCGCCCGCCCCGTGCTCCCTACCCTGCCCCTCCCACTCGCCACCTTCCCAACCCCCCGCTGCACCCACCTGCCGTTCTTGGTGAGGTCCGTCTCCTTGATCGGCCGCAGCGCCCCCTGCTCCCCGCTTCCCCCTGCTGCCGCTGCTGCCCCCCCTGGCGCCTGCATGCCCAGGTGCCTCCTGAAGATGCCCTCCGCCTCCCGCAGCATGAACATCATGATGGCGTTGTAGACCGAAGAGGAGGTGATGCGCAGCTTTCCGGCGTCCTGGTCCTCTGGGGGGGAGAAAGAAGGTGCAATCATGCAAAAGGGCGAGGGGTAGGAGTACTATGATGGGGGACACGGGACGCTGGTTGGTTGGGTCCTGCAAACCGACTGCACAACGACACAGACGGTCTCAAAGCCGCATGGCGCCTCCATGCCGTACCCCATGCCGTACTCGATGCCGTCATGTGCCTTCATCACATTCTCCTCCTTGACCCCCTCCTCCTCCTCGGTTGCTCCCGCACCACTCCCACCCCCAACTGCGCCGCTGCCGGCCCCATTGTGACCCTGTAACCATCCAGCTTTCACCTCACCGCCCGCGTGTCAGTGGCTAACACGAGATTGGCGCACCTGAACCTCCCACCTCCCACCGCCCTCGCAACCCACCCCGGGCCCTCCTTCCCTGCCACCTTTTCCCTCAAGCCTCACCCCAAGCACCCACCCGATGGCCCCCCGTAAGCCCACGCCGCCTCCCCTCCCGCCCTTCCTTCCCCCAGATTTTGCGTGATCTTGTGGCCGTTCCCACGTCACCGCTGCGACGTAGCAATCCCCGACCCACCTGACGGGTCGCCGTAGTGGGCTGCCAGGCGGTAGGCCCGCACCAGGAAGCCGAACGACTCAGCGCGGGATAAGATATCATAACATAGAATGTTTCAATCACATAGACATTATATTTTTCACCCACCTGACGGGTCGCCGTAGTGGGCCGCCAGGCGATAGGCCCGCACCAGGAAGCCGAACGAACCCAACGCGGAGGCTTAAACTTTTACTTAACTGCATTTATTGTGAAAATACTATCCTGAACCGTCACGGCTCGGCTTTAGACTGGTACATATCCTGAACCTGGCTCACCTGACGGGTCGCCGTAGTGGGCTGCCAGGCGGTAGGCCCGAACCAGGAAGCCGAAGGAACCCAACGCTGGGGGCTTGCCGCCGTCCCCACGGGCGGCGGCGCACCAGCGGCCCAGCAGCGCGGTGGTCACGTCGATGCGGCCTGGGAGGGGGGGAGGAGGGAGTGTGTATTAGGTACGTGTGTATTAGGAAGACCAGTGGGTGCATGGTTGGTGTCCGGAACGGAGCACCAGCGGCCCAGCAGCGCGCCGGTCACGTCCATGCGGCCTATGGGTGGGGTTGCGTGGTGCGCGAAGCATGCGATGCTGGTGTAGAGGGGCACAACATGCGTGCGTTCCCTTTCCGTCCCTCTGCCGCGCTGCGGTCATCCCACCCCTAACCCCACACCCACCCGAGGTGCCCGGCTCCTCCTCCTCCCACCCACGGCCCGGTTTCTCCGCGGCCCATGCACCACCAGAAGCACCGCTATACCGCCCCGGCCGCCGTCGGCCTGGCGCTTTCACGCCTGCCCCCAACCGGCTGCTGCAATGCCACCTCCAACCCCAACCCCACACCCCACCCCAGTCACCGGAGGTGTCCGGCTCCTCCTCCGCCCCCTTAACTCGATCCCCTCCTCCTACTCCCACCACGCCGCCCCCTACTCGCATCCCCACCCCGTCGCTGTGTGGTTGCCCATCCCCACCCATCCCACGCTACCCCACACCCACCCGAGGTGCCCGGCTCCTCCTCCTCCGCCTCCTCCGACTCCGCCTCCTGCCCCTTCTTGCCCTCCTTGTCCTTCTTCTTGTCCTTCTGCTTTTGAGGCAAGGCATGCAAGGAAACAGCAATTGCAGGACAGCGGTGGACGGTCAACACAACACGCCGCAGCTGCGAAGGGACACGGACGCTTCTATTGCGGTCCTCCCACTAACGATGCCAACGATGAGCAACCCACAGCGGCACACAGCGTCTGGCTGCCTACAGCATCACAGCCCGTGCCCAGGCCCTTGACACACCCCCACCTACCTTCTTGGCCCCCTCCCCCTCGTCCTCGCCCCCCTCCTCCTCGTCCTCGTCCTCTTCATCAATGTCCGACTCGTCGTCCTCCCCAAAGCCCAGCAGCTCGGCATCCGCCTCCTGCGAAGTTGCAAAACGGGATGACGGCGAAACAGGGGGATATGCGTTCGATAAGGTACGATAAGGTACGCTGGGGAGTTGACCCGCCCAAGCCGAGGGCCAGCAGCGGGTTGGGAGGCGCAACGGAAGGGTATGTGTTAGCCATGTTGTGGTTACGGCACGTGCTGGATGTACGGCGCGTGCTGCATGTACGGCACGTGGTGTGGTGGTGTGCGGTGTGCTCAGCGCTCCACGCCCAACCTGCAATGTTCCTCCGCCTTACAACCCCGAACCAAACCATAGACAATGTGACGAGGGGGAGCACAACCCCACCGCCCGCCACCCGCCATGCAGGTGCACTTCAACCACCACCACCACCACCACCACCCCGTCCTCGCTCTCTACTTGCAGGTACCGGCAGAGCGTGGGTTCCATGGGAAGGGCGTCCGCCACGCAACACGCAAGGACCTATACACACATCACCACTCCCTTCACACACACCCTACCGGCCACAGCCCACAGCCGGAGCCGCCTCGATGTCCGCTTCCAATCGCCGGACATGCCACTTGCCTCGCCCTCTACTAGAACCTGCTTGCTAATTTGCGATTTTGTCCACGCAACTGCATACGCTACACACCCTACCGGCCCCCACCTGCAGGTACTGGTAAAAAATCTGGGTCCTTCTAACGCTGCTCAACCATAACCTAATATACATGCACACCACACTCTTAATACACCATCCCGCCCCCCACCTGCAGGTACTGGTAAAACTCGGGGTCCTGCTCACGCAGCGCCTCAAGCTGGGCCCTGGGGGTGGGGGAGAAAGGCAGAGGGTAAGGGAAAGAGAGCAGTTGGGGGTCAGGGCGGGGCGGGGCGTGTGCTTTACGACCTTGGGAGGCAACGGGCGCCAATCCAAGGTTCTAGGCTTGGGGCCCGCGCTGCAACACTTTCTTTGGCTTTCGCACATCCCTTACTGCGCGGAAACTGGACCCCGAACTTTGCCACATGCCCCCAGCCTGCTGTTACCTTACCCACTCCAGTACTCTACCGTGGACGTATCAGCCCCTATTCGCACAGCCGTTGAGCCGCTAAGCCCCTATTCGCTAAGCCGAATGGTGGCCTTCGAAGCCTGGCTTTTGCACGGAGAGACATCCTCGAATTATCCAGCCTCTGGCTCTTGCATCCAGCCGACCGCTGGGCCAACCGTAGCCCGTTCCAAACCAGCCGCCAACCCCTGCGCCCCTGCGCCCCGCGCAAAACCCGTCAGGTCCCGCCGCCCACTGGTGCTTGTCCGCCCGTCGCAGCCCAACCCAAGCAACCCAACCCCCCCCATACCGCACCCCGGGTGATTTGCCGCCGCGCTTTCGTGCTTTAACGTCTCCCGCGCCCCCCATGTTGCCCTTAGGTATAGAACCTGTCCCCATGCAAAGCCCCCGCCGCTCGCTCGTGCTTGGGGATCTCATTGTGCATAAGCCGCCCTGAGTCCTAGAAGCTAATACCCAAAGCATGGCTTCCCGCGGCCCAAGACCCAACCCCAGCCCGCGCCGAAACCAGCTGCCAAACCCCTGCGCCCCGCGCCCTGCATTTTACGCGTAACCCTGCGCCCTGCGCACACACAGATTTCCCGCCGCCCACTTTAGCTTGTCCGCCAGCCGCCGCGCGCCCCAAGAACCCAACGCCGCCTTGACCCAGCCCATACCCGTGACCCCTTGACCCAGCCCATATGCCCTCCCGCTCCTCACTTGTGCTTGGAAATCTCCCCCTTGAGCCGCTTGTTGTCCTGTACCACGGGGTCAGCCTTGCCGCCCGCCTCCTCCTCGTCCTCCTCCCCGTCCTCCGCCCCGCCGTCCTCCACGCCCTCGCCGCTGCCGCTGCCGCCCTCAATCACATCCTCATCATCGTCCTCCTCATCCCCCTCCTCGTCATCCCCGCTGCCCTCGCTGCCATCCTCCATGTCTCCCTCCCCCTCCCCGTCCGAAAGGTCAGAAAGGTCCAGGTCGCTGTCCCCCTCCTCGCCGTCGCTGCCAGAGTCCTCCTCGAAGCCGCCCTGTAAGAAGGGTGACAAGTGGGCAGCATGTGTGCACACAAGCTCAGTGGAGGGAGAGGCCGAAGGCGCTGTGCGAAAAGGATCGCGGTGAGGGGTACAGGGGTTGCTGTGTTGGCAGGTGCTTGGTAAGGAGGGAGGGGTATAGGTGCAGGTTAGGCCGAAGGTGTAAAGGAACAGGTCGCTGTCGTCTCCCTCGCCATCCCCATCGCTACCAGAGTCCCCCTCAAAGCCGCCCTGCAGACAGGCCCACGTTAGGGAGTTGAGCTGAAGGGCTGCGGTGTGGTACTACTACTACGTGTCTTGGTAGGAGAAGCAAAGGAGCGGGCAGTAGGCGGCGGTAGACGCATGTAGCATCGTAGGAAACGCACGCTTCGTCTCTGCAAGCGTGCCGTTGGCATCGCCGTACGGCGACGCGTGGCCGTGCAGCCGTACAGCCAGGGCGCCGCCCTGCGCCACCGTAATAGCTCCGCACCATGCACCCCTGGCTGTCTGCCCCACCCCAAGCCTCCAGCACCGTACATGTCCCCACACCACCTCAGCTGAGTCGGAAGCAACCTGTGCGCCCTCACCTGCAGGAACTCCTCCGCATCCATGTCGTCAAACGCGTGCTTCTTCTTGCCCTCCTTCTTAAACTCGTCTGAGGAGCAGGGGGGAGGCAGGAATACCGGTAAGAGAAGTCAAGGGATGGAGGCTGTGGTGTGGGCCACACCGGCAGGAGCCAGGAGGGCCCAGGTGTGACTGGGGCACGAGACGGGTGCTCTGGCCGTTGCTCGTTATGGCGCGTAAGGCCCTTGACCTTGACCAGTAGGTAGCACTCCCTCTTGTCGACCGAAGTTGCGGCTCTCTCCCAAGCATCATGCAGGATATCGCAGCCTGCTGCGCACGCTGCACCCGGCTAAGGAGTGTCGACTGACCTGGGTTGCCGTATTTCCAAGCTGCGATGGGGCTGCGTTGGTGCGGCTTACTGTTACGCCGAAATGGCCCTGCCCTGCTGCCCGACGAGTACCCCACCCCTGTCACCCTCGCTGTTACGGATGCGCGTGCTCTGCGAGCGCTATGAGTTTATATTGAGCTGCGTTTGGCAGATTGCATGCTTGCTTTTGCTACTCCAGGGTGCAGCGCGTCACAACCCACACGCACGACCCCCACGACACGACAAGGGCTTGTCGCTCTCTGTTGACCCACCCGACACTGCTGCGGCCGTCCTCCCGCGAATGCTACACCCAGCTATATGTAACCTACCTCCTAGTTTCACTGGAGCTCCGCTTCCGCCCTTGTGTGGCTGGCGGCGGCCGGCAATGCGCTTGTGCGCCTTCCGCGAGTGAATTGCCTTACGAAGATGGCCCTTTTTGGCCATCTTCTTTGTTGCTTTATTCGTCCCCATTTCTTATTGCCGCTGCTGTTCCTCTTTACAGCAGTGGCAGGCAGCCGCGATGGAGACGGCGCAGCTACGCTTACGCTATGAGGCAACGAAAGGATAACGAAACAAGATGGAAGTTACTTGTATGCAGAATTGCACTAACGGAAAGTATCGGCTTTGACTGAGTTTAATAAGGAGGCCCTGTGCCTTTAAGTGCGGGGATATCTTCAGGCAACGAACGCGAATGTATACGCGTTTGTAACCAAGTGCGAGGCGTAACGACACTCACTTTGCACGGCTAAGCTTTCGTACCGAGCGGCAGCACCGAGTCTTGCCACGTGCCGTCCTGCGCTTGCCGAGCCATCCTTTTACGTATCGAACGGCACGCAAGGGCTTGGCCCCTCCTTTGTTTGCCATGACTTCAGCAGCAACTTGCACGCACATACGTATATGCACGGTCTAGCAGGTCGAACTGCGTAGCAGCGACCACAAGCCACGGTGTGCCCACATGCGCGTGGCTGCGTGCTCCAGCAGGACTTGTCCGGGACAGACAGCACGCAACCCCCTGCGGGGATCACGTTCCTTTGACAGCCCCCACATACCGGTACGGTACAGGAGCATTGTAGGCGGCCCTGGTCTTCCGACGCATCTGCCCTCGAGGCGTCAAAGTGCAGATGCGCTCCGCGGTACTCATACCCAGTGGAGGTCCATGGTTAGCCAATTTGGATGCAGGTGCCATCGCAGGCGGCCTTGGTCCCACGGTTGTACCGCGCGAGCGCACTCATGCACTCATGCCTGCCGTGATTCAGGCTGCAGCTGCCGTGGCCCCGCAGCGCTTTTCGCACGGCCTGCCGCCCCGCCAGGTCAGGTCAGGTCAGTTCAGGTCCGTACCGGTACTTCTCTTGTGGGACGGATGCGCGGCCTGCACCCTGCAAACCCGCCAGGTCGCGCTGCTGCTGCTGCAGGTGCAGGTAGGTGGGCGGGACAAGAGGCAACCGCACCTGACCAGGGGAACGGGTCAGGGCGGCCCAGCGGCGGCCCGCTTCACCGCACGCGGCACCAGCTTGCACCAGCAGAGCGCAGGACGCCAATGCATGCGGCAGGAGAAACTGCGGCACATCTTCATCCGTCTACAAGGAAAGCTGTGTCCTTGAAACGGCACTTTGCCAGTTGGCCTTGGAGACTAACGGACAGCGCAAACGCCAGGCAGCAACCCAGCTATCATAGTATAGCCAGCTCGACTCCGTGCGGCCGCCCACCATCGAACGGGGCAGTCAGTCGATCAGTCGATTAGTCAGTCAGCCAGTCAGTCAGTCAGTTGTTACTCGTGGCAGGTGTAAATTCCCATGCGAGCCGTGTTGTCCAAGGGGAACGGGGTACAAGGTCTGAGGGTGGACAATTCCGGGTAGCACATAGCCGCAGAACAGGGATTTAACCGGCGCAGGGCGGCCTGCAGAACCTCTCCCCCAACCACCACCACCAGGGTGCAAGACGCCACTGCGTGCAGCACGGTAGACCACCACTGCACTGTGCACTCGGCTTGTGTTTTTTGTCTGGTGTAAACTGTGCACTCCAGGCAGCAGCACTGCCAGCCCAGGACCATTCTACACCGACGAAAAAAATACCGGGCTGCAACCGACAGCTGCGTGCGGTTCGCCTTCCCGTCAACAGGTCCAGCAGGCCCTGGATGGGTTCATACGCAATCGATACCCCGCTTGTCCGGTACTTTGACCATTGGTAAGCCCTGTCGCGACGCCATAGCCAATGACATGGCTGGAATCTGTGTGAAGGCGGGGCCAGCCTGAGGCAGCAACTGGCAGCAAGGACTTGAGGCCCTATTGCTTCCAGGGGAACAGATGCAGCCATTGCCCAATCACCGTACGGTAACGCACACACTAGTCTGGACACAGTGGATAACTTGCGTGGATCCGCAGGGGAGGACAAGGGACCGCCCGTGTCCCAGTCAGGCCCGATCAGGGGACATGCATACTGTTCTGGGCACCTACCGTAATAAGGCAGGAGGTCTGTGTAATAAGAGGCAGCTGGTACGCGAGACCTGTGTTGAGGTAAGGTCCCAGGGACGGGCTTTGGGTTGCAGCGGGTTGGGGTCGTTGGCGACTTGGGAGAGGTGTTCGGTTGGCGTGGTGTTGGGCAGTGCGGCGCAGCGAGATACTCCAAGGAACGGCTCTATGCAACCCTGGGTTTGAAGCTTATAGCAATCACAATTGGAAGCGTATGACATCATCCCAATGGCGTATGTCAGAAACTGTGCGCCAGGACGCCGCATGCGGACTGCATGCGGACTGCATGCGGACGCGCCAAACGCGAACGCGCCGCACGCAAAGCACCATCCACAAGACCCGCACCGTTATCAAAACGTTAACAAAACAACCTTCTAGCTATGCCTGCGATTAATCGTAGCGTTAAATCAAAGGAGCAATTCAATCAGATTGCTTTGCCCAGCGCTCGCTTTTGCGCTGCCCGCAGCCCTTCCGTTTTCACCAGTAGGACGTAGTAACATGGATACATCACCAAAGGCCATCTTAGGCTCTTACGAGGTAACATTGGCTGACTGCGGGCAGGATGTGGAATGCTCGCAACATCAAACATGGCTCCTCGTTCGCTTTTGTCCACATGCTTTCACAGTGGATTGTGCCGGATTTCGCTGGATCCGCTGGAAGGCTCCAGTCCCCCATTTTCGACGTGGGGGGCTACAGCTGGTGGGTGCTGTGACCTGGGACAACGCTGCGAGCGCCCCTGCACCAGTTACAGCGCGCCGTTCATTTGGGTCTCTTATCTTCCCTTCCGTCAGGCGCCTACTGTTCCACCCCAAGGGCAACAAGGCCGCAAACGAGGACCGTGCGTCGTTGTTCCTGTGCTACTCTGACGCCAACCTCCCCCCGCCGGGGAGCCTGCACTGCCCCGGTGCTGCTTTCTCCTTCAGGATTAAGAACGACAGGGGCAGAGAGCTGGACCACGTGAAACGTAAGGAGATTACGTGGGTTAGTCCACGTGGGTTACAGGAGTGCAACTGTTTACGTAGCAGCAGGGGACCCCTGCGTAGCAGTAGCCTAAGCAAAACCGCTGTTTGCCCGTGTTGCAGGTGACGCCTGTACATTCAGCTCACAGCAAGTCGTTTGGGGTTTCCCGCGGTTCATGGAACTGGACAAGCTCACGGCTAATAGCGGCTTCCTGACGGCAGACGGTTCTATTGTGCTGCATGTGGATGTGATGGTGGACAACCCCAAGCTGCCCAGCAGCCCGGACAGCCTCAAAAGCCCAGACCCTAGACACGCTTGCCTAGCGGAGGATTTCCTGTCCCTGCTCGACGACCCGGACGGCACCTCGGACCTCACCATCATCGTGGGGGGCGGCAACGGCAGTGCGGCTGGGGGCAACGGCAGCGGCAGCGACGGCAGCGGTGGTGCTGGTGGCAGCAGCGAGGCAGCAGAACCTGGCGACAGCGGCCAGCCCCTGCGGTCCTTCCGCGTGCACCGGGCGGTGCTGGCTGCCCGCTGCCCCTTCTTCCGCACCCTCTTCAACGCCGGCATGGCCGACAGCGCCGCGCGGGAGCTGCCCCTGCCCGACGCCGACCCGGACGCCTTCGCCGTACTGCTGCGGTACATGTACGGCGGGGAGGTGCCGCCGTGCGAGCGTGCCGTACACCGCGCCGCCGTACCGCTGTGCGACACGCTGCTGCTGCCCAAGGTCAAGGAGGAGCTGGAGAGGCAGTTGGTGGAGAGCGCCGGCGCGGAGACCATTACCGCCGACCTGCTGTGGGCTGCAGGGCCCGGCAGGGAGGAGGTCTTTGAGAAGCTGGCGGCGGTGTACAGGCGGGTGGGTGCCGTCAACTGCTTTTGCTGGTCTAGGTACCCAACGTAAGAGCTCTCGATCCGACCATAGTCGCATGGCCCCTGCCATGCTCCTTAGCGTCCGTGTACTTGTAGTGTAATGCTCCGCACATGACGGATACAAGAGGAGTTCAGTGTTCGTGTGCAGGCGGGGGCGGCAACAAGCACAATTTGTCACAGCGCGCCGCAAAACCCATATCGTCTCGTCCCTCCAAGTCCCACCACTGCTGTCGCGCACCTCCTCCTTCCCAACCGATTTCCCCCAGGTGGCCAAGGACGTGGACCCGGCCCAGGTGGTGGCCATGGCGGCGGCTAACCCACAGCTGATGCCCCGCCTGCTTATCAGCGTCACACAGCCGGGGCCGGTGCAGGTGCAGCAGCAGGTGCAGCCGCCGGGGAAGGGGGCCAAGGGCAAGGGCGGCCGCAAGCGCGCCAGGGCGTAGGTCTGCAGGGCTGAGCCTCACTGGTACGGTAGTCCGGGCAATTGGGGCTGCCATGCGTCCGGCCGTGCACACATGTGGGCCTGTCCAGGTGACCATGGCAGCTGCCAGCTTGCATTCAGCAGTAGCAGCAGGGGTGGGGGCTGGGGCAGGGGACAAGGGCAGTAGCAGGAGGGGCAGCAGCAGGGGCAGCAGGGTGCGAGCGGACCCGCGGTGGCAAGGGCGGTGGCTAATGCGGCGCCGGTGGTCGCGACAAACAGCATCAGTAGCAGGAGGTGCTGTAGGAGGTGGGGCAGCAGCAGGGGCAACAGAAGGACCCGGGGGCCCCAAGGGCAAGGGCGGCCGCAAGCGCGCAGGTCCTAAGGCCGGGGACCAAGGGATACATTGATGTTGATGCGATGCGTTGGTGTGGACCCGCGGTGGCATCACGCCGGGGCATTAGGGCTCGGGACTAACCGCGCGGAAATCTGGGTTCAGGGGCTCATGAGCACGATTCCAGCCCGCGGCGGGAGCTCACCAGGGTCAGACAGGAGCAGCAGGAGCAGCAAGTGCAGCGGCAGGGACAGGGGCATGGCGCGGGGTGCAAGGGCAACGGGGGAGGGGCTAAGGCTGGAGGGCTTGGCGTCATGCAGGCCCTGGCGCTTGGGGCCTGCCATGCGTGCGGTCCTGCAGTACAGCTGCACGCACGGCCCTGTCCTGGTGACAGTGGCGGCGGCCACCCCAGGCCACCCCTAAGCTGGTGGCGTGCCTTCTCATCGCAGGCCAGTTGCAGCAATAGCAACAGTGGCAGGGCACGGGTGGTGACCGCAAGCCGAGCGCGCCAGGGGGTAGGGCTGTGCCCATCGTGCGTGCAGACGCAGCAGCAGGGCCGGGGCAGCAGCCACAACAAGTGCAGCAGCGCGCGAGGGCGTAGAGCTGCAGTCGCAGGACGAGCAGCAGCGACACGGAGGGGGTGGGGTTACGCGTATCGTGCAGGCGCAGCAGCAGGGCAGGGTGAGGAGGGCGACCACAAGCATGGCGTGTAGTGGGGCTGACCCCCATCACGCAGGCGCCGCAGGGGCAAGGGCAGGGGCAGCAGGGTAAGAGCAAGCGCAGCAGGAGCGGCAGGAGCAGCAGGGCGGCAGGGGCAGCAGGAGGGCAAGCACGAGGGCGGCTGCAAGCATGCCATGGAGCGTGGCCGAACCCCACCTTGGGCTATGGCCTTGGCATTCGGGGCAGGGACACGTGCAGGAGCAGGGGCGGCAGGGGCAGGAGCAGGGCGAAAGGCGACTGCATGGCTGCAGAGCTGGTCTTCATCGCGCGTGGCCTGGGTATCTGGGGCAGGAACACGTGCAGCAAGGTCGCTGGAGTATTGCTGGTGGGGGTGGGTCTGAAAAGACTGGCGGAACAGACGGTGTGGGCAGCACTGAAGTGCACGACTGCGCTGCCTGGGACCTAGGGAGGTTCTTCCTTGGCCTGGATTAGGCGAGGGCTCCCCCTGGCCAGGAGTAGGGACGGAACGCTGGCCCGCGGCGGCATGGCGTGACGGGTGCGGGTTGGTGCGTGTGGAGCAACTCTGCGTGCCCGTGGCATGTGCATTCGGCACGGCATGGATGCATCCGAACGTTAGGGATTAGACACAGGCGCAGGGATTAGACACAGGCGCAGGGATTAGACACAGGCGCAGGGATTAGACACAGGCGCAGCGTGTTGTTGGCGGTCCTGGTGAAGGGAGGGGGGAGCGGCCAAGCGTGCATTGCTGGGAGAGAGTACAGAGGGGTAGGGTGCAAAGGGTAGGGTGCAGCGGGGTCTTGCATTGAGTGTGGCACTACCGGCGCAGAGTGCATACGTCCGCACCTTCATTAGGGCAAATGGCAGTGCGATGGTGCAATGCCGGTGTGTGGGTCGGCTGACCTGGAGCTGTCGGTTAGGGACACGGCAGGGCACAAGGCGCTGACTGTTCGTGGACCTTGACCCCCGTGAGCGTGTGCATGCGGGGACACCGGTAATAGATAATAGCATGACGTAGATCAGAGCGGTGGCATGCTATTGATGCCGACCCGTGGCGGCGCGGTGTGGGACAAAGGAGGGCACACGACGCTGGCCGTTCCTGGGCCTTGACCGCCCGTGTGTGTGTGCATACAAGACGTTGGCGTGCACATCGTCCGGGTTACACTGACCGTTTCTGGGCCTTGAACCCCGTGTGCGTTTGCAGACCGGCATGCATACGAGGATATCGGTGGGCACAATACAACGGTATTGGTTCAATGCCAAATGATCAATTTATCATTAATCAGGGACGGGTGTTCGCTGGCAAAGAGCAGGGAGATGGAATACTATCGTGTGCTGGCCCGCGGCGTTGTATGTAGTATGGAGGCTTTCTTTTGCTTCGAATTTAGTGGTCCGTGGGGCAACGCTGTCGCTGTGCGGCAGGTGCGTTGGCACGGTGTGGGTGGCAGAACCAAGCTGCACGACTGCACTGCCTGGCAGCAGGGGAGGGTCCTTCCTGTCCTGGATCATCCCCTTCTAGCTTCTGCAGGCGGCCATACGAAAGTACGTCACCAATAAAGGCAGTAATCATCAACGAACGCGTCCGTGGAAAGGAGAACCCTGGTGCCTGGTCGCCGCGTGTACGTGCGGCCTTGGCGCCTTGCATGCTGGGATGCAGGCTGCCGCCCATCAGCAAGAGCCCCTTGCCACCATGCCCCTGGCATGGGTGCCCAGCACAGTGAAAGAGGCAGCGGTCCGCAACGCATGGGGCACGGCGTGGGGCACGGTGGGCTGCGGTGGGGCCGTCACCGCCACCGCTACCGGCTGATGCCGCGGGAGGGGCGGCCCCGCAGTATTATTTAGGAGTGAATGACGGTATCCTTAGTGCGTCCGCCAGGAACTGTGGGCGCGTAAACGCCGCTTGCGCACCGCATGCGGACGTGCCTTAGTCAAAATGCGCCGCATGCAAAGCATTAGCCGCCCAAGACTCATGTAATCGAACAACCTCATGAGATTGGATGAATTTATTATAGGAACGTCTCAAGCAAATCGCTTTGCCTAGCTTTGCCAGCTCGCGCTTTGCTCCTGCCCTGGGCGCTGGGGAGCCCTTCCTTGTCCAGTAGAACATTATAGCATGGAGGTATCACCAAATCCAGCAGCATCAGGTTCTTATCAGGTAACATTCGCCATGACAGTTGCAGACACCAGCTCACCGGCGACACCTGAGCCAGCAAATACAACATACAACATACGAAGCGTTGCAACGTCGCTTGCTTCTCTTCCGCTCATGCAATCTGCATCCACAGTGGACTGTGCCCAACGTTGCTGCATCCGAGGGAAAGCTGGAGTCCCCGACCTTCGAAGTGGGGGGCTACCACTGGTGGGTGCTCGAGGCCATGGGGCAGGTGTGTACTGGGAACTAGGTCGCCAGGGTGCCCTGCGAAATCACTGCGAGTGCTCGTGCACCAATTACAAAGCGTCGCTCCTTCGAACTTCGTCGCTTCCCTTCCGCCGTCAGGCGCCTGGTGCTCTACCCCAAAGGCGATGGCGCCGGGAACAGGGACCATGTGTCTCTGTTCCTGTCGTACCCTGAGGCCCACACGTGTCCGCCGGGCAGCCCGCTATGCCCGGCCGCTACCTTCTCCCTCGCGATCAAGAACGACAACGGCAGAGGGCTGGACTACGTAGTACGTAAGCAGCTACGACCACGTGTGTTACATATAAGTGCTCACGTGGCAGTACCGGTAGTTCGACCGAGTGTGTTGTTGGCCCGTGGTGCAGGTACGGGCACCACGTTCACCTCAGCAAAGGACCACTCGGGTTGGGCGCGGTTCATCAAGCGGGACAGGCTCACAGCTGACAGTGGTTTCCTCACGGCGGACGGCTCTTTGGTGCTGCGTGTGGATGTTATGGTGGAGAACCCCAAGCCGCCCAGCAGCCCGCCGGCGGAGGACTTGCGCAGCGACCCTGGCCTCGAACGCCTAGCGGGTGAGCTCCTAGCCCTACTGGACGACCCGGAAGGCACCTCGGACCTCACCGTCGTTGTGGGGGCCAGCAACGGCGGTGCGGCTGCTGGGGGCAGTGCCAGCGGCAGTGCTGGTAGCGGCGGCGGGGCATCAACACCCAGCGGCAGCAGGCTGCCCCAGCGGTCCTTCCGCGTGCACCGGGCGGTGCTGGCGGCGCGCTGCCCCTTCTTCCGCACCCTCTTCAGCGCCGGCATGGCCGACAGCGCCGCGCGGGAGCTGCCCCTGCCCGACGCCGACCCGGACGCCTTCGCCGTACTGCTGCGGTACATGTACGGCGGGGAGGTGCCGCCGTGCGAGCGTGCCGTACACCGCGCCGCCGTACCGCTGTGCGACACGCTGCTGCTGCCCAAGGTCAAGGAGGAGCTGGAGAGGCAGTTGGTGGAGAGCGCCGGCGCGGAGACCATTACCGCCGACCTGCTGTGGGCTGCAGGGCCCGGCAGGGAGGAGGTCTTTGAGAAGCTGGCGGCGGTGTACAGGCGGGTGGGTGGTGGGTTAAGAGGCAGGGACCGTTAAGACACAAAGACCCGTGCCCGGTCAGGAGTGTGTGTGGTGTGGGTTGGGAGGGAGGGGCATGCGTAAGGACTAGCTGTCAAGACAGTTACAGTTACAGACCCCAATGGGGTACGTCCGGAGAGCCAGGGGGGCCATAAGGACGAGTAGTGCGATATAATAACTAGTGTGCGGGAGGACGGGGCTTATAGCTGTCAAGACACACAGATCCGGGCTTCAAGGGCTGTTGCGGTGTGCAGGAGGATCGTTGAAAGACTGCTGTACGAGGGGATGGGTGGTGTGTTGTGGTGGTATGGGGTAGGATGTCGGGTTCGTGGACACTGTAGCCAGGGTACGTTAAAGAGTATGCTACACGGATGTTGCATGATCATACACACTTTCAACCGTTCCAGACAGTTTTGCGTTAGACAATTGATCCTCGCCCATGTCCCCAGGTGGCCAAGAACGTGGACCCGGCCCAGGTGGTGGCCATGGCGGCGGCTAACCCACAGCTGATGCCCCGCCTGCTCATCAGCGTCACACAGCAGGGGCAGGGGCCGGGGCAGCAGCAAGGGCAGGGGCAACAGCAGGTGCAGCCGCAGCAGCAGGGGAAGGGGGCCAAGGGCAAGGGCGGCCGCAAGCGCGCCAGGGCGTAGGGCTGGAGGGCCGAGCCTCACTAGTGGCCTTCTTGGGGGCTGCCGTGCGTGCGTGCGGCCGGGCACTGTCGTCGCAGTACAGCTGCACGTACAGGCTTGTCCTGGTCGCAGTGGCGGCCGCCAGCCCAGATATAGCAGGGGCAGCAGGGGCAGGGGCAGCATCAGGGGCAGTATGCGTGTGGACCCGCGTTGCAAATGGCGGTGGCCAAGCCGGAGCCGGTGACCCAGTCGCACAGCAGTAGCAGGAGGCGCAGCAGCAGGAGGGGCA
>VFQN01004019.1_pt1 | contig 19990 bp, 11 predicted proteins | sample 3512371 | NCBI WGS metagenome assembly VFQN01 (sample SAMN10412370, study PRJNA504923) | tailings metagenome | isolation source: Replicate 2 from Balatoc abandoned mine | place: Philippines: Itogon, Benguet | collected 2017-08-28
CCCGGACAGGCCGCCAAGCTTCGGCACCCCCCCAGCCCCAGAAAGGGCGGCAAGTTTTCCCCGCTGTGGCATTGGAGGGTCCCGCGCGCGTCTCTCTGGGGCAGGGGCGGTCCGGTCCGGGGATCGAGCCCCAGTCCCCGCTTTTTGGTCGTCGATGACGCTGTTTCATGATGTGTACCGTACGAATGACGTCATTTCCATCGTGGACATGCGTCGAAATGGGCATGGGTTAAGGCAGGCCAACTGCCTTCGGTAGGTCGCAGGCACGAGTCTCACCCTTTACTTTTTGGCGCGTTGCTTGGGAGGCGTGGCCGTTGGCCATTTGCTGGCCTTGTCAGCTCCTCGGGGCTGCCTGCAGCGACGGCGTTGGCGGCGTGAGAACTCTCTTATGCCCTTATTCCAAACAATGATTTAATAATTTACAACCCTACTGCTCCCTCGTTGCATAAGGTTGACCTACTGCGTAGCGCCGTTCCTGACCTTCCCGTAGCAGCGTTCCCGGGCTTCCGCGCAGGGAGTCCGGCAGCAGGCAGGCACAGCATGTTACAAATGAGAGGATGAAGGCTGCTAGTAGCGGCAAGGAGGATGACTCGCGGTTTGGAGGCCGAGGCCGCGGAAATGGGGCATCGCGTGAGTTGCGATTGGGCGCGCTGCTTGCTGGTTCGGCGCGACGAGGAACCCTGTCACTGCTAACACATGTGTTGGTGTTTGGTACGTAGGTGGCTCCTCGTACAGTAGCTCGGCGCCGGGCTCTCGCTTGGGCGGCCTACGTGGCCCGCCTGTGTTTCGAATTCGGCCGCCGGAGTCGTTGCTTTCGGGCCTCGCACGGTCTGTAGCGGATGAGGAGGTGGCAGCAGGCAGCGGGAGTGGCTCGGGGCTCGCGTACAGTCAGCGGGTGTCTGGGGGTGCGAGCGGACGGGGCCTCCCTTGCCTGCTCCCTGGGCAGCAGCCGCCTCTCCTCGCCGCAGCTGGTGGCGAGCCGAGGCGGGCGCGTGTTGGGGTGACAGCCGATGTGGCGGAAGGGCAGGGGAGCCGGGCAGCGGAACGGCAGCGCGAGCATCGCAGTAACGAGAGCCCGGCGGACGCAGCGGCCCGGAAGAAGGCGAATGCGGAGCGGCAGCGTGAGCGCCGTGCAGCGGAGACTCCAGCAGAAGCGGCGTTGCGTAAGCAGCAGGCTGCGGAGCGTGCACGCGAGCGCCGCGCAAATGAGGCGCCTGAGGCTACGGCGGCCAGACAGGAGAGGGATGCTGCCAGGGGTAGAACCGTGAGGGGTGAGGCAGCAGCCCAGCGTGCAGGCAGGCGGGCAGCACGGCGCGTGCGGCAGCTGCAGAACCTAGTGCAGGGGTCAGACGATGGTTCTGACAGCAATGGTTTGGGAGCGAGCGCCGCTGGTGCTGGGCCAACGGGTGCCGACTTCCCTCCTCGCCAGCCTTGGGATCTGGTGGATGCGATGGTGCGCCACCTGCACTGGGATATTCGCCGCCCGGACGATCCGGTGACGCCTTCGTACGGCGAGTACCTGGAGTCTGCGGCGACTCGGGACTGGCCGCAGCGTCAGCAGGACCTTCCGGAAGGGGAGCCGCTGCGCGAGATCCCAATGTCCGTGCAGGTCGATACGGCCGTTAAGCTGGCGCACGTTGCCAACCATCACACGCCAGACAGCGTGTGCGCCTGCTGCAGCGAGATGGTGGCGCCCGTTGCGTACACCTTGGTGTACTGGCGGTCTAGCTGCTTCCAGCTGCTTCGCGCCGATATCCAGCGCACCGATGCAGTCATCCGTCCTGCCTGCACCGTGTACGAGCGCTCAGAGCTGCCAGAGGAGGTGCCTCCGCCGCCAGATCCCGTGCTGCCGGTTGGGTTCACGCGGCGAGGGATGGAGCAGTGGGTCAAGGCGGGCCACTTGTTGCCTTTCGACCAGCCCGACCATCCGTCGAAGCACAGCGCCGTGCCGGGGGAAGCGGCGGGGGAGGCGGGTCCAAGCGAGGCGGCGGTAGTTGCTGCCGCTGATGTGGAGATGCGTGACGGCCGTGGTCCCAGCGCTACAGGTGGGGAGGCTTGTGAACCGTGTGCGAGGGGTGTTTGGGTTAACCCGTTGCCTGCCCGTTGCTGGTTGAGCCTTGGTGGGCGGCGCTCGCGGTTGCATGCTGGCCACCGGCGAAGTGTGAGGGTGCCGTGTCTTACCACTGACCAGCCTGACTCTATTCCTGTGTGTGTGCAACTTCATATGGTGAAGTTGAGCCAGCGGACGATGATGTGGCGGACTACGTCAGGAGGCCGGATGCCGACACTTCAGGCGGTGAGTTCGGCTTCCGCTTTGATCGGCCCTTCGCGTGTGCATGGTACGCAGTTCAGAACCCTTACGTGCGTTCTGCCTTTAGTTGAGGAAATGGACGACAACTTGGGTTTGGGCGGCCTGTGTGCGGCAGAGATCGCATCGGCGGGGGGTTTTCTTATTCTTCTGCCTAACCCTGCTGTTACCGGCGTGCATGCAGATGAGGGCGACGATGATGCTAGCTGGCTGCCGAGGTACCTACCCGCGCGGCAATGCAGGCCGGACCCCAACGACCCTGCGCGTGTCTTGGTGCCGTACTGCATGCGGTACGAGACGAGCGGGCCCAACCGTACCGTCTTTGGACAAGAGGACGGCGATGAGCTTGTGTGCATATGCAACGTGTGCAACAACGCTCTGGCTGGTGAGTAGGTTGTGGTGCCTTGGGATTGTGTCCGCTGGTCATCGGAATAGGGGCTGTGTTATGCACCTGGACGGCGTTTGCATAGGGGTACGGACAAGGGAGCCGTCTTGACACGACTGCTATTTGTTGCGTTCAGGTTGCGGACATTGCGGGCCTGACCACCCCAGTGAGGGCTGGGTGGCGCTTGCTGTTGCGCTAGGATCCTTGGGTACTCACCTCGACGCACGTTTTTCCAACACGGTTAAGGGGATAGCCTTCCCATTCCTGCATTGCTTCAAGTGTGCCTAGATTACGCTAACCGCGTTCCTGCCTGCTCGCGCCCTGCTCTGCAGGTCGCCGTATCCCACCTGGGTCTCTCGCCTGCTACGACGGCGGCGATGTCCCGGAGGTTAATCACCGTGGGGACAAATTGGTCTGGCCCAACTACCTCGAGACGCAGCTCGTCAGTCCGGTGAAGACCGTGCAGCAGTTGGTGCACATCTATCGTGACAACTGCCCGCCGGATGGCCGGCCGCTGGCCTTGAAGGCGCATGGGGTGGCGTTTGCTGGCCCCGACCCGGCGGTGCTGCGGACATTATTGCCCGTCAGTGCCAGCGAGGTACCCAAGTACCTGAACCTAGTCTGCCTCAATGAGGTTCGAGACCGTGCCGACATGGAGCAGCGCCTGCATGGCGTTGCTGCCGTCAAGGTGCGAGGACCGGTGGTGCATGCGTGGTCCCATTTTGTGGCCCACACCAACCGCGGTATTGGGCTGAACCAGGCGGCGCTGCAGGAGTACGGGGCGGCGGTCTACCAGCAGCCCGGCGGTTGCGTCCCGCTTCCAGTGCTTGACTCAGCGGTGGCTACCCAGCGTGCTGACGTAGCGGCCGTGATGCAGTCCACCTTCCTGCACGACCGTGCTGGCAACGCGGCCGTACGGCAAGGTGAAGACGAGGTCGTGGCGGCAAGACGGGTGCAGGAGCAGGAGGGTCAGCGGTCGGCGGAGGCAGCGCAACCCGACGCAGCTACGAGGCCGTTTGTAGGTCTGGTGCAGCAACCTCGGCAAGAGGCGGCGCCTGCTGCTGTCGCGGCATCTGATGGTTCTGACGGTGTCCTCGACGAGCTGGAGTTGGTCATCCCGCAGGCGCCGCCCCCGGTACAGCCCGGTAGCGCACACAGCAACCCGGATACAGTGCTGGAGCTGCTCACGAAGGGCATAGTGGTGCACTGCGCCGGCGGCCCGCGTGCATCCATCCTACGTGAGGACAGCCCCCGCATCCTGTCAGACGCCTTCCCCACTGCGCTGCCGTACGCATGGGGTGGGCAGCGGCCGGTGTGCATGTCTTTGCCCGCCTACTTCCGGCACCTAAACGCCCGGGTGCCTCGCCGGCAGTTCAGCGGAAACGCCAACTTCCTGGTGCGTGTCGCCGACATGCAAGTCAAGCATGAGATCCGTACTTCCACCGCCATTACGGCGCGCATGGCGCCTGAGGTGGTGCAGCAGGCGGGTACCCTTCCGCGCGACTTTGCCAGGCAGCTAGCGGACCTGCTGGCCATGCCATCGTACGACGATCGTCGGCAGCGTGTCATGGACCAGGGTGGCGGCATCCTACGTAGCTTCCTCGCTGGAGCTGAAAAGATAGCGGGCCGCGTGGACATGACCGACTCGTACTACCGGGGCGCGCAGCAGCAGTTGCGCTGCGCTTCCTTCCAGCTCGGCCTACCGATGTTATGGTGGAATATAAATCCGTCCGACATGTACGCGGACGCTGTGATCGTGGCTAGCGGCGAGGTGAGCAATGGGTACTGGGGCAAGGAGGGGAGAGATGGGGAGCGGGGTGGCACTTGCGTGCAACGGGAAGGAGCGGGGTGTAGGGGCGGGGACGCACACGCCTCCTACGGCTAGAACCCTACTCTCGCTGTGGGTGTGTCTGTGACTTTCCCAACACTTTGCTGAGATTACGGAGACCCTGTTCCGCGTGTCCTGAAGGTTCTGGCCCTAAACGTGCGGTCCTGCATGCGTTGCGTACGTTGGCGTACCCTTGTAGGATTGCGGCCGACAATTTCTGCACACTCATACTCATACACGACTGTATGTGTGCGCTGACGCCTTCCTCTGCTGCAACGCCTGCACCCTCGCCCCCGCAGGACTTACAGCTCACTGATGAAGGGCGGCCTGTGGGCGGAAGCTCCGTGGTGGAGAAATGGAAGCGAGTGCGTGAGAACCCGCACAGCTGCGCCGCGCTGCTTGAGGCCATCAAAGTCGCCATTCTGGACGTGCTGTTCGGTTTCAAGCCGGGCGATAAACGGCAGTCCGATCCCGGCTGTTATTGCGGGGTCGTGTTAGCGGTGGTGGCCAAGGTGGAGCAGAGCGGCCGCTTGTCGCTCCATATCCACGGCGGAGCCATCCTGGCAGCCTTTTGCGTTGAGCGCTTGCGTGAGCTCTTCGCTGGGCCCAACTGCAAGGCGCTGGCCATCGCGAGCTCTCTGTGCAGCCAGTGGCAGCAGCCGCCGTTCTACAACCGGCTTCCCAGCGGCGACCCCAACTGCGTGCATAACTGGACCGCAGCGGAGTCGCGCGCACGCGGCGTCGCGCCTCCCGTTGACGACCGACGCTGTCCCGCCGCGGGCTATAACTTCCTGACCATGGCGGGGGCTACACCTGTTCAGCATAAGGCGGCCGCCGCTCGGGCCGCTACGGCTGCAGCAGTGCAGCAACAGCCCTCCGCAGTCGGTCCCTTCGGCAGTACGTCCACCGCCGCGGCGCCGCCATTGTCCGTGGCCGGCAGTGGTGCAGCGGGGCAGTCTCGTCACGCCGGCGCCAGCAGTTCAGCTCCTGCCACAGCGCAACCGGCGGCCACCGCTGAAAACAGCACACCAGCGCGGCCTTCCATTGCCGCCGGTAGTTCGGGCCCTACCACGGCGGCACCACCGGATTTAGCTGGCGACGGTGCAGCGGCGCAGCTTCCCGCCTCCGCTGGTGGTGCAGACGCTCGTGTCGCGCAGCCATCAGCCGTAGCTGAAGACGGCGACGCAGCGCAGCCCCTGTACTCTGTGCGCCTCGCGCGGATGCCGGCTCGCCGCCGTAGGGTACCTAGCACCTTCACGCGGGTCCCTCTCGCTACCCCGCGCGCTGAAGGCCTCCCTGCGCTGCCGGACCGAGAGCGCCTGTGCTGCAAGCATTGCGCCAAGGTGGTGGCGTCCACTCTCACCCACACCCACAGCACCACTTGCGTCCGGCACGGGTGCTTGGGTACCGACGAGGACTGCGGCATGATATTTCCGCGTGAGCTGCGTGAGTTCTTCCGGTGGCTTGGCAACGAAGGGAGCTTCCTACTGGCACGCTCCGGAACCATGCAGGTGAGATGGTGCGTGGTAGGCGTGTGTGTACGGCTGCCTTGTCCGTACTACGCTGCCCCATTTGGACGCCGGCGTAGAAAGCGTGTATGATCGATCTGTTGCAGTTCGTGGCCGACAAGCCGTCTTCTTAATAGACGGTCCGTTGCCACTTAGTAGCCTGAGTAGCATCGGGTGTCCGTGAGTTGTGCTGCTCTGGTACTGCGTCTGTACTGTCGGCACCGGGGGTAGAGCTGTGTGGCGTCGTTCGATAAGTGTACGGCACGCGTGCCACCGGACATGTGGTACGCTCGGCTGCAGCACCTTCGGCCGAGCTGTTAGTGTAATGTCATGAGGTGGCAACCCATGGCTTGATGCGCGGTAAAGGGCGGCCCTTCATGACAGGACGTATTGTTGTGACCGCACACAGCGGCCGTCATCGTACATGTGCTCCTCAGCTTGACGACACACGGCCTTCATTTGTCCTTGTGCTTCCGCCTCAGGTGCCGTACATGGCGGCGCTGGCCATGGCGTTCGGCTGTAACCATCTCATCAGCCTGGCCTGCGAGCTGGACAGGGAGGCAACGCAGGAGAATCTGGCGATGCTAAACTCGGAGGATGAGCGGGTGCGCAGTAAGTGCCCGCTGCTGGCGCCCGCCGGCGACCGTGCGCGTGATGCCGCTTATTACATGGCCAGCTACGTCACCAAGATCATTAAGCCCAGCCAAGCGGTCAACTTCCTGAAGGTCGTTGCGGGCGTGGAGGGCTTCCTCCTTGAGGACACCAAGCTACTGTATGAGGACGACCCGGACGCAGCAGGCCGCGCCGGTTTTGGCAACTTCCTGGCCTGTGCTAGCAGGCTGACAACCAGCATCACCATGGGCCTCGCGATGGTGTCGTACCGGCTAATGGGCCTGCATACGTACTGGGCGTCATATGACGTGAAGCCCATGCCGACGCATGCTTACACCGCGCGAGCCCTGCAGCAGGCCGGCCTGTCCGACGGACCGGCCCGCGCTGGCCTAGTTGGTGTCACGCTGGTGCCTCGCGATGACGGCTTCCGTGCTGTCACTACCGTTAGCGATTATGACGGCCGGGGTGAGGCGCTACAAACCCTGCCGCCCTACCTGTACCATACCTTCTACACTCGACGGCAGCGGCCTAAATCCAAGACCAACGGCGGCCGCAGCGGCGTCCAGCGCGCCAATAAGCGCCGACGGATCGGTGCTGGAACAGGGGCTGCAGCATACGTGGATGCGGCCGCTACTGACTGCAGCGGCGGCAGCAATGGCGGCAGCAGCTCCGCGGACGAGGCTGCCGGAGGTCGTATCGACGGGCCTCCAACGGACGGTGGGTAACCGTGCTGATCATTCCACCCTGGCTGGCGCTGTGCTCCACCTCGGACCTGCCTGCGTCGTATGCGTGGCCTGCACACGCGGGCCGTGTCTGACTTCGGCATCCTGTCTTCATGTACGGCACTCTTTGTGATGTGCTCCGCAACAGAGGGAAGTTCATGGCCGTGAAGGACATGAGCGGGGCAGAACGGTGAAGCTAGAGTCAGCAGGATTGCCCTACACGTGCGCGGCGGGTGACCAGGGTAACATGGCAGGCGGGGACTGGGTTTGGGGAGGGGGTGCCGTGCTGAGTGCCTCTGTCACGTTGCCTTGTGCTGCCCCACCACGTCGCTCACGAGATCGTGTACCCTTTCCTCTGTCACGCCCGCTGCAGGAGGAGATGCTTCAGTCCCGCTGACCATCGCTGCTACGCAACTACCGGTCACCGCTCTCTTCCGAGAAGACCATCCCCTTCATGCCTCTCACCTATCACACCGCCTTCCCACTCCGTGCTACCCGCGCTTCCTGGGCGTGCTGCCTCACAAGCCGCCGCCCCACGACCTTGACGGCCCGGACGCCCAGAAGTACTACGCGTTCGTCCTCGGCACCTTCCGCGCTCACCGCGTTACGCCCGTACCCGAGGGCTTCACCCTGCGTACGGCCTACGAGCACTTCATGCAAGTGGAGTTGCAACAGGCCCCCAAGCCATATCGTGACATGCTGTGCATGGTCCTGGACAACATCCAGGGTGATCACGATTGCAAGCGCCGGCGCAGTGAAGAGCGTATTCGCCGGCGCGCTGCACGGCGCAGTAAGGGCTTAAGGGCGGGCAGCCACGACGGCAGCGGCGATGACGGCGATGCAGACGGTGACCTGCGGTACGCACGTGTGGAGGCCGTGTCAGACGGTGCTGGCGCAGGTCAGCAGCAGGACGACGGCAGCGAGACAGCGGAGCTAGCAGCCACTGCGCAAGAGGTGGCCGCATACGACCTGGCCAGCATACACCCCCTAGCGCTGTTTGACAACGGCAACGACGAGGGCGCCTACATGTACGATGCCATCGAGCCTGCCGTGCGCCGCCCCCAGCTACCCGATCGCTTTGGCCAGGACAACCGCGGCTGGGTCAGACGTGGCTCGCCAGCCGTGCAAGCAGCGCTAAGCCGCGTGTGTGCGCGCATGCAGAGCGCCGGTCAGGATGCAGCTGCAGCGGCAGCAGCTCCAGCGGCCGACGGCTTCGTCAGCCCAGCCGGTGCTCGGCTGCGCACAGAGCAGCGTGACGGCCGCCTGGTTGCACTAGTGGAGCATCCCGGCGCTGACGCACAGTACGTCACTTCCGAGCTGGCGGCCGGTACCAGACCGCCGCTTATCAAGATGGCCGTACCACCCACCATCGAGGACGTTGTGTGGCTGTTTACGCTATCGGAGGAGCAGGCGTTTGCGTTCATCATGTTCGCTGACTACTTCGACCGGCAACGCCTGTGGCTGGAGAATCCGGACGCCAACCCTGACCCAGGCCCCCCGCCGCGTCTGGTCCTGGTCGGCAAGCCCGGTACCGGCAAGTCGCAAGTGATCCATGCTGGGCTATGGTACACGTTCCAGCACGACCAACCCGGCTGGTTTGCGACGTGTGCTTATGCCTGGACGGCCGCTTTGGCCTTCGCCCATCCCACGCACCGCTCTCTATCGACTCACAGCATGTTCCAGTTGAAGGCCCTGCAGGACGGCTTTAAGGAGGGTCCCCGTATAAAGGACAGCGACCAGGCCAAGCTGCAGGTACGGCCGCAAGGGTGGGACAGGACTCATACCAGCATGTGGGATGCGGCACGTACCGCCTGCTGTGTGCGCCGGGCGGTCTGCACATCCGTCGCTCCCCTCACTGACGCCGATGCTTCACGTAACTTGTTGCTACCTGCGTGACAGCAGCATATCTTTCCACTTGCAGCCGCGTTCGTCTCCCAAGATGCCGCCATGTCGCCCCCATCTGCGTTACGTGTCAGTCCCTTCTGCTCCCTCCGCCCCCCTCCCCCACGACCGCCCACCCAAACCCCTCCACCAGGTGCAACGCAACGTGGGGCACGGCGCCATCACGTTCGACGAGCTATATTATAACTCGTGCGAGCACCTCGGGCTGTGCAACATGGCTTGCAACAACGCGGTCGACCCTCCCGCACAGCTGCGCTTGCACTCGTGCGCCAGGTACTTTGCCGGTCGTCCCGGGCTAGGTGCTGGCGATCCCTGCCAGCACCAGATGCCCATGGCCAAACCGGTGTACGCCTATGCCGCTGACTACCTGAAGGACCGCAACTTCACCCCCTTCGACCGCGCAAGGCGAGCTGCCCCGGCCAGTGACCAGCCACCCCACCAGCCAGCGCTCAGCCCCGCCACCCCCTCCCAGCTTCCACCGTTGGCTCAGGTGCCCACGTCCGGCTCAGCTGATCCTGCACTGCCTGTACCGGCAGGCAATGTAGATGCCGTCACCAGCACGGAGGACGCCCCTCCGACCCCCAGCACCCCCGCCGGTACCGCAGCCGCCGCGCCAGCCCGTCGCAACCGGCGGCGCAAGCCCGCCAACCCCTCCGTCCCAAACACCGACCCCACTAGCAAGGATGCACAACTGCAGGACGGCTTCAGCGTGTACCGCTCCTTCACGGACACCGTCATCCTTCAGACCCAGCAGCGTCAGGACAACTCGAGCTCCGGCCAGCTCCTGCAGAAGTACGCCTCGCTGTTCAACGGCACTCACGGCTACGACCTCCGTACAGAAGCAGGCCGGGCCCTGATGGAAAGGGCAATGACGGCTATGCTGGACGATCTCGCCGGCAGATCCATCCGCGACCTGCGCTCTCTGTACGAGACCCTGCGCAAGACCATCCGTGTTGTCACATTCTACAATGAAGTGCGACACTTCATCAACACAACCTGCCTGCTGCTGGACGCGGAGCGCCACGGTGCACGCGTGACGGTCTGGAACGCCCGACATCAGCGCTGCGGCTGCGGGCGAGAAGGTAACAGGGTGAGCCTAACGGCCCTGGAGAACGTGGCTGCCATGCGCGCCCCGGACAAGCGGCTGGACCATTTCACGCCCGACACGTACGTGTTTCCCGGCTGCCTCGTCACCCTCCTCACCACTAATGCCGAGGCCGGCGCTACCCGCAACATGGTAGTCCGCGTGCGCGGCCTCATCACTCACCCCGACGAGCCAGAAGACGACGGCAGCGGTCCTCACCGCCGCCTGCAGTACATGCCGCTGGGCGTCATTGTGGAGCACGTCACCGGCGCCTCCACCGCTGACTTCCTAAAGGGCGAGAAGGAGTTTGAGGGCCTGCCCGACGGCGCTTTTGTGGTACGGCCCCAACTGTCGCAGAAGGCCCACACCGTCACCGTCCCGGACCAGGACGGTCGGGAGCAGAAGCTCACCATCCGGCGCTACAACGTGCCGCTGGGTGATGCTTACTGCGTAACGGACTACTTTGTCCAGGTATGTCTAATCCCTGGGAGAAGGGCCGCACCTACATGCTTTATGCCATCCTCGTTCACCCAGGCACCTGCCGTCACGCCAGGGCTGAGCTGTGCTATAGAATGGGTGTGCGAATCGGGCGCTTACGTCTCCAAGCAAAATAGCCGAGCCTTACCCACTACATGACTCCCTACCCGGCCCGCGCCTACCTCAACACGTACGCCTCGCTCTACTAACCTGCAGTTCCCTGACATATATTGTAACGAAGCAAAGCGGCTGCTACTTCTTACCGACCCTCATATCCCCAATCCCCCACCTGCCCGTCCTACCCCGACCCGTTTAATGTACCCGCACGCAGGGCGCGAGCTTCAAGGACGAGGTGTGGGTCATTGACCTGGCCGTGCCGCCCAAGGGCCTCAAGCGCGCGGGGGTCTTTGTGCTACTCACGCGCTTCAAGGATGTGGAGCACATCCGTCTGCTACGGCCGCTCTGGCCACACGGTGACGACTACAAGCGCACAAGCGTCATCAAGAGCTTCATCAAGGCCGCCAAGCTGGACCCGGACCTAAAGGCGGAGCTGCAACTGCTCCAGCGAAACTCCGAGGCCACTAAGCGCAATAGGGCGACACAGTGGCAGCGCGCGGTGGAGATGGTCGCCAAGCGCAATGCCGTAACGGCCACAGCCGTACGACCGCACACCGATGCAGCCTGAAGGTACGGTACGAGTAACGGACTCTTCCTACGGTACGCCTCCAGTCGGCGTTGCCCGGCCCGCCGTGTGTTGCGTGGTGTCATGCCCTACACCACGCCGGCGCTATGTCCATCGCTTGACAGGCACTAGAGCAACCCAGCGTCACTTAACGCAGGGAACCACGCCTTACCGATGTAGCTTTGCACCACACCTCTCCTGATAAGGTAGAGCGCATTGCCTAGCGTATGCTCACCTACCTGTTAGTGCCCACACGGCACTGTACGTCTAAACCCCCACGGCCTCCCTTCGCTTTCGCCAACACTGCTACACCGCCACCCATCCCGGAACTGCATGCAGAGCTCGCCTGCCGCCGATGCACCGCCCGCTCGGCGGATACATCATGGCGGCAACGCTTAGTGAAGAGCCTCTCAACTCAGGTACGTGCATCCAAACCCATGGTCTGCATTCGATAGCATGTCAAACAACCCACTGGTGACGTTGGGGGGCATTGGGGATACAGACTGCTCGGTTGTATACACACGCCAGGCCAGACCTCAAGCCTCTTACCGCTCTCCTTCTCACGACTTGTCCGTCTTCCTGCGTCTCCTCCTACCACATCCAAGTTGCATGCACGCCTCAGCCAGAACGGCTGCCCTTGTGCACGCACCAGACATTGTCCACTACCCACCCACGCCACGTCTGTACAGAACGGGTCCTGGACAATACCTCGTGCTCTCAGCGCCCATCCTCGTTGATTGCACTGACGCCCCGCTCCCCCTCACCGGTCGCCCCCTCCCTTCCGCTTGCCAACTAGGACGGGCGACTACGTCGGAACAAGTGGACCCTACGTGGTGGCCCGAAGCAGAGCAAGTCCGTGCAAAGCAGAGATTGAATTAGGGCCATAACAGTACCGTCCGTACATAGCGAACGCTGCACGTCTGCCCGGCTGTCTGGGGGCGCAAGGCCCATAGCAGTCCGTACTGTACAGTGTGTTGATGTGACTGATACCCAAGGAGAGAAGCGGACAATCGGCGGTGGTTGGTGTGCCGTACGTACTCCTCTACTTTAGAGGCAGGCTTCGTGTTGCCGTTGCACTGTGGGGTACGCCCCAACGTACGGACGTTTTGTTAGTGACACGAGTGTAGCGTTTTGGTGCATGCCGCTCAATATGTGGTACAGTACTTCCTTGCCGCACACCTGTTACACTCGCTGCACTTGAGTACTGCGTATGCGGGTGCTTACGATTGATACGCGTGTCATGGCAATACGCCTGACACCAGTTAGTCGGATTCCAATCGGTACATACTTGCCGTACCCGTATGCAGCGTGCAGTCAAGCCACCTAGACTTTAGGCTGTATGTGAAGAAGACGTGGTGGGTGGGAGTCTGGGGGTGGCGGGGTTGAGTCCCGACCCTTCAAGGACACGAGGATTTGACGCATGCACAGACCATTTCCGGCTGAGATTCAAAATTAGCGGGATGACGGTTGGTACAGTAACACTCGCATATCAGTGGGTACTACAGCAGATTTCGCCCAGGCTGTTAACGGTACGGGATCAGCTTCCGTTGGTACCCGCCTTTCCTGCTGCATGTCGCAAGACCCATCATAGACCGTCTTGTACAGTGTGGTGGTGCGGCTGAAACGGTACAGACACACGCGTTGGTGCTGCCGCTCCTTCGGATACCACCTCCTGTACGGTCGACATTGCCGGGCACTACCTGCTACTGACGTGACGCATGCATGGCCCATCATCGATTACACCCAGAATTACCGAAAGGATAGTGGGGCAGTGGCACTCGCACATCCGTGCCTGCTACAGTACATTACACCCCGCTTATTACGAATGGTGCGCGTAACACCGTGATGCACCGCCCCGTGAACCCCACCCAACATGGACGCCAGCCAACCACAGGTACAGTCAGGATGAAGGTGACCGTCACAGGACAGGCAGGCACCCGGCTTCGGTACGACCCCACCGTCTGTGCCTGTTATCGCCCGCTCCCAGCGATGGCGGCATCAAACGACAGTAAGTATGTGCCAGCACCTCCCTCGCTCATCCGCGCTGCGTGATGCGCTCCCCTACTCAACAATCCGCCAGATGATTCCGGAAAAGTACGGCACGCGCATGAACCTCATCATGCACTCTTACGGTATGGATCGTACCATGAAAGGCCTTCTACGCAGCACCCAAGTGCAGCGAGTGTGTCAGGTGTGCGAGGTGCAAGTACCGTACCACATATTGAGCGCCATACCAAGCCTGCCCGTAAAGTATATGAACACGATCGGCACACCAACCACTACTGATCGTCCGCTACCCTTTTTGCTGCGTCACAAAGCCACGCTACCGCCTCTACACTCATCGATCCACGTGAAGCCAATGCTACCTTCATCTCCGCCACACTACCCACCGGCGCACCCTGCGCATACAGCCAACGCAGGGCCGGCTCCTCACACCCTTGCCATACTGCTGCCGCCAACAGCCCACCCTGGCCCCATGGCACCTGCAGCCGCCGCAAGACACTCAGAATCCCCAAGTCGCTTCTCTGCGCTGCGCGCATATACGGCGACTCAAGCCCATCCACAACAACGAGACAACCCGGATACTGCCCCACCAACCACTCCAGGAGCGGTTCGCGCCCACCACGCGCTACAGCACCAAGTAACGCCCAGTCTGGACGGTACTCCGGCCGAGCGTGCAGTAAGTACTGCACAACCGCGTGGTGACCCCTCTCCGCGGCATCCACAACCACTCTCCCCACGTCCCATTCCCTCCATCCCAACCCTACCAACGTCTGTATCAGCTGTAGCAGCCCCTCATCGTCGTACAGGCCCTTCCTGCTGGGCCAAGCCATCACCGCAAGGAACGGGTCCAGCTTGCGAAGTGCATCCGCCGGCAAAACTGCAGCATCAATCAGCCACTTCGTCACACCCATGTTACCAGCGTTAGCGGCAACACACAAGGCCAGCTCCACCCGACCGACGCCAAACTCGGCTAGCATTTGTGCTGCGGCCAGGCTGCCAACCTGCACGCCGCCACAACCCAAGCCCAGCCCGGCCAACTTGCCTACACAATTCAGCACGTACCGACCAAGTGCCTCGTGCCCCTCCGCGACGCTCCGTTTCACCATCCTGCACCACATGTCCGTGCTTGGCGCTGCTACACCCTTACCGCACAACCACCACACCTTATCCAGACCGCTCGTACTCGTTGCAGCCGCCTCGAACAGCTTAGCACGCCACCTCCTCACGCTGCTAGTTTCGTCCTCACTTGAGAGTGGTAGCGGAACCCCCACATCTTCCACGAGCCACCGCACCACCGCTAAATCTGCATATCGTAGAGCTGAATCCAGCACCTCAAGACCGTCGGTACCAATAGGGCAGCCCCGGCTCAACAGCCACCGCAGCCTATGCACATCTCCGGTGCGAGCGGCTATGACGGCAACGTCAGTGTTGAGCCCCAAGCCCGGGCGGAGCGACGCTATCCACTCCATCTTGGAAATAGCGTCCTCGCCGCTGGAAGCAGCGGCTCGGCGCAACAGCTCGTACGGCGACACGCTGTCACTGCACGCCGCCCATGCCTGTTTTGTCTGCTCCAGCCCACCGAACTGCACTGCCGCCAACATCACGTGCTCCTCGTCCACCAGGCCCGGGCAGTGACGCTGCAGCCAGCCCAGGAGCTCGGGGTGCCCAGCCATCACCGCGGACACGCCGGGATCTGACCTAGGGAAGCGACGCCCGCCAAAATCCGGCCAAGTAAGCCAGTCGCTGCACTGGAAGCATTCCTGAAAGAACACCGGCTGAAGCATCGCCACAACCGCCTCCAGGTTGACCTCGCTGCCGGACGTAGCGGCCGTGCAGAGCAGCTGCAGCTTGTCGCGCATGTTCAGCCGGCGCACCAGCTGCTGTCCCACACGTACGGGCCAATGCAGCCCAGTAACGTACGGCGGTAACGGCTCCGACATGAACACCGTGTACTGCCGCAGACGACTGCACTCTGCGGCCGCTTCTTTGCACACCAAGCGCCCACTGAGGACACGCTCGTTAGGCGAAAGGAGCTGCAAGATACGCAGATTCAGGTCGCTAGGTAACGGCCGTGGCTGAGAACGGCCGCTACCATCGTGCCCAGATGTTGACATGACGACTGAACGAAGACACACCCAGCAATCTGCGGAGGGTGGAGCGACAGGAACCATAGAGTCTTAGACCAGCTGTACAAGGGTTCTTCAGACTCCGACACGATCCCCACGAGCCCAAGCCGTCCCGCCCTTCCCACGCCCTCCCAGCACCACCGCCCCAACCCGGCCGATCCGACAATAACTACATCCAATACTAGGAGCTGCACCGTCCCAGACCCCGGCGAATACGTACCCTACTGACCCCCAACCCACTTACTAGAGCGACAAGCGAGTGCACCTACCCCACTCTCGCACTGCACTACTCGTGGACTCTAAATCAAGTATCATGTCGCATACACACCAGCCGAATGTGTCAAACAGCCCGTGTCCGCGCAACACAACCTCAACGATGCGCCCTTCCCGAACAGAAGTATGCACCAGCAGCAACTAAACGCCATCACCCGACCCGTACGTAACACTCACTATCAACCGGGGAAGTCGGTCCTTCACTCAAGTATCGCTCCTGACGCTCCTCCAAATGCTGCCGCCACGCCTCTGCTGTAACCGCAAGATAGCCACCTCCACTGCTGTCCAACTGGAGATCAAATAGATGAATACCCTAGCGTCGCTTCTACTATTACCGCTGAAGAAACGCGCGAAACAGAGAGCGTGCAGCTCAAGCAAGGGACTAAGCGTGTACAAAGGATACGAAGTTTCGGACATAAGGGACTGCACATAACGTTTAGTTACGTTATTGCTGTGCACTACGCCGTTGCGGCCTGACGAGGTTGATGAGTCAGCCCGTTAACTAACGTTAACAATTGACCGGAGCCCCCATGAATGGCCGCCCCCGGCACCACCTGAGCCACCACAGCCCCCTGACACGACGCGCCCTTCACACCTGAACGGTCTGCAGTAGTTGTTCCGCTCCCTATGCTACTACCTAACGGCGCGGTAGTGGCTGTTACCTACACGGCACGTTAGTAGTGCCATTCTGCATGCAGCACTAACCCACGCTCCTGCGAGAACGCAGGACATACTACCCAGGACACACCCGATCCGCCCTTTAACAAAAAAGCACCCCTCCTCACCGCACGTACCGTCTTCCTACAATATACCCTGCGCACACGACCGTGCCAGGGCAAGAAACACACCGCACAGGGATTAGTATGCTCCCTGAGCCCCTGTCGCACCCAGCTCACCGCACCAGAACAAGCCCTCCGGTTATATGACCAAAGTTAAGTACAGAGGGGACCCGCCTGCCTACTGTCGAGGCCTCATTGGAGCAGGTCAAGCAGCCGGTCCGCATCCTCCATCGCCGCCAGTCGCTGCAGCCACACCACCGCCTCACGACTCATGGAGTGCCGTGAGTCCAACGCCACTGCCATGCTCATCGCACTGCCCGCCGGCACCCGCTGCTCCGCCAGCCAATGCAGTACCACTTCATCGCACCCACACGACACCGCCAAAGCCAACAAATCCGGCTGTCCCCACGGCACGCCCAACCGCCGCATAGCGGTCAGCATCCCCACGTCGCTCCTTTGCGCAGCAGAGATGTATGGCGACTCGCAGTCATGCATCACGTCAAGGCATCCCGGGTACCGTCCCACAAGCCACTTCACTAACGGAACTCGACCGCCATCAACCGCAGCACATAGGATCCTCCAATTCGGACGGTACTCGGACTTCTCCTGAAGCAAGAACCGCACCAGCTCCAGGTGGCCCCTTCTCGCCGCTTCCACAACTGCACCCTCCGCATCCCAACCACTACAGCCAGCTGCCACCAGCTTCTGCACCACCTCTAACAGGCCCCTCTCTCTGGCCCGCAGAACTCCGTACCCTACTCCCGGATCAAACCAACCCATTCTGCCGGGCCAGGACCCCATCACATGAACCAGGTCCACATCGCGCAGCACGCCTTCCGGCAGGACCTCCGCCTCCACCAACGCATTGAACACGGCCAAATCGCCGGTACCGGCAGCAGCGCATACAGCGGAACCCACCTTCCCGACGCCGAACTCAGTCAGCACCTGCGCTGCGGCCAAGCTTCCGACCCGCCGCCCGATTGAGCCCAAACACAGCCCGTGTAGCCGACCCCTAGTGTTCAGAACATGCCGTGCCAGTTCCGCGTGTCCCCTACGCACGCTCTCTGTCACCAGCGTGCACCACAGCTCCGCGTCTGGCTCTTGCACACCCTTATCGCACAACCACAACACCTTATCCACTCCGTGCGGACTCTCCGCAGCAGCCACAAGGAGTTTCATGCCCCATAACCTCCTAGTGTCCTCATCGGCCGCCACCGGCGGCACCGGCACCCTAACGACGTCCACCAGCCAACGCGCCACGTCCAGATCGGCGTACCGCAGAGCTGACTCCAGCACCTCCGTCCCGTGGGTTACGATAGGACAACCCCGGTCCAGCAGCCACTGAAGGCGCCGTATATCACCAGACCGAGCGGCTGCAACAGCAATGTCCGTCTGGAAGTCCGGCTGCAGCGTTGCAATCCAGTCCATCTTAATCAACGCATCCTTGCTGGATTCAACAGCCCGCCGCAGCAGCTCCGTTGCCGAAACGCTGCCCCTGAACGCCACCCACGCCTTCTGAGCCTCCACCAAGCCCCCGTGCTGCACAGCCGTCAATGCAGCGCGCTGGGCATCCACCAGACCTGGCCAGAAACGCACCAGCCAGTCCATCAACTGATAGTGCCCAGCCGCCGCCGCAGCCACACCCGGATCGGACCGCCAGAAACGTTCCACCGTACAGTCCGGCCAGAAAAGCCAAGCACCGTGCCGGAAGCACTCCGGGAACATAGCTGACTGCAGTAACGCCGTCGCAACCTCCAGGTTCGTTTCGCAGCCTGACGCTGCGGCTGTGCACGTCAGGTGCAGCTTCTCACACATGCCCAGCTGCTCCACCGCCTCCTGGCCCGCCTCCATCGCCCACCGCAGATGGATGAAATCCGACGGCAGCGGCTGTGACATACACACACTGCACTCTCTGAACGCAACGGCAGTACCTGTGCACACCAAGCGGGCCGTAAGAGCACGCTCGTTCGGCGACAGGCCGAGAGTCAAGATGTGCGCGTATAGTGCCATAGGCAACTCCGGCACGTGCTGGGCCTGCATTGCTGTAAACTGATGGGGCTGGGATGTCGACGTGCGGACCGATCGAAACCACTCTGGAGCACCTGCAGGTTGAGACAACATACAAGCAGGATGTTAACACAGCAGCACCGCCAAGTGCCACCCCAGCCCAACACGCCGAAAGACGTAGCCAGCAACTACCGCACGCACTGAGCCCTGTCCCAGACACACCGTACACACAGTTAACATAAACAAACATCACTGCATCGCAAAACCACCGTACACCGACCAGACAACGAGCGACCTGCACCACAATTCCAGCACCAGCGCAACCTGACGCCGGGTTCAACAGGAACAAGGAAGCCCAATAACACTACACGACATCCAGTAACGTCAATCTCTTACCGTTAGCCTTGGCCTTACGTCTGCCACAGTCCGCCCTTCCAAGCACCGCCCCGCACCTCTCTCAGCGTTCTAATATGATATGAACCTACTCAGCCCTCGCTACAGTAAGGGCAGGACAAACTACGAAAGTCCGCGTTTCACGATACGTAATTGAACTAGCTTATGCAGACGTTGCTCAGGTTTTCCGCAACGACATACTAACAAGAACGAGTTTTTAAACGTCAACCACAAAGAGGACTGATCAATTGTACACCATGCTAAGACCAAACGACAACGTCACCACCAACCCCACCCAACCAACCCCAACTACCCCTACCGGACACTACCCACACCCACGCACCCCACAACGCAAGAAACAGCGAACACCATCACAGTAACATCCACACCAACACCCTTCAAGACAGCGAGCTCCAACCCCTGAAACCACCCCCCTCCCGTGCCACGTGGCACGGCAGCACCGTTAGCGCATTCGACAGGCGCGCCGTACAGCCATTCCCGGCGCTGCCATCCATGCTGCACAGCAGCCTCCGTGCACTTTTCGTGCCCCACCCCAATGTACTGCGGCCCAACTGCCGTCGACCCCGCAACCAGCACCTCCCCACCACCTCCCAACCCATCACCCCGCCTCCCAACCCACCACCCCGCTCCCCACCGCCTCCACAACCCCCGCCCCCAACCCCCATGCCCACCCATACCCACACCTACCTAACCGCAGAAACAACCACCGCCCCACCGCCCACCACCTGCCCAGCAACCGCCCCCCGCACAGCGGGTGCCCACCGCCCCCGAACAGACCGTGACCATCCGAGGCCCACCCTTACAGCTGTCCTGCACGGCCTTCACCCCCCTGCCCCCCCCCCCCCCCCCCCCCCCCCCCCCCCCCCCCCCCCCCCCCCC
>VFQN01004020.1_pt1 | contig 19986 bp, 14 predicted proteins | sample 3512371 | NCBI WGS metagenome assembly VFQN01 (sample SAMN10412370, study PRJNA504923) | tailings metagenome | isolation source: Replicate 2 from Balatoc abandoned mine | place: Philippines: Itogon, Benguet | collected 2017-08-28
GGGGCAGGGCTGGCCAACTCCAATGTCCGTGCGACAGACAAATGTCCCTTCCACGTACCGGTGACAGCCAATTAATGCGCCAACGACCCCTCACTCACGCCATGTCCGCGTAGTGCTTGCTGGGCTCATTGTTAAGTCCCCCGACACGCATGCATGACACGTGGGCCCTTTCAACGAGGTATGTGTCTGAAGGCCTCAGGCCCCGTAACTGTCCCCGATCGTCGAGGTTTGTCCACGACCGGGGAATAGCCACGCGCCTACCTGTCGTTGCACACAACTTAGTGCTTAGTACCGCAGTACGGCACCCGTGTGAGGGCCGGGCATTTGCCTCTGTCCCCGTCCGATAGACGGATGGCCGTTCCACATAGCCAACATGGCACATGGGACCAACCTCTCAATCACGCCGTGTTAGCGTGATCCATTCAGAAACCAGTCAGTCAACAAACAGCATGCGCTATTGTACAGCCGATCCTAGGAACGCGATTGCCCATGACACTCAAGCCCTGCCCTCCGCACGCCGGTGCCAGGGCACGTCCATGCCCTGCACCGCAGGTAGCAGCAAAGCGGCTCGAGCCCCGCAGTCCGCAGCCAAGCTCGCAGTTACAGGCCACTGCTTTCCACCTCCACCCGCCCCCGCCGCCCCTGACGCGCTCCACCTGCCCCGGCCGCCAGCCCCTGGAAGCACCGGCAGCAACGCCTGCAGGGACGGAAAGCCAGGACCCGGGGGCCGGGGCACACCCTGCAGCAAGCCTGGCGGGGTGCCTGGGGACGGGGGCGACGTGGCGGCGGCGCCGCCTGAGGGCAGAGCTGCCAGCGGCGTGCTGGGCGGCGCGTTGTACGTCGTGTCGTACAGTAGCAACCACACGCCATCTGGGTCGAGGGCGGCGACCGCCAGCAGAACCCCCCGTGCCGCCTCGTGTAGGACGGGCGGGTGGGAGGAACCCAGGTACGGCAGGGCGGCCTGCAGAGGAGGACAGCTGCAATGAGTAAGACAAAACGAGCACACACTTTACAGCAACTGCCCATGCAACTATTATAGCTTAACAGAATGCCTGTTTGTTCCATGCTTATGAAACCCCAGCAACTGCACAGCAGTAACAACAAACAGTAGCCGGACGCGCAAAGCAGGCATTCAGTATTGCTGCAGTGCATGCCGCCGCGCGTGATCACACACGCACGCATGCGCACCTGTGCGATGGCCCACGTCAGCGTGCGCACTGCTGACGTGGCGCTGCGGCACGTGCACACCGCCTGCAGGCAGCCCAACACGCCCAGCCGCACGCGCTGCACGGCACCGGGCGCCAGCCCGCCAGCCGCCCCGCTGCCGCTCCCTCCCTCGATCGCCGGGTGCTGGTTCTGTTGCTGCTGTCTCAGGTGCTCTGTGCCCAGGGTGAGCAGACCGGGCGTGTGGGCCGACCCGTGGGCCAGCAGCCGCTGCAGCACCGGCCACGCCTCGGCCTGGAAGCGCCGCGCCAGGAACTGACCGCCTGCAGAAACCCAGGCGTAGATGGCCAGGGCAGACATGCGTCAGTTCCTTGCATCATGTGCGCGCAAGCGAGCATGTACTGTACCGGTATGTGACACTTCTGGCGCAGGATGGCGACACATGACGCGTGGGGACAGCTTGCTGTTCACATTGACGCAGGCGTACTGACTGATAGTGTATCCGCACCTGCCGCCCGCACCAGCTCCGCCAGCAGCTGCAGCCCGCCCTCCACCACTGGCGTGCGTGCGTCGCGCAGCACGGCCATCAGCGGGCTCCACGCAGCCGCCACCGCCGGCAGCAGCCGCGGCGTCTCGGGCCGCACCGGCCGCATGCGCGCCTCTGGCCCGCCGTACTCCTCCAGCACCTGCGCCTCCGCCTCCACTGACGGCGTTGCCGCCGCCAGCCCCGCCAGCGCCCCGCGAAGCACCTCCGCCGCCGCCACTGCCGTACGCAGCTCCGCCGACATCAGCAGCGGCGTGGCGGCCTCCGCCGCCGTGCCGCTCACCACCGCCGCCGCATGCAGCCGCCGGAAGCGCCGCTCCCCCTCGTCAAGCTCAGCCGCTGACAGCACCAGCAGCGGAGGCTGGTCTTCCTGCGCATCCTGCCCCTCCCCGTCCTGCCCTCCCAAGGCCGCTTCCGCTACTGAACCACCCTTCAGATCGATCCCCGAAGGCCGCCCAGCCGCCGCTGCCCGCTTCGCTGCAACGCTCGAGAAGTACTTGCTGGCTTGGGTGGTGTCTGTGTTTCCTTGGGCCTCTCCGCTACCTGTCCCCTCGCCCGCCCCCGCCAACAGGGAGTCGGCCAGCTCCTTCTCGGCCAGCCTCCGGTCCCGCTCCACCACCGCCCGGCGGTTCAGCTCCGTCACCGCCTCCCGGGACTCCCCTGCCGCCGCCGCCACCTCCGCCGCCGCGCCCGCCGCCAGCTCCCGCAGTACGTCCAGGTACGGCTGCACGTGGTGCGGGGCCCAGTGGCGGGCCAGGATGGACGTGCCCTGCGGTAACAACACGAAAGCTCCTTACACGTGGTTCAGTACCGACGTACCACGCAGCTGCCGAGATTCACAGTGCAGCTCACCCTACAAGAGTGTGCATTACCAACCCACATCGCCCCAGCATGACATGCTTTGCCGTACAGCTTTCGTAGGAGTTGAAGCCCCCGAGTGGGCAGCAGAAATTGGAACCCATGCCACCCCAGCCCTTGCAACATACAGTCTGCAAGACCCAAATGGCACGCCCACCTACACCCCCTTACCGCACCCCCATCCTGCACCTCCGCCCACAACGAAGTACGCAAACAACTGTGCCGCCCTGCTCTCCCTCATCTCCACCTGCGGACCGCCTTGCCCCCGCTTCCCAGCCATGCCACCGTCCCAGCCCTCCGCCCTTTCCTAACCCCCGCCGTCCCCGCCCCCACCTGCAACGCCCGCTGCAGCGGCTCCGCCATGAGCGGCAGCAGCTCCGGCGCCACGCCTGCCCGCCGCAGCAGCGCCGCCAGCAGCTGCGGGGCGCGCGGGTGGCGCTGCAGGTGGCGCAGGCGGCTGCACAGCGCGTCCACCACGTAGTCGGCGTTGGAGGCCAGCAGCGCGCGCAGCGAGCCCCCGTAGCCGCAGTGGGAGCAGATCTGGGGCCGGGGGCATTGGGGGCACTGCTAAGTACGGTACATATTACACAAAGCCGTGGGAAGGGTGATTTAAGGTACGACAACCCAGGTATACGGTATTAGCTTTCCAGCGGGCAGACAAACAGGGTATCTGGCCTACGGTGTGCTGATCCAGAATGTCACAGCTCTCCATGGTGCCCCCAGTTGCCACAAGCGTTTCCTTCTGCCTCCTAGACGGTTCCGGGCCAAACTCCCCGCCCAGCCCAAGCGAGCCCTCTCACCGAGCTCAGGGCCGCCGCCGCCGATGCCGCCACCGGGGTCGCGGGGTCGCTGAGCCGCTCTAGAAGCGGCACCAGCACCGTCCGCAGCAGCCGCCCGCTGGCCGCGAAGCGGGGCCCCACGGCGCGCGCCACCCCGCCCACCGCCTCCAGCGCCGCACGCAGCACCAGCACGTTCTCGCCCAGCGCCTGGACGGACAGCGCCCTGGGCGGTACCGCGCTCTCCGGTCGTACGACCTCCTCGTACGACAGCTGGCGGGGCGCGCGGCCCGTGGGGAGCAGCTCGCTGCTGCCGCTACTCCCCGAGCTGCTGCTGGTGGCGGCGTTGTGCGTCACAGCCTGAGCGATGCGTGGGCACAGCAGCTCCTCCAGCACCGACAGCACAAGGGACTCGTACGGCAGGTCCTTTTCAGGAAACGTCGTACACCGGCCCAAAGACGTGCCACTCGTATTGCCGTCACTGTCACCAGGGGGGCCCGCGGTGGCCTTCGGCCCCAGCTCCAGGGGCGGGCTCCACGCGTTGGAGGCGCCAAAGAGCACCTCCGCCGTCACCGCCACCACCGCCGCCGCGTCGCACTGCCAGCTGCCGCCCACATGCTCCCGCCACCGCTCTTCGCCTCTCGCAGTCCCCACACCCTCGCCCCCGCCCCCCGAATCCCCTCCCACACGCATGGCCTCCTGCAACGATGACAGCAGCTCCCCCACCAGCCGCCTGACCACCCCGCCACCTCCGCCGCCTCCTCGTTCACCCAGGAACCCCCCTGTGAGCCCCCTCTGCCGCCGCTGCTCCTCCTGCTGCTGCTGTTGCCGGTGCCCCTGCTGCTCCTCGCTCTGCACCGCCCGAAGGTCCGCTGCCCGGGCCAGGTAACCCACACACCTGGCCACCCCCGCCACTGCACCGTACGACCGGGGGGAAGCCAAGTGCAGGAGACCCAGTGGCATGCGGGGAAGCTCGACGGCACTACCGCTCGCCACCACCGCCGCTGCCCCAGAAGCTGGACCCCTGCCAGGCGTCTTGTCTCCCTGATCCAGATCGCCGGAAGCAGGCCCCGTCGCCCCGCCGTCGATGGTAGTCGCTACCACGGGCGCGTGTGTCCCCGGCTCACCCCGGACGTGCAGCACCAGCGGAGCCGCGTTGCGGTCGAATGTAAAACACCGGAACAGGCACCCGAGCAGCTCCGACAGCGCGGCGGGCCGAAGCAGCAGCCACTCCGCAGTGCTGGCCGGGCCCGCCACCAGCAGGGCCGTGGTGAGGCACCTCGCCGCCACCACCGCCTCCGCCTCGCCCCCACGCACCGCACGCAGCAGCCCCGCCGCCATGTCACCCACCAGCTGCCGCAGGCCGGGAAGCGCCGCCGCCACCACCTCCGCCTCCTCCTGCTCCCTCACCCCTGTCGGCACCGCCGCAACTCCTGCCGCCGTCGCCGCCGCTGCTGAACCCCCTGCCCCACCCGCCGACACAGGCGTCGTGGCTTCGTGCGCCAGGCCCTCCCTCGCACCCCCCTGCATCCCCTGGCCCTCAACCCCAGGACCCGGCCCCTGGTCCCGCCCTCCCGGCTGGGACACGTCATCCTCTGACCTGCCCCTGGCCCCCGCCTGCCGCCTTGAGCCCCCTTCCCCTGCCTGCTCCCCTTCTGCACCCCCATCCAGCCCCAGGTCCAGCTCGAAGTCCAGGTCGGGTGCCTCCAGCAGCACACTGTCCGCGGTGAGGGAGGCCATGAAGGAGTGGAACTCCGCCTCCAGGGCAGCACGCGCGGCTTCACCAGAGCTGCGCGGCTGCTCCTGCTGCTGCTGCTGCTGCTCCTGCTGTTGGACTTCTCCACCGGCCTTGGTGACCGCTGCTCCCGTTCCGGAGCTTGCACCAAACGGAGAGAGGACAATTCCTCCCTGCGCTGTTGGAGCGCTGGAACTAGAAGCGCCGCTGGTAGTGCCTTGCTGAGCCGCTGGCACGGCCAGCGGTGCTTTGGCCCGCACCCACTCCAGAGCGGGTTCGGACACCTGCGCCCACTCGTCCTGCGCCAGGGTGAACAGCAGCCGCAGCAGCAGCGGCTGCGAGGGCGCCAGTGCGCGGCCGCAGCCGTCCAACAGGCGGCGGCACGTGGCGGCCAGCGCGGCGCGCACGGCGGGCCGGGGGTGGCTGCACAGCGGGGGCAGGGCGCGTGCCAGCAGGCCGTTCATGCGCTCTGCGGTGTCGCGCAGCCACTCGGGCGTGCGGGTCACCCGCAGGCGCCGCGCCTGGCCAGGTTGCTGCTGCTGCTGTCCTTGCTGCTTGCCTGCGTTAGGTCCAGGCTGTCCTGTGCCCTGCGCAGTAGCACCAAGTGTGGGATTGGAGGCAGAGGACGGCTCGGCATCGCCGCGGGTCGCCGCGGGGGAGCCGGAGGCAGCGGCGCTCAGGGCCCGGAGGGCAGACAGCGCATCCGCAGCGCCGCTGATGCCTGCGCTGCCGCCGCCGCTGCCGGTTCCCCGCGGCTGCACCACAACAGCGCCTGGCCCTGCACTAGCAGCACTGCTGCTGCTGCTGCCACCGCCAAGGACAAGTGCGCTGCCCCCTGCTGCGCCTGCTGGGGCTAGCACCAGCTCCTGGTCGCCCAGGATGTGCGCCGCCAGCGTGTCAGCCAAGGCCCCCCGGCACACCACCTCCAGGCACGCAAGGGCCTCGCACGTGGCGGCGGCACCCGGCGGGGCGCTGGGGCCGCTGCGGGAGGCGAGGGCGCCTGCACAACAAGGAGGCAATTCGCGGTTCCACATCACTTGCGGGAAGCAAATGAAGCTTATTTGCGCAGCAAGGCGAAGAAAGTCGACCACCAGCAACAGGTTCGCGCCGGACTTTGCATGCGCCTGTACCCGGCATCGCTTGAAGCGAGCGACCGAACGAGCATGTGAGCGACCAAGCCAGCGTGTCCGGAGGGGTTGTCGATATCAGCTGTGCTGCAGGACAGCCATTTCCATAGGCCCCAGTCCTAGTGTGATTTACTGTGTAAAGGCGGGCCACGGGGGCGTGCTCTCGGCCGCTTCCTCACCTGCGGTCAGCAGCTGCTTGGACAGGCCGCTGACGACCCCCGGCAGGAAGAAGGCCAGCGTGTCGGGGTCCGGCAGCGCCGCCAGCAGCGAGCGCAGCGCAGACAGCGCGGCGGCGCACAGCGCCTTGCTGCCTGCAGCGCGGAGGGACGACAGGTTGCCGGTTGGCAAGGCAACACTGTCAGCCCTGTGACGTAGCTTATCATACAAAAAGGCCGGTGGAAAAGCTGCAGCAGGGTCCTATGCAGCGTTATCCCAATTCTCGTACGTCTAAACGCTGACATACAGTAGGCAAGACAGCAGATTGTGCATTTGTGCCCAGCACACTAGCGCCCGCGGGTCCGAAGTGACAACCGACCCACAGAGCGCACCCGCCCCACCCACCTTGGTGCCCCGCCATCACCTCCCGCTCCGCCGCCTCCAGGCTGCAGTGCACCAGGTAGCCAGCCAGGGGCGCCCCCGACTCGCTGCACAGCGCCGCGCCACACTCCAACACGGTCGTGCCCCCTGCAGCGCCCTCACCGCCACCACCGGGCCCCGCACCCTCAGCGCCACCCAGACCCCTCCTGCCCGAGGACGAGCAGGTGGCGGCGGCTGCCTCCCCGGCCGCGGCCGCATGCGCCAGCGCCGCCGCCACGCAACTGAGCAGCCGCACGTGTACCTCCTCGGAGGCAGCGGCACGTGGCAGCTGCAGCGCGGGCGCCAGGTGCTGCAGCACCGGCAGCAGCTGGCCGCTGTCGCGCGGGGGACAGCGCCGCAGCAGCGCCAGCACGGCGTCTGGGGGCACCGCATGGCGGAGGGGTCAGTCTATCCCTCCTCCTATCAAGTGCCCAGGAGCTTGTGTTTACCTTTGCCCATGCCATGATGTGCGCAAGACGGAGCTGCTGAAAGAGTAGCAGCACCATGCCCTGCCCCCACCCTTGCCTCTCAACCCACCCTAAGACCAATCAGTGCAGCAATACCGCCACGGATTTCAGAAGAAGCGTACGCCCACATACCTAGAAGCGCCTCCGCCACGCGGTCACTCCGGCAGGCGGGGGCAACCACGTCCTGAGGGGCCGACGATGCGGCAGCGGGGGCAGCTTCCCCGCCTCCTCCTTTCTGTTGCTGCTGTTGCCTGCTGGGAGCTATCGAATCCACGAGCATCATTAGGGGAAAGGCGACGTAGTCCCAGCAGCCCTCCAGGCCGGCAGGGGGCAGCTCCCCCATCACGTCGGCGAGGGACCGCAGCACGGGCTGCAGGCGGTCTGGCTGGGCGCGAAGCGGCAGCAGCTGTGTGGTAAGCGGCTTCAACGCCGCGAAGGCTGTCTGGCGCTGCACCAGGTGCTGTTGAGACAGCGGCATGTCTGGTGTGGGTTGCCGGGCTGCGGCTGGTGGCATGATGGGTAGGGCTAGCATGGATGGAGACGCAGGGCCGATAGGTATGGGCAACGAGGAAGGCATGGTGGCACCGGTAAGGTCTGTCTATCCGAGTGTAGGAGAGGCAGCTGAATTTTGGTCAGGACGTTGTTGATTTTCAAGCTGTTGTGCTGCACAGGAGGACGCCGGCTGCTACCAGGGCGGTGCCCAGCAGGAGCAGAGGCACGTGGAGGCGCTCGCCTAGAGCAAGGTCGGCTCCCGCTGTGGCCAGCAGGCTGATTGCGTTTGCGGTAGGCACGAGCACTGATATATCGGAAGAGCCAAGCATGTAGATGAAGAGGAAGCTTCCGGACTGGTTTAGGAGGAACGGCACCAGGAACGAGGGCGTCGAAAGCCAGACCGCCACCGTGACCAACCAAGTGCGCTTTGCTGCCGCAAACTGGTCTACTTTTTGCTGCACAGATTCAGTGCCGCGCTTAACAAACGGGTTTGTCAGTCCCCAGAGGCAACCAACAAGAGTCGCAGCTAGGGCTCCCTGCATGACTGGGGCATAAGCTCATCGCAACCAACAATTCTGCTTACCAACACGGAGGCAGAGCGCGAGGGAAGCCAACCTTAATCCGTACGGCGAAAGGGTTTGATTCGGCGGGAACGTTGGTCTGCGACAGGCCTCGTAGCGTAGCATAGCAACTCTTGCAGGACATGAGTATAATCCGAAACTACTACAATATACTATTTCATACACGCGCCAGCTGCGTTGACGTTTAGCGTGAACGCTGTGCTCAGAAGGGCGAGCCCTCGGAGCACCTCGCACCGAATGGCCATAAGTTTGGCGAAATGTTAGATGGCCGATAATTCGCGCGGTAGCTTTTGGAGTCGACGCGATGGCTCACGCCAGCGGGGCCACGCAGCCAGAAGAACCGCGCTGGACGGCATTGCGTGCTGCACCTGGCGACCCTGCGCATGTGTTGCTGCTGAAGCTCAAGGGGCTAGAGCTGATCAAGCAGGTGAGGCCCAAGGCCCTGCTGGACCTGGCAGCAACACCCACGACTGTTACCCCTCCTGGTCTGAGTTTTGGTCGCCAGTCAACTCTTCCCCTCCCTTTCTTTCCTCAGGCGTACCGCAACAGACTCGCCCAACCAAGCAGCACTCTGCAGAATGCAGCGACACATCCTGCCGCGGTTCTCGGGCCGCCCCTGCAGCTGCCTCTACCGCTTGACAGTGGGGCTGGCAAAGAGTCGCAACTAGGCCGGGGGCCGGACCACCTGGGGCGTGACGACGCACGTGAAGCAGACCAGCAGCGGCACCACGATGCGCTCCACATGCTGCGGCCACAGCAGCAGCAACATTTTGGGTTACCCGTGGGCCAGCCAAGCACGATTGGGGGCTCGGAGGACACGGGGCCGCAGAGCGTGTTTGGCTTCGGCCAGCAGCACGCCGGTCGACCCGCAGCCCACCGGCAGGCCTACCCGCCCGCAAGCCAAGAAGGGAACCAGCCACCGCCGGAACAGCGGCAGCCGCTTAGATGGGCTCCAAGTGGTGAAGGCGGTGAGCTGCCAGGGCCCTCAGGCGGGCGTGGAGCCAGTGCAGGGTTCGGCAGGCGTGCCGCTGAAGTGCGTAAGGCGGAGGCACCGGCACCAGCAGTGGAGTGCGCACCGGCGGCCGTGGCAGCGGAGTCGGCAGCAGCTTCAGGAGCATCCGAGGGCCAGCAGGTGCCCCTGCAGCAGCACGACAAAGGGCAGCCGGTGGTCTCAGCCTCAGTTCAGGACCAGGAGGTGCAGCCGCCGCCCCGCAGGTCAGGGATGCTGAGGAACCTGTTTGCTGGCATCCTGAGCGGCAGCGACAGCGGCGTGGGTCCCTGCCTGGGCTCTTTTGGGGCAGGGGGCGGATGCGCTGCAGCTGCTGCGGCAAACGCGGGGGCGGCAGCAGCAGCAGCAGCGTGTGATGGGCAGCCAGGCGGCCTGGCTGCTCGCATGTCGGTGGATGGCGGGGGGGCAGTGTCGCTGCAAGGCGGCATGGGGCTGGGTGGCATGGGTGGCACTGGCTGCCCACAGCTGGGCGTGGCGGCAATCCAGCCGGAGGCAGACGGCGGCGCGGCGGAAGAGGAGGGCGTGCAGCCTGAGTCTGGTGGGGACGAGTACCGGGGGTCAGGGCAGTTGCAGCAGCAGCAACATACGCAAGACGGCGCAGCGCTGGTCGCTGGGTCTGGGTCGGGACTGGCCGGCGTGTTTGGTGGCGCGGTGGGCATTGCCGGGGCTGTAGCGCAGCACCAACAGCAGCAGCAGCCAGCTGCGCGCAGGGACGCTGTGCCGCTAATCGAAGTGGGCAGCAGCACGACGGACCACTTCTCCTTCCCGGGCGTGTGGTGCGGCCCACGTGACCAAGCAAAGCAACAGGACGGGCAGCGACAGCGACAACAGGGGGAGGCAGGTGCAGCGGAAGCAGCTCGCCAGGACCTAGCACACAACACAGCAAGGCCCGATGCGGCCAGCCTGCTGCTCGCCGCCACACCTCCTCCAACCGTGCCCCTCCACGGCGCGGGCAGGCCGACCCCCACCCCGCCAGCCACCATCCCACCAACCCAGCTGGTCACCACAGGCGCCGCCAGGGACACCGCTGATACGGACCTTACAGCGGCTTTGCGCCGCACTTTGCCAGGCATGCTGCGTGCTGCGTCCCCGCCTGCTGCCCTCTCCCCCGTCGCAGCGGCCGCGCCAGGCCCGGACCCGCCTTCTCCGCAGCTGCTCACACGTCCCCTGCGCCAAGAAACGTCACCTGGGGACGACCCGCCATCGCCAGATGTGCTCATCCTGCCCAGCCCCCAGCCCAAGCAACAACAGCAGCAGCAGCAGCAGCAGCAGCTGCTGCCGCATCGGGCAGACCCCCGCGGGCCGTCATCCCACGGCGGCGGGTGGCTTGCACCGAGGGGGGGCGGCAGCCAAGCCATCCCTCCCACCCAGTTCCAGGCCCAGGGGGGCAGCCAGGGCACGGGCGGCCGGAACGGCTCGCAGCGTGCGGGGGTCTCCCAGGGCCGGGGCGACCCGGCGGCAAAGCAGCAGAGCATCCTGGCGTTTGTGCGGTCGGAGCTGCCGTTGGCCCCTACGGCAGGAGGAGGCGCCGGCGGGCGGGGTGGGGGTGCGACAGGGAGGGGCAGCGGGAGCGGCAGCGGGAGCGGGATCAAGCCGGGGCGGTTAGCACGTGGAGTTGCGGGGCAACAGGGTGCAGGGAACTCCCAGCCGTGGGCGCTGGCACCCAGGCGGCAAGCGGCGGCGCCGGGCCAGCGGCCGTCGCCTCCGTGGGGCGGCGCGGTGCACGCGCAGCAAGGGCCAGGTCATGCAGGTGCTGCGGGCAGAAGCGCGGGTGCGAGCCACCAAGGGGCGGAGGGCTTGGTGCAGGGAAGCATACCCTTCCCCGGACTGCCGCCACCAGGCAGGGTATCTGGCCTGGTGGCTGCGGCGATCGAGGAGTGCTCCCAGCCTGGGGTTGGGTCCCAGGGAGCGGCGGGGCAAGCAGCTCCTGGACCCGCGGGCGCTGCGGGGCATCTGCCGCCGCGCCGTACGGTGGGGAGCCTGTTTGCCGGCACGGCCTCGGGTGGGACTGGGTCTGCGATTGCGCGCACCGACGGCGCTGATCCCGACACGGCCAGCGGTGGCGCGCGGGTTTCAGAGGGTGGGACTGGTGCAGGGGAGGACGGCGTGAGATGTGCGGCTGCAGGGTCCGTGACACCAGGCGTGGGGGCGGCGGCTTTCGGTGCACGGGGCGCAGCGGCGGCCCCGCCGCGGGCAGACAGCGGGTGTGGGTTTGTCCTTGCCGGCGAGGGCAGCAGCGGCAGCATGGACGACGTAGAGGATGACGAGGTGCAGGTGGTGGCCGTTGTGGAGCGGGAAGGGATTGCAACGGCAGCAGGCGCGCCGGACGGGACAGGTGCGGCTGCGCCGGGTGGGACGGGTTGTGCTGAGCCAGGGAAGGCAGCGGGGGCCGGGGGTGCTGCTGTGGCGGCTGCACGGGGGACGCCCGGGTCGGCGGAGCCGTGGACGGTGCCGCCCCGCGCCCGGCAGCGTAGTCGGGCAGGACGCAGCCTGCTGGGGGTGGCGGCGGCGCTGGGCGGCGGGAAGCACGGCTGCAGAGCGCTGGCGGCGGCGCTGCAGACGCCAGCGCCAGCTGGCCCTGGCGCAATGCAGCTTGGCGACGCGGAGCAGCAGCAGCAAGGAGTGGAATCAAAGGCTGCGGGAGCGGAGTGCATGCAGTTAGGGAACGGCAACGTAGGAGGCGCTTGTGAAGGGCAGGAGGAGGAGGCTGTGAAAGCCACGCCGCTGCCGGTGCAGCGGCAGCGCGGCGAAGCGGGTGCAGCAGCGGCAGCAGCAGTAGCGGAGGGGGCAGCAGAGGGAACGGCAGCCGCGTGCGGGGCCGCCTTCGGCAGCCAAGGCGTCCCAATGGACGTTGACGGCGGACATGCTGGCGCCAACCAGGGTGGGGGATCTGCGGAAGGGGAGAGAGCTGAGCACCTGGACGTGGTCCCTGCTACGCCACTGTCCTGCGGAGGCAGCCAGGAGCGAACCCCAGCGCCGGCCCCGGGGCACAGGGTAACGGGGCCGTTCCTGTCCTTGTTGGCACCGCCTCACTCGGGTGGTCCTGGGGGCATTGCAGATAGCCTTGTTGGGCGAGAGCACGGGGTGGCGGGGTCCGCGGAGGTTCGTGTGGGCACGGGTTGGGGCGGGAACGTGACGCCTGTGGGGCCGAGTCGGCCTGGCCAGGACCCAACGCCGCCCGCAACGGCGGCAACGACTCCCGGTGCGGGGACGAGCTGCCTTGGCGCATGTCTTGGTCGGGAGCGCAGCGTGGAGGGCGGGGTAGAGGGCGGGGTGGAGGGCGGGGTGCGGGGCGTGGCCGCAGCTGGGACAGCTGCAGGGACGGGCGCAGCAGCCAAGACACATCACGAGCTGCTGCTGCCCGGAGCCGTGTGGGAGGTGCAGTTTGCCACAGTTTTGGGTGGGTGTGGCTGCGGGAGCTGCGTCAGGAGCTGCCCGGGTGGTGTGGACCGTGGCGTCAGCGCAGGTGCGAGCGCATGTGCAGGGAGGCTCCAGGGGCATGGGTGTCGCGCCTTTTTGTCCTGTCTGGTGGAGAAGGAGGAGGAGCCTGACCAGGGTGACTTGTGCAGGGACGGCGAGGGCGCTGCCAGTCCAATGGTGCAGCTGCCTGAAAACGGGACAGCAGCCGCGGGCGGCGGCGGCTGCGCTGATGGCGGCATCAGCCCTGGCGGTGGGCTGCCGACGGGCCTAACGCGGACGCCTTGGTCGCTGTCCCGGCAGCCTTCCTGCAAGCAGCAGCACAGCGGTAGGACATCCCGGCGACTGCTGCTGTGCAGTTGGTGGCTGCCGGAGCACGGGGCCCCCGTACCGCACAGCCGTGTGCCCCTGGTGGCCACGGTTCAGGCCGCTGCGGCTCCGCCGTCGCCGCCCTGGACTGGAGAGGCCGCGGGGGTCACCCAGCGGGGGCTTCAGAGCGGCGGCACACAGTCGCTGAGGCGGGTAACCGCCGCTAGCGTGAGCACCAGGAGGGGTGTGGAGCAACAGCGGGCGGCGCCGGGCGCGGTGCGGGTGCTCGTCACGCCCGACGGCTCGCCCGCGCTGGTCCTGACCGGAGGACTAGAGCTCGCTCAGGAGGCGGAGGGGAGGGCGTGCGGGCCTGAGCCTGAGGGTAGGGTGGGTGCCGTTGGCGCAGCGGGTAGCGAGGCGGGAGCTGGGTGTGGGGCGGGGTGCATGGGAAGCAGCGTGCCGGGTAGCAGGCACGTGCCGGCGAGCGGCGGCTGCCAGGAGGTGCATGTGGTGCGATGCGAGGGCGGCACGTGGCGTACAGCACACGTGCTGAGGCACGGCCAGGCGCACGGGGCGGCCCTGGCGTGCGTGTCGTGCGTGCCTGCGCCGTGGCACGGGGGCAGCGCACCTGGGCCGCCCCCACAGCCGTGCCAGGACCCGCAGCAGCAGGGCCGGGACCAGGGCCAGGGTCAGGAGACGCCGGGGAAGTCGGTGGCGGGCCAAGCGGAAGCAGCCCTACCCAGCCGTGACCCAACCCCCCAGGCACGTGCAACTGGACCGTCGCCCTCAGCCGCCGCGTGTGCACTGACGCCTGGCAGTGGCACAGCCGCGGGAAGCTGCTGGCAGCTCGTGGCTGCCGGGCACGGCGGGCACGCACACGTGTGGCGGTTGACACCCTCCCTGGAATCGCTGCTACCTGGCGGTTGCGGGCCGCTGCCGCAGGCGCGCTTTCGGCAGCAGCTGCCGCTGAATGACGTGGTGACCCTGTCGCCGCTAGCACACATGCCGCGGCGGGTCCTGGGCTGCTCCTCGGACGGCTGTGTGGCGCTGTGGGATGTGGGCGAGGGTCGGCCTGGGGGGCAGGGGCCGCAGCTGGTGACTGTGGTGAAGCCGCTGGGGTGCGAGGGCGTGCTGAGGAGCTTGTGGCCGCTGGATGTGGGCGGGAGCAGTCACTCCGCGGGGCAGGAGGGGAGGGTGGGGTGCGGGAGCATGGGGGAGGGGAAGGGGCATGGGGGGGACGGGGAGGGGGAAAGGGAGGAGCCGGTGGCATTTGTGGGGCGGATGGAGATGGGAGACAGCGGGGGCGGTGGGGGAAGGGTGGCGATGGGGCTGCTGAAGCCCGGGTGCGTGGCGTTGGGGGAGGGCGTGCAGGTGCAGGATGTTTCGTGCATGAGCATGGGCGGGGGCGGTGGTATGGGGTTGATGGGCACGGGCGGAGGGCAGGTGCTGGTGTGGGAGTGCATGGAGGGTAGCCTGCTGGCCGGGTGGTGCATGCCGGGTCCGGTCGTGGCTGTTGCTGTAGGCGAGAACTGCATGGCTGCTGCTGCGGGGCGAGAGGTGCTGGTGGCGCAGGTGTGATTGCTGCGGAATATGCCACGGTACCAGCATGGGCAGCGTTTCAGCATTGCAACTACAACTGACGTCGCAGAGTGACAAGCGGACAGCTTACTACATGCATTTCACTTGACCAAAACGCAAATCTTTACATGTAAAATAGTACTTGCGTGCAACATGAGCGCATTGCGGACACAGTTGCCTGGCGCGCGCTCTGCCTGTCGTTCTGCTCGGCGCGCGACGTTTCGACCCCTACGCTGCCAAGTCCGAGCTGTAGCGGCTGTCGCCGAAACGCTGCTACCGTCATCGAAAAGTAAATAGCGCACTGGCTAAACAGATGTCTTAGGGCTTCTGCGAAGCTCGCGGGGTAGGACTGATTGAAAGTCGTTCTTGACGCCAGGCCGAGAGGACGCGAAGAAGGCGCTTCTGGAGTTAGTGAAGAATACAGATAGAGGCCTAGGCGTTCGCACGTTTCAGCGGGGATTGATTGAGGAGGCGCAGGTGAGGGGTGTTGCCCGGCCAGAGACTTGTGCACCTCGTGTGGCATGGAACGACTGGCAGGGTGACCTCGCAAAGACCGCTGCACGTTGGCATCTGCGGTCACGCACTTGCACTGGTGTTAAGGCACGGGTGGAGTGGAGCAGGGCATGGGTCGCCTGCTGCGAAGCAGAGGCTGAGTAAGGGCTATGTACCAGCCGTGATGAACAAAAAGGGAGACCCCACGCACATCCCCTCAAGCCCCCTTAGCAGCTTCGCTTGTCGCTGCCCGGTTGGGTAGTTTTTACTTGTCAAGAAGGAGCGCAGTGCCATGGACCGTCCGCATGCTATCTAAGAGATAGTTGCGCTTCCATGCTACTAACGCCCGCTAGCCCCACGCCAAGCGCTGCGGTGCCACCTGGCCGCCCAGCTCGTTGCCAGCTCGTACCTCCCGAACGTTACGGCCACAGGTCGAGCTTCCATCAATCTCACTTGCCCGCCGTATGGCTCACTCCTGCTGCATCCGCTGCACATATGTATGGCCTCGTCCCTGCCTGGAGTACACCCTCCACCCCGCCTCATGCACAGGTGGCGGTGGAGGGGCTGCAGGGCCCCACCGCCGCCTGCTGCACCCGCTGTCCCATCCCCGTCTGCAGTGCATCCTCCGTCAGTCACCCTCCACGCACACCTGAATCATGGTGGAGCGGCTGCTGTCTCCCCACCTGCTGAACCCGCCGCACCCTCCCTGCCAGTGCCCACAGTAAATCTCTCTCCCTCCATCCTTCCCCTGCCTCCCTTTTGCGCCCAGGTTGCTGTAGAGGGGCTGCAGGGCCCCGAGCTGGACTACTCGCTGCTGGCCGGCAAGTGGCTGCTGGTGTACACCACCGCCAACGACGTGCTGCCTATCCTGGAGGTGGGGGAACCAGTGTTGGGGGCGGGGAAGGCGACGGGGTTGCGGGAGGTAGGTGTGACGAGGATGCGAGGCCAAAAGCAGTTGCAGCAGCAGGTGGGCTAAGGCGTTCCCCCATCATCAAGGCGCTCTGCCCATCGTGGAGGTGCGCGGTCGAGGGCCGGGGATGGCGGACGGTGGGGGCTGGGGCGGGGAGGCTGCCTTGTGCAGTCTGCAGCGGCAGCAGGGCTTGGGGATCTTCCATTGCCAAAGACGTGCTACTCATCAGGTAAGAGGGCACGGTGGTAGCAACACGAGCATCAGCATGAGCACCAGCGTGGTGCAAGGGACAGAGGGACCGAGAGCACTTGGCGTTACGTGGGACCGGACCAGGAGCCGTGAATTTACACCCTCCTCCATTCTGCCCCCGCTGGTACGGCGTCGGCGGAAATGACACGCAGACCCTCATGCCTCTGCACGTGTGATGATGCCGCCGTCCCGAGATGCCCAGCGCCATCCTGCCGTACTGTACCGTGTTGCGGCCGTCCTGCAGGCTGAGTACCGGCTCAAGTCGCCCCTGAACAGCACCTTCGGCCTGCCGCCGCCCCTACAAGTTGGGAACATCTACCAGCGCTTCACCAGCCCAGAAGAGGGCAAGGTGGGGGCTGGCAGATTGCTTGGAACATTTTGCACTTTTGCCAAGGAGCCGGTGCACGTGCAGGTCTTGCGACTGTCCTAGGAAGCTCACCCAGCTTTTTCCTGGCACAACACCGTGTCCCCTCTGTAACCGACGCCCTTGCAGGTGGACAACATCATCGAGGTGTCCACACCCGGGCTTGTGAGCAAGAAGGGCCTCACGTTTACTGTTGGAGCCAGGTGCGGCGGCCTGCCGGGTTGCCCGTGGGTGCGTGTCGGGGTTGGACGGAAGCCGACCGGAAGCCGGACACGGCCGGGCATGCAGCGAATGCGACGGATGCCAGCGTTTTACCTGCAGAACAACCGTCGTGTGATGCTGTGCACGGCCGGGCGTGCCGCGCATGCAGGGGAGGTTGTGGCAGCCACAGCAAGACCGTCTCATGACACTGTGCACGACGCACGTGCACGTGTTACTCGTGCTGTGGTACCACGTTGCCACTGTTGACGACCTGCCCACCTGACCCATTACCACGGACGGCATCCCTGCGTGCATGAGTTCGTTGGGCTCCGTCCCGCATGCCCCTGCCACCCCACGTCCTACCTAAGGAGCAAGGGACGCACGTCCAACAGTGCCTGAGCACACACTCTTGAACTGCTACGATGCAGGTACGACGTGCGCAGCGGCAAGCGCATTGCGCTGGTGTTCGAGCAGGCCAATGTGGGCCAGCTGCGCATCGCCCCGGAGCTGGAGGCGCTCATAGCGCCCGCCATCCTGCCGCGCGGCTCCCTGCAGGTGCGTGCGTGGTGGCGCTGTCGCACACTACGGTAGTAACCGCCACGCACACCGCATTCGGCCGTGCAGTAGACACCGCTGCTGACAGATGCTATCCTTGTTCACGCCTTCAACGCGTTGCATCTTTCTGCACGTCCACCCCACGGTAACGCCCCTCCGGGGGTGTCCTTTCCCTCGCAGCACCGCGCGCTGCTGGCGCTGGCCGAGTTCTCTCTGACCTTCCAGTTCCGCACCATGGCGCAGCTGGCTAGCGCCGCCGTGACACGCTCCGGCAGCGCCGCCGCGTCCTACCTGCTGACCTACCTGGACCAGGACATGCTGATAGGGCGGGCCGTGGGGCTCGGGGGCACCTTCATCTTCGTGCGGGAGGAGTGAGCAGGGTTGAGGTGGTGGTGATGGTGGGGTGGTGGGGTGGTGCGGAGGCTGCTGGCAGGTTCGTAGGTACCTGGAAGGGAAGCGGGTTGCCAGTAGGGCGCAGGGGGCAGTTGGGGAAGGGATACCTCATACGTAGCATACGTGGGAGGGGACGGAGCAAGACTGTGAGGGCCGTTGCCATGTGAGGGGAGTGCAGGGGGGAGCGGAGGTGAAGAGAAATGGGTGTCGCTCAAAGGCTGTAACCGGTGACGAGGTGGGGCATGCACATGGTCGATGCATGTGATGGTGTAGTGTGGAGGCCGTGGCCTGATGAGGCGGCGCAGAGTTGTGAGGCAGGTCAGGTAGCGTGGCCTCAATGATGCAAGCGCTTACTGCTCTAGGCTGCCTGGCTGCATGTTGGGTGCTGAAGGCCCGCTCGTCGTGGCCTATCCTTTGACGGAGCTGGTTGCTCCTTTCCGTACAGCGAGAGGGGTGGGAAACCCCGTGTACTTGATTGCCGGGACCAGCTCTGTTTCCCGAGTGGGACAGGGCTGGGCTCTGGAAGGGACCAAAACTGTCAATCCATATATACATGTTGGGTGCCCCGCTTCTGGGGCCAGGATGGCTCAGGAGGTTTAGCTCGTCGTAGGGTAATGAAAAGGTTGTGTTGCCCGGTGGGTCCGCTTGCCACGAATGCGGCAACGCTGTCCCTTAGACTGCCGCTGTAAGAGTGAGCACAATACGGGGGCGTGAAACGACAGCCCTAATCCATGTACATTCCGACCCACGTCACACGCTCTTGGGATTGGCACGGAGCTGCACGGAGGAGGCAACATGTCACTTGTACTAACACAACCCTGCACCACCAGGGAGGTTATGCAAGCTGTGGATTGTGGGCGTAGACCCCAGTAATGGTTCAGTGGGCGATGCGTACACGTCAAGCGTCCCAGCTGGTCCCCGGCAAGTGCTCCTGGTCGCCCAGAAACGACGGTGCATAACGGCACGTGTAAAGTGCCATGGCCCGGTTGGCCGTTGAACATACGTCTTGCACAGGGCCAGGTACATAGGGTCACAGGGCGCCACGAGCTTGCAGCACAAGCCGGGGCAGAGCGAAGGGCGGGGGCTGGGACCCAGGAGCTGGGCACTGTCTGGCACAGGGGAGCTCCCTTGGTCTGGCGCGGTCAGCAGGCCACGTCGCCATGGCTGTCGTCGTGCCGTGTACAAGCCTGGTTGCGCTTACATGCGCACATAATAACCAGCGTCTCAGCTTTTGATGCGTTATCAGCATACAGTGTGCAAGTGCGCTTACGCTTAATTCCCCGTTTTGAAGCATCGGCGATGGGCCATTCCTCCTTTGACAACAGCCGCAATTAGGGCCAAAGACGAGTGACATGTTACTTAAAATCTCCTAGAAGCCAAGAAGCCATCCTCTCCCAGCGTGGCCACGTATGCCTGTGGCTGGCCCACCCTGACCCACCCTGACCATATGGACCTCCATCAACCGCCCCTCTCCGAGGCCACTCCTCATCCAGCAAATGCCACCGACAGCTCCAGCAGCACCGACACCTTCCGACAGCTTCCTCGGGAGGTCATGCACCGCGTCCTGGAGCTGCTAAACCCCAACGAACTGGCCCTCAACGGCCGCCTGACCTGCCGGGACGCCTCCCTCCACTTCGCCGATCCACGCTTCAGCACCCTCCAGCTCGACCAGCCCCTGCCCCCAGACGCCCTCACCTGCACCCATTTGCTCGCTCGTGCAGCCGAGTGCGCCCGCCTCCTGCCCTTCTGGAGCAGGCTGCAGCTCCTATCCACAGCCGCGGCCAGCGGCTGCATGACCAACCTTACCTTGGCATGGCAGCTGCTCCAGCCGGCGCTGATCCCCGAGCTCCTATCCTCCGGACACTACCTGAGGCTGACGTGGCGGCAGCTCCTGCCCGACCCCGGCACAGCTGCGGCACGTGCCGGGCACGCACACGTGCTGCCGTGGCTGGTGGCCCACTGCCGTGAGCTGCTCAGCCCCTCCAGTGCCCTAGCGGCGGTGGCCCAGCACTGCGACCTGGGGGCGCTGCAGGAGGCCTGGCAGCTGCTCAAGCAAGTGGATCCCAGCCTGGCCCTGGGCGGATTGGCGATAGATGCAGCGGCAGAGTCGCGCACGGCGGACACGGCGGCAAAGCTGGATTGGCTGCGGTCACAGCTGCAGCAGCAGCACCAGGGGCCGAACAGTCTAC
>VFQN01004022.1_pt1 | contig 19980 bp, 23 predicted proteins | sample 3512371 | NCBI WGS metagenome assembly VFQN01 (sample SAMN10412370, study PRJNA504923) | tailings metagenome | isolation source: Replicate 2 from Balatoc abandoned mine | place: Philippines: Itogon, Benguet | collected 2017-08-28
ACCCTGCTACTTACTCAGCAATATAAAACCTATCCAGTGTTTAAGATTTATTGGAAGTTGCATGGACTTGCACTAGACGCGAAATCCCGCCCAAGTGCGTCCTGTCAACACCACGTCAGCCTCCCAATTGCCCTGCACCTGAGACCAGCATTACTGAGCGAGCCAGTAGCATGACAAGTATGGAGCGGCAGACAAGCGTAGATGACCTATTAGGCGGCTTCTGGCGGGGGCTTGGGCAAGGTGGAATGGGCCGCACAGACTCAGAAGCAGCTTTCCAGGAGTTCCTAAAGCGTATTCCTAGCACCACCAATCTCGCAGCCGCAGTCGCAGAAAGCTCGCAGGCGGCCCAGCAAATTGCGTCGTCGCAGCCTACAGCATCAACTTCGACTGCCCCAACAGTCGGCTCTTCTCTTCCTGATGTGGTCACAGCAGTGGCAGCAGCCGGAATCCCGCGAGTGCCGTCGCTTGGGCTCTTTCGGCAGCTGGCCTTTCCGGCCCCAGCCCTACCGACATCCCACACAGCTCCGGCAGCGACGTCGTCAAACGTCAAAACCGAACCTCCTTCAGCCGCGGCCTCCGCTGCGCCTCCATTCCGACTCCCTGAGCCAGCGGAGGCCCTCAAGGTGGCGCCCCCGACGCTACCTGCTCCGGTCGCTCTCCCTGCCGCGAGCCCGCTTCCCACGCCCTATTCGCTGCCAACGGCCGCGCTGACCGGCATTCCAGCGCTTTCGGATTTGGCGTCGCTCTCCGCCGTGGGAGCCGCAGCGCTACAGGGTGTTCCGGCCTTCGCGACGCAGCCGAATCCATTGGCCGCGGCAGCAGGGCTGACACCAGCGGCCGCAGCAGCTGCAGCTCTGCAGCTGGGGAATTTGGGTCAGCTGGGGGCGCGCATTTCGGGCGCGTCGGCTGCAGCTGCAGCTGCGATAAGCGGCTCAGACAGGGACATGGACAAGGTGGACCAGCGGCGCGCGCGCAGGTAATTTGCAGAACGAGGGCCATGATATGAGCCTTACAAATGAAGTGCAGTTGCGCGGCATTAGACCTGACCGAAGTAACCCGGTATGTTGCAACAACAGGATGTTAAGCAACCGCGAGTCGGCACGCCGGTCCCGGCGCCGGAAGCAGGAGCACCTGAGCAAACTTGAGGAAGAGGTAAGATTTTGAGGCGTAGCCGGGGACGTTTGTCCCGGGACTTACCAGGGGTGGGACCCAGCCTCGACCCTTCTGACACAACCCTGTGCCCTCGTGTGCAGAGGAACGCGCTGGAGGACGAGCGTCGTGACATGGAGAAGCGCATCAACAGTTTCGAGCGGCGGGCACAGTCGTTGGAGGACGAGAACCGTCGGCTCAAGGAGGAGAACGAGCGCCTGCGTGACGAGCTGCGGTTCCTGCGCACCGAGGTGTGTAGGGCACAGCCCGGCTGGTTACCGTCAGCAGGTACCCACGCGTCGAGCTTCTGTTGAAGCTGTGGGCTGTGGGAGGCTGGCAGGGGTATTTTCCGTACTTCCCGAGCACACCCTAGTTACTGTGATGCTTCTTTGCGTACTCTCCCAAGCACACCCCAGCTATTGCGACGCTCGTTTGTGCACGAGGACGCAGAGCACACTGGCCCGAAAGACCACCCGTGGCACGACAAGGTGCTTACCTTCTCCCTCGCCCCGTCTCCCGCCCGACCCAGATCACGGACCGCAAGGACCGCAACGGCTACGGCCACTACGCGCCGCCGCCCCGCAGCCGCGCGCCGCCCCCCGCCATGGACAGCGACGACGAGCAGCCCGTGAAGCGGCAGCGGCACTCGGGGCCCAGCAGCAGCGAGGAGCGGCCCAGCAGCGATCTGGACGCAATGGGCGGCGGAGGGGGCGGGGCGCCGGACAGGCGGATGGACAGGGGCGACCGCGGGGACCGGGGAGACAGGGAGCGGGAGAGGCAGGGCAACGGGGGCAGGGGCGGACGGTACATGGTGGGCGGCGGAGGCGGAGGCAGTGGGCGTGAGCGGGCGGGGGCGCGGATGGGGCCGGTGGAGCGGGGTTGGAAGGCGGCGGACCGGGCGAGGGAGCGGGAGAGGGAGAGGGAGTACCGTGAGCTGGAGCAGCACGCGGACGATGAGGAGGACGAGGATTGAGGAAGGGGGCCGGATGGGGGTGAGCGAGGGGTTGTTGGGGATTGTAACCAGCGCTTGTTGCGGCTGGAGAAGGTGTGGCGTGGTGGTGGTTCCGGTGGAGGAACGCAGCACCTACAGGCGGGATGGAGCTGGTGGGCCCGGGTGCCAAGGGCGACAGTCGACCGCCGCGTGGTGTTGCGTTATGCATGGTGCGGTTGGTGGTGTTCGGAGTGTGTAGATGGGGTCAGCGTGCGGGCGCCGGCACGCAGGCTGTGTGTGCGGGTCATGTGTTGGTTGTCTGTGCGTAAATTCTCATGTCATGTTCCGGTGAGGCGGCACAAGTCATACTTATGCGTGGTGGCGCGACAGGACACAGGGGGCCCTTGGAGCGGCAGCAAACTCGGACGCCCTGCGCGGGTGGGTGCGCATTGAGAGCAACAGGACGCGGCCCGCACGATTTTGTTGAGCTCCAGTGTTTGCGGCCGCGGCGTGTGAGTGTGCGGTCCGGCTGTGTCGTACGGTGCATCTGAGGGCACGCAGGCGCTGCGCAGCAATTCGGAAGCGCAGTCTGCCGATTTTCCAATCGTGCCGCATTAGTACTGTCTCTCGTGTTAACTCCTAGTGGCATAGCATGGCACAGCACCCGGATTGACCCACTGCGGTGGGGCGCGAGCTGGCTTACGCTCATGGAGGGATGATTGGATGATTGATGCACAATGCAGCGGGGCATTCCCGTGTCCGCGTTGCAAACAGTGGCCTATCATCCGCACCGTGCGCCATGGCCCATGCACCGTCTCCGCTTCTGGCCCTGTCCAGCCGGCAACTGCAAAAGGGGCGACCGTGTCGGTCTCGCCCGCCTGTACTATTTTATTCAACGAGCGCTGGTCGGTTGGGCCCGGAGGTGTGTGTGGTGCTTGAGTGTGTCGGTGTGTTAAGATTGTCGTGTGCACAGAACTGCAACCTGATGCATGGACCGCCCACATAGCAATGCACAGGTGAGATGCGGCATAATCTGGAGGGACCTGGGCGATGACATGGGGCTCTGCGCGTTGAGTGGCGTGTGATCTTTCATGCATGGCTGTGCTGCATAATGGTGCTTCATGACTGCGCTGTGGTCAGCTGGGGCAATCTTTTTCCTGGTACCTGCTGGTTGCTGCTGTGTTGCAAGGAGGCCGTATTTCACAGCCTCGGAATAATGCGCTGACTAATTGTTGTGGTGCAGCAAGGCGTGTTGCAAGGGTACTGCCCCAGTTCCAGAAAGGAGAGAGACTGTAAGCTACAAACATATGGAGAGGTACAGAGTTGTAACAGCCCTTCAAGGTGCTGCTCGTTTCTCACCCTGAGATGTTTACGGCCATCTCATCGCTTGCTTGGCATGCAGCAGCATCACGGTAAATTAAGCACGCTACATTGCTGCATGCCCAATAGCCGCATGGCGTCTTCTGCAGCCCTTGTTCTGGCGTTGATGGCATTCTGTGTGGAGAGCACCACCACCGTTGCACACAGCCACGTGCAGCACACACTCATAATCGTCCAGTGTCGTCAAAACCCGCAGCAGCAGTACAGCGCCCGTTCGGCCAACAGTGTTGATTGTAGAGTACCGGTACCAGGTAGGTATACATACATCGTGCGTCTTAGACTGGTACATACATCGTGCACAACTGCAGTAGCTGTGCAAGACTCAGGACGGCCCGCTTAACCTGGGGGCGCTCACTTGGCTGCTGTTCAGTGATCACCGCCGCATGAAACACACCACACCCAATGCAGCAGCAGCCGAAGATTCAGGTCTCAGCCAACGAAATGCCTGAACTCGAAAATGAGGACCACCCACCAAACCCGTACCTTTCACCACGCTGGCACTGCACGGTCTACTCGACAATGCAGCACGCACGTGCCAGCGGAGCACAGGCCCACGTGTGCCACCGCAGCTCATCCACCAGCCCACGGCCCACGGCACCGCACCGCCTGCCCCCGAACAACCAGTTCCACGCCCCCATGCCCGTAGCACCGACACGCTACACGCCGCCTGCCGCCTTGGCCGCCGGTGCCACGGCAGCCCCTGCCCCCGCTGCGCCGTTGCTCTGGCCGTGTCCCTGCCCGCCTGCTGCCCCCAGTGGCATCACCTCCCACGTCAGCTTGCCCTGTGGGTCCACCCGCAGCTGCAGCATGGACTGGTGGAACTCCTTGAGCGAGGTGCGGTGGCCCACGCTGATGAAGGTAATGCCCGACTCCCGCAGCACCTGCAGGGCGGCGTAGCAACGAAGGATGCAGGGTGCGGGGGTTGCGGACGGTGCGGTGCAACAATGTTGCGGCAAGCAGTAGTAAGCAGCACTGCAATGAGCGCTCGCTGTAGAAAAAGAGCAGTTGCATCATTTGCCGCTCTGCAGTTGTTACCTCACTTGGTAGAGCCGCGCGGCCGTGTCCTGGTCCAGGGCCCCGCTCAACCCTTTCCTACCCCGAAGCTAACCCACCTACTGCGCTAACCCACACCCCATCCACCTGGTACAGCCGCGCCTCCGTGTCCTGGTCCAGGGCGCTGGTGGCCTCGTCCAGCAGCGCCAGCCGGGGCCGCGCCAGCAGCAGCCGCGCCCAGCCCAGCCGCTGCTGCTCCCCTAGTGACAGGCTGGACGACCAGTCCACAACCACGTCTAGTGCAGCGCTGCTGCTGCTGCTGCTCGCCCCGTTGCCGCTGCTGGAGCCGTTGCTGCTCGCGCCGCTGCTGCTCCCTGTTGCCCCACCTGCACCGCACACCGCATAAAAAGGATGAGTGAGCCGCAACCGCGCATGGATTGGCATCAGTGCCAGGGCCGGGCTTTGCACCATCCGGCGCAGCACCTCTCCATGGCCCAAGTTTCCAGTCCCGCCAGCTGCCCCACAGCGGTTATGACGACCAAGACGCCTTTCCATGCGCCGCCAATATCCGCCCAGGCTCAGACACAATTACGGTACCTCCCGTCCGCCGCTCTTTCGCCACCGTGCCACCTGCCTTTGTACCACAGTATCCCCTCCCTCAAGCCCCAAACTTACCGTATCGCGTCACCAGGTGTCCCAGCTGCACCAACCGCAGCACCTCAAGCACCTCCTCGTCAGAGGGCATTCCGCCGCTGTTGCCATCACCGGAGCCGTCCGCCGCCGCAGCCTCGCCACGTCTCCGCCTACGTAGCATTCCACAGGCAGTCAGGGTCGCTGCGTCATCAGCTGGGGTAGCATGCACAAGATGCGCAGCAGCAGGCCCCGCGCTCCGGTCCACGAGCACGAAGGCACCGGGACGCTTCTACACGTGCACCCACCGTGGGTACAGTGCATAAACCTTGGCGCGCCCAGCACCATGCAGCAGTACATTTATGTGCAGGCAAAGACGAGTGCACTGACATGAACGCGAATATGCGACGGCACTGTGCATGCCAGCAGCTATTCAGCAAGACACAGAAACGCCCACGATAGGAACCGGCTCCTGCGACGATGCTGCTGACGAATGGGGCACCCCGGCAGCCGCCCACCTTGGGTACAGCGCCTGGTCCCTCAGCGAGCCCAGCACCATGTAGGGGCGCTGCGGCAGGAACATGATGTCCTCCTTGGCCGCCCCGACAGTGATGGCGCCCCGACCGTCGCTCCACAGCCCCGCCAGCGCACGCAGCAGCGAGGTCTTGCCCGCGCCGCTGGGGCCCATGATGAGCAGCGAGGAGCCGGCGCGCACCTGGACATATAAGTCGTCGTGTGTGTGTGGAGCTGTAAATGTGTATGCGTCTGTGAGAGATGTGGGTTCTGGCATGTCCTGTTGCTTCGTAAGCGCCTGGGATAGGAGCAGGTGTCTTTAGGGAGGTGAGGACGCACCTGGAGCAGATGAAGCGCCTGTGAAACTGTGCTCGTGTGGGAAAGGACGCAATATTACACATACCTCACATGGCACTCACGCCCCAGTACAACATGCACACAGGTCGCCATCGCTTCCTCCAATTACCGTACCCCCGGCTTCCCCGTTCCGCCCCACTCACGTCCAGCCCCAGGCCCTGCACCAGCAGGTTGCCCCCACGCGGCGTCACCACGTGCAGGTCGTCCACAGACAGCAGAGACTTGCCGTTGTTGCCGCTGGTGCTGGCAACAGCCGCCCCCGCTGCCGTCGCCAGCGCCCCCGCCTCCACCGCCGCCGCCTCCTGGCCGTCGTCCGGCATGTACCGCAGCTGAATGCCCGACAGCGCCGCCTCGGTGGCGGCGGCGTCCCAACTGCCACTGCCGCCGAAGCTGCCGCTGCCGCTGGCGGCAGCGCCGCTGGCCTCCACCGCCGCCGCGGCGGCGGTGGTGATGGCCGCCTCACGGCTGCCCGCACCGCCGTCTGCCGTCGAAGCTGCTGCTTGTTGTTGCTGCGGCTGCTTGGACGCTTCTGTGAGTTGCTGCTGTTGCTGCTGCTTGGTGCCCATGACCTCGGTGAACTCACCCAGACGGTCCACGACGGCGGAGAAGCCTGGGGGTAAGCGAATGGCAAGGCGCCATGGTAGTAAGTGAAGGGGCTGTTGGACAATGTCTGGCAGCACGCGTGGGCGCACATACGGCTATCTGATGCCGCTTCACCTCTTGTCAAGGCCAAGCACCGCCCGAAGTGCTGCCAGGACAGGGGTGTCAGCGCGCAGGGCAGCAAGATTAAAAGGTCACCGGGGCACGCAGCCGCACCTGCTAGCGCTTCGATCTGGTAGATGACCAGGGAGACGTCGTTCAGGATGTGGTTGAAGGCGGACTGGCTCTGGTTGATCACACCGAAGTCGATCTTGCCCTGTGGGGTGGGAGGGCAGGCATGAGAATGCGGGCGGACAAGCATTCGCACCGTGTCTCAGCGATGAGGCAAAGGTGAAAAGAGTCCCGAAGGACTCCAGCGAGGGGGCCCAGTGGGCAAGCGGCAGGCATCCAAGCTCCCGGCTCGAGAGCGAGTGGCGCTGATCCCACGCGCAGGGCCCCGGAAAAGAAGTCACTTCCGTTGCGCTACAGCAAACCAGCAACTGTGCAGTGAATACGAGTAAGTGTGCACACGTGTCGGCACCCGGTGGCACGCCACGCACCTGGAAGAACAGTGGGGCCACCACGGCGGCGGGCAGCAGCTGAATGAAGTAGCGGTAGAAGGAGGTGAAGAAGTCCAGGTTGCGGCTGGCGGTCAGCAGGCCCAGGTAGTTCTCCACGGCCGCTTGCAGGCGCTGCGGGGCGTTGCGCAGCATGTTATTGACGTTTTAGTGGGAGGGCTGACTGGTGAAGCAGGTGAAGGGGAAAACATAGTTGGAAGTGCGTGCGCAGGCTGTGGTTGATTGCACGTCGCCGCGCCCTTTAACCTTATATGAGATGCGGGCACATGTCCATGGGTGACCTTGGGACCGACTATTTCGTATCCTGCGGGAGCACAGGTTGCATCGCCAAGCCCTGACCGAGTGGCAAGCGGCCACACCACAGCTCATCCTCTCGGCCCCCTCCCCCTGTAGCACACGCACCTCCTTGAGCAGCACGCGCTCGTCCTCGTTGCCGCCGTAGAAGGCGATGCTCTCGGCGTTCTCCCGCACGCGCACCAGGCCGTAGCGGAAGTCGGCCTCGCGGGCCTCCTGGTTGAAGTTGAGCGTGACCAGGTTCTGTGAGAGGGAAGGGATGGCAAGGGTGGGGTTGTTTTAAGGACATCATGACGTTGACGCAAACGAGGTGTGAACGTCCGACGCCTGACAGTTGTCAATCATGGGAGCTTCCTCAAGCGCTGTGGTAATCTAGTTTCCTGAGGCAGATTGCGGGGTTTCGTGCCGGAAGAGCGGCAGCAGGGTATGGCACGTGGCACCGCCAGCGCCAGGTGTGTTTTTAGCAGCGAGTCAACGCTGATCTTAGCACCTGGCGTTAAGGAGGCTCTTCTAGTCACAAAATCTGCTGTGCAGCCCTGTTGTGTTCGGCAGGCGGCGGCATTGGCAAGGCCTGCGTTGGCCCCTTTTGCCCACCTTTCCGAGCGCCACGGAGGCTGCCGTGCCACCCAGCGAGTAGATGAGCAGCGCGGCGAAGAGCGGCGGGTAGATGGAGTAGAGGATGCCCGAGAAGGACACCAGGTCGATGAGCGCGTTGAGCAGGGTGAGGGACAGCGCCATGGCGGTGTCGGTGAAGGTGCTGCAGGGGAGGGAGGAGTGGAAGGAAGGGAGGAGTGGGACAGGGGCGATTGAGGCAGGGGCAGGGAAGCAGTTATCAGCCAGCAGACGCATGACAAGGAACGAGACCACCTGTTGCTGCCGTGTTCTGTGCCAGTTGCCCAGATTCTGGAACACGTGTAGTGTACACGAAGGTGACCTGGTCAAGGGTGATACGCGCGCAAACACGGCTGACTCACGCCACGTCTGACGAAATGCGCTGGTCCGGGTTGTCCACCTCCGCGCTCTGCTGCAGCTGGTAGAAGGTGCGGCCCTCCAGGTAGTCGGACAGCAGCCGCTCTGTCATCCACTGCCGCCACTCCAGCGCCAGCTTGCTCTGGGGGTACGTGTGGAGCGCGAGGAAGCAGTGAAGTGTTTAGGGAGGCACAATGCTGCGTGCTCCGGGGGGGCGGGAGAGTTCGCGAGTGGAGTGTATGGGATGGGTGGACCACGGGCAGGATGCACAAGGAGGAGGGCGCCCGTGCCATCGAGCTGTCGTTGCATCGAGGTAAAGCTGGTGGGAGAGTCCGGGCAGGTCCGGTGCACAGCAAGGTAACAAAGCAGCAGTATCACTGGGAGAGCGCACTTGGCTCCGTGCCTTGAACACATGACGGATGGGGCAACGCCCACTGGCCCAGGTACTGATACCCAGCAGTTCGTTTCCGTGGCTTGCGGCACCTCGCTGCTGCCATCTGGCACCCACAAGCACCCGTGCACTCCCCCTGCCTGCCCCACCTGGTAGTAGCTCTTGATGACAAAGACGGGGATGCCCAGAGCGAAGCCCGCCAGGTACTTGACCAGCTGTATCTTGAACGCCGCCTCGTCCTTCTCTGACAGCGCAGTGAAGAAGTCGCGGCCCAGGAAGTTGAACACAACGCTGCGGGGAGGCAAAGGTGGATCAGTATGTGTATCACTCTCAGACAAGTTTGTACGGCCCAGAAAATAAAACACACGCTGCGGGGCGGGGGAACGGGGAGCAAGAGGATGTACTGAGGTGAACATGAGCCATGGCGGGGAGGGTTCCGGTTGGTGCCCATAGGCGTGAGGGCAGGCGTGGTCTGGTGTAGGCCGGACTGGGGCCTGCCACTCTGCCCCCGTGGGGACAGAGATGGCCCCTGCCAAGTGCGGGTGCGCAGCTGCACCACAGGGTATGCAGTCCATGGGTACGGGGCAATTGTGCTGCTGTGTCGCCATGCCTTGGGCTGCGGCCAGCCGACGACCTGAGGTGGCCCCCAAAGCTGCTGAAATGGCGGCACGGCAAGTCCAGCCGCTTCCTGTTTCGCAGCCGCAAGACATCTCCACAAGCTTGCTAGTGGGTAGTGGGTCAAAGTTACGTCGGCCGAGATCTACAGCGCACGCATTGACAGGTCCACGACGCAGCCACCTTCATATGCCCCGAAGCTGAACCACCACTTGCTGGACCGAGCACCATCGTGGTGCACCACCTGTGCTAAGGAAGCCGCACAACCGCTCCCGCCTCCCTGCTGCCCCATTTGGGAAGCCGACCCTATCCAGGTCAACCTGCCATGGATCTGAGCGCACGTGCAGGTGGCTCAGGGTGCCCTCATCACCCTCGTGCCCCAGCGCCGCCACCTGTTATTGTCACTGGTTCTGCTAGGTCATGTTACCAGCCCATGATCGAGCTCCTGGTGGCTGCATCAGCCGGCCACAGCAAGTACGTGATACTACAGCCGCGGCCGCTTTGTTTCTACGTGCTGCTGAAGCTGTTGCGCTGCGGCTGCTGCTGCTGCTGCTGCCGCTACTGCTGCGGCTCGCTAGCTTTTACCAGTGGCCATCCCACTGCTTGCTGTCCGCACCTGACTCCGGTGGTGGCCAGCGTGAGAGCTACAACGCCCGCAAGCTTCCAGCGCGCCTGGCCCGCCACCTCAGACGTGGTCCAGTACGGCATGGCCAGCTGGGGGATACGGAAGAAGTACGGCACATGGCACGGGGCACATGATGTGGATTAATACGCCATGTGGGTTGGGAGCGAGCGGAGGTGGACTGGGGGCGCTCAAATGGGGCAGTTGGGGGCGTTACGTGCGCTCTGCAGGGCCTGAGGCCTGGGGCCGTGGTAGCCAATACGGTAGGCGACAGGTTATGCACTGGCAGCATGACGAGACATCACATGATGTGTAATTGAGCTGCTGCAGCGAGGAAGGCACCTTCGATCGGTCATTGTGACAGGTGGCCAAAGCTCCATCCAAGCCAGGCCTGACGCAGGTGCAGGTCACGCAACGCTGCAAGACCTACGCTGCCAAGTCGCTCGAAAATGACTTTCAGGTCGGTGCTCGGCCCATCGGCGGGTTTCTTTCCAGTGGCCAGCCGGGCCTCGCTCGTCGCTGTGGGTGTGGCGCGGCAGGGTCGTAGGGCTACCCCGCGACCGTGGCCAGGCACCAAGCCACGCTGTGTGGATTGAGATGGCGAGCGTTTGAATACATGCCTCGACGGCAATCTGGCTCGCCCTAATAACATTGGTGCGTAGAAAGCGACGTCCAAGGGCGACTTGCGCCAAGCATAAGAGGTTACCGCGGTGGCAATGGTATACAAAGAACAATTTCTCAAGTTTTGCTTACATCAAGTTTTGCTTACATCAATCCAGGCTCAGCGCTGCGAGGCGAGAGCACCAACCTGTACCGAACCGTGCCAACCGAATTCCATCGCCCTCACTCGCAGGTGCACAGATCACTGACCCTTCTATCTAGACCCTCACATTCTGTGCGACAGACTTCCTCTGCTTTGACAAAAGGGGTTCAAACTCAGAAACCCGCAGTTTCGTTTTGTGCCCGTGTCTTTGCACCTTGGATAGCCGTTTACAAACACCTGATAGACTGCTTCTTGTCAACCCAGCATAGGTCGCGAACACTGTGGTTATGTGACCAGCCCGAGGAGTTACAGGCACAGGAGCCGGCGTAGGCCCGGTCAGGGATGGAACCAGTGGAATCGCTTGCTCCAATCCCCAGCAGAGCGAGCCTGTCAAATTCGGGAGGTTCAGCCGGGCCCTCACCAGGAATGCTCTCGCGCTCGGCAACGACACACCACACCCCGGTCCTGCACCACTCCATGTCCGTAAGTATGACGCAAGACTGAAAGCACCTCCTTTGTCTGACGGTCGTCTACTGAAAAGAGGCCGACGCGCAATGTCTCATCGCCCGCCTCCCCAAACCTCCCCAGACCCTCGGTCAACGCCAGTCCTACACACCCTACACGCCGATGGACTTTCAGTACTCGGCGGCAGGCTTCCATGGGACACCCAGCCTCCATCTGCCCATGTCGCACTCGTTTGCGACCCCCGGCGACGGCAACGCAGGCCTGCCCCGCAGGCCCTCGGGCATGGACCCCGGCCGGCCGCCCCACGCCCCTCACCACCCACCCCACGGCGAGCCCGTCCACCCGTTTGCGTTCCAGGAGCACCTGGAGCAGCACGCCACGGAGCACCTGAGCAAGGAGTGGGACTCGTTGTTCCTAGGCGACGATGGCGCCAACGACGTGCTCACCACCAGCGACGTCTACCGCCACGTCCGCCGCGACTTCCGCACAATGGCGTGTGCGCTGAAGCAGAGCTTCGCCATAATGGTGGACGGGGGGCATCTTGGGGTGCACAGCCCGCAAGTGGGCGCCGCACAGCAGCTACAGCCCCTCATCAACGAGCTGCGCACAGTGTCCAAGGTGGGGCGCTTGGGCCACAAGCCCCCAACGTAACGCCTGCCTATGGCTTGAGTGTACCAGTACAGTCGTACGCGACGAGTCATGATGTGTGTTGGGATGTCAGGCTTGACATGCACGGCAGAGTGCAGGGACCCAACAACTGCACCTATGTCCGGCGATTGCCAAACCTTACTACCCAACCCACCCCTGCCTCGTCACAGCAGTCGGGGGTCACACCTTAATGCAAACACACTGGAGGACTGTTCCGTTGCCTGACCCGCGTCACCCTATTCACCTCTACCGCATCCCGCCGCAGGAGGTGGCTAGTACCGCGCGCGTAGCCCACGAGAACCACACGCTGCACATGGAGCTCAACCTGCAGAAGCACGCCAACTCCAACCTCATGCAGCAGCTCAACGACTCGCAGCTTGCCCTGGCTATGAAGGAGCAGGAGCTGGAGGTGTGTGTCGCGGGTGTTGTTGCGGGGCGAGGCCACGCGGGGCAAGGGGTGCCTGTGCGTATACTCGCCCGGCACTGCACGCGTTGCCGCACAACCTTCTCCCCGTTGCTTTGTGGATAGAATGGTGGCTCTTGAGGAGGACCGGTGCGGCTTTATACCGTGAGCTCATGCAGCCATGCTGTCCGTTTGCTGACAGGCAGCAATATGTCACCATGCCGCCCTGAGTCCTGCACGTTGCCTCACCCTGCCGCATCTCAGGATTTCAAGGCGGAGAGCCACCGCACCGCCGAGGCGTCCCTCAGCCACTGGCGCTCCCTGAGCGAGGCGCTGCAGGCCGAGTCGCAGCAGCGCCTGGGGGAGCTGCTGGAAACTGAGGGGCAGCTGCGGGAAGCTGAGGGGCAGCTACGGGACCTGGCGGCTCAGCTGAAGGAGGCCACGGAGGCGCGGCACCAGCTGGAGGGCCGGCTCAGGGAGCTGGAGGTGGGCCGGTGGGGGCAAGGGGCTCTGCAGGGCAGCTGTGGGCGGTGAGGTGTATGAGGAAGGGCCTCCCCGGGTGCTGGGGTGCTTAGCGGGGACGACGGGACTCCAGGGTCTCCAACTGCGCTTAAGCGGGTGCGACGCTCTGTGCAGTCGGCGGTAGTAACGAAGCCAGGTTCGCCTGTCAGTCTGTAGGAAACGGTCTAAGCATTGCCTCGGCCCCTGCTGTAGATGTTTGAGGACGTCAGCGGCGGCAGCCTGACCCCTGTGGGCCACGCGCCCTCTGAGGCGGAGACCCACGCGCTGGTGGCGGCGGCGCTGGCGGAGGCGACCCCTGGGGTGCCGCACAGCGTCAGCGGGGCGTCCGTGGCGCAGTCCAGCGCTGGGGTCTGCTCTGCCAGGCTGGACTCGCGACACAGCGGGGACGGGGGCCCGCTGGGCGGAGGGCTAAAGAACGTGAGTTCAGGGTCAGGGGTGCACTGGAGTATGCTGGCGTGTAGGGAAGGCGTGGGCAAAGATGCGTTCCACCGTTCAGTACATACCCGTTGTGGGCCCAGTACGTTTTGCCTAGGGCTGTGATGGAAGAGTAGCACATGTCCATTGCTGCAATCTTGCCCCTAAGCATCGCGGTCGCGTTGTGTTTTCGGCTTCGCGTTGCACATGCAGCTGTCGGCTGACGCCCGGCGGGTTGTGGGCCGACTGATGCGGAAGCGGGACCACGACATCGCCCGCCTGCGGGAGGACAACGTCCGCCTCGCCGCAGAGCTGGACCGCCTGCGGACAGTGGCGGCGGCGGCGGCGGCGGCGCCAGCGGCAGCAGCCGAGGCCCCGGCGGGTGCCGCGGCGATGGCGGCGGCGGTAATGGAGGCGGAGGCAGCTGAGCAGCTGGCGACGGCGCGGCGACAGTTGCAAGAGCTGCAGCGGCAGCTGGAGCAGCAGCGGGAGGAGCTAGCGGCGGCGCGAAAGGATGCAGCGGCGGCGGCGGAGACTGTGCCAATGGCGGCAGCGCGGCAGCTGGAGGAGCTGGCGGGGGCGCGTGACGCGCTTGCGGCTCAGCTGGCTGAGTTGGCGGAGGCACGTGACGAGCTGGCGGCTCAGCTGGCGGAGGCGCGGCGGGAGGCGGAGGCGGCACGAGACGCAGCGGACGCTGCCGCCAGCCGCGCCGCGGCAACGTCGGTATCGGAGTCGCGGCGGCTTGCGGTGGAGAAGGATGGGATGGCGGCGGAGCTGGCGAGCGCGCGGCAGGCCATTGCAGCGCTCGAGGGGCAGCTAGCAGCTTCCGCCAGCTCGCATGCGGAGCTGCAGGGGCGGCTTGGGGAGGCGGAGGCGCGGGAGCGGGAGGAGCGGCAAGCGCGGGACGCAGCGGGCAAGGAGCTGGAGGCTGTACGGCAGCGGTTGGCGCGGTTGCAGGCGGACATGCGTGACGTGCGCGCGGAGGCGTCGGTCGCTAAAGGGGAAGCGACGGCGGCGTCGCGGGACACCAAGGCGGCCAATAGCGAGAAGTTGAAGGCGCAGAGGGAGCTGGAGGAGGCGTTGGAGAGGATGAGGCTGGTAGAGGCGGCCAGGGATGACCTGGCGGCGCAGCTGACGGCAGCGGAGGCGGAGCGGCAGCGGCTGGAGGCGGCGCTGGCGGAGGCGGAGGCGGCGGGGGTCGTGGCGGAGGCAGCGGCGGGGCTAGAGCGGGATAGGCAAAGGGCACAGGAGGCGGAGATGGCAGGGATGGATTCGGCGGCGGCGGCGGTGTCGGCGGGGGCGGCGGAGGCGCTGGCGGAAGCGCAGCAGGAGCTGGCGGAGGTGAAGGCGGCGCTAGCGGAGGCGAAGGCGGGGGCTGGGAGGGACGCGGGGGTGCTGCGGCGGCAGGTGGAAAGGCTGGAGGCGGAGCTGGCGACAGCGCGGAAGGAAATGGAGGGGCTGCAGCAGCGGGCGGCGGAGGCGGCAGAGGCAAGGGCGGCGGCGAAAGCTGCTGAACAGCGGTTAGCGGAGGCGGAGGCGGCGAGGGGGGAGGTCCAGCGGCGGCTAGAGGCGGCGGTGGCAGGGGCACGCGGGGAGGTTGCGGGGCTGCAGGGCAAGCTGGCGGCAGCGGAGGCGTTTGCAGCTGCCGCTTCGGCACAGGGCAGCGGGGACCTGGAGAAGCAGCGGCAAGAGCGAGAGGAGCTGAGCAGGCAGGTGGAGAGCCTGCGGATAGAGGTGGCAGCGGCGCGTGAGCAGATGGCGGCGCTGCAGCGGCGGGCGGCAGAGGCAGAAGCGGCGCGGGAGGATGCCATTGCAGCGGCCGCGCGGGAGGCGGAGGCGGCGCGGGAGCAGCACCGCAGGGCGTTGGAGGAGGCGGAGGGCGCCCGGGCGCGCGTGCAGTCGCGCTGCGTGCAGTTGGAGGAGCAGTTGGCGAAGCTGCAGCAGCAAGCGACGGAGGCGGAGCAGCTCCGGGCAGAGCTGGCGGAGGCGCGGGCAGCGGCGGTGGCGGCGGCCGCAGCAGGTAGCGCCGACGGGGAGGGGCCCCACGCTGCGCCGTGGGCAGCTGGGCCTGGTGGGGATATGGACCTGGATGGTGGGGTGGAGGAGGAGGAGGGGGATGGCGAGCTAGATGAGGGGCTGTCGTCGGAGGTGCTCCGGTCCAAATGCAGGGCGCTAAGGGGCGAGCTTTCGCTGGTGCGCTGGCGGCTGCAGCAGCTGCTCGCAGCTTCCCGGGCGGCGGCGGAGGGGCGGCTGCAGCAGCTGTTGGCGGAGGCGGAGGAGGTGGCGGACGGAGCAGCGGCAGGGAAAGAGGGTGTCGAGGTCGGGGACACAGACGGGCAGGGGCATGCAAAGCAGCAGCAGCAGCGGGAGGAGGAGTTTTGGGCCCGGAACAACGAGGTGAGTAGGCGGGGGGTAGACTTATATTATATTTGTTTTAGAAGGCACAAGCCACGGTGGCTGCGGGACCTGCTCATGCTTTTCTGTGTCCTTGCCGGGCTGCTGCCACAGCTGTCCTTGCGTGCTGCAGGTGGACGCAACCCCGTGAAGCCCTTGCAACAATCGCCTCATATTGTACACTGTCCTCGGCGCCTACTAGGTTGTTTCTGTTGACCGCATCCTTTTCCGCCACAGCCGGGCATCAGCCTGTGCAACATGCAAGCCCGAGCCCAATGACCTGACTGCTATTACACTGACCGCATGTCCTTCTCCCCCATCTGCAGCTCCACTCCCTGCACGCCCTGCTGTCCGTCCTGCGCACCACCGCCCTCTGCCACGGCCCCGACCACCCCGCGCCCGCGCCCCGCGGCCCCGACGGCGCCGGCAGCATCACACGCGCTGCGGCCGCAGCCACGGCCCCAGGCGCCAAGTGCGGGGCGATAGCTGCTGCTGTACCGTCCGCCGCTGCCACAGCCCGCAGTCGCATGCTGTCCTCCCTACGCCTCCGCTGCGGCCAGGTCGCTGAGCTGCTTACAGAGGCCGACGCGCTGATGCAGCTGCCGGTGCAGCTTCCTGGCCCAGAAGCACCGCCGACAGCTAACCCACACAGTGGGCTAGCGGGAGGCAGCGGTGGGGGCAGCAAGCCCAGTTGGGGAAGCGCAATCTCCAGGGTGCAGGCGGCATCTCGTGTGGTGGCGGCGTTTTCAGAGGGCGGGGTGCTGGGCGCGGGGCCGGGGGCGGGGCATGAGGGGCCGCACGGCCGTGGGTTCGAGGCGGCGGGGGCGCAACAGCAGGCGGCGGGGGCGGGCGCGGGGGCGGGGGCAAGCGCTGAGGCGCCGCGCGTTGGCAGCGATACGGGGTACGAGTACGACGGCTATGGTAAGTTTGAAGGAGTCTTGTATAAAATAGCAAGCTTTCAGGAGAGCCGGGTCTTGATATTGGTAGCCATGGCGGTGCAGCTTGTCACCAGGTATATACCTGTTCAACCAGTGCACCTGCGTCCGCTGCGACTTCAGGCCACCAAGTTCAGCCATGCACGCATTTTGTGTATGAACTAGTGCGCATACCGCTGTCATTCCTTCATTGTGCCGGACTTTGATTCGCGCACGGCAGGCCTGCCCATGCATCACCGTCCAGGCGACGGCCACAACGACACCGCCGGGGGCCACAGCGGCGGCGGCGCCCGTGGCGGCGGCGCCGCCGGCGGCCCGGCGTCTGGCGGCGGCGCCGTCAGCAGCAGCTTCGCGTCGGTGACGGCGGGCAGCAGCAGCAGTCTGGCGGACGATGAGCTGGCCAGCCTCGTATCCATGTATGAGCTACCGCCCATGGCCATGCCGCCAACGTTTGACTTTGGGGACATGGACCTAGGCGACCTGGCTGCGAAGTGAGGCACTGGCGGCGCGCTGGGAGCTGCTGCGAGGTGTGCGAAGAAGTGAGGGGGTGGGGTGGTGGTGAGAGGCTGGAGATGAGAGGCGGGTGTCGCCGATGCGACGGGTTTTGGTTGTGGTGGTCGTGGATGGGGCCACGAGGGACGAGGAAGGCTGTGGTGCATGGGTGGGGCGTCTGCGGCTGGGTCACGCGGACGCTTCGGGGCGGCTGTGGGACGACTCAGTCTTTCTCTACTATACAGGCTTGTGGTTGTGGGGTTGTTCAGGTCTGTAGTAGACCTTGGCCTGACCGAGTACGCAGGCGTGTGTACTTTGGGTGGCTTACGAGTGGTAGCGAGCTGCGGGGTGCAGAGGCATCGGTGCCACGCAATAGGGCAGGATGGCATTTGAGCGCGAGGCATGTGTTGGCGGGCGCCGGTTGGTGCACGGGGGGCAGCGTAGTAGGTGTGCAATCGGCACCAGGACAGAGCAGCAGGACAAAGCACCGGAACACGAATTAGCAGCAGCAGAAGCATCGGCGACAAGGCCTGGGCAGCACCGTACCTTACCTCCCTACAGTGACTCGGCCATTGCCCCGTAGGGGTTTATTTGGAACCTCGTCCCCCATGTGAGTAGCTTATGCCCCTGGTGGCATATGTCATGACAGCTGCCGTCAATGGAGACGGGCTGTACCGCACCAATACTTTTTTTCTGTCAGACCCTGCCTACACAAGGGACGTTGTGCGTACTTGTCGTACTCTGCTGTCACGTGTGACTAACGTACGGTACTCGGTTTGGCTGTGTCTAGGTAGAGGTGTTACCACACGGTTGACGCATCACCTTTCACAGCATGCACACATTGCTTGTGTTGCGGACTGGAGCGTGTACGCACGGGCATTACCGAAATGGTGCTGCGGTTGTTTGTGTGGGGCAATGTGGGGCCGCGAGTGCCCTGCGCATGTGGACCAGAGCAGACCGGAGCGCAAGTCCCTTGCTTTTGTACTGCGTGCCTGCATGAGGGCTTTGTTGTAGGGGACGCCGGACGGTTAACAGACAGCTTGTGTCGTGCCCAGTCTCAAGTAGCAGAGGACTAGCACCAGGGCTAAGTTCATCAAGAGTTGCTTTGCGCACGAGTGCGACATATCATGCTTATGCTGTCCTACGAAAGACGTTTACCGCGGCCGGCTTCTCGTATGCTGGTGGTGACCGTGCGTCTGAGGTATGCAAACCCCAGGGCGTAGATAGGTTGGCATCCACCCTAGCTACCGCCGACCTACCGGCACGTGTGTGGTACTCCATTGCGATGATTCTGGGCCTGTTTCGGCCGACAGAGGGTGCCCTATGAAATTCGGTCCAACTTTTCTGATGTAAGAAAAGCTGGTGCATCAGGCCACCGTAATCTTGGGCTTTCATTCCGACCTGGTTTCCTGCACACGCTGACCCGTGCCGCTCCAGCAGCGCGTGTCCTCTGAGCGCTTGCCACCCTTTGACGTGCATTGCCGTTGGCCAGCAGTAGCCACACAGAATGAAAAATCGTACAATGGAATGCTTTCAGTCCTTCATCCAAGGGGCGCGTTCGTAGCTATATGCGTGTCCACGTAGCCTCCACGTACCCTTCTGTGAGATCGTGACCCATGGGTCAGGGGCGGGCTCTTGCCTCGCGCTTTTACCTGTGAACGCGGCACTAGTATCGCAGAACTGTAGTCTACAACCATATAAATGTATGCCTACTGGCCATTTTCTAATTACAACCGGATTGGCCAATTGCAGTCCAGCTCCTCGGTCCCCGGACGTAGGGTCCGGACAATAAAGGGCGGATGGGAATCCGTGACGCGTACAAATACGTGGACGCTTGCTCGGTATCGCTGTCCCACTGCCCGCAAACAGAAGCCCATAATCGTAAAAGGAATAGCAGCCGGATCGCACAACCATGTGGAGCCGTATTTCGCCAAGCCTTGCCCTTCTGGCGCTCGCCGCGCTGCTTGCAGCTGCTTCCGCGCAGCAACGGCCAAACCAAGGCCCTCCCCAGGAGCTCTGCAGCACAACACGTACGTGCCGTAATCTGCTGTCTATGACTGGCATCAGCACTAATTGGAGTTGCGGCTTCGGTGTACCCGGCAGCTGGTTCAGATCGTGGACGTGCGCTTTAAGTTAGCTTGCCTGAGGGAGGTTCCAGGAGGTTCTTCCCGTGGGCACGCATAAGCAACGCCTGCCCTGCATGCACTTGTTCAATGCACCAGCTTAGACAAGCAGCTACACACCCAGTTTGTACAGGCTTTTGACTTCCGTTCCCTGCCCCCTGGCCTCCGTCTTCTGCCCCCTACCCACGCAGTAACGCTCACGGATGTGTACAACCCGTCCAGCACCGTCCTGCCCACGGGCGCCCTTCTCGGCGCGCTGGCATCTGCTGGTGTGGACCTGGATGATGACGACAATAACAATGTAGGTCACACCAAAAGCCACCAATGCTTCATGCACAGCTGATCCGCCACCTGCCGTGCCAGCGAGAGAGCCGGTCCAACGTGGACAACACCATCGCCCTCGAAGCCGCACGCATATTCGCATTTGTTTGCTCCAACGTTATGTTCTCCAAGTTCTTCGTCCTTCATAGTGGCGTTGAGCTGGTGGCCCCTGCTGCCCTCTGCGCTGTTCCCGCACGCGGGGGTGCCCCAGGGCCAGCCCGTCAACGTGTCCCTCACCGGCATCATGGCGGCAACCACGGACCCTGTGTTCCTGGGGGCCAACGCCACCGCCCGCAACACCAACCAGACGGTAGGTGTGCGGGACGGGGTACGCTTAAAACGCGAGGAAACCGTGTGAGGTGTCAGGGAAGCACGGAAACGCTGGTGCCTGCACGAAAAGAGCGAGTTGGTTGACGAACGGAGAGCAAGAACGACAAAT
>VFQN01004023.1_pt1 | contig 19971 bp, 14 predicted proteins | sample 3512371 | NCBI WGS metagenome assembly VFQN01 (sample SAMN10412370, study PRJNA504923) | tailings metagenome | isolation source: Replicate 2 from Balatoc abandoned mine | place: Philippines: Itogon, Benguet | collected 2017-08-28
CATCCCGTTCTTCAAGGACATCACCGATCAGGACGACGAGATCCAGGTCGAGAACGCCGAGCCCACGGTCGACAACAAGATCACCAGCGGCCAGATGAAGGCCGTCGCCTGCAACCGGGTCTGCAAGAGCTCGGCCACGGCGTTCGCCGCCCAACTGTCCGGCGAGGATCCCGTCGGCGAGATCGTCGCTCAGATGGCGCAGCGCCGGCTCAAGCAGCGCCAGAAGACCCTGCTCGCGATGGTCCGCGGGGCCTTCGGTTCCACCGGTGCCTCCGGCGTGGCGGCTCCCCTGAAGCCGGTCCGGGTCGATGCCTTCGACGAGTCCGGCACCGATGCCACCTCGGCCCAGCTCATGGGCATCGAGCTGTTCATCCAGGCCAAGAGCCTTATGGGCGAGCTCGCCGATGACCTCATGGACGGCGCCCTCTGGCTCCATCCGACCATCCTCGCCGCGCTCGAACTGGCCGACGAGACCAGCTTCGACAAGGCCTCTCACGGGCCTTGGACCATCCGCACCTACCGCGGCATCCCCATCTACACTTCGGAGGCCTTGGTGCGCGCCGGCACCACCAACGGGTTCGTGTACGACACCTACCTGCTGGCCAAGGGGATCATCGCCAAGGGGGAGAAGCCGCAGAAGACCGACGTGGTCGACGTGGCCGCGCTCCAGATGGAGAAGAAGTTCGGGCTCAACAACGAGATCATCTACGACCGGACCCGGTTCGTGCTCCACCTGAACGGCATGAAGTGGGTCGGGACCCCGGCCGCGGAAAGCCCCAGCAACGCGGAGCTGGGCACCATCGCCAACTGGAACCTCGTGCTGGGCACGGCCAACCGCGTCGGGGCCGTCTGCATCCGCACCAACGGCTAAGTGCTGCGCACGGCCACCACGCCATGAGCACTCCCAAGGTTGACCCATACCCCGAGCCGGTGGCGCTGACCGCCATCGACCTCAAGCACCTCACGCGGGCGCAGGGCGAGAAGGGCCGGGACTCCCGGATTCGCCGTCTCGCTCGGCGCAACCGCGATGTGGCCTGGCTGCTCGCCGAGCACCAGCGCCTCGCCACCACCAAGCCCAAGAAGGCCAAGCCAGCCGAAACCCCGTGACGCTGACCGAACAGGCACGCATGGCTGGGATTCAGTCCCAGCTCGCGGTTCGCGGTCGTACCGTGACTCACGTCCGGAGCGGCCTGCTGTTCCGTGCGCTGGCGGATCACCAGCCGGGCTTCAAGGCCCGGCCGGCAGCCGAGGGCGAGTACGCGTTCGGGGCGGAGGAACGTTCGGAGGACAGCCTCCACATCCTCCGCTCCGACCTCGGCGGAACCGAAATCGCGGTCGGCGATGAACTCAGGGACAACAACGAACGGAGTTTCCGCGTCGTCGCAGTGGAGGATTCGCCCCACAACCTCCTGATTCGCTTCACCGTGGAGGTGGCCCGTGCTTGATCTGACGGTCAACGCCCACGGGTTCAACGACGCGGTCACCCGGTACGTCCTCACGCTCGGAAAGGACGCCCGTGGCGCGGTCCGGCAGCAGTCGATGCTGCTCGGACGGAAGCTCGTTCAGTTCACGCCACCGGGGACGCGGGCGCAGGGTCGCAAGGCCGTGGCCCGAGACATCCGACGGGCGGTCACGCCGATCCGGCCCTCGGACTTCGAGACTCCCAGCATCAAGAAGCTGATCCGCAAACGTGATTACGCCGGCCTCGAAGTCGTGTTCTCGCGCTTCAAGCAGGGCGGCTTCGCTGGCTTCCAGGTCCTGCCGTTCTCCGCCGAACTCCACCGCTCGCGCCGTGACAGGCGCGGTCGGGTGACCCGCTCCGCGAAGGTCGCCACGCCGGATGCCCCGCAGGTCCGCGACTACATCCGCGAGGCCCAGACCCACGTCGGCCGCGCCAAGGGCGGCTGGGTGCCCACGGTGACCCGCCTCGGCGGGAACGTCCCGGAGTGGCTCCTCCAGCATGCCGTCACCGGGACGGTCGAGGATCGCACCGGTTCCATGAACCCGTCGGTGAAGATGAAGAACCGTTCGGAGTGGGCCGGGGACGCCTACGTCGACCGCGTCCTCTCCAACGCTATGGGCGCCCGTCGCCAAGCCATACTCGCCTCGATCGAGAAGGCCACGAACTCCGCGGCTCGAACGTCCGGCCTCAAGAAATGAACCTCTGGGAGATCCAACCCGCGGTGAAAGCCGCCCTCGTCGCGCACCCGTCGATGGCCGGTGTTCCCGTGCTGCTCGATGACGGGGCCTACGACCGCACGCCCGGCCGCGAGGCGGCCCTGAAAGGTGCGGGCGTGGTGATGATCGTCTGGCAGATCGCCAGTTTTGAGATTCCCGCCTCCGCCCGCGACGGCGTCGCCGCCCACCTGGTCTACGTGCCGGTGGTCATCGAGGAGAACATCGAGCGCAACCGCCACGGTGGGCTCGGGCTCCCGTGGGAGCGTCTTCTCCAGTCGAGCCTCGAAGCCCTTCCGCCCAAAGGAATCAACGTGTCCGACGGGCTCGTTGGCAGCAAAGGCGTAAGGTTTGATACCTCCCCCTGTTCCTTCAGCGGATCTCTGTTGGGCCAAACGGCGCGGCGTTCTCGATCACAGAATCGAGGATGCGCCTATCCATTTCGACTGGGTCCAGAGGGTCTTCGCAGTGCCTCAGGTTCCAGTGCAGGGTAATCCCGGTATATCGGCGACAAGACCTCGAGGTGAATCTCCGCCATGGCAGTACCAATCGCTTTCCGGAGCGTCAAGAACTCCTCGCGATCGCAATGCTCCTCGACATATCTCAGGGTATTATTAAGTTCAGTTTGAACTCTCGACAACCTCTGAGCCAAGTGGTGTGCGACTTCAGATCTCATTTGGGAACGGGAGAAAGTTCAGTGAGGAACACCACTTCCGAAGCCCTTCCGCTCCATGCAATCATTCACACAATTAAAAAACTCAAACCCGTCATCCTTGGTGGGTAGCAGTTCGATGCACTCGTTAATACATTCTTGCTTCGCCCTGGTATAGTCCTCTCGCCGAGGTCCGCACTGCGCCGGCGGCTGTGGCTTTAGAAGGGGTCTCTTGCACGCGTCTCTTCGCTTCTGGACTTCTGGGGGTAGGGGCGCTGGCGAGGATCCGGGGTCGGGATAGAGGAGGTCGGTTCCTAGTTTGATTCCAGCGGTCCCGATCTCTCCAACAATGATTGCCGTGCCTATGCCCGGGAACACCCGAGCGCCCCCCCTGCAGGCGAGTTTGAGCGACACGGTTATTGGACTCTCCGCCAACCGTCCAAATGGATCGATTAGCCCGATGGGGTCGTTAGCAACAACGGCATACAAATTCATCCCACCTCCCTCCATCAGGGGGTCTCTGTTGAACCAAACCTGCCTTGCCGGGTCGTAGAATCGGTATCCGTAGTAGTAGACTGCGTCGACCGTTATCACCTCCTTGCTGCTGAACCGGTAGATGTTGTCCGAGGCGCTTAGCGTCCCGGAACTGGTCGCCAGCGTGGCCCCGTACGGGCCGTACTTGTAGCTGGCACCGTGGCCCTGGGAATCATTCACCAGGTAGCTGACGTTGCCGTTGCTGTCGGCATGGTAGAAGTGATTGGTCGACCATGCTGAACCGTTCCAGCGGCTCCGGGAGAGCAGTCCTCCGATGCCGCCGGCGCCTTCAAGCGTGCCGCTGAGGTCCGGTCCTCGGGTGTAGGCCACAGTCGGGGTGTTGCTGTTGTCCCGCTCCTGCACCACTCGCATCCCGTCGTAGAGGTAGCGGGTCTGGGAGGCGAAGCTCCACGACGCGCCGTTCCAGTTGTACTCGGTCCGGGTGCGCAAGCGTCTCCTGCCGTCGTACCCGAACACGGTTCGATAAGCGGCGGAGATCTCGTACTGGATCAACTGGTTCTCGGCATCGTAGGTCAGCGTCCGGTTGCTGTAGGCCGTGAGATTGCCGCGACGGTCGAAGGTCTGCGCATTCCCGAGTGCGACGGTCTGCTGGTTGAGGGCATTGACCGTGAAGGTGCTGATGCTGGAGCCAGAGGCGTTGTTGGTACGCTGGTTGAGGTTCTGCGCCGGATCGTAAAGGTACCCCCAGCACTCCGCGGCAACCTGGACCCCGCTGGAGTTGGTCGTCCACGCCGTCACCAACTGCGCGGCATTGTCATAGCTGTACCCGATACGCCGATTCCAGGCCGACATGGAGGCGTTGGTGTGCGTGCCCACCATCCGTTGGCCGGCGGCATTGTACAGGTATTCGTGCTGATTCAGGACCGACGCGGCGCTGGTGCGGAGCTGAGTGCTCGTCACGCGGCCCACGCTGTCGTAGGCGTTCGTGATGTAGCTCGTGGTCGGAAGGGTCAGCTTTTGAACGAGCCGCGCTGCAAAGCCGCTCCCGCTGGCTGGGCTGTAGGCGTAGGTGAAGGTCCCAGGGGGGCTGGCGATGCTCCCCAGCCGACCGCTGGTGTAGCTGTGGGCCTGATTCCAAACGCCGCTCGGCTGCTGAACCCCCAAGCCCACGCGGCGCCCGAGGCGGTTGGTTACGGTGACCTTGGCGCTGGTCCAAAAGGCTGGATCCTCGGCCACGATCTCATTGCCGCCACCCAGCGTGTAGGTGTACCGAGTCGTTCCGACGGCATCGACCATGTTCGTCAGCCGATACAGCGCGTCGTAGGCGAACTGGAGGTCCGTCGTACCGGCGGGGTAGTCGACATAGGTCACGTTGCCGACCGAGTCGTAGGTGTAGCCGGTGTGGTATCCGTTCGTGCTCGCACCCGTGCCGGTGCGGGTGAATCGGAAGCTGAGCCGCCCCAGTGCGTCGTAGGTGTAAATCAGGTCCGGATTTGGTTGCCCCTGGTACCACTTCTCTTTCACCCGGCCGTCGCGGTCATACACCCACGTCGTGGTCTGGGACTTGCCATCCGACAGGGTGACCAGGTCTCCGACCGGGGCGTATCCGAACGAGTTTGTCCAGACGCCGACTTGGATCTCGTTCGTCCTCAGCCCGCGGGGATCATACGCAAACTGCGTCAACTTCCCGATCTGGTTGGTGTATCGCGTCGGCCCTACGATGTTCGTGCTGTAACCCCAGCTTTCGACGCCACCGTCCGGGGCGGTGCGAGTGCGCAGACGGCCCGCCGCATCGTAGCTCATGACAAGGGCAACCCCGTTGGCGTTGGTCTGCGTGGTGACGCGACCAGCCGCGTCGTACCCCTGGCCTTGAATGCGCCCGAGGGCGTTCGAGGCGACCACCAGCCGTCCGAGGTTGTCGTAGACGTTGGTCACCGACTCGAAGCTGTCGGTACGCACTCGGACTCTTTGGAGCGGGTCGTACGTGAACAGGACCGAGGAGCCCTCGGGAAGGTTGTTGGTGCGGAGGTTGCCCTGTGTGTCGTAAACGAATGTGGTGGTGCGCGCCAGCGCGGTGCCGTACGCCTCCACCACCGTGCGAGGCTGATCGCCGCAGTCGCAATACTCGAGGTACTTCACCCGTCCGAGCGGATCGGTCTCGGCCGTCACGCGCCGCAGGCTGTCGTACTGCCAGGTTCGGACAAATCCACCGCGGTCCCGGTGGTACGTCCGATCCAAGAGCTTGGTTCCAACGCCGTTGGTGTAGGCGAAGACCTCGTAGGAGGAATCCGAGTTGTAGTCGATTCGCGTCAGACGATTCAACCCGTCGAAGATGAAGGTGCGCGTCAGATTTCTGGGGTCGGTCTCGGTGCGAACGTTCCCGGTCAACCAAGTGTAGAGATTCGTGGCGATCGGGACGCCGGAGGACACGTTAGAATCCACGCTTCGATCCAACCGCCAGCGCTGGTTGTTGTCGGCGTGGTTGCCGGCGAAGTACGTTCGAGTGGTCAGGAGCCCGGCGGGGGTTTGAATCGTCGACACGCGGTTCGAGGCGTCGTAGACAACGTAGGTGACTTCCCCGAGGGCATTGGTGGCGCGCTCTGGCAACCCCGGGCGGGCTGGTGCATAGTAGAAGCCGGTGACGGCGCCGTCGAAATCCTGGTTCCTGACAACATCTAGACCATTGGTGTCATACTGTGTGCTCCGACTGCGGGTGTACGTGGTCCAACCGTCGTTCCACTTCTCCGTCACGGCGGTGGGCCGGCCGACGGAGTTCCGGGTGGTCTCACTGTACCACGTGGAGCCATCGGGCATCACCCGCGCCTCGACGGCCGGGAGCACCTGGTTGCCTTGGGAGGTGGCGTTGGGCTTGCCCGTGTAGTTGAAGAAGGTGACCTGGCCCTCGGTCGTTCCGGCGTCCGGGCTGGGCGCCTGCTCCCAGGAAATCGCGCCGCCGCCGAAATGGGTATAGCCCGCCCAGGTGGAGGCCAGCCAATGGCGGGTACGGGCGCGCTTGAGGTGACTGGGCCAATTAAAATCGGCGAGCGGCAGGCTCTCCAGCCCAAGGAACTGCTGCCGGTTCCAGTAGAACGTGTTGCGCTCGTGGCGCGTTCCAGTGTCCAATGTCGACTGAAGCGGCGTGTTCGTCGGGGTAACGGAGAACGCCGGCCAATTGCCGAGACCGTAGATGTTGATCTTGCCGTAGAACTCCTGAACCCCGTCCGGATGGGTGATCCGAGTCGTGCGGTCGAAGATCCCATGAACGCCGTTTTCTCCGAGGATGGAGAAGACGGTCGTGCCGTAGGGGGTGGTCACCGCCGTGTCCGCGCTGTAGTCACCCGCGGAGTAATTGAAGGACGATACGATGCCCGCAGGGTCCGTGATGGAGAGCAAGGGGCCATTGGTATTGGCGAAGGTGACCGTCTGCCCGTACGAGGTCGCGACGTTCGTCACGTTGCGGTAGAAGTACTGGCTTCCAGCGAATCGGTTCAACGTGAAGACAGCACCATCGGCCGCGGTTACCTGCCTGAGGTATCCATCCTGGTAGCCAAACACGACGGCCGGGCCGCTCGCCGTGTCGCGCAGCGAGCTCATGTAGAAGACGCCGTCGATGTTTGCGCTGTACTCGATCACGCGCCCGTTGCTCTCCCTCAGCCGGTACAGAGTGGCGGCCGTCCCGGCGGCGTTCTTTTCGAGCCGGGCGTTGTGAAGGAAGTTCACCGCGCTGTTCGTGGCCCCGGCGGCATAGGTGAAGGTGGCCCAGCCCCCGCTTCGGAGCATCACATCCACCTGGTTGCCGCTGGGATCGACAACCACGTAGGAAAACCAGGAACAGGTCCAAGTGCTGCCCGAAGCCCCCCCGCCGAGGCTGGCACCATAGCGCGGTAGACCATCCACGACGTTGGTGCCGAAACGTTCGGTCACGCTGACTTGAAGCACCACGTCGGGTCCGATGGCGGACCTGTACACCAAAGGGGTGTCGACCAGCCAAACGTTCAGGTAGGGCTCGCTCACGCGCCAAGTCACCATGCCGTGGCCATCGCTGACGGCCGACCGGCAACCGATACAACCGCTTCCCCCACGTCCTGAACTACCGCCACCCCCTCCTCCGCCGGGGGAACCGTCTGGACAGCAGGGATCGTCCTCAGGACACGACTGGTCGTCGTGATCGGGTGGAAGTGGTTGATGGCAACGACCTCGTAGCGCATCCGCGTCGTCGGCCGGCAGCGGAATGGTTCCCGTTAGCGGCGCGTCGGCCGCCACGATCGCCGCCCCGGTGGCGTCCGCCGCCAGTTCCGGAATCGTTAGCCAGCGCGGTCCAAACCGAACCGGATCGAGCACTTCCACAAACGCCCCACGTCGCTCCCGAACAACGATGTAGTGGTCGACTCCCAAGTGGATGACCGCCGGGATCGGCAGATTCTCGAAGTCGGGGATGCCCACCGCTCGAAGTCGAAGACCCACCTTCTCACCTACACGCAGAAGCTCCGCGATGGAAAAGCCAGCCGGTGACGATTCGGTTTCGACCAGAGCGGTCGAATCGTACTTGCCAGGCTGGGTCAGTTGGCCGAGCTGATCCAGACCGTACAGACCGCACTTGTAGGCCTCGCTCGGGTATCGTTCGGCCCAACTCGCCAGTTCCTGCGCTCGCCCCCAGTCGCCGGATGGCCGAACCGGTCGCGCACCCCAGTATTCCGTCGCCAGGGCCCGGTATTCGGCGATACGGCCGGTAAGCGCCAGCAGCCATGCCAATCCCTCGGCCGCCTCCGCCGCGATGCCGGGCCCGGGTTCATCCTGCATGGCTTTGGTCGCTTCATAAGCCGCATGGAAGTGCGTTAGCGCCCTGGTATAGTTGCCCCGCCGTGACCCGATCTTGCCTAACTGCACATGAAGGTCGGGAGCCCAGGTGGAATTGGGATGCTTGGTGAGGAAATCCTCCAGGGCAATGCGTTGCTCGAACTCGATGGCCCGCACTCGGATGCCCCAGTCCTCGGCTTGAGGAGGCACCGCCTCCGTGGCTTCGCGGACCAGACGATAGATCTCGGAAAGCTCGGCGGATTCCTCGGCATCGACGGCCGAGTTGGGAGCTGGGCGCAGGGCCGACGCAGGCCCGAGGGCGGGGACGGCGGACCACCGCTGCACCGCAGCCAACGGGCGTTCCAAAGCTTCGTCCCTCGGTGCGCTTGCCGCAGGTGGCTCGGCGACCTGCCTAACTGGCCTTGACTCTGGTTCGGCCGCTTGAGCTGCCCAGCAGAGCATCGAAAGGATGAACCCGCGTGCGATGGCTAGCAGGGGCAATACGACGGTTGTCTTCATTCGGGCGGTAGGGCGATGGTCGAGCCAGGGTATGGTGAGAACGAGTACCTCTGATACGACTCCTTGTTGATTCCGAAGCCATCCACGCGGTTTTTACAACCATCTCGCGGACGATGGGTCCACTGGGTACGCGACGCCGGCAGAGCCTGCAAGGGCATTTCTCACCGTACACACAAGTATCATTGGCGCTTATCGCCTTGAATGTTTGTCGCCCGGGCCGGGCACCGCAGCGTCTCCCGCAACATCACCCTCAAGGGCATGCGCACGCCCGACATCGGAGGAGGCAAGAAATGACCGCGACTCTGTCGCTCGAACTCACGCCAGACCTCCGCGCCCGGATCGCCGCAATCGCCCGGGAGTGGATCGGGACACCGTTCGTTCCCCACGCCCGCATCAAGGGGGCCGGCGTCGATTGCGTGAACCTGCCGGCGGCCATCCTGATCGATGCGGGGGTCATCGAGTTCGTCCTCACCGGGCCGTACACCATCGACGCCGGACGCCACGCCCCAACCAGCCTGCTCGTGACCTGGCTCCGGCAAGACGGGCGCTTCGAGGAATGGCCGGTCGACGAGCCGCCGGACCCACTGTCGCCGCTACTCGAAGGCGACCTCCTGTGCTTCCGCTTCGGCCACGGCGTGGCCCACCACCTAGGCCTCGTCACCTCACCGGCGGGCGACTTCGTTCACTGCCTGCGTGGGCACGGCGTCATTCAGTCCACGCTCCAGGACCCCACCTACCGCAACCTCCTGACCAACCACTTTCGACCGCGATGGGCTTCGGTGCCTCCAACGATCTGAGGGAAGCGACCCCGCAGGAACCCCTGGGTGTTGACGCCAAGCGGACCAACACGAACGAACAAGGGCGCCCGCTGCCGTACTTCGCCGGCATCGCCAAGCTCGGCGTGACCTGGATTTCCGAGCCTTGGGATGTCCGCTCGAAGCCCATCAAGAAGAAGGTCGGCAAGAAGAAGGAAACGGTGGGCTTCAACTACTACGCCCGCGCTGCCGCCATCGTCTGCCACGGGCCGGTCGACGGGCTCGACGAGATCCTCTTCGACGATGACGTGGTGTGGACCGGCCCGGTGAACCGGGGCACTTCCGACTCGACCGCGATCACGGTGCCCGACCGTGGCACCATCACGGTCCATTGGGGCACTGCGACGCAGCCCCTCGATGCCAACCTCGCGGCCAGCGGCGTCACGCACTCGGCCTACCGCTGCCAGTGCTACGTGGTCGTGGACCTCTTCCTCGGGGCCAACAAGACCTCGATGCCCAACATGGAGTTCGTCTTGCGAAGGGCTCCGGTTGTTCCGTGGATGGCAGGGTCGGCCCTGATCGGTCAGGACGCCAACCCGGTCGCGGTCTTCGCCGAGCTTTGGTCTTCCGAGGTGTTCGGCCTCGGGCTGCCGGCATCGCACCTCGACCAGACCAGCCTCGGCACGGTCGCGGCCACGCTCGCCATGGAAGGTATGGGCATCTCGCCCGTCCTGACCTCGCCAACCTCGTTCAACCAGGTCCTCGGCTCTCTGATCGAGAACATCGACGCCTTCCCCGTCATCGACCCCGCCACTGGGAAGATCGGATTGCGCCTCGTGCGGGATGGCGAAGCGACCGTGGCTTGGGACGAGGACGACTTCACCGACCCGCCCGACGTGGATGCCGGGGGGTGGGAGAGCACCTACAACCTCCTGACGGTGAAGTTCACCAACCGGGACAAGGCGTGGACCGCCGATGGCGTCTCCTTCCGGGACCGGGGAAACTTTGCCCTCACGGGGTCTGTCCGGACCCGCAGCGTGGAACGCCCGTGGGTCACGCAGCAGGCCGTCGCGTGGCGGATTGCGGCGAGCCTCGGGCGGCAAGCGGCCCTGCCCGTGATGACTGGGACGGCCCGCGTAAAGCGCTCGGTCCTGGCCGGGGTCCAGGTCGGCGACCTCGTCACCCTGACGCACACCGCGGCGGGGATTTCGGCGCTGAAGGTCCGGATCGCCGAGCTGACGGTCGACAAGCCGGACTCGCCCGAAGTGGCGATCCGCTGGAAGGAAGACCGGGGTTGGCTCAACGCCATCCCGACCGCAGTGGCGCCCGATGACGTGGAGCCCGAGGGCGAGTACTCCGCCCAACCGCTGCTCGCAAACGTCGCCCTCGAACTGCCCTACGGCTACCTGCGGGAGGCCAAGCCGTCCTTGATCTTCCTGCCCGTCCGCGGCGACCCGCTGACGAATGGCTTTCACGCTTGGTGGGAGCGCACTGCCGACTCGTTTGTCCAGGTCGCCGGGGGCTCCACCTTCGCCATGAAGGGCACACTGAATGCCGCCCTCGACGCCGGGACGCTGGCCGATGCCTCGATCGACATCACCTTCACCGGCGACGACTGGGACCTGGAGGAAACCACCCTCGAAGAGGCGACCACCACCCAGCCGCTCCAGGTGTTCCTTGGGAACGAGATTCTGGTCGGCTATGACGCCCAACTCACCGGGCCGAAGCGATACACACTGAAAGTGCTCCGCGAGTGGTTCGGCACCCGGGCGGAGACACACGCCAGCGGGGCCACAGCCTACGTGCTCCAGCTTGGCCTGGAAAAGCCCGTGACCTGGACCGCTGACCTGTCCGAGGGCACCGCCACCTTCAAGGAGCAGCCCTACCTGCTGGCGCAGGAACTCGACCTCGCCACCTGCCCGGAAATCGCCGTCACGATCCAGAAGCGAGCGCAGCGTCCCGCGGCACCGACCAACCTTCGGGTGTTCGAGGACGGCGCCCATCCGACCTACACCGCCGGGCAGGACATCGTCGTCAACTGGACCCCGACCAGCGAGCTGCGGTTCGGATTCAACGTCACGCAGAACCTCGACTGCCGGGCTGACGCCACGGTCATCCAGGTCCTGACCACGGGCGGCACGCTGAAGGGCGAGATGACCTTCGCCGGCAATACCGGCCCCGTGACGATACTCAACGCCCAACTGGTCGCCCTGCTGAGCAGCGAGACCGACTTCAAGCTGCGGGCCTTCTACTCGTTGACGGGCCTGCGGAGCCTCAATTTGGACGAGATAACAGTAAGGAAAACATGAGCACCATCGCCCCCGGACGCCTTTTCAACGTCACCGACGCCGCCAGCTTCGTCGCCTTGTCCCAGCAGAACTGGGTTATGGCCAGCGAGGAACTGTTCCGCCGCGTCCCCACTTACCAGAACGGCACTCCGAACACGCTGAGCGGCCCGCCGACGTCGGGGGCGTGGAACGTCGGCGACTTCTGGCGGGACCAGAACGGGGCGGAGTTCGTTTGCACCACGGCTGGGACGCCGGGTACCTGGCGGCAGACCGCACCGGCAACCGTCACCGCCGATCCTGCGAGCGGGACCTTCCCGACCGGCTACCTGATCTTGAACGTCACCGACGGGGGCCTGAAGCACCACGCCGGCAGCCTGTCGTGGGAGGTTCAGGTCGCGGCCGGGACGATCTCGAAGGTGGGCTTCCATGGTGCGGCACCCACTGTTCAGAGAGCCAATGCGAATCAGGCCGCCGCTACCGACCTCGCCAGCGTCATCACACTCGCAAACGAACTCCGGGCGGCCTTGGTCGAGAAGGGGCTAATCAAGGGGCAGGCTTGATACATAATCAGCCCGAGAATGGTCAGTTGATTGCCCTCCTTCCCTGAGTCGGGGAGGTTGTACGGGGGCAGTCGCGACGCGAGGAAAACCGGGATTTCCCAGCTCAGGTAGGTCTCTCGCGCGGGTCCGAATAGAGCCTACATCGGAGCAACCGGTTGCGACCTAATTGCAGCCCTTCGGGGGGGAGGGACTCTGCGGGGAATCGAATTATCGGATTGATGCGCGCCCAATCGCCGCGCATAGAAAGCATCGCGAAACTTTTCCGCTTGCCAGCTCTATTCGCATGGACGATAAACCATACCGAAATCAGCAATTAGAAAGGCATCTCGAGTGCACGAAGTGCGTTCGGGGATTCCTATGGCGTTCGCTGCACATTATCAAGGCGAATGCTCTTGTGTATTGAATGAGGTCCCAATTTCAAGCTCGTCAATCAGGGCTTCCGTGTCGATCCAAGGTGCTTCGATGGACTGGGTTTAGCCAGATGGATCGGTTAGCGGCGTCCAACGTGATTAGCCCAAGCCCAAGCCCCGAATGGCATTGTGGATAATTTGAAACTCCAACTTACGAAAGAATCGACTCCCACGATGTGCTCGTCGAAGCTATACGCCTCCACCAAAATTGCTCTTCACGGGATAGCTGGCACGCTGCTTATTCTCGTCGCTGTAGGAAAAATAGCCGCGAACCTCAGGGGATACCCGTCCTCCGGGCTTCAGAACCCGGCCTTCCCCTTTCTCACAAATGCAACAGTCTACAGCTTTACTGCGGTTGCTGAGGTCTTCCTCGCATTTCTCTGCTTCGCGCACATCGGCAAAAATCGTGCCAGCTACCCTCTGCTCATCTTCATTGGTTTGGCGCTTTGGTACCGAGGTACCGTTCACTTGACCGGTTCAGCAAGTTCCTGCAACTGCCTTGGTGTATTTGGATCTATCTTCAGGTTGACTCCAGGGCAAGAAAGCGCAGCCGCATGGACAATCTTGTCAATACTCGCCCTGTCCGCATTGCCGACATTGATCGACCATGCTCATAAGTTGCGCGTACGGTACGTTACGCAAGGGTTAACATTAGTGTTGATGTGCGCGTCTGTAATTCCCTGCCCTGGCGAGATCCTCCAAATACAGGGCAGATATAGCTACCAGCGATTCAACGCAGAAAGCGGTGCCGCATTCACCAACTCCGTTGGAGGATTGCCCCAGTGGGGATCATTTCATTTTAGCGCCCTGCTATCTCGATCCCCAGAATACCAAATCCATGTCAGATCCGCTGACGATCCAGCTCTGTGGACAGAGATCCGTTATGATGGAACAAACTTCATCACGATCCAACCAAATCGGCCTCCGTTTCGAGTTCAGAGCACTGATTCGACTAGTGAATCTTTCGTCACAATCTCCCGTTCACCACACTTTCAGACCGCAGCTTCTGACTGGGCATACGCCGCGGTCCCGTGGGTAACCTATGGAATCAACCCAGGTGCCTTAGGAGTTAGCCCTGAAGGCGTTGTCGACATCCCTCTTCCATGGGAAACCTCCAGAAGGAAGCCTGAAGCACACGGTTGGCGCTGGAACATTCGGGCTTCTGAATGCGGACGGTTCCCTGCTTTCTTTGAAGTAAGGCGCGACACAACACTTGACCTCGGAAATCCTAGAGCGGAATTCCTAAGGCCAGAGCTTCACTATCCGGACAATGTAAACACGCGGAACAGGTATGTTCAGTCGCTCGATTATCGCGCCCAGATCACTAATCGCTTTCTCAATGCGTCCTTCCAAACGACTCGCTGGCTCACCACAAATGGTTTAGCCGTACCCATCTCCGCAGAGCTAACGACCTATCTCTTGTATGGCAAGCACCCGATCTTTCGTGCAACTCTTAACGTTGATCAAGTCTCTTCGCATGTCTTGGAGTCAGCGCCTCATTCTGTGGCACCTTCGTCGAGCACTGTTTATGACTATCGCTACAGGGCACAAAAGGGAGCTAGGCTGTTTGAACATGCTGAGTATTTGCTCCCAGAAGGGGCTTCATGGCGACCATTCGATGACCCTGAACTTCTGGCGATGGCTGAGAGACATCTGACGCACGGGCCGAAACTTCCGTTTTATGGCATAAGTGCAAAGCATATTTCCGCATGGGTCCTGGGTGCTGTTCTTTTCGTTGGAGTACCTGTTCTCATGCGGATTCAAAAGAACAAAGAGAAACACACAACAGAACGCGCACAACAATGAAGTCCTATATTATTGGTCTTGCTTTGGGAGTAATCACCCTTTTTGGAGGAACGCTTCTCGCATCGGCATGTGAGGCAAGCACGATTACTGGCAAGTGCAACAACCTCGGGGCAGCATGTCAGTGTCCTGATTGCGGCTTCCAAGGCACATGTAAGCAATACCAGCACTCGGGAACCTCGGGCTGGTGGGTTTGCTATTGCGGCTAGACGGGGCCCGCGAAGGGATAAGGCCGTCGAGTTGTTACGGCTCGACGGCCGTATAATTTCGTGGGGTCAATGCAAAATCACCATCGCGCAGGTGAAACGAGAGTCCACCGAGTTCTGTGATCTCGTCTTCACGTAGTTGTCCGCCAGAATAAAAATCGAATGCCACGCCGGATGGCTTGGACATGGTCCCCCAGCGACCAACTTCTTGTCGAACGTTCGAGAAGGAGAATCAAGTTCGTTTCGACAGGCGCTCTAACCGCGCTACTTATTCTGTTTTGGCTCGGCTGCGCTCGTTGGCCTTCAGCGCTCCTTCTCCATCCTGACGAGGCCTTCGAGGTAACAAAAGCAAGTCTTGTCGCAAGAGGATATCCTCTGTATGAGGAGGTCTGGAACAATCAGCCACCGCTGTACACGGAGGTGTTGGCGGCAGGGTTCCGATTGTGTGGTCATTCGATACGAGTCGCGCGTATCATCGCTGCATCCTTTGGAATAATTCTACTCGTTGCCGTGGCCTCAATCGCGACGAGGCGCGCTGGGTTGATCGCGGGGTTTTTTGCGGGAATTCTCCTTTTAGGGACACCCAACCTTCCGTTTCTCGGGATGTCCGTTATTTTGGAGGTCCCCGCCATGACGATGGGGGCGCTTGCCATATTCGCATTGGACAGAGGACCAGAACCTCCTACTGAGTGTCGCCTAGTTCTATGTGGTGTCCTGCTTGCTCTCGCCTTGCAGATCAAATTGACTGCTGCGATCTTTATCCCTGCTACGGTCATCGAGATTGTACTCCGATCGCCTGCCCGGACGTGGCAAGCGAAGCGGTCTTGGGCTATCCGTGGCGTTTTCCTGATTACTGTAACGGCTATAGTTTGTTTCGTGCTTGTTAGTTTGATGTTTGGAGGTAGTTACGATCAGATGTGGGCGTCGTTGTTCTCCGAGGAATTGGCAGACCACTTCGCAGGATCCTCAGAGGCGGCGTTTTCCACGAAGATCTTTCTGAAACACTTGGACGGCTTGGTTGTGGGAGGGGTCGGCCTTCTGACTCTCTTGTCTCGCGCTAGCCGGAGGGATGCTGTGCTTCCAACTGTCCTATTTGCGACGGCATTGTGCGTCCATTCCTTTCGGCGTCCCTATTGGGAATATTACTATCTCCACTTCGCAGTTCCGCTCGCGCTGCTTGGTGGGATCGGAATGGCACATCTCTGTGATGCGGCTGCAGCCTCGATGAATCTAGGTGCAAAGAAGGTTGTGCGGAGGCTTTCCGTTATGTCGTGTCTCCTCCTCTTAAACGCGATAATTCTAAATGGAACGTCTGGTCGGATTCTCGATCTGCTCGAGCGTGCTTCTTCATGGAGATTGCCCGAGGACTGTGGAATAGTAGGAGCCATGAGGCGCTACGCGGAAGGCACACGATGGGTCTACACAAGAGGCTCAATTCACGCCTTTCATGCCGGCCTCGATCACATCCCGGAACTTGCGGTGTTGCCTGGCAACCGAATCTGGTCTGGGAGGATTTCCGTCGAGGATATTTGGACTATCGTTCGTCGCTACGAACCCGAGCAAATTCTAATCTCCGAGTTGCCAAGAAATTCATATGGGGACTTTGTCTTGACAAGTTATGCACTCGTGGCGAGCGATCCGTTCCTTCGGCTTTACGTTAAAAGGACTGCGATGCCATCGGCCCAGCCTGGGAATTCGCCAGTCAGCATAAACGATGCAAATGAACCTGAGGGTACCAGGCAATTACAGGAATCCGTTCCATGAGCATTTCGGATGAGAGTCCGCCCAATGCAAGTTCATTCCCATCTCACCACCAAACCAAGCTAGGTGCAGGGTTTACTTTGATCGAGATGATAGTCGTAATCGCTGTGATTGGGGTTCTGATGAGCCTCTTGCTGCCTGCTCTGTCTGGGGCGCGCAATCGGGCCCATGCATCGGCTTGCCAGTCCAATCTGCGTCAGTTCGCGTTGGCGTTCCAAATGTACGCTCAAGACCATCAAGATGCGATTCTGCCTAATCGAGACGGGGAGGCTATTCCCTTGGGGGAAACCTGGGTCGAAGGATGGCTCGGGCTGCCGGGACCGGATGCGACGAACACACAGCACCTTCGCCGGAGCCTGCTGGGGCCGTACCTGGGGGGACCGGAGCTGTGGCGGTGTCCAGCGCCGCGGGATCCGACGGTCATCGGGATCCGGCAGGGGCGGGTGCGGACGCTGTCGCTGAACGCGTTCATGGGTTCGCCGGTTGAGGTAGCGCATGCAACAACGTATCAGAGGGTGGGCGATATTGTGAGACCTTCGCCGGCGGAAGCGCTGGTGTTCGTGGACGAGCGGATCGACACGATCAACGACGCCTCGTTTGGGTTGCAGTGGAACTTCGAGGAGAAGCAGCCAGGGAACTGGGTTCTGAGGGACAAGCCGTCGGCGGAACACGGGACCGGTGCGAATTTAACCTTCGCGGACGGGCACGTAAAGCTGCGGAAGTGGCGGGATCAGCGAACGGTTGGTGCCCCCAGGGACGATTCGCCGAGTCCTGGGAACCAGGATGTGCTTTGGATACAGCGCCGGGCAACCTGGCGGGAACCGGCGGAGGAGAGATGAACCGGTCGGCAGCCGGGTCGGAGGCGGGGCGGGAGGTACTGGGTGCGGGCGGGCCTGGTATTGCGGGGTGGCGGGGCGTGGCAGGGCGCTACCTGCGGTTCTGTGTGGTGGGCGGGAGCGGGGTAGTGGTGGACATGGGCGTACTGTATCTGATGACGCATCCCGAGCGGTTGGGGTGGGACCTGACATGGAGCAAGGTGGTGGCGGCCGAGGTTGCGGTGCTGAACAACTTCGTGTGGAACGAGTGGTGGACGTTCCGAGACATGACGCGGGCGCGCCGGGGGACTGCAGCGCGCCTGGGGCGGCTGGCGCGGTTCAATCTGATATGCTTGCTTGGGATCGGGCTTAGTGCGGGGCTGCTAAATGCACAAGTTCGGCTGCTGGGGATGAATGTATACGTGGCAAACTTGGTGGCCATCGTCTTGGTGAGTGTGTGGAACTTCTGGCTGAACCTGAAGCTGGGCTGGTGCGGGGAGGCGCGAACGGGGTAGGCGGGGTCGCGTTATGATCGAACGGGCTGACAGGAAGGGATGGCGGCTTGCGGCGTGGCTGCTGACGGGAATCCTAGTGTATCTCGGGGTGTTGAGCAGCGCGCTGTCAATGTGGGGCGATTATGACCAGGCAAGGCAGCGGGCGATCGCGGGCAATTGGTTTGGCGCCGGGGCGGATGCGTCTTGGCCTGACGGGACGAAGGGATTGGCGCGTCACTTCGCGACCTGGGATGCGCAGCACTACCTCTATCTGGGTCAGGTAGGCTACGGGCCCGGAGTGAAATCAAACGCGTTCTATCCCTTGTGGCCGCTGGTGATTGGGTGGGCGACTCGGCTGACGGGATGGGAGGGTGTGATCGTAGGCATGCTGCTGGCCAACGGTTTCGCCATCGGGGCGTGGGTGCTGTTCCACGGGATCGCGGTGAGGCGGTTCGGAAGGGATGTGGCCGACTGGGCGCTACTACTGTTGCTGGCCTTTCCGGGGTCGCTATTTCAACGCTTCGTGTACAGCGAAGCCCTGTTCCTCCTGCTGCTGATGGTGCTGTGGAATGGACTGGAGCGGCGGCGTTACGGTTGGGCGATTGTGGCGGCGCTGCTGCTTCCGATGACGCGGGGGGTAGGAGCGTTCTGCGTGCTGCCAATCGCGTGGCACTGGATCGAGAGGCTGCGGGAGGTTAAGATGCGGGGGATCCGATGGCGAGCGGGGTGGACGGCGATTGCAATGGTGATCGCGCCTGTGGCTGGTTGGGGCGGGTACCTCGCTCAAATGGGCTGGTGGACCGGAAACCCGTTGGCGGGCATCGAGGCCCAGCGACACTGGGGCGCGCACGCGGTGGGGAACTTGTGGGACGTGGTCAAGTTCGTGGCGGGCTTCTTGAACCCGACTTCATGGCACGATTTCCGGGGGTCGATCCTGGACCGACTGGCATTCCTGCTGGTGTTGGTGCTGGTCCCAACGATCCGGAACCTGGGCTGGGACATTGTGGTGTGGACGTATGTGTTAGGGGTGATTCCCGCGATGAGCGGGACATTTGTCTCGTTCACCCGTTTTGCGGGGTGTGCGTTCCCCGTGTTTCTTGGGCTGGCGTATTTGCTTTGCCGCCCAACCCGACAAAGGGCGAGGTGGGCGGTGCTGGGGGTGTTTGCTATGCTGCACGCGGTCCTGGTTTGGCGGTTCCTTAATTTCCGATGGGCGGGCTAACCCGTTGCCAAGGCGAGCTAAACGCCAACGTCGGCTTCTCCGATCCACCTAGTCCGGACAGGCTGCCTACGTTCAGAATCCTGCGATGATCTCAAGGAGCCGATCACGGTCATCCTGCCATGTTCCTGATGTCATGCCTTGAAGTATTCGGTGAATCCTCTCCCTAACGGAATCGTGGTTGCCGCTTCCTATGATCTTCGGCATCGCTCTGAGCAGGTGCCGCCTGAAGTCCTCCCGGCCCGGCCGGAAGTAGTGCTTCAGCACGACTGCGACGGTTCGGTGCCCGGTGACGCGCTGGACGAGTTCGAGGGGCACCCCGGCCGCCAGCGCCAGCGTGATCCACGTCACGCGGAAGCTGTGGAAATCGTGCAGCGAGGCGCGTCGCAGGCCCGTGGCGCGATCCTCCTGCAGGGCATCGGTTTTCGGCGCTCTCCGGTGGTTTCGCACGATCGAGGCGCCGGTCTCGCGTTCGAGTTCGTTGAGGTAGTTCGAGACCGTACCGCGGCTGAACCCGGTCGTCGCCATGACCTCGCCCATCGGGGCACCGCCCGCGTACGCCTCGAACACGGCGCGGAGCTTCGCGGCACGCTTGGATTCGCCGAGCTTCGTCAGGTAAGCGTCGACGCGGGTTCGGACCTCCTCTGGCGATGCGGGCGGCGGAAGCGCAGGAGTGCCGGGCGTCGGCATCGACTCCAGCGCCCGGGCGATGACCTGTTTCACCCGCCACGTGATGCCGTCCGGGTTGTTCTGGTACATCTGGGCTGCTTCCGGGAAGCAGAACTCCGATTTGCCCGCCTTGTCCTTCGCCCGGTTCAGTTCCTCCGCCAGCATGGGAAAGATTGGGATGTCGACGCGCTCGCCGGTCTTCGCGGTCTCGACCGAGAGGAAACCAGCCTTCAGGTCGACGTCGGCCCACTTCAGCAGGCAGCAGTCGCCGCGCCGCATCGCCGTACATATTCCGGTCACGATGATCGGCCGGATGAAGTCGTCGCCGGCGCAGGTGTCGACGATGGCCTTCA
>VFQN01004024.1_pt1 | contig 19969 bp, 21 predicted proteins | sample 3512371 | NCBI WGS metagenome assembly VFQN01 (sample SAMN10412370, study PRJNA504923) | tailings metagenome | isolation source: Replicate 2 from Balatoc abandoned mine | place: Philippines: Itogon, Benguet | collected 2017-08-28
TCGGTGCTCGCGCTCTCGACCCTGCACTTCCACACCGACAAGGCCGACCCGAAGCCGATTCTTGCCAAGAGCTGGAAGCCGGCCGAGGGGAAGCAGCGGTGTACGCACGCACGGCCAGGCGTCATCGTGCTTGGGGAAGGACAGGGCACGTTCCTTCACGTCTGCATCGCCAAGAAGCAGTGCGAGAAGCACTGGGGTCGTCCCAAGGGCGCGACACCGAGGCAGGCCGAAGACGACGCGGCGCAGACGGAGGCGAGGCGACAGCAGGAGGACGCTTGGGCGAAGCAGCGCGAAGAACAGGAGCGCTGGCGGAAGGAACTGCGTCCGCACGTGGTTCGGCTCATCGCCGAACGGACCGCGAAGCTCACGTGGTCGCCAATGCTTCTGCGCCTGCTGCTGGAGGAGATCCGGCCCGACGAGCTCTTCCGAGAAGTGCTCGGCAAGCCGGACCGGATCGCTGTCAAGCACTACCCGCAGGCGCTGGCCATCGCGCTCGCCCTGCGACACGGCTGGCAGCGTGACGACCTGCTCGTCTTCAGCAAGCGACTCGGTGTGAAGGTGACGTCCAAGGACCTCACCGCGACCCCGAACCACACGGACAGCACTGCCGACGCCCCAGCAGCCTCGGCACCGCGGTTACGCAAGACGCCGCCGCGCGAGTAGCGCGACGGCCCCGGCACGTCGTCCACGCACCGAGCGTGGGCGGCGTGGTCGGGACTACCGGAACCGCCGACACGAGACGGCTCCGGGCATCACGACTCGGGATTATCGGGCTCGCCTCGCCCTCGTCAAGGCTCTCCGCTGCGCTCCGACCCGCGGGGCGGGCTGACGGCCTTGACGAGCGGCTCGTGCGAGCCACGGAGGGCACTTACGTGATGCCGGCAGGCACTGCTCGTCGGCAAAGCACGACGCACCAGTTCGAAGGAGTAGGCCATGACGCAGATCCACAGCACGCCCAGCATCGAGGTCACCATCGGACGACAGACGCGCCTCTACCACGCGTTCATCACGACGGCACCGGCGACACTCGACGCCCCATCCACCGTGACCCTCTACGCCGGTCCGCTCAAGGACGTGGCCGGCCTCGCCAGCGAAGACCTGACGCTCGACACCACCAGGGCGGCGACACCGTCGCGTCTGGTGCTCATCGACACGACCGAACTCGGATGGCAACGCGCCCGCTGCCGCGCGAAGGCCCATCGGCTGCTGCCGGCCGACCCGGTGCTTGTCGGCTTCACCACGTTGCAGGAGTGGCTCTGGCAGCGGTTGCAAGTGCAGGAATTCGCTCACGCCTAGCCGATCACAGATCAGTGAGGAGAACGACGATGACGACAATCAGCATTCACATCCTGGATACGAACGGCCAGGCGGCGCCCGGCAAACTGGCCGACGCAGAGATTCACTTCAAGGGCGGCGAACTCGACGGCCTGAAGCTCGTGGGTTTCGCCGTCTGGAAGAACCGCGAAGGCCAGGGAGAGGACGTCACGTTCCCATCGCGGCAGTTCGTTGTGCACGGCGAGCGGCGGAGCTTCTCGTTGCTGCGGTGGGTGGCGAAGCGGGAGGCACAGGAGCGCCTGCGGGCGTTCGTGATCGATGCGTATCGGGCCGCCCACAAGAACGGAAACGGCCTTCACTGATGATCTGCCCATAGGCGAAGGAGGAACCACGATGGCTCTCACCACGAGCACCCCTGGAGAGGTAGGATTGGGATTGTCGTTCACCGGAGTCGCCGGCAAGCGAACTCTGACCGACGTCGAGGTCGCGACACGCCTCGGCGTGTCGCGCTTCACGGTGCGGTCGTGGCGGTTGAAAGGACTCGGCCCACGCTTTCTGAAGATGGGCCGTGCCGTCCGCTACAGGCCCGAGGACGTGGACGACTACGAACGGCAGGCTCTCGTCGAGACGCAGGTCCGCGCCGATCACGAAGGGATGTGATCGCGTGGCCCCGTCGACACCCAACTGGCACGCTTGCTCCGACAACGGCGGCTGGACGCACACGCGGACCGGCCGCTGAATCAGCCGGGAGTTGTGCCATGGCACTCTGGAAACGCGGCAAGCGGTACTGGACCTACTTCTCCGTCAACGGTGTGCAGTGGCGTCGGCCTCTCTGTTCGCCTGGCGCATCTCTGGCGACGACCAACTGGCAGGAGGCCAGCCGGCTCGAGAAGGAAGTGATCCGAGCCGCCGTCGCTGGCGAGCTCGCCCCGCGAGATCCGTCCGTAAAGCTGTTCGTGGCCGTCGACGACTACTTGGAGGCGAAGAAGGCGACAGCGAACTCCAAGCGAACGATCGCGTTCGACGCCGAGCGGCTCGAGGTGGTGAAACGACACTTCGGCGACGTCAAGCTCGCCACCATCACGCGCAAGTCGATCGAGGGATTCCAGGCGAAGCGCCGGCTCGAGGGCGCCAGCAACCGCACGATCAACATGGACGTCGGGGCACTGCGCCAGGTTCTCAAGCGCTTCAAGCAGTGGCGACGGCTCGCAGACGACGTCAAGATGCTCACGGAAGCTGGCGGGGCGCCGGTCGGCCGCGCCCTGACGCCTGAGGAGCACAAGCGCCTGCTCGATGCCGCGGCCAGCAATCCCGAGTGGGAGCACGTCTACTGCGCAGCCGTTCTGGCGGCGAACACTTCGATGCGTGGCGTTGAAGTGAAGCACGTTCGACGCCGTGACGTCGACCTGGACAAGGTCTGGGACGTGGAGAGCGCGACCGGCAAGGGCGTCCTCTACGTCACTCACAGCAAGAACGAGACGAGCAAACGACCGCTTCCGCTCAACAAGTCGGCCCGGGACGCCGTCGAGAGGATGCTCAAACGGGCCGACACGCTCGGCCACACCGCACCCGAGCACTACCTCTGGTGCGCGAGTCAGCATCACAAGTTCGACCCGACGAAGCCGGCCCGGAAGTGGGACACGGCGTGGCACGCGCTACGGGACGCTGCCGGACTACCAAGGTTCCGGTTTCACGACCTCCGCCACACCGTGGTCACCGACCTGCTTGAGGCCGGCGAGCCTGAACATGTCATCGAGGCCGTGACCGGACACCTGTCTCGCCGCATGTTGGAGCACTACTCGCACCAGCGCCTCAAAGCCAAGGGGCAGATGCTGACCCGAATGGAGGAGAGAAGAAGGAAGGGGTCCACTGCGTAGCCGACCGGCGCTACCGCGATTCCGTCGGCTTTCTAAGCTATTTCGCCGTTTGTTCGATGGTAGAATACGGCGCCGTTCTCCTGTTGAGAGGTGGTACCGATGGCGCGCGAGCTGGACAAACTGGGCGTGGCGATCAGGCTCGCCGAAGACCACGGGCGAGTGCTCAGCCAGTACACGTCTATCCACGATGACCTGCAGAGGACGGTGGAGCGGATGCGCGACATCGTGGACCCGCCCGTACTGAGGGGGATGCATGAGCGGTTCTCCGCGATGAACACGACACCGAGGCTCGCTGCATTCTCCGAGCCGCACACGAAACAATGGGGATCTCTTTCAGAGCTCATCGCCGTTCGGCTCCTCGTCTAGAAACGTCCAGCGTCCTCTGAAAGCGACCAGATCGGCCCCGCTAGATTGTGTCGACAAAACACCGCCGCCGCCTCGGTGGTGGACCACTTGACCCAGTCGGGCGCAGCGTGCCGTCCGTACCACTCCGCCGCGAACGCCCACACTTGCTGAATCGGGCGAACGTCTCCTTTCGGAAGTCCTCTCGCAGCGCTCCACTCGGTCACCTGTGCCTCGTTGCGAAACAGCAGCATGATCGAGCAGGTGTAGATGACGTTGTCCCACGCGTGACGCATGGGAATGGGAAAGTGCACCACGAAATCCATGTCGATCACCCTGCCGTTCTCAATCCTGATCGACACCTGTTCATCTAGCGCGCCGAGCCTTGTCTCCACCGTGGCCGTACCGCCGGCCAGATGTGCCACTCCTAACGAACACCAGGCGCAATTGCCCCACCACTTGCGCGCGCCCGATCTCACCACGAAGGTCGTCGGCGCTGCGGAGAATGGGTGCGCAACCCAGACCTCGTCTGACTTCGGGTGGAGCACGACACCGTGATTGGTGGCCAGTTGCCGGAGCGCACGCCGAGCATCGACGTCGCTGCACTTGAAGTGCGCGGCGATTTCCGAAACGGTCGGAGGGCGCTGACGCTCCAGAAACGACGCGATGATCAGGTGGTGCAGGCGTGAGTCGTTCATCTCGTCCCTCGTCCACGTGCGAACAGCTCCAAATTACATGACATGTGTCATGAATAAATATATGATGGATGACAGCTATGTCAAGAGTCTCCAGAGCGCAAGCTGAGGCTAATCACCGAGCGATTGAGGATGCCGCTTCGAAACTGTTCCGCGAGCGAGGACTGGATGCGGTCAGCATTGCTGACATCATGGGCGAGGCCGGCCTCACCCACGGGGGTTTCTACGGGCATTTTCCTTCGAAGGATGCGTTGGCAGCACGCGCGTGTGAGGCGGCGTTCGGCGTGTCCGCTGAGAAATGGCAACGGCGCATCGATGCGGCACCGTCACCAGCCATTGCCGGTCGCAGAATTGCCGAAAGCTATCTCAGCACTCAGAACCGCAACCCGTCGAACGCCACGTGTCCCACTGCAACATTGGCGGCCGACGTCGCCCGTGCGGGACACGAACATCCGATTCGGACCGCGTACGTCGAGGGAGTCCGGCAACAGGTCGAGACGCTCGCGATGTTGGTGGACTCCGGAGACCCAGGACGAGACCGCGCGGCGGCATGTGTCCAGCTGGCGACAATGATGGGCGCGCTGTTGCTGGCCCGTGCTGCCCACGGCGATCCACTGGGCGACGAGATCGTCGGAGCGGTGCGTGCGCACCTTGTGAAGGCCACTCCTTCGCGCTGAGCGCAACCATCACCATCTCGCAAGGATGAGAGAGTGGGTCACCACAGATGGAACGTATTCGCGACAGCTTCGATCGGCAAGGCTTCATGCGCACGCTCGGCGCCATGCTGGAAGCTGTCGACTCCGGGAAAGTGACAATCACTTGTGCCTTCAACGGCGGGCTGACGCAGCAGCATGGTCTCTGGCACGGCGGCGTCATCGCCAGCCTTATGGACGTCGCCTGCGGCTATGCGGCACTGTCGGCCCGCTGATCGCGAAGTGCTGACAGTCGAGTTCAAGATCAACTTCATGAAACCGACGAACACCGACCATCTGATTGTTGAGGGTCAGGTGCTTCAGGCCGGCCGCACGTTGACGGTATGCGAGGGCTCGGTGTTCGACGGAACACGTACGCGCATGTTTGCGAGGATGACCGCGACGATGATGTCGGTGCCGGCGACGGTGGCCTAGCTAATGACTGATGGATGGGTTCTCATTCGGATCCTGGTTTCCCCGGGGCCCGAAGATCCCGAACAAGTAGAGCAAAGAAGGCACGAGCACAACGGCTCCGACACCGAGTATCTGCAGAAGTAGAACCTGCACGTTCACTGGCGCGGCCGCATCGGTCAATGTGAGATGCGGACGAATCGCATAGGGATACTGCGCCAAGGCCCAACCCCATAAGATAAGCACCACTTGTGTAGCTGCGGCTAGACGCGCGAGCTCGTACCGTTCTACCCACAGAAATGCGAACGCGGCGAGCGCAGAGGCTCCTGTCGCGACGTGCAGTGGCACTGCCCATGCGGACGCAATCAGTGCTCCTCGGACGTCAGACGCGGCCAACAGCAGCACGAGCGCCGCGACCACGCCAGCAGCTGCGCCGGACAGCAGCGCTCGCAACCTGAAGGCCGCACGTTCGTGTGCGTCGTGAGCCTCCAGGGTGAGATACACCGCTGCCAGATATCCGAAGAGGACCAGCGCAAACAAGCCCACGGATAGTGAGAATGGTGTCAGCCAGGGTGTGAGGTAGACCGAGGTGAACGACCCCTGCGGCGATGCCGGCAGCCGTCCCTCGGTGAGGGCGCCGACGATCACGCCCAGGAAGAATGGCGTGGCGGTGCTGGCCATGGCGAAGACACGGCTCCAGAGCCGCTCGTGGCGGGGGTCGTCCGGTCCGTATGCGCGGAATACGAACGCTGACCCTCGGAGCACGATTCCGATCAGAACTAGCAGAAGCGGCACATGCAGATACGTGCTCACCTCTGCGAATGCGCGTGGAAAGCCCGTGAACACGATGACGATGGCGACGATCAGCCAGACGTGGTTCGCTTCCCAGACGGGTCCAATCGCGTGCGCGATTGTGGCGCGCTGACGTACCGCAGTAGGTCCGCTTGCCAGCAGATCCCAAAGGCCGCCCCCGTAGTCCGCGCCGCCGAGCAGTGCGTAGGCGGTCAACGAGAGGACCAGAACGACGGAGAGCAGAACTACCGCGTCAATCACTGCGCACGCCCTGTCGGCGCAGTCTCGAGCACCGTTCTCCGGATCAACATGATCACGACTGCCGCCAAACCAACGTAGAGCAGTGTGAACAGCACGAACGGCACCACGAGCCCGGGCATCGGGGTGACAGCTTCGGACGTGCGCATGACGCCTTGAATGATCCAGGGCTGTCTTCCCAGTTCGGTGACCGTCCAGCCCGCTTCGATGGCGATGAAACCCAGCGGCGTCGACCAGAACACTGCCTTCAGAAACGCGCTCGACTCGAACAGCCGCTTGCGCCACCACAGTACGGCGGCCCAGATCGCGAGGAAAGCCAGCCACATGCCGATGGCGACCATGACCTGAAAGGCAATGTGCACCGCCGTGACCGGAGGCCAGAGCTCGCGTGGGATGTCGTTGAGACCCGTCACGGGCGCAGCCAGGTCGCCATGGGCCAGCAGGCTCAGTCCTCCCGGAATCTCGATGGCATAGGGCGTTTGGCCGGTCTCCGTATCCGGGATGCCGCCAATGCGCAGTGGTGCGTAAGACTCTGTTTCGAAGTGACCTTCAAGCGCCGCAAACTTGGCTGGTTGGCTTCGTGCCACCACACGTCCAGCCCAATCGCCTGACAGCGGCTGCAGCAGTGAGGCTGGTAATCCGACGAGCAGCGCAATGACGAATGCGCGCCGGTGAAACGGGCTCTGCCTGTCACGCAGCAGCAGCCGGGCGTGAATACCGGCAACACCCACGCCGACCGCCGCGTAGGCCGCCAGCAGCATGTGCACCACCTGGGTACCGGCAGCAGGATTGAACATCGCGGCGAACGGGTCGATGTCGACGAACTGGCCGTTCTCGATCCGAAACCCGGCGGGCGTGTTCATCCAGGCGTTTGCGGTAACGACGAATGCCCCTGACAGCGCGCCGCCGAGCGACACCACGACCCCAGCGAACACGTGTGCTGCCGGACTGAGCTTCTGCCAACCATACAGGTAGATCCCGAGGAAGATCGCCTCCAGAAAGAACGCGAATCCCTCGAGCGAGAACGGCATCCCGATCAGTGGTCCAGCGGCTTCCATGAACGCCGGCCACAGCAGACCGAGTTCGAACGACAACACGGTGCCGGACACCGCGCCGACCGCAAACAGGATGGCCGTTCCCCGGGCCCATCGTTGCGCCAGATCGATGTACTCGGGTCGTCCAGTGCGGAGCCACGCCACTTCCGCGGCGACCATCATCACGGGCATCGCCATACCAATCACGGCGAAGACGATATGGAACGCAAGCGACAGCCCCATCTGCCAGCGTGCGTAGAGCAGGTTCAGGTCGCCCATCAGGTGCGATTATGCCTCGGACTGGCGTACCCGCCTCTGCTGTGGCCCGAATGACGCCATCGCGGAAGCAGACGGCATTGAAAATCGCCCGCCGACAGACCGTACGAAGCGACGTCTCGTGCCGGCTTGATCTGCTGCGAACTACCAGAATCGCCCGACGGCGTACGGCGTCACGTGCAGTATGAGCCGGACCGGCGATTGCCACGACAACACCGTGATAGAGGCCTTCTTCTTCAACGCTGAAGACCGAGCTCGCCGACAGTTCGCCAAGCCACGGCGATGCCAAGCGTGAGCGAGCCGACTCGACCACCGCCACCGGCGCCATGGAGGCGAAGCCTGAGCGCACGACGATCGCCAACATGGTTGATGAGATCGCGACGCACGAGTCGGCGCGCGACCATGTCCGGAGGACGGGTGATTCGTCAGTGTCGGCGTATCTCTTCGGCGTGGTTACGTTTTCATCACTGGACCGCTCGTGGCACACTCATCCGGTGGCACCGGTGCGCCCCACCATCGTCGAGACGTGAACCGCCGATGAGTTCAATGCCGGTACTCGCCGGCTGGTCGCGTGCGCGACGGGCGGCTTTACCCCGATCAAGGAGCACTCACATGTCCGCGAATCGCAAACAGCAGGTGGTTGATCTCCTGAAGGCGCTGGAGACCGGTACCGCCGAGCCAGTATCCGTAATCAACCCGAACACGTACATCCAGCACAACCTGGTGGTCGAGGACGGCCTCGCCGGGTTCGGAAAGTTGGTGGAGGCGCTCCCGAAGGGATCTGCCCGGGCAAATACCGTCCGCGTCTTTCAGGACGGCGAGTACGTCTTCGCCCACACCGACTACAACGTGTTCGGACCGAAGATCGGGTTCGACATCTTCCGTTTCGAGGACGGCAAGATTGTGGAGCACTGGGACAACCTGCAGGAGACGGCTGCCCCGAACCCGAGCGGCAACACGATGATCGACGGCCCGACGCAGGCCACCGACCTGGAGAAGACCGAGGAGAACAAGGGGCTGGTGCGGCGGTTCGTGGACGACATCTTGGTCAACGGTCGGATGGAGAAGCTGGCGGGCTACTTCGACGGCGACCACTACATCCAGCACAACCCCCACATCGGCAGCGGACTGTCGGGCCTCGGGGCCGCGCTGGAGGAATGGGGTCGGCAGGGGATCACCATGAAGTATGACCACGTCCACGCCGTGTTGGGTGAGGGCAACTTCGTCCTGGTGGTAAGCGAGGGGCACCTGGGAGGAAAGCACACGGCCTTCTACGACCTGTTCCGGGTCGAGAACGGCAAGATCGCCGAGCATTGGGATACCTTGGAGACCATCCCGGCCCGGGAGGAGTGGAAGCATCCCAACGGAAAGTTCGGCTTCTGACGCTCCTTCACATGGAGAGCAGAATGGCGATCGACATCCTGGGGCACATCTCGCCCCGCGTGGTGTACGTGACGGATGCATATTGCGGCTGGTGCTACGGCTTTACCCCAAAACTTCACGCGTTCCACGCGGCGAATCGCGCTGAGGTTCCATTCCATGTCGTGAGCGGCGGGTTGTTCACCGGGGATCGGCGCCAGCCGATCCGCGCGTACGGTCACATTCCGGCAGCGAACGAGCGGATTGTTCGGCTGACTGGTGTCCGGTTCGGTGAGCCGTACCAGGAGCTTCTACGCGAGGGCTCGTTCGTGCTCGATTCGGAAGCGGCGGCCGCAGGTCTCGTGGCGCTTCGGGATCAGGCGCCGGAGCGGGGCATCGAACTCGTGGGAGCGATGCAGACGGCGTTCTACGGGGAGGGGCAGAGTCTCTCCGACCCGGAGACGTTCGCGGCCATCGCTCAGGACTTCGGGCTGAACGCCGCACATGTCACGCATTTCATGGTGGGGGATGAGGGCCGTGCAGCGGCGCAAAAAGACTTTGCGCTCGCGGCGGCGCTCGGCGCGCACTCGTACCCGACCCTCCTGCTGGTGAAGGACGGTCAGGTACATGGACTGCCAGGCATCGGTGGCTCGGTGGAGGCGATGAATGAACGCCTTCGGAGTCTCCTCGTGTCCTGACCAGAATCAGGGATCTCCGGCCGCCGCGCCGCTCGCGCCCCGAGCGCCCCATAGTAGAGATTAAGAGGATCGACCCGTCCGGCCATCTTCCATCGCCTTGACCGCGTCCTTTGTCTCGAGGACTGCGTTGGCAATGAAGCCGAAGTTCGTAAGCGCCGGTGAATCGCCCCGGGAACTTCGGAGACCGAGTTAGTTGAGTCAGGCCACCTTGGCCTGGGCATAGTACTGCGCCTCGAACTCGGCCGGCGGGATGTCTCCGATCGGCCCGAGCAAGCGGCGGTTGTTGAACCAGTCGACCCACGTGAGCGTCGCGAACTCCACGGCCTCGAGCGACCGCCACGGCCCCTTCCGCCGAATCACCTCCGTCTTGAAAAGCCCGATCACCGACTCGGCGAGGGCGTTATCGTAGGCATCCCCTTGGCTGCCCACCGACGGCGCGATGCCGGCATCGGCGAGTCGGTCGGTGTAGCGCATGGAGAGATATTGGGTCCCGCGATCGCTGTGATGCACGAGCCCCGTGAGCGCGTCGCCGCGGCGCGCGCAGATCGCCTGCTCGAGGGCGTCGAGCACGAAGTCGGTGCGCATCGACGCCGACACGCGCCAGCCGACGATGCGCCGCGCGAACACGTCGATGACGAACGCCACGTAGACGAACCCGTGCCAGGTGGCCACGTACGTGAAGTCTGATACCCAGAGCTGATTGGGGCGCGTGGCTGCGAATCGACGATCGACCAGATCGGCCGGTCGGCCGCCCTCACCGGCGTGCGTCGTCGTGACCCACGCGCGCCCGCGCACGACGCCCGCCAGGCCCATCGCCCGCATCAGGCGCTCGACGGTGCAGCGCGCCGCGCGGATGCCTTCGCGCCGCAGCTGCTTCCACACCTTGCGCGGGCCGTACACCTGCTGGTGCTCGTCGTAGACGCGCTGGATCTCGACGCGCAGCGTGGCATCGCGCTGCGCGCGCGCCGAGCGGTGCGTGGGATCGGCGGCACGCCGTCGGTGGCGGTGATACGTCGACGGGGCGATCGGCAGCAACGCGCAGATCGACTCGACCCCGTACGTAGCCCGGTGCGCGTCGATGAACGACACCATCGTGACTACTTGCTCCGGCGGTCGAGCTCCGCCTGGGCGAAATACGCGGACGCTTTGCGCAGGATCTCGTTCGCTCGCTTCAGCTCGCGCACCTCCCGCTCCAACGCCTTGAGCCGCTCGCGCTCGCTGGTCGTCAGGCCCGGCCGATGGCCGGTATCCCGCTGCGCCTGCCGCACCCACTTGCGCAGCGTCTCGGCGGTGCATCCGAGCTTCGGCGCGACCGACTGCAGCACCGCCCACTCTGAGGCGTGGTTCTCGCGGTGCTCCTCGACCATGCGGATGGCGCGCTCACGCACCTCCGGTGAAAACCGACTTGGACGTCCCATCGAACCCCATCCTCCCAAGAAATGAGGTCTCCCGAGAAACTCGGTGCGCTTCACCGGTTGATAACCGTCACCCAGTTGGGGATGTCTCGGCGCGGCCGTCGCATCTTTCACCACGGCCACCTCGAAACCTTGCTCGATGAGTTCCCGCAGGTGAGACTCGACGCACAGGTTGGCCAACATGCCGGCGAGCACAACTCTGCTCTTACCGCGTTTGCGCAACTGGACGACCAGGTCGTTCGTCTCTGGTCCATAGATCTTGTGAGGACTCGCAACGATGGTCCTGCCGTCTTCGATATACGGCTTGTATCGCTCGAGCCAGTCGGCACCAGAGCCGCGGAACCCGTCCAGATCGAGCGGTCCCACACGACCGAACATCCGAGTCTCTTGCATCATCGTCTCGACGGCCCCGCCTGATAGCCACTCCTGGTCTGCGGGGTAGTAGTAATGCGGTGAAATGAACACGTCGTAGCCATTCGCTTTGGCTGCTGCGAACAACTGCTCGATGTGCTCAACCGTCTTGTTCTCCCGGATGCTGTCGCCGACCAGCGCCCAGGCGACCCCCGTGTCGCTGAGGACATCGTTCTGCGGATCAGTCACGACGAGCGCGGTGTTACGGGCGTCAATCTCCATCGTTGTCCTCCTGCACCTGCGAAGTGCCGACCACTACAACGTCCTGAGAGTCGCGGCACCGAACCGCTCTCGCGCCTCTTCAACCGCTGTGACGTTGTCCTCAGACCATCACGAAGCGTCCTCAAGCGGGCCGCGGAAGCTGCAGCTCCAGGGCGCGGTCAACGAGTACTGTACTGTGGATTGATGCGCTTGAGGCCTGTCGGCGCTCTGGGCCGGCGATGGGGATCTCAGTCGATTCTGCGTTGTGGTGCCCCCTCACGGTTTGTCAGCACTTGGCTGTAATTGAGTGGAGCGGGATCCGAAGGCGGAACACCGCGCCGGTGCCCGGTGCGGAATCGACTTCAAGGTTCGCGTGATGTTCGTCGGCGATCCAACGTGCGATGGCCAGCCCGAGCCCTACTCCGCCGCCATTTCGGGAGCGCGCTGAGTCAACGCGATAGAAGCGCTCGAAGATGCGGCCCTGCGCCCAGGCGGGGATGCCCGGACCAGAGTCCGCCACCTCGCAGAGGGCGGCGGCGTCCTGCACGCCAAGCGATACGGACACTCGCCCGCGTTCCGGTGTGAACTTCACCGCGTTGTCGATCAGGATCAGGAGGAGGCGTTGGAGCGAATCTGCATGGCCCCGCACCGTCACGGCCTGTTCGACGATGTCCTCTGTGAAGGCGATCTGCTTTGCCGCGGCCAGGATCTCGCCGCGGCGACAGGCGGTCCGAACGGTCTCGCCTAGGTCCACGGGTGTGAGCGCGAGCCGTCCTTCACCAGAATCCGCACGGGCCAATGTCATCAGATTGTCGAGCAAGATGTTGGTGCGAACGGCTTCCTCGTAAATCTGCTGCAGGGCTTCGCAATAGAGCACTTCCGCCGGATCGGCTTTGCCCCCCGGGCTCGCCGGTCCGTTGTGGCGCAGCGACAGCTCCGCCGTGGTCAAAATAATGGACAGCGGCGTTCGGAGTTCGTGCGCGGCGTCAGCGGTAAACTCCGAGATTCTCGCAAAGGCTCCCTCCAGCCGGGCGATCATCGCGTTCAAGGTTTCCGAGAGGCGCTGCAGCTCGTCACCCGTGTCGGGCACGTTCAAACGCAGCCCGAGATTCTCTGCGCCGATGGAACGCGCGGCACGCGTCATCGCGTCGACCGGCGCTAACGCGCGACGGCAGAGCGCGTAGCCGCCAGTCCAGGACAGCGCGAACACCAGAGGCGAGAACCACAGGCCGAGCTCGCGAAAGCGGTCCAACATTTCGTAGTAGGGGTCAAGTGATTGCGCGAGCTGCACCAGGTAATCCCGCTCATCGAGACGTACGCGAGCGGACATGATCCGGAGTCGAACCCCCTTGGAAGAGACGGTCTCCAGGCGTGGGGCCGACAGGTCGGCGATTGGTGGAAGGGCCACCTCGTACGCCCTGATGGATGGGGACTGATAGATCCAGTGTCGATCCGCATCGGCCACCTGGGCCATCTCGCCCCCGGGCGTCAACCCCGTCAGGTGCATCTCGAATTCACGGGCGAGCGCCTCTGCATGTTTGCCCTGACGTCGCCCGGCCACGAAGGGACCGACCCCTTCCAGGCGCGCCGCGAGGGTGTGGTCGGCCGTACGAACAATCGTGTGGCGCATGGTGAGATACACCGCGGCACCCAACCCGTAGATCGTCACGGCCAGCATCGCGGTGTACCAGGCCGTTAAGGTGAAGCGGATCGAGCGGCGGCGCATCACGGTTCGTCTCCGCCGATGCGGTACCCTGTGCCGCGAACCGTCTGAATGAGTTTGACAGGATGACCACGGTCTACCTTCAGCCGGAGCAGACTGATGAACGCATTGAGATTGCCGCTCTCGACGGGTTCCGACATCCAGATGGTGTCAAGGATCATGTCCCGGGTCACCACTCGCCCCACGTTACGCAGGAGCAATTCGAGGAGCGAGAATTCGGTCCGGGTGAGTGCGATGGGACGACCGTTCCTGGAGACTTCGTGCGTCGCTGGATTGAGGACCAGGTCGGCCTGACGCAAGAGCGGTGCGCGTGGGATCGGTCCTCGTCGGGACACGGCCCGCAGGCGGGCCAGGAGTTCCTCGAAGAGGAAGGGTTTGATCAGGTAGTCGTCGGCGCCATCATCGAGGCCCTTCACTTTGTCGGACGGGGCGTCCCGGGCCGTCAGCATCAGAATGGGCGTCGGATTCTTCTGGTCACGCAACTGGCGGGTGATCTCGAACCCATTCATTTCGGGGAGCATGACGTCCAACACAATGACGTCGAAACGACCGGCAAGCGCGGCGTCCAGCGCTTCGCGGCCCGTGTGGGCCACCACGACGGCGTGTCCCTCCGCGGTCAACCCGCGTTCGAGCAGCGCCGCCATCTTCCGTTCGTCTTCAGCGACCAGAATCACCATTGCCGGACCCTTGACACCCGTCAGCCTGACGATACTCGAATGTCAGGCCGGGACGGGTCCCGTTTGATCTCCTGGCCGACACCTGCGATCGAGCGAGAACGTGCGCTGACCAGTTGTCCCCGCTGCGAGAGGTGACGTGCTCTGCGCTGTCACTTCCTGATCGGTTGCGGGATGGAACGCCCCTTGTCCTTTTCCGCCACGATGAACTCGACGAAGCGGAGATGCTCCGTGGTGCTCGGGTTCCAGTGGGAATGGATCGTGCCGGCAGGAACCAGCAGACTGTCGCCGGCATGCAGTGTGACCGGTGCTTGCCCCTCTTCCTGCCACACGCCCGAACCCGACACGACGTAGAACGTGATCGCTGCCGGATGCAGATGTCGGGGGTTGCGCCCGCCGGGAGCATATTCCGCCTCGTACACGGCGACCTCCAGGTTGGACGTGCCGGGTAGGACCGTCTTCAGCAGCGGGTCATGCGGTATCGCGCCAGTCTTGCCTTGGCTCACGGTGGCACCGTCAGCTAGCCGGCCGTCGGTCGGCCCCAGTAGTTCTGGCGTCGTCGCGGAATCCTGACCGAGCCTGCCGAGCCCCGAGCGGGAGTGCCACCAATCGTGCCACGGCCAGTCCCATCCGTGATTGACCGGTCCCCGCGGGGCCGATGCGGCAACGGTCGTCACGAACAAGGCGGTGGCGGCGGTAAGGCCAAACGTCATCTTACGCATAGGCATTCCTCGTTCTCCATGTTCAAGGAACATGTTAAGGAACGAAGGTTAAAAGTCTGTCAAAAGCGGCGCATGCCCGCCAGCACACGATAGACGTGGGTGCCGCTGACGGAGATACCGGGCTATTGTCCCTCCGCAGGGGCCGATCGACGGTGGAAGACCCCGAGCAGCCGCGCCGCCGTGCCCCTCAGATGCTGATTGCCCAGGGACTGCTCGAGCGCGTCCATCTTGACGTAGCCCACCGGCACGAGCAGCAGGGTCAACAGCAGGCACAGTGCCTGGCCGCCGATGATGGTCACGGCGATGGCGGCGCGCCCGGTGCCGCCGATGCCGATACCGAGCGCGGTCGGGATCAGGCCAGCGATGATGGCCGTGGTCGTCATCAGGATCGGGCGCAGCCGGGTGCGGCAGGCCTGGATGACCGCCGCGCGCAACGGCAGGCCCTGCGCGCGGAGATGGTTGGCGTAATCCACCTGCAGGATCGAGTTCTTCTTGACGATGCCGAGGAGCAGCAGCATGCCGAGCGCGCTCCACAGGTTGAGCGTGCGGCCGGTCACCCACAGCGTAAACAGTGCGAAGGGGACCGCAATCGGCATCACCAGCATGATCACGATTGGCTGCAGGAAGCTCTCGAACTGCGCGGCCAGCACCATGTAGACGAAGATCATCGCCAGCGAGATCGCCAGGATCAGGTTGACGGTGGTCTCGTCGAGGATCTTCGACTGCCCCTGCAGGCGGAACGACATGGTCGGCGGCATCTTGAGGCCGGCCAGCATGCCGCGAACGTCGTTGGAGGCCGCGTCGAGCGCGTGCCCGGGCGCGACGTCGGCGGTCAGGTTGACGGTGAACTGCCGGTTCGAGCGCTGCAACGAACTCGGGCCAAGACCGCGATCGACAGTGCCGAGGTTGACGATCTGCACCGGGCCATTGGTACCCGGCACGGTCAGCCGGCCGATCTCCTCGACGTCCCGCCGCTGGTTCTCGAGGACGCGAATCTTCACCGGGTACTGCTCGCGTCCATCCTTGAAGAACGAGATCTCGTCGTCGCCGGACACGGCCAGTCGGAGGGTGTTGCCGATCGTGGCCATGCGCACGCCGAGGTCGGCGGCGCGGCGGCGATCGACCGCCACGTGCACTTCCGGGTTCGACACGCTCAGGCTGATCCGCGCCTCGGTCAGGCTGGGCAGCTTCTGGGCTTCAGCCAGAGCCCGCAGCGAGTAGGTCGCGATGTCGTCGAGATCGGGGCCGAGGATGTTGGCAGAAATGGCAAACCCGCCGGCACCTTCGCCGCTGCCGAGTGCGTTCCGCGCAGTGATCGAGGACTTGTAGCTCGGATGCGCCGCCAGCCGGCGGCGCATCTCGGCAATCATCTCCGCCTGCGTGGCTGTGCGCTGATCGATCGGCAGCGCCTGGCAGAGGAAGTGGATGTGGGTCGGGCCATTGCCCGGGCCGGAGATGCCGATCGACGGCTCGATCTGGGCGACGCCTTCGATGCCTTCGAGTTCCTTGAGCACCGCAAACGCGATCTCGGTCGTGCCCTCGAGCGAGCTGCCTTCGGGCGCGTCCGCATGGACGGTCCACTCGCCCATGTCCTCGTTCGGCACGAACTCGCGGCCGACCATGCGATTGAGCGGGATGGTCAGCATGCAGACCACGACCGACACCGTGAGGATCGGCCACGGGTGATCGAGCGCCCACGCGACGCTGCGGGCGTACCAGTGTTCGATCCCGTGCAGGACGCCGCGTTGCTGGGCCTTGTGGTCGGCCTCGACGTCGGACGCCTTGATGAACCGCGAGCTCAGCATCGGCGTCAGCGTGAAGCTGACCAGCATCGAGACCAGGATGGCGAACGCCATCGTCCAGCCAAACGGGTTGATGAAGCGCTTGGCGTACCCGTCCATGAACGCGATCGGCAGAAAGATGACGACCAGGGAGAGGGTCGTCGCCATGACCGGCAGCGCGACTTCGCGGGTGCCCTCGATCGCTGCCTGGAACGGCGTCGAGCCCTTCTCCTCGATGTGCCGGAAGATGTTCTCCAGTACGACGATCGCGTCGTCGATGACAATGCCGACCGACAGCGTGATCGCCAGCAACGTCATGTTGTTGAGCGAGAACCCCATCACCCGCATCAGCGTGAACGAGGCAATGATGGAGGCGGGGATGGCCAGCGACGAGATGATGACCGCGCGGATGTTGCGGATGAACAGCATCACGACGATGGCGGCGAACAGGCTGCCGAACAGCAGGTGCTCCTCGAGCGACGCGACCGAGTCGTAGATGAAACGTGAGTCGTCGCGAATGGTGGTGAGGGTGACGGACGCCGGCAGCGCGCTTCGGACGAGGTCGAGCCGGACCTTGACGCCTTCGATGACGGTGACCGTGTTTTCTCCGATGGCCCGGCGGATGTCGATCATGACCGCCGGCTCCCTTCCGAGCCACACCGCGCTGGTCGGTCGCTCGAACGAGTCCTCCGCGTAGCCGATGTCCGACACCCGGATCGGCGTACCGTCCTTCGTCGCGATGACGATGTCGTTGAACCCCTCAGTCGCCTCGATTCGGCCGAGCGTCCGGAGCAACGCCTGCCCCTTGCCACGGTCGACGACCCCGCCGGGCACTTCGATGTTCTCGTCGGCGATCGCGTTGCGAACCTCTGAGATCGACAGCCCGTAAGAAGCCAGCTTCTGCAGGTCGACGACAACGTGAATCTCGCGGGCGCGTCCGCCGGTAATTGAGATTTCGCCGACGCCGTTGACCGACTGGATGGCGCGGGCGATCTGCTTGTCGGCCAGCTCGGTGAGCGTGCGCAGGCTCATGCTGTTGGACGACACCATCAGCGACATCACCGGGTCCGCGTCCGGATCCACCTTGGTGATGACTGGCGGCAGCAGCGCCGCCGGCACGTTACGCAGGGCGCTCGACACTTTCTCGCGGACGTCGTTGGTGGCGTCGTCGATATCGCGCTCCAGCACGAACCGGACGGTGATGGTGCCGCGGCCCTCGGTGATGCGCGCGCTGATCTCGTCGATGCCGGCCAGGCCGCCGATGGCGTCCTCCATCGGCTCGATCACCGAGGTCGCGATCTCGTCGGCGCTAGCCCCCGGCAGGGTGAGCGCGACGTTGACCGTCGCAGGATCCGCGGGTGGGAAGAGGTCGACGCCGAGCTGGCGGAACGAGAAGATGCCGAGCACGACCAGCGACATGACCAACATGGTCGCCAGGACGGGGCGGCGGACGCAGACGTCTGACAGCATGAACGTGCCTCCGGGCCGATCTAGGGGGTTTTCGCGTTGACGGACACCTTCTGTCCGTCCACCAGGTTGTCTACGTCGCTCGTCACGACCGACTCGCCGGGGTTCATCCCCTCGACGACCTCGATGCGATCGTCGACGCGGTCACCGACTTTGATCTCGCGCGCCGCCAGTTGGCCCTCGTGGACAACGAACACGCGGGTGGTGCCGTAGCGGTACTGCAGGGCACCGTAGGGCAGTGTCATGACCCGGTCTTCCTTGCCGCTCTCGATGAGGACGCGGGCAAAGCTGCCGGGCTTGAGCAGGGCCTTCTCGTTGGGCACGCGAGCTTCGAAGGCAAATGCGCGCGTGGCGGTGTTGACGGCGGGACTGATGCGGCTGATCGTGCCCCTCACGGCGAGATCCGGGTAGGCGTCGACGCGCAGCTCCACGATCTGCCCGACGCTCACCCATGGCGCCATCTTCTCCGGGATCTCGGCGGTGAGCTTGAGCGGGTCCATGCGCACCAGGCTGATTACGGGCGCCTGCAGCTTGACGTACTCGCCGAGTTGCACGAGCCGCTTCTGGACGTAGCCGTCGAACGGCGCACGAATCGTGGTGTCGCGGAGTTGCCGCTCTGCGAGCTTCGTGGCGGCCGACGAGGCGTCGATCTCGGCGCGCAGGTTCTTCGCGCTCTGCAGTGCGCCGGCGTAGATCGCCTCCTTGACGCGTAGCGTTGCCCGAGCATCGTCGAGTGCCTGCTGGGCGAGCAATTGCCGCCGGGACAGCGCTTCGGCCCGCTGCGCTGACTCTCTGGCTTGCTGTAACTCTGCCAGGGCCTTCTGCACGTCCGGCGTGTCCTCGATCCGCGGCAGATGCTCCACGTCGGATGCGCCGTAGCGGGCGAGGGCACTAGCGAACACGCCAGACTGCTGATCGAAGGTGTACTGCGATTTCTCGCGGTCGAGCGCGATCAACGCCTGCCCGGCGGTCACGCGATCGCCGAGATCGGCGGCGATGCGGCGCACCTGGCCTTCGGCCTGGGCGGAGAGCGTGACTTCATCCTCCGCTGCGAGCGTACCGACCACTTCGACCACCCGGTGAATCGATTCGACGCGGACCGCCTCGACCTGCACCTTCTGCACGGCTTCGGGATTCTCGCGCGTCTGGCCGGTGGCCTGGCCACGCGAGCAGCCAACGCCGGTCGCGAGCAACACGAGCGCAAATCCGAAGGCTATGCGACCGGGCCTACGGCGGTCGCAAGAGCCAGTCGAGAACCGCATGGCGAAACCGAGCCGTGTCAATCGTTCATGAGCGGGTCGAGAGTTGATGGCTGCCGATGCTTTACTTCGCCAGAACGTCCGCATGGTTGTCCCTGTCATCCGGCAGAGCCAGCGCGTCGGGGCGCGCGGGTACGCCGTGTTCAGAGACATGCTAAGGAGCGAAGCTTAAGAACCTATCAAACGACCTCGGCACAGACACTTCGATCACGAACCACGATAGGTGTGCAGGCGCCGGTCAAGAGGCGGGGCGCTTCAGAGCCAGGGGCCGCGACGCGGTTGGTGCCTCTCGACGGCCGAGACGTGTCGCGGGCGGTGCAGGGCGGCGGCACCATGCGCTGATGGTCGCACTCGCAAGTGAATACGAGGGTTGTGATAGGACTGTGATACGTCGGGCCTAAAACCTCGAAGAACATCGAGGTTTACGGACGCACACCGAGTGATCGTTCTGGAGGGTTAAGTCGCTGATCGCGTGTGTGTTCAGGCGCTTTGGAATGGCCCCGTGTGACTCGCCCGCTTCGCTTTCCAAGCGTGCGCCTTCAGCCACTCGGCCATCTCTCCGATCAAGTGGAATCAACAGTTTAGCGGAGGGCGGGGACCCCGCCAA
>VFQN01004025.1_pt1 | contig 19962 bp, 14 predicted proteins | sample 3512371 | NCBI WGS metagenome assembly VFQN01 (sample SAMN10412370, study PRJNA504923) | tailings metagenome | isolation source: Replicate 2 from Balatoc abandoned mine | place: Philippines: Itogon, Benguet | collected 2017-08-28
GCGATGCGGAGGTTCCTGCAGTGATACTGATCAACCTTCTTCCCCACCGGGAAGAGAAGCGCCAGCGCAGGAAGATCGCGTTCTTCGCGGGCCTGGGCGTGGCGGCCGCGGCCGGTCTGGCCGTCGTGGGGGTCTGGTACCTCGTCGTACAGCAGATGACGTCGGCGCAGCAGGCGCGCAACGACTTCCTCACCGCCGAGATCAAGAAGCTCGAGCTGCAGATCAAGGACATCGCCACGCTGCGTGCAGAGATCGAGTCGCTCAAGGCGCGGCAGAAGGCGGTGGAGGATCTCCAGATCGACCGCAACGTGCCGGTGCACCTGCTCAACGAACTGGTCAAGCAGACGCCCGAGGGCATCTACTTCCGGGCGATCAAGCAGGATGGCCAGGCGCTGACCGTCTCCGGCATTGCGCAGACCCAGGAGCGCATTTCGGAGCTGCTGCGCAACACGGCCTACGGCTCGGAGTGGCTGGTGAAGCCGGAGCTGGTCGAGAGCAAGGCCGCGGCGATGCAGGCCGCGAACAAGGAGCAGCGCAAGCTGTTCGAGTTCGCGATGCGCTTGAACGTCAAGCGTCCGCAGGAGGCGGCATCGGCGCCGGCCGGTGCGGCGTCCGCTCCCGCCACACCGGCCGCCGCGGCGTCGGCGCCGGCTGCAGCTCCCAAGAAGGCGTGAGGGCGTCATGGCAACCAAGCGAGGCATGAACGTCGACCTGAACTCCGTGTTCGAGGGAGCGGCGTCCCAGTTCAGGAACCTGAACCCGAACGAGCCCGGCCAATGGCCGATGCTGCCCAAGCTGATGACCTGGGGCGGCCTCGCCCTGGCCATGGTGGTGCTGGGCTGGTTCCTGCTGCTGTCCGAGGCCCACAACGGGCTGGAGGCGGAGCGGGCCAAGGAGAACACGCTGAAGGCCGACTACCGCGGCAAGCTGGCGCAGGCCGTGAATCTCGGCGAATTGCGCAAGCAGAAGCTGCAGGTCGAGGAGTACGTGACCCAGCTCGAGAAGCAGCTCCCCGGCAAGGCCGAGATGGACGCGCTGCTGTCCGACATCAACCAGGCCGGCATCGGCCGGGGCCTGCAGTTCGAGCTGTTCCGTCCCGGCAACGTGGTCGTCAAGGACTACTACGCGGAACTGCCGATCGCGATCAAGGTGTCCGGCCGCTATCACGACATCGGCGCGTTCGCCGCCGACATCGCCAATCTGTCGCGCATCGTGACGCTGCACAACCTGAACGTGTCGGCCGCCAGCAAGGACAAGAGCGATGGCTCGCTGACGATGGAAGCCACCGCGCGCACGTACCGCTATCTGGATCCGGCCGAGATCGAGAGTCAGCGTGCCGAGAAGGCGAAGTCGACAGCGAAGGGCGCGAGGCCGGGAGCGAAGCCGGCTGCGGCGGGGGCCAAGAAATGACTCAACTGAGCAAGAGCGGTCGTGGCGGGCTGGCGCTGATGGTCGCGACGGCGCTGCTGGCCGGATGCGGCGCAGAGCAGGAAGAGCTGTCCCAGTGGATGGAGCAGCAGCGCCGCGAGGTCAAGCCGAACGTCACCCCGCTGACGCCGCCGAAGAAGTTCACGCCGCAAGCCTACACCGCGCTCAGCGGCGTCGAGCCGTTCAGTGCGCAGAAGCTGACGGTGGCGCTCAAGCAGGAGGCCCGCCAGCCGAATTCGCTGCTCGCCGCCGAGATCAACCGGCGCAAGGAGCCGCTGGAGGCCTATCCGCTGGACAGCATGCGCATGGTCGGCAGCGTTCAGCGCAACGGCCGGCCCTACGCGCTGCTGCGCGTCGACAACCTGCTTTACCAGGTCAAGTCGGGCGACTACATCGGGCAGAACTACGGCAAGATCACCAGCATCTCGGAGACGGAGGTGAACCTCCGCGAGATCGTCCAGGACGCAGCGGGCGAGTGGATCGAGCGCGCCAGCGCCCTCCAACTCCAGGAGTCGGCGCGATGAAGCACAACCAGGAGAATCGGATCATGAGCATGTGGCGCGTTCGCGCACTGGCACTCGTGTTGGGCTTGAGCGCGCCGCTGGCGAGCTGGGCCCAGAACGCCATCCAGTCGATCAACAGCACGCAGCAGGGCACCGCCGAGGTCGTCCGCATCGAACTGAGCGAGCCGCTGGCCGCCGTTCCCGCAGGCTTCACGATCCAGACGCCGCCGCGCATCGCCATCGACCTGCCCGGCGTCACGAATGCGATGGGCCGCAACTCGGTCGAGATCAACCAGGGCAACCTGCGCAGCGTGAACGTGGCGCAGGCCGGCGAGCGCACGCGGCTCGTGCTCAACCTCAAGCAGGCCACCAACTACAAGGCACAGCTGCAGGGCAAGGCCCTGGTGCTGATGCTCGACACCTCGGCCGCGGCCACCGCACAGCCGACGCCATCGAGCGAGCCGGTGCACTTCGCGGAAAGCCTGAACCGCGAACAGCTGGCCATCAAGGACATCGACTTCCGCCGCGGCACCGATGGCGCCGGCCGGGTGATCGTCGAGCTGCCGAACAACCAGGTCGGCGTGGACATCCGCCAGCAAGGCCAGACCTTGGTCGTCGAGTTCCTGCGCTCGGCGCTGCCCGAGAACCTGCGCCGCCGGTTCGACGTGACCGACTTCGGCACGCCGGTGCAGTCGATCACCACCTCGCAGCAAGGTGACCGCGTCCGCCTGACGGTGAATCCGCGCGGCAACTGGGAGCACAGCGCCTACCAGAGCGACAACCAGTTCGTGCTCGAGGTGCGTCCGCAGAAGGTCGATCCGAACAAGCTGACCCAGGGTCCGGGCTATGCGGGCGAGAAGCTGTCGCTGAACTTCCAGAACATCGAGGTTCGTGCGCTGCTGCAGGTGATTGCCGACTTCACCAACTTCAACGTGGTGACCAGCGACACCGTGACCGGCAACGTGACGCTGCGCCTGAAGGACGTCCCCTGGGATCAGGCGCTCGACATCATCCTGCAGGCCAAGGGCCTGGGGCTGCGCAAGTCCGGCAACGTGATCTGGATCGCGCCGAAGGACGAGCTGGCCGCCAAGGAGAAGGCCGAGCTCGAGTCGAAGTCGCAGGTGGCGCAGCTCGAGCCGCTGCGCACCCAGTCGTTCCAGCTCAATTACGCCAAGGCCGAGGAAGTGGCCAAGGGCTTGAGCGGTCGGGGCCAGGGCGGCAGCTCCGGCACCGGCATGAAGATCCTGTCGCCGCGCGGCAACGTCATCTTCGAAACCCGCACCAACCAGCTGTTCGTCAGCGACATCCCCTCGAAGCTCGAGGAGATCCAGATGCTGATCAGCAAGATCGACGTGCCTGTTCGCCAGGTGCTGATCGAGGCGCGCATCGTCATCGCCGACGACAACTTCAGCCGCTCGCTCGGCGCCAAGCTCGGTGCGGTCGACCTGCGCGGCGTGCGCGGCGGCCTGCCCGGCTACAAGGTGTCCGGCGATACCCGCGTCACCGTCGGCGGCAACCTCAATGCGGTGGGCGGCCAGACGCTGCAGACCGATCAGCTGAACTTCAGCGACACCACCTTCGTCTCGCTGCCGGCCATCGGGCAGAACAACTACAACCCGGCGAGCTTCGCGCTGTCGCTGTTCGGTGCATCGTCGAACCGGTTCCTCAACCTGGAGATCTCCGCCATCGAGGCCGACGGCCGCGGCAAGGTGGTCTCCAGCCCGCGCGTCGTGACCGCCGACCAGACCAAGGCGCTGATCGAGCAGGGCACGGAACTGCCGTACCAGACGGCCACGTCCAGCGGTGCGACCGCGCTGCAGTTCCGCAAGGCCAACCTCAAGCTCGAGGTCACGCCGCAGATCACGCCGGAAGGTAGCGTGATCCTCGACGTCGACGTCAACAAGGACAGCGTGGGCCAGGCCACGGCCGCAGGCTTCGCGATCGACACCAAGCACGTCAAGACGCAGGTTCTGGTCGAGAACGGCGGTACCGTGGTGATCGGCGGCATCTTCGAACAGACCGACCGCACCGACGTGACGAAGGTGCCGTTCCTGGGCGACATCCCCGTGGTCGGCAATCTCTTCAAGACGACGACCAAGTCATCCGACCGCACCGAACTGCTGATCTTCCTGACACCGAAGGTCGTGACCGACCGTAACGGCGCCCTCTGACGCCTTCGTCCAACCTACCTGCAAGAAGCGAGTCATCGTGATGAAACTGGTCAAGGCGATCTGGGTGCTGGTGTGTGCCTTCGCGCTCGCGGCGTGCGGCGGGGGCGGGGGGGCCGGTGACTCTCCGTTCGGCAACGGCAGCGGCGGTGGCGCGGGCGGCGGCGGGACTGGCAGCGACACCGATGCGCCCTCTATCGTGCTGAGCCTGGAGGATGCAGGTGGTACCGCGATCTCCCCGCCGGCGCTGACCGGGAGCCAGAACGCCGTCGCGGTGATTCGACTGCTGGATGCCACTGGCGCCGGCGTGCCGAACACGCTCGTGACCGTGTCCGGTACGGGCCTGACCCTCACGCCAGCGACTGGCCAGACCATCACCGATGCGTCCGGCGTGGCACGAGTGCAGGTCAGGGCAAGTGACCCGTTTGCCAGTGGTGCGACCAGCCTGCGCGCGACCGGCAACGTTGCGGGCACCGTAGTGAACGGAGCGCTGGACGTGGCTCTGGGTGCGGCGACCGCTGAACTCGGCACGCTCACGGTTTCGTCGACGACTGTCCCCGCCTATCAGACGATTCAGGTGTCCGTTGCGGCCACCGTGGGGACGCAAGCTGCCGTGCAGGTACCGGTAACCTTCACCGCCTCGTGCGGCGAGTTCGACCCTGTCACCGCCACCACAGATTCGAGCGGCATTGCGCGTACCGCCTACCGGAACCAGGCGTCTTCTTCGGCCTCGTGTTCCGGCCCGCAGACCTTGACCGCGACCGCGGGTACCTCGACAGCTGATGCGACGGTCACTGCCGTGGCGCCGACGGCTGCAAACCTCGTCTTCGTCTCCGCCACGCCGTCCCGCATCTACCTGGCCGGGTCTCCCGGTGTCAGTCAGTCGCTGCTGAAGTTCAAACTGGTCGACAGCAACAACAACCCGGTCCAGGGCGAGAACGTCCGACTCTCCCTGACCCTGCGTCCTCCGGGCGTGTACCTCGGCTCGACGGCCGGAACGACCAGCCTGGTTCAGCCCACCAGTTCGGACGGCTCCGTGGAGGTTGCCGTCAACGCAGGAACCCAGCCGGGCCCTGTGCAAGTGGAGGCTGTACTGACGAGCAACACGGCGATCAAGAACGTCTCCAACAACCTTGCCGTGGCGTCCGGCTTGCCGGTCCAGCGAGCGTTCTCGCTCAGTGTCGAGACCTTCAACATCGAAGCCTTGAACGAGGACGGTGTCACGACGGACATCACCTTGCGCATTGCCGACCGGCTGGGCAACCCGGTTCCCGACGGAACGACCGTCAACTTCGTGGCCGAGGGTGGCCAGGTCGTCGCGTCCTGCAACACGACGGGTGCATCGCAGAACAACGTCGCCGGATGCACGGTCACTCTGTCCAGTCAGAACCCGCGGCCGGCTGACGGACGTGTGACGGTGCTGGCGTGGGCTCAAGGCGAAGAAAACTTCACCGACGCCGGTACGCCCACCAACAACGTCTACGACAGCGGCGAAGCGTTCGATGATCTGGGTCAGGCGTTCCTCGACAAGAACGAGAACTCCGTCTACGACGTCGGTTCGGACGTCACGGTCGGCTCGCAGCCGGGGTCGCAGGCCTGCCCTGGCGGTGCGCAATCGGTGCCGAACACCTGCGATGGCGCCTGGGGCAGTGCGCTCGTGCGTGCGTCGGCTGTGATCACGTTCTCCGGTAGCAATCCGGAACTTTCGAACCAATCCGGACCGAGCATCAGTGGTCTCGATCGGTGTGAGTATGTATTCACGGTGAGTGACGAGAACGGCAACCCCATGCCCGCCGGCACCACGCTGGCCGTGTCCGGAACCAGCGGCGGCAACCTCGACCCGACCGTGAATGCGACGTTCGCTGGCTTCGGTCGTGAAGGAGACAAGGTGCCCAACACGTCGCAGTCCGGAGGGACGGTTCACTCGGCCGTGTTCACCAAGTGCAACGACCCGGGGTCTCTGACCTTCCAGCTGAAGTTCACGACGCCTAAGGGCAAGGCCACGAACTTCTTCCTCCCCTGAGACGACATCGGCCCGTCGCCCTTGATCGCCCTGGTCGGCATGCCCGGCGGTGGCAAGTCCACCGTCGGCAGGCAACTGGCGCGGCGCCTCGGCTGGTCGTTCGTCGACACCGATACCGAGATCGAGCAGCGACTGGGCGAGACGATCCGGGCCTTCTTCGAGCGCGAGGGCGAAGAACCCTTTCGCGACATCGAGCAGGCCATCCTGGCCGAACTCACGGCTGCCGATGACGTTGGTGTGATGGCCACCGGCGGTGGCATCTGCCTGCGAGACGCCAACCGGCGCATGCTCAGGGAGCGCTGTACGGTCGTCTACCTCCGGTCGACGCCGGAAGAGCTGTATCGCCGGCTTCGCCACGACACCCAGCGCCCGCTGCTGCAGGTGGCCGATCCGCTCGGCAAGCTGCGCGAGCTCTTCGCCAAGCGCGATCCGCTGTATCGCGAGTGCGCTCACTTCGTCATCGAGACCGGCAGGCCGTCGGTGCACACGCTCGTGAACATGATCCTCATGCAGCTCGAGCTCGCGGGCCTCGTGCCGACGAACCTGGCCCGCTCACCGGTCGACCCTCCGACGTCGTGAGCCCTGGCCCGCGCCTTACACTGGGCGCATGCACATGGCCCCTCCCGAGCGCGTCCGCATTGACCTGGCGGAGCGCAGCTACGACATCCTGATCGGCGCCGGGCTGCTCGACCGGCCGGAGAGTTACGACGGCCTGCCGAGGTCGGCCGATGCGCTGATCGTTACCAACGAGACGGTGGCTCCGCTCTACGCGGGACGCCTGCGGCAGGTGCTCCTGGATCGCCATGCCCGCGTCCACGTGGTCGCGCTGCCGGACGGCGAAGCCCACAAGGACTGGCAGACCCTCAACACGATCTTCGACGCGTTGCTGCGGCAGGCCTGCGACCGCAAGACCGTGCTCTACGCGCTGGGCGGCGGCGTGGTGGGCGACATGACCGGCTTTGCCGCCGCCAGCTACATGCGCGGCGTGCCCTTCGTGCAGGTGCCCACGACACTGCTCGCCCAGGTGGATTCCTCGGTGGGTGGCAAGACCGCGATCAATCACCCGCTGGGCAAGAACATGATCGGCGCCTTCCACCAGCCGCTGCGCGTGATTGCCGACCTCGACACGCTGCGCAGCTTGCCGCCGCGCGAGATTGCCGCCGGCCTGGCCGAGGTGATCAAGTACGGGCCCATCGCCGACGACGGATTCCTCGGCTGGATCGAAGCGCACGCCGACGAACTGAAGTCGCTGCAGCCCGAGGCGATGGCCCATGCGGTGCGGCGCTCGTGCGAGATCAAGGCCCAGGTGGTGGGCGCCGACGAACGCGAATCCGGTCTGCGCGCCATCCTCAACTTCGGCCACACGTTCGGGCATGCCATCGAGGCCGGGCTCGGTTACGGCCAGTGGCTGCATGGCGAAGCCGTCGGCTGCGGCATGGTGATGGCGGGCGAGCTGTCGCGCCGGCTCGGTCTGGTGGATGCGACCTACGTGGATCGCCTCCGCAGGATCGTCGAACGCTGCGGCCTGCCGGTGCGCGGCCCGGCCCTGGGCGCCGACCGCTACCTCGAACTGATGCGCCACGACAAGAAGGCCGAGGCCGGCGAGATCCGTTTCGTGGTCATCGAGTCTCCGGGTCGAGCCGCCCTGCGCCCGGCACCCGACGGTCTGGTGCGCGAGGTGCTGGCCGCCACCTGCGCATGAACGCGGGCGGCCTGCGGGCGCCTTACGCCAGCGACCCGTCCGCCAGCCGGGGCCGGCGCTTCGCCGAAGCGGCCTCGCCGCCGCGCGACGACTTCCAGCGCGACCGCGACCGCATCGTCCACAGCACGGCATTCCGGCGCCTGGTCTACAAGACCCAGGTGTTTCTCAATCACGAGGGCGATCTGTTCCGCACCCGGCTCACCCACTCGCTGGAGGTGGCGCAGCTCGGCCGCTCCATTGGCCGCGCCCTGGGTCTGAACGAAGACCTCATCGAGGCCATCGCGCTCGCCCATGACCTCGGCCACACGCCCTTCGGGCACGCCGGCCAGGATGCGCTGCACGAGTGCATGTCCGCCGTCGATCCGCAGGGCAGCGGCTTCGAGCACAACTTCCAGTCGCTGCGCGTTGTCGACCGGCTGGAAGAACGCTACGCGGCCTTCGACGGCCTCAACCTGACCTTCGAGACCCGCGAGGGCATCCTCAAGCACTGCAGCCGCCGCAACGCCGAGTGGCTGGTGGCGAACGACCCGACCGGCCTCGGCCGGCGGTTCCTCGAGCGCAGCCAGCCCGGCCTGGAGGCGCAGCTGTGCAACCTCGCCGACGAGATCGCCTACAACGCGCACGACATCGACGACGGCGTGCGCTCCGGCCTGCTGTCGCTCGATCAGCTCGAGGATCTCACGCTGATCCGGCGCCAGCTCGACGAGGTGCGCGCAGCGCATCCGGCGCTGACCGGGCGGCGCGTGCTGTTCGAGACGCTGCGCCGGGTGCTGTCGCAGCAGGTCTACGACGTGATCGACACGACGCGTGCGGCGCTGGTGGAACAGCGGATCGACAGCGTGGAGGCCGTTCGCTCGCAGCCGGTGCTGGTGCGCTTCAGCCCCGAGATGCGGCGCCTGACCGACGAGGTGCAGCGCTTCCTGCGCGCCAACCTCTATCGCCATCCGCAGGTGGTGGCCACCACCGGCCTTGCGCGCGAGGTGCTTCGCGAGCTGTTCGCGTCGTACCTCGCCGATCCGGCCCAGATGCATGCGCAGGTCGGGGATGGCCGCAGCGTGGCGCGCGCCACGGCCGACTACATCGCCGGGATGACCGACCGCTTCGCCCTGCAGGAGCACGCGCGCCTCACCGGACGGCGCCTGGACTGGCCGGCCCGCCCGCGCGCCGCCGACTGAGTCGCCGCCAATAAAAAGCCCCGGCCGAGGCCGGGGCTGCAGGCGGCGAGCGCCAGGCTCAGTTGGTCAGTTCGCGCCAGGAGATGCGGCGCGTGTCGCCGCCGCCCTGGTTGATCGGCAGCTGGTTGACGCTGGTGGAGGCGTCGGACAGCCGCGTGAGGCCGACCACCTTGCCGCTGGGCAGGCGGATGATCGTGGTCCGCGTGGCCACCGCGCTGCCCAGCAGCGCGGAGACGACGCCCGTGGACGACGACACTGGCCCGCCGGTGCGGTAGTCGAAGAAGTTGATGTAGCTCGTGCCGCCCACCGTGCAGGCGCTCGGGTTGATGATGTTGGTGGTGAACACCAGCGTGCCCAGGGCCAGCTGCGGATCGGTATTGGCGCGCTCTGCGGTGGCCGGCAGGTCGATGTACCAGCCGGCGTTGGTGGCCCAGTCGACCGCGTTGGCGGAGCCGAAGCGCACCGTCTGCGAGGGCGAGCAGACCGTTGCGTCGGCCGGGCAGGTGCCGTCGGTCAGCGTCTGCTCGATGAAGCTGCCCTGCGAGCGCGGGTTGCCCCAGTTCGTGGTGCCCAGCGTGTCCTTGATGGCGTACAGGGACTGCTGCCGCGTGTCGGTCAGGTCGGTCACGCCCAGGTAGCGGCCCGTGCCCACGTAGACCACGGCGTTGCCGCTGACCAGGCCCAGCTCCGGTCGTGCCGTCAGCGGCTGCGGGTTGCCCGAGCCGTCGTAGAGCGTGGCCAGCAGCTGCGAGTCGTAGCCGCTGGCGCCGATGTCGTTGTTGACGTCGAAGCGCCAGACGTTGCCGAGCACGTCGCCGCCGTAGACGCGCAGCGTCGTGTTGTTGACGTCCGTGCGGTCGACCCAGGCGCGGATCTGCGCCAGGCCGCTGGGCGTCGTGGTGTTGCCGACGTTCCCGCCGCTGGGCGACAGCGTCTCGATGGTGCGGATCAGCTGACCGTCGCGGGCGCGCACCACGTACAGGCGTCCGCGGCCATCGCCGGGCGAGACGTTGTTGTAGCCCGAGCCGAAGATCACCACCCAGGTGCCGTCCTTCAGCTTGGTGATCTCCGCCTTGCCCAGGGTGAGGCCGAGGTTGTTGTCGGTGAACTCCCACAGCGCCTTCGGGTTGTCGGGGTCGGTGATGTCCAGCGCGTAGTAGCCGCGGCCGCCGGCGCCGAGGCCGCCGACCAGGATGGTCTTCCAGTTGCTGCCGTCCCAGATGTCGCCGCTGACCGGGCTGCCGTCGACGAAGAACTCGTGGTTGTTGCCGTAGTTCTTGTCGGCGAGCCGGTACAGCTTAGGGATGATCATCGTCGGCACGTAGGCCCAGACCTCCTCGCCGTTGGTGGCGTCGAAGGCGTGCAGCATGCCGTCGTTGGAGCCGACGTACACCATCGCCCGGCGGTCGGCGGTGCCCGCCTTGAAACTGGAATAGCCGGAGTCCGCGTAGTTGTAGAGCGCGCTCTTCACGTACAGGGCTTCGGAGTTGACGATGTCCCCCAGCCGCGATGCGCGGGCGCGGAAGTACTTCGAGGTCTCGCCCAGCGAGCCTTCGTTGCTGCGGTCGCCACGGATGAAGTCGACCAGCGGCTTGCCAGGCGCAGCGGCCTGGGCGGTATCGGTCAGGCAGGTGGTGCCGAAGCTGCAGAGCTGGCTCAAGCCGCGTCCCGGCGAGGTGATCCACGCGGTCTGGAAGAAGGACTGCTCGGTCGACGTGAGGTTGTCCCACTCGAAGGACTTGAGCTTGTTGGTGGCGCCGGAGTCGAAGGTGTAGATCGTGCGCGAGGTCGCGGCGTCGAGCTGCGCCTTCGCCGACCAGTCGCTCGCCGACGTGCTCACCGCGCCAGTCTCCGTGTTGATCCGCTGGCCGGTCAGCTCGCCGGTCCACTGATCGAAGCCGGCCATGAAGTTGGAGATGAAGACGTAGTTGTCGCTCGCCGAGATGTTCGGGTTGCTGGTCGTCGCCGCAGCGGCCGCGCCGCGACGCTTCTCGATCGCCGCCAGCGCCGCGGACAGGCCGGAGTACAGCGCCGCCGGATCCTTCGCGCTGAAGTAGGTGCCCCGGCCGTTCACCGCGGCGTGCCACAGGTCGTCGATGTTCGGCGGCGAGTTGTTCACCGGCACCGGCCAGTTGCAGGACCCGCTGGCCTGCCAGGAGCAGACGCCTCCGGCGGGGTTGGCCGGCGTGCCGTTCTTGACGTTGAAGTAGTCGCCGCTCTTTGCGGTGGCGTAGGCCTCGTCGAACAGCATGTAGCCCGACACGCCGAGGCCGAGCGTGAAGGTGGTCAGGTGCTGGTGCCGGGCGACGTCGACGTCGGTGACCGGCACGTTGTTCTCGCACAGGTCGCCGCCCGTTGCGGAGGCGCACAGCCCGACGCCGGTCGTGCCGGTGCGCAGGTCGGTCTCGTAGTAGTAGGCCGCCACGTCGGCCAGCGTGTTCCTCGTGTCCGTGCCGTCGAGCAGCGGGCGCGGCAGCGTGCTGTCCGCGTCACCGATTGCCGTCGAGCCGTCCAGACGCACCGGCGTGCCGGTCTCGTTCCAGTAGCCGTCGGTCGACAGCAGGGTGAAGTTCTGCTGGCACGAGTACTGCATCGGGTCGACCACCCTCGAGCCGTTGAGCGTCACGCCGTTCAGGCGGCCGCCGAAGAGCCGGCCGACCCGGGACAGCGCGCCTCGCAGCGGCGTCGTGCCGCTCGGGCGGGCCGCCGTCAGCTTGGTGAACCAGTTCTCCTTGTGATCCAGTTCGAAGCGGTCGAGGTTGAGGAAGTCGGTGCCGGTGGCGTTGTTGATGCTGATGTAGCCGAGACGGTAGTTGTTCGACAGCGTGCCGAACGCGAAGCTCGCCGACGTCTTCATCGTCTGCATCCGCGTGCGGTAGTAGGTGAACCAGTTGGCGAAGTTGGTCATCTCCTCGTCGTAGCTGCACGAGGTCTCGGAGGCCGTGCAATCGGTGCGGCCGGGGGCTTTCGGGTAGCTCGTCACCGAAGGGATGATCTCGACGCGCGCGAACGAACCCGGGTAGCCGCCGGGCACGCCCGGGGTGCCCTTGGTGGCGGCGGCCCAGCCGCTGAACAGCGGGCCGGCCGGGGTGATCGAGAAGTTGCAGCTGTTGGCCCCGTTGGCGCGCTGGATCGACAGCGCCTGGCCGTTGATGTTGCCGGCCGACGCGGAGGCGGTTATGGTGACCGTCGCATTCGAGACGGTGGCGCTGTAGCCCGTGCCGCCCGAATTGACGGTATCGGCGATGGCCGCGGCGAGATTGTTCGCGGTGCGCTCTGTCGTCGTGGAGGCGCCGCCGAACAGGTCGAGTGTGCCGTTGACGCGCAGGAGTCGCGCGCTCACCCGGTTGTTTCTGTCGCAAGTGCCGGTCAGGCTGACGGTGAAGCCAGCCTTGGCCGCCACCTCCGGCGTGTCCGGCGTGCCGGCCGTGCCCTTGGTGAAGTACTTGGTCGGCAGGCGCAGGTTGTTGTAGCTCGGCGTCTGAAGGGCCTGACAGGTGCCGGCGGCCGGAGCCTCCGCCCGCGCGTTCGCATCCGTGTCGCACCAGCGTACGGGCGCCGGTTCGGTGAAGACCTCGGTCTGCGTCGCCTGGCAGTTCCGGAGGTTCTTGGCGTCGCAGAACTCGCCAGGGGTGATGACGTAATAGTGCGGGCCGAAGCTGCGCGACTCCGTCGTCGCGTTGTCCGGCGCGCCCACGGCAATCTTGCCGGTGCCGCTGGCCGTCGTGGTGCGTCGCGTGGTGTAGTTCTTGCCGCCGACCGCGCCGGGCAGCACGTAGTTGCCGTTGCGCAGGCAGTCGGTGTAGGTGGTGTCGGTGCAGTACTCGACGTCGGGATAGCCGGTCAGCAGGTTTGTGCTGGCGGTCGACTGCACGCCGTAGGCGTCGTTCTTGACGCTGGTCCAGCCGCCCGTGTTGGCCGAGTTCTGCATCGGCCACGAGGTGCCGTTTGCGTACAACGGCGGCTTGTACGAGATGCGTGGGTTGTAGTAGACGCCGTTGAAGCTCGGGCTGCGGTAGGGCGGTTCGTTGGTGCAGTTGCGGCCGAAGTTGCCGCTGTTGGTGGACGTGGCCCCGCTGGAGCGGCAGATGCTGTCGTTGGCCGAATCGGGCAGGTAGTCGGAGTCCATGCTCCCCGAGTCGTCGAGGATGAACATCAGGTTGGGCAGCACTGCGTTCGACGCCGACGTGACCAGGGGTACCTGGGCGATGTCGGTGGTGGCGGCGTGCGACCAGGTCGCCAGCGACGCGGCCAGCATCAGCGGCAGCACGGCCTTGAGGGTTCGTTGGTTCTTCATCGACGTTTCCCTGTTGAATCTCTGCCCGGTCGGCTTCACATCGCGACGATGGACTGCACGAAGCTGACCGCATTGCGCGGCCCGTCCACGCGCACGGTGATGCGGTAATAGCGCTGGGTCGGCACCGCCAGCGCCACGACGCCGGAGCCGCGGCTGCCGCCGTCCGAGCCCACGACCACCGGCGAGGCGCTGCAGCCGATGCCCGCTTCGGGCGCGCCGGCCTCCCGGCACAGCCGGTGGATGACGTAGCGCACGCGATTGCCGCCGAGCTGGTCACGCGTCAACGGAATCTCGTTGACGCGGCCGGTGCCTTCGTACACGGCCCAGGCCTGCTCCCAGCTCCCGCCGGGTGCCGGGTCGTTCTCCAGCTGCACGTTGGAGAAGTAGCCGAGGTTGGGGCCGCCGGGCAGCAGGTCGCCATGCAGCGCGGTCGGTGCGTTGGCGTTGCGGTTCTCCAGCCAGGCGATGGCGGTCTCGATGCCGATGTCGGCAGCGTTGGTGGCCGACTGCAGGAAGGCCAGGTTGCCGGCGATCTTGTTGGAGGTGAGCACCGAGCGCGTCAGGCCGATGCCGGCCAGCGTCATCGTGGCCAGCACGATCAGCGCCAGGATCAGCACGATGCCGCGCTCGCCCGAACGGGCGAGGCCGCGCGGGCGGCGGAGGGGGGGGTGAGTCATCAGCATGGCTGCACTCCTTGCCAGGCCATGTTGCGCAGCGGCGCCGTGGTCTCGAAGGTTTTGTAGCGGAAGCGCTGCCAGTCGGGGTTGGCGTCCAGAAGGATGGGGGCGGCGTCGCTGGCCGCCCATTGCGGCGCGTTGGCGGCCGTGGTCGGCTCCTCGCCGAGCTTCGAGAGCTCGCCGCTGCGCGCCACGACGGCCAGCCGCAGGCCCGACACGCGCGCCCAGTCGCACTGCGTGGCCGGCGCGGTCTGGTCGAAGGTGTCGACGATCGCGTCCATCGATGGCGCAGTGGTGTCGCGACCGTACTGCGCACGCAGGCTGACCACGCCGTTGGCGATCGGCAGCCAGATCGCCGGGTCGTCGTTGTTGGCCGCCAGGCTGCAGTTGTTGGCGAGGTAGTCGCACACCGTCAGGTTGCCGTTGCGCACCCGGTAGGCGAGGAACTGCGGCGCCGGGCCAAGGTTGTACAGCGTGCCGTTGACCATGCCGGCCACCCCCGTGCCGACGGTGACGGTAGGCGGGCTCGGCGCCACCACGGCCGTCACCCGCTCCAGCGTCAGCGCGCAGGGCGTGGCCACCGGCCGCGGCTTGTTGGCGATGACCCATTCCTGGGCGGCGATGACGAAGTCGCCCACCGCGAACGCCGTCGGCGTGGCCACCGAGTAGGTCGTCTGCACGCCCTGTGCGGACACCAGGTCGCCTTCGGGCGAGCCGCCCTTGTCGCCGCGCACGACGAGCACGGTGTCGGTGTTCGGGTCTGCGCCCGGAATCAGCGGCGTGGCGGGCGCCAGCATCGGGTTGATGCTGAACGGGGCCATCATCGGAATCGTCCAGCCGCCGGGTAGCGTGATCGAGCAGCCCAGCGTCGGGAACGAGCTGGCGCCGTAGCCGGCCTGCTTGATCTCGCGCTGCAGCGTGGTGATGGCCAGCGCGCCGGTGATCTGCGCGTCGTCCCCGCCCACCGTGGAGCGGCGGGCGCCCTCGGACAGGCGGAAGACCTGCATGACGACCAGCACGGCGATCGCGCCGATCACCAGGCCGACCATCAGTTCAACGAGGCTCACGCCGCGCTGCGTGCGCGGGCGGAGCGGGGAGAGTCGGGCCACGCTTCGTTCCTCCGTCACTTCATCTCGGCCATGACCATCACCGAGTGCACCGGGTCGGCAGCGGGCTCGTTGGGGGCTTTCCACGACACGGTCACGGTGACGCGGTTGCTCGGCGGCACCGCCGCGCCGACCTGTTCGACCTCCACGGTCGGCGGATTGGCGTCCACGCCCGGCAGCAGGCTGTTGTCGGTGATGCGGGCGAGCCAGGCGTCGTAGGCGGCGCCACCGGGGCGGAACTGCCCGTTGAGCGTGGCGAAGCTGCGGTCGGAGACCCACATCTGCCCGATCAGCTCGTTGGCCAGCAGCACCGCGTCGGCGCGGTACTTCGCTTCGCTCGACTGCTTGATCGACAAGGTCTGCAGGCCCACGAGCGCCAGCACGCCCAGCGCGAAGACGAGGATGGCCACCAGGGCCTCGAGCAGCATCACGCCGGTCTGTCCGGCACGGCGGCGGCGCAGCGGTCTGTTCATCTCAGCAGCCCTGGGGATCGGTGGCCGGGAAGGCCGGGTTGCACATGCGGATCTGTCCGGCCGGCGTGACGACGACGCTCAGGCAGGTCAGCTCGCCGCCGACGCTGGTGCAGGTTCCGGCCGACGGGGAGGTGATGGCGATGGTCAGGTTGCCGGCCGGTGCGGGCACGGGCCGGCCGAGGCCGTTGAAGACGATCGTGGCCGCGCTGGCGTCCACCTGCGCGCCGGTGGAGCCCGTGGCGGGGCGCTTCTGGATGATGAACGGCGATACCGGGTTCGCATCCGGGTCGTAGACGATCGGGTCCGCGGCGCAACGCCCCTCGACCTCGGCCGCGTTGGCGTTCGGGTCGAGGTTGACCACCCAGTTCAGGCCGTTGGCGTCGGCCGCGCAGGCGTTGTCGAGCGTGGATGTGAGCTGGAACCGCACCCGCGCGTTGCGCGACACGGCCTCGGCCTTGGCCAGCTGCAGGCCCGACTGGATGGCCTCGGCGGTCGTGCGGATGCGCGAGTTCGAGAACCACGCCGTCATCGAGGGCACCGCCAGGACGGTGAGCAGGGCCACGATGCCGAGAACGACGACGATCTCGACCAGCGTCACCCCCCGCGCGTGCGGCCGGCGCATCAGCATTGGCCGGCCTTTCGGGCGACCCAGCAGTTGTTGGGTGCGGGCAGCGTCCAGTCCGCCGGCACGCTGGCGGTGCGGCGCTGGTTGGCCTGGTCGATGCTGAAGGAGAAGCCGGCCATCGTGCCCTTGCCGGTGGCCGTGAGCAGGTAGGCCTGGCCCGTGCCCGCGGCTTCGGTGCCGTTGCACGAGAAGTCGAAGTGCCGGTTCGTGGTGTCGTTGGCGCAGGCCGGGGCGCCGGTGTAGCGGCGGTTGTCCTGGTACCACTGCTCCAGCTGCGTCTGCTTGGTGGCCAGGTTCGCCGTCGCGTCGGGGATGCGCCCGCGCGTGACGTACTCGTTGTAGGCGGGGAGGGCGATGGCGCTGAGGATCGCGACCATCGCCACGACGATCATGACCTCGATGAGCGTGAAGCCCCTGGCGCTGCGTCTGTTCACTGTCGGTGTCCCGTGTTGTTGGCCGTCGATCGGCCTGCTGTCCTGATCCGCTGCCTGGCGGACGGCATGAGGGCAGCGTCCGCATGGCCGGCACTCTAGGAGAAGCGCCGGCGCCGCCGTTCGGCCAGCCGACGGACGGATGGGGCGGCGCGACGAATGGCGGACCCGCCCGGTGAGGTGCGAACAGGTTCACACCGCCGCGACGCCGGCAGAATCGGGCGCCTGACTTCCAGCCCGTCCGCAGCGTCCTCACGATGGCCCGTCTCGCCCGCCTCAGCCTCGCCGGCCTGCCGCACCTCGTCGAGCAGTCCGGCCACAACGGTCATGCCGTCGCGACCGATGCCGCCGACCGAGCGGCCTATCGTGATTTCCTGGCCCGTGCCGCGGCAGAAACCGGCCTGTCCATCCACGCCTACTGCATCGAGCGGGCGAGGGTGCTGCTGCTGGCGACGCCGTCCACCGACGAGGCGCTGAGCCGGGCGATCCAGCGGGTCGGTCGCAGCTACACGGCCTGGTTCAACCGGCGCCACGGCCGCAGCGGCACGCTCTGGGCAGGTCGGTTCCGCGCCACGGTGGTCGAGCCCCATGCGGAACTGGTGGCCGCCATGCGGCATGTGGAGTCGGACGCTGCCTTGGCCGGGGACGCCTCCGCCGCCCCGCCCGAGCGGGTCTCGAGCGTGGCGCACCATCTCGGGTTGCTCAACGATCCGCTGGTGAGTGACCACGCACGTTTCTGGGATCTCGGCAACACGCCGTTCGACCGCCACGCGGCATACCGTTTGCTCGTGATGCAACCGCTGGCCGACCGCGAGCGCAGACGTTTCGACGATGCGGTGCGCAAGGGATGGGCGCTCGGCCCGGACCCGTTCCTGCGGGAACTGGAGGCGCGGCTCGATCGACGGGTTCGCCCGCGCCCGCCAGGTCGGCCTCGGCGGCAGGCCGCATCAGCGGCATGACTCTGTCCCCGTTTAATCCTTCGTCGCCGAGGTATCAGCAATTTATTGGGGTCAGACACCATTTGTTTTTCTTGTGACCCTTGCTGCACTGCAGTATCCTGCGCTCCGTCCCGGCTATTCCTGGAGAGCGCCATGTCGCAGGCCCCCATCCCGTTCACTTCGACTTCAGAACTGGCGCATTCCGCAGGGCGAGGTCTGTACGACCCCGCCAACGAACACGACGCCTGTGGCGTCGGCTTCGTCGCCCACATCAAGGGCCAGAAGGCGCATGCCATCGTCGAGCAGGGCCTGAAGATCCTGGAGAACCTCGACCACCGCGGCGCGGTGGGTGCCGACAAGCTGATGGGCGACGGCGCGGGCATCCTGATCCAGATCCCCGACGAGTATTTCCGCGCCGAGATGGCGAAGCAGGGCGTGGAGCTGCCGCCGCCCGGCGAGTACGGCGTCGGCATGATCTTCCTGCCGAAGGAACATGCCTCGCGTCTGGCCTGCGTGCAGGAGCTCGAGCGGGCGGTGAAGGCCGAGGGCCAGGTGCTGCTCGGCTGGCGCGACGTGCCGGTCGATGCCGAGATGCCGATGTCGCCCACGGTGCGCGCCAAGGAGCCGGTGATCCGCCAGATCTTCATCGGCCGTGGCCCCGACGTGATCGTGCCCGACGCGCTGGAGCGCAAGCTGTACGTGATCCGCAAGACTGCATCGGCGGCGATCCAGCGCCTGAAGCTCACGCACAGCCGCGAGTACTACGTGCCCAGCATGAGCTGCCGCACGATCATCTACAAGGGCCTGCTGCTGGCCGACCAGGTCGGCAAGTATTTCAAGGATCTGCAGGATCCGCGCACGGTCTCGGCGCTCGCGCTCGTGCACCAGCGCTTCTCGACCAACACCTTCCCCGAGTGGCCGCTCGCGCACCCGTACCGCATGGTCGCGCACAACGGCGAGATCAACACCGTCAAGGGCAACTTCAACTGGATGCGCGCCCGCGAAGGGGTGATGAAGTCGCCGGTGCTCGGCGACGACCTGAAGAAGCTCTACCCGATCAGCTTCGAGGGCCAGAGCGACACCGCCACCTTCGACAACGCGCTCGAGCTGCTGACGATGTCGGGCTACCCGCTCGCGCACGCCGCGATGATGATGATCCCCGAGGCGTGGGAGCAGCACGAGCTGATGGACGAGCGCCGCCGCGCCTTCTACGAGTACCACGCCGCGATGCTGGAGCCGTGGGACGGCCCGGCCGCGATGGTGTTCACCGACGGCAAGCAGATCGGCGCCACGCTCGACCGCAACGGCCTGCGCCCGGCGCGCTACATCGTCACCGACGACGACCTGGTGGTGATGGCCTCGGAGTCGGGCGTGCTGCCCATCCCCGAGAACCGCATCGTGCGCAAGTGGCGCCTGCAGCCGGGCAAGATGTTCCTGATCGACTTCGAGCAGGGCCGCATCGTCGACGACGAGGAACTGAAAGCGCAGTTCGCCTCGGCCAAGCCCTATCGCCAGTGGATCGAGAGCGTGCGCGTCAAGCTCGAGGAACTGCCGGCCGGCGCGGAAGCCCCGGCCTTCAAGGAGTCGCTGCTCGACCGCCAGCAGGCCTTCGGCTACACGCAGGAAGACATCAAGTTCCTGCTCGCGCCGATGGCCACCGCCGGCGAGGAAGCCATCGGCTCGATGGGCAACGACTCGCCGCTGGCGGTGCTGTCGGACAAGAACAAGCCGCTGTACAACTACTTCAAGCAGCTGTTCGCTCAGGTGACCAACCCGCCGATCGACCCGATCCGCGAGGCGATCGTGATGAGCCTGAACAGCTTCATCGGGCCGAAGCCGAACCTGCTGGACATCAACGCGGTGAACCCGCCGATGCGCCTCGAGGTCGGCCAGCCCATCCTCGACTTCGAGGACATGGCGCGGCTGCGCCAGATCGAGAAGCACACCAGCGCCAAGTTCAAGACGCATTTGCTCGACATCACCTACCCGCTGGCCTGGGGTGACGAGGGCGTGGAGGCCAAGCTCGCCTCGCTGTGCGCGGAAGCGGTGGATGCGATCGCCACCGGCCACAACATCCTGATCATCAGCGACCGTGCGATGGACCGCGACAACATCGCCATCCCGGCGCTGCTGGCGCTGTCGGCGATCCACCAGCACCTGGTGCGCGAGGGCCTGCGCACCACCGCCGGCCTGGTCGTCGAGACCGGCTCGGCGCGAGAGGTGCATCACTTCGCGGTGCTGGCGGGTTACGGCGCCGAGGCCGTGCACCCCTACCTGGCGATGGAAACGCTGGCGGCGATGCACAAGGACCTGCCCGGCGACCTGTCCGCCGAGAAGGCGATCTACAACTACGTGAAGGCAATCGGCAAGGGCCTGTCGAAGATCATGTCCAAGATGGGCGTGTCGACGTACATGA
>VFQN01004026.1_pt1 | contig 19960 bp, 18 predicted proteins | sample 3512371 | NCBI WGS metagenome assembly VFQN01 (sample SAMN10412370, study PRJNA504923) | tailings metagenome | isolation source: Replicate 2 from Balatoc abandoned mine | place: Philippines: Itogon, Benguet | collected 2017-08-28
CGCGCAGGTCGCCGTCGAGGTTGACCACCAGGATCGGCGTGTCGCCGTCCCAGGCGACCTTCGATTCGCCCGGCAGCAGCTCGGCCGTGGCGCAGACGCGCACCCAGCCGCTCACAGCGCCTTCTCCAGCACTTCGAAGCGCAGGTCGTCGCGGCGCGGCAGGCCGAAGCGCGCGTCGCCGTAGGGGAAGGGCTTCTTGATGCCGGTGCGCGCGTAGCCGCGGCGTTCGTACCAGGCGATCAGTTCATCGCGCACGTCGATCACGGTCATGCGCATCGTCGCCATGCCGAAGTCGTCGCGGGCGATGCGCTCGGCCTCGCGCAGGATGGCGTCGCCGATGCCGCCGCCCTGCAGCCCGGGCACCACCGAGAACATGCCGAAGTACCCGGCGCCGTCCTCCACCGCCACGTGCGCGCAGCCGACCAGGCGGCCGTCGCGCTCGGCCAGCAGGATGCGGCTGGCGGGGCGGGCGAGCTGGGCGCCGACGTCGTCGGGCCCGGTCCGGCGGCCGTCGAGCAGGTCGGCCTCGGTCGTCCAGCCGGCGCGGCTGGCCTCGCCGCGGTAGGCGGATTCGACCAGCGCGACGATGGCGTCGATGTCGGCCGCGGTGGCGGCGCGGAAGTGGAGCGGGGCCGGGGCAGTCATCGGGACGTCGGGTCCTGGGGTGGTGGCGGGCGCAGGTGGGCGGAGCGTAGCGCGCGGGCGCGGCGGCCGGGCAGGGCCGCGCGGCCTCAGCCCAGCATCTTCCTGACCTTCTCGATGCCGAGCGCCAGCTGCTCGATTTCGGCGTGGGTGTTGTAGAAGGCCAGCGAGGCGCGGCAGGTCGCCGGCACGCCCAGCCAGGCCATCAGCGGGTGCGCGCAGTGGTGGCCCGAGCGCACGGCGATGCCCTCGAGGTCGAGCAGGGTGGCCAGGTCGTGCGCATGCGCGCCTTCCACGAGGAAGCTGAGCACCGCCGCCTTGCCCGGCGCCGTGCCGATGATGCGCAGCCCCGGGATCGCCGACAGGCGCTCGGTGGCCAGCTGCAGCAGGGCCTGTTCGCGCGCCTCGATCTGGTCCAGGCCGATGCCGCGCAGGTAGCCGACCGCCGCGCCCAGGCCGACCACGCCGGCGATGTTGGGCGTGCCCGCCTCGAACTTGTGCGGCGGGTCGTTGAACACGGTGCCTTCGAAGCGCACCTCCTTGATCATCTCGCCGCCGCCGAGGAAAGGCGGCATGTCGCGCAGGTGCTCGCGTTTGGCCCACAGGCCGCCGGTGCCGGTCGGGCCCAGCATCTTGTGGCCGGTGAAGGCGTAGAAATCGCAGCCCAGGGCCTTGAGGTCCACGGCGCGGTGCGGCAGCGCCTGCGAGCCGTCCACCAGGGTCGGGATGCCGCGCTTGCGCGCCTCGCGGCAGATCTCGGCCACCGGGTTCACCGTGCCCAGCACGTTCGAGACGTGGGTGAAGGCCAGCAGCTTCACCTCGGGCGTGAGCTTGGCGCGCAGGTCGTCGAGGTCGAGCGCACCCTCGGGCGTGATCTCCACCACCTTGATCACCGCGCCGGTGCGCTGCGCCACCAGTTGCCAGGGCACGATGTTGGCGTGGTGCTCCATGCGCGTGAGCAGGATCGCATCGCCAGCCTTGAGCCGCGGCAGCGCCCAGCTGTAGGCCACCAGGTTGATGCCGAAGGTGGTGCCGCTGGTGAGCACCAGTTCGTCGTGCGGCACGTTCAGGTGCGCGGCCAGGGCGCGGCGCGCGCCTTCGTAGGCTTCGGTGGCCTCGGTGCCCAGCGCGTGCACCGCGCGCGAGACGTTGGCGTTGTGCTCGCGGTAGAAGGCGTCCACCGCGTTGATCACGACCTGCGGCTTCTGCGAGGTGTTCGCCGAATCGAGGTAGACCAGCGGCTTGCCATGCACGCGGCGGGTCAGCACCGGGAAATCGGCGCGGATGCGCAGCCAGTCGGGGCGGGCGCTCATGCCATGGCCTCCAGCCGCCGGTTGATGCGCCCGCCCAGCGATTCGGCCAGGCCGGGGTCGCCCAGCATCGCCAGCGGCTCGCGCAGGAAGGCCTGCACCAGCAGGCGGCGCGCGGCGTCGCCGGGCAGGCCGCGGCTGCGCAGGTAGAACAGCGCGGTCTCGTCCAGGCGGCCGACGGTGGCGCCGTGCGCGGCCTTGACCTCGTCGGCGTGGATGACCAGCACCGGCTGGGTGTCGATCTCCGCGTCCTCGGACAGCAGCAGGTTTTTGTTCGACAGCTCCGCCTCGCTGCCGTCGGCGCCGGCCTGGATGGTGATGCCGCCATGGAAGACCGCGCGGCCGCGCTGCTCGGCCAGGCCGCGCCAGGGCAGCTCGCAGCGGGTGTCGCGGGCCTGGTGCACGATGCCCAGGCGGGTGTCGAGGTGGCGGCGGCCGTCGGCCAGCAGCACGCCGCCGGCCTGCAGCGCGGCGCGTTCGCCCTGCAGCTGCACGTTCAGTTCGTGGCGCGAGAGGCCGGCGCCGAGCTCGAGGTCGGCGCGGCGATAGGTCGCGTCGCTGCCGAGCACCGCGTCGGTGCGCGCGAACAGCGGGGCGCCGGCGTCCTCCGCCTGCACGCGCGCATGCACCAGGGTGGCGCCAGCGGCGAGGTGGGCGTGCAGCACGTGGTTGGCCAGGTGCCGGTGCGCGCCGGCGCCGAGGTGGTGTTCGACCAGGGTGAGCGCCGCGCCCTTGCGCAGCTCGACCAGGTGGCGCAGGTGCCAGGCCTGGTCGCCGGCGGCGGGTGCGCCCACGAAGACCAGGTGCAGCGGCGCGGCGACCGCGACGCCGGCGGCCACGGTCAGGCGCGCGCCGTCCATCGCCAGCGCGGCATTGAAGCGCGCGAAGGGTTCGTCGGCGCGGTCGAAGCGGCGGCCGAACACGGACGCGGCGCGGGCGTCGTCGCCCGCCAGCACCTGCGAGAACGGCCGCAGCTCGACGCCCTCGGGCAGGCCCGAGAGGTCGCTGAGCGCGGCCTCGAAGGCGCCGTTGACGAAGACCAGGCGCGGCGCGGCGATGCCCGCCACGATGGCGGCCTCCACCGGCGCGGGCGCGGGCGGCGCGAAGGCGCGGTTCGAGAGCGCGCGCAGGTTGGTGTACTTCCAGGCTTCGACGCGGCCGTGCGGCAGGCCGGCGGCGAGCGCGTCGGCCAGGGCGGCGCGGCGCGACGCGCCCAGGCCCAGCGCATCGACGCGGGCGGCGGGCAGGGCCTCGAAGCCGGCCTTCAGGGACTCGAGCAGGGCGCTCATGGCGCGGCCTTCGCCTCCGGGCCGATGCGGTCCTTCACCCAGGCGTAGCCGTGCTGCTCCAGCTGCAGCGCCAGCTCCGGCCCGCCGGTCTCGACGATGCGGCCGTCGGCCAGCACGTGCACCACGTCGGGCCGGATGTAGTCGAGCAGGCGCTGGTAGTGGGTGATGACGAGGAAGGCGCGCTCCGGCGAGCGCATCAGGTTCACGCCGTCGGCCACGGCCTTGAGCGCGTCGATGTCCAGGCCCGAGTCGGTTTCGTCGAGGATGGCCAGCTTGGGCTCGAGCAGGGCCAGCTGGAAGATCTCGTTGCGCTTCTTCTCGCCGCCGCTGAAGCCCTCGTTGACGCCGCGGTGCAGCAGCTCGTCCTTGAGGTGCAGCACGGCCAGCTTCTCCCGCACCTTCTTGAGGAACTGCATCGAGTCGAGCTCGGGCTCGCCGCGCGCCTTGCGCTGGGCGTTGAGCGCGGTGCGCAGGAAGTAGGTGTTGTTCACGCCCGGGATCTCGACCGGGTACTGGAAGGCCAGGAACACGCCGGCGGCGGCGCGCGCCTCCGGCTCCAGGCCCAGCAGGTCGGCGCCCTCGAGCGTGACCGAGCCTTCGGTGACCTCGTAGCCCTCGCGGCCGGCCAGGATGTTGCCCAGCGTGGACTTGCCCGCGCCGTTGGGCCCCATGATCGCGTGCACCTCGCCGGGCTTCACCTCGAGCGAGAGGCCCTTGAGGATGTCCTTGCCGGCGACGCGGGCGTGCAGGTTGTCGATCTTCAGCATGTCGGTTCCTTGGATGGCGGCGCTCAGGAACAGGCGCCTTCCCAGGCCAGGCGACGGCGCAGGCCGGCCTGGTCGGTGATTTCGTAGCACTGCAGGGCGTCGGCGTCGGCGGTGCCCGGCAGGGCGGGGCAGTCGATGGCGCGCGCGTCCTCGCCCAGGCCGCCGGCGATGTCTTCGGAATCGCCGATGCCGCCGCGGGCGTCGGTCCACCAGGCCTGCCGGGCCTCCGCCGCGCCTTCGCCGAAGACGAGGCGGTTGCCGGAGAGGCCGAGGATCTCGGCGCCCCAGGGCTTGGCCCAGCGCTGCACCTCGGTGCCGTCGGCCGCGAACTCGATGACCCGATCGGGCCGCAGCTGCGGGTCGTCCAGCGGCATCGCGTCCACGCGGGCCACGGCGACCAGGCCGCAGTCGTCCTCGACCCAGGCGGTGATGCGGGCGTCATCGCGTTCCGGGTCGCGGGCGAGGAAGGCGAATTCGTAGCGGCCGGACGCGGCGACCGCGCCCGTCGGCGCGTCGGTCGCGGCCGTCGCACCGGCGCCGGCCTCCGCAGGCGTTCCGGCCGCGCCGGTCGTCGCGGCGGGCGCGTCCCCGCCCGGCGTGCAGGCCGCGAGTGCCGCCGCCAGCAGGGTGGCCGGCAGCGCGCGGGCCAGGGTCGCGGTCGCGCGCATCAGCCCACCGCTCCTTCCAGCGACACCTCGAGCAGCTTCTTGGCCTCGACCGCGAACTCCATCGGCAGCTCCTTGAAGACCTGCTTGCAGAAGCCGTCGACGATCATCGAGACCGCGTCCTCTTCGCCGATGCCGCGGCTGCGGCAGTAGAACAGCTGGTCGTCGCTGATCTTGGAGGTGGTGGCCTCGTGTTCGACCGTCGCCGTCGGGTTCTTCACCTCGACGTAGGGGAAGGTGTGCGCGCCGCACTGCTTGCCGATCAGCAGGCTGTCGCACTGGGTGTAGTTGCGGGCCCCGGCGGCGCTCTTCTCGACCTTCACCAGGCCGCGGTAGGTGTTCTGGCCGCGGCCGGCGCTGATGCCCTTGCTGATGATCTTGGACTTGGTGCCGCGGCCGATGTGGATCATCTTGGTGCCGGTGTCGGCCTGCTGGCGATGGTGCGTCAGCGCGACCGAATAGAATTCGCCCACCGAATCCTCGCCGCGCAGCACGCAGCTGGGGTATTTCCAGGTGATGGCCGAGCCGGTCTCGACCTGCGTCCACGAGATCTTCGCGCGCGCGCCGCGGCACTCGCCGCGCTTGGTCACGAAGTTGTAGATGCCGCCGACGCCGTTCTCGTCGCCCGGGTACCAGTTCTGCACGGTGGAGTACTTGATCTCGGCGTCTTCCAGCGCCACGAGCTCGACCACGGCCGCGTGCAGCTGGTTCTCGTCGCGCTGCGGCGCCGTGCAGCCCTCGAGGTAGGAGACGTAGGCCTTCTCCTCGCAGATGATCAGGGTGCGCTCGAACTGGCCGGTGTGGCCGGCGTTGATGCGGAAGTAGGTGCTCAGCTCCATCGGGCAGCGCACGCCGCGCGGGATGAACACGAACGAGCCATCCGAGAACACCGCGGAATTGAGCGCGGCGAAGTAGTTGTCGCCCACCGGCACCACGCTGCCCAGGTACTGGCGCACCAGCTCGGGGTGCTCCTTGATGGCCTCGGACATCGAGCAGAAGATCACGCCCTTCTCGGCCAGCTCCTTGCGGAAGGTGGTGCCGACCGAGACCGAGTCGAACACCGCGTCCACCGCCACGCCGGCCAGCTTGGCGCGCTCGTGCAGGGGCACGCCGAGCTTGTCGTAGGTGTCGAGCAGCTCCTGGGGCACGTCGTCGAGCGACTGGTACTTCGGACCCTTGGGCGCGCTGAAGTAGCTCAGGGCCTGCAGGTCGATCGGGCCGATCTCGAGCTTGGCCCACTCCGGCGGCGCCATCGTGAGGAAATGGCGGTAGGCGGCCAGGCGCCATTCCGTCATCCATTCGGGCTCTTCCTTGCGGGCCGAGAGCGCGCGGATGACGTCCTCGTCCAGGCCCGGCGCGAAGGTGTCGGACTCGATGTCGGTGACGAAGCCGGCGTCGTAGCGGCGCGACAGCTGCTGGTGGATCTGGGCGTTTTCGGTGGACATGGTCGCGGCCCTCAGGCGGTGGCCAGGCGGGACGGGATGCCGCGCGCGGGGCGCGCGCCGGGCAGCATCTCGGCCAGGGTGATGCCGGACAGGGCATCGCTGATGACGTCGTTGATGCGGCGCCAGTGGGTCTGCACGCCGCAGTGCGGTTCCAGTTCGCAGGTCGAGTGTTCGCCCGAGCATTCGGTCATGCCCAGCGGGCCTTCGATGGCCTCGACGATGGCGATCAGCGGGATTTCGGCCGCCTGCCGGGCCAGGCGATAGCCGCCGTTGGCGCCGCGGAAGCTCTCGACCAGGCCGGCGTGGGCCAGGGGCTTGAGCACCTTGGCCACCGTCGGCGGCTCCAGCCGGGCGCGTTCGGCCAGTTCGGCGGTCGAATGCACGCGCGCCGGCTCGGCGGCCAGGGTGGCCAGCACGACGGTGGCGTAATCGGTGAGCTTGGTGACGCGGAGCATGGCGTCGGCCTGGCGGTCCGGAAATCAGGACCGAAATTGTACGCTTTGCCCCCGGGCCGGCTCAACGCGCCCGGCCGGGCCGTTCAGCCAACCTGCACGCCGATCAGGTGGCCGATGCCGAACACGATGGCCCCGGCCAGGGCGCCGATGCCCAGCATGCGCAGGCCGCCGGGCAGGGCCCTGCGGCCGGAGAACAGGCTCATGGCCGCGCCGGTGCCGAACAGGCCGGCCGCGGCCAGGCCCGCGCCGGCCCAGGCCGCATTGGGCAGGGTGGCGCCTAGCAGGAAGGGCAGCAGCGGCACCAGGGCGCCGACGGTGAAGGCCAGGAAGGAGAACAGGGCCGCGCCGACCGGCGAGCCGAGGTCGTCGGGGTTCAGGCCGAGCTCCTCGCGGGCCAGCACGTCCAGGGCCTGGGCCGGCCGCGAGACCAGGTCTCGGGCGAAGGCGCGGGCCTGGTCCGCGGGCATGCCGCGGGCGATGTAGATCAGGGCCAGCTCCTCGGCCTCGGCCTCGGGGTACTTGGCCAGTTCATCGCGCTCGAGGCCGATCTGGTACTCGAACAGCTCGCGCTGCGAGCGCACCGACACGTATTCGCCCGCGGCCATGGACAGCGCGCCCGCCAGCAGGCCGGCGATGCCGGTGGCCAGCACGGTGCCGGTGGAGGCCTGCGCGCCGACCACGCCCAGCACCAGGCTGGCGTTGGAGACCAGGCCATCGTTGATGCCGAACACCGCCGCGCGCAGGTTGCCGCCGCCGACGCCGCGGTGGCTCAGGCCGACCTGGGCCAGGTCGGTGGGCATCAGGTGGCCGGCGAGCGCCGCGGTGTAGGCCGACAGGCCGCGCACCTTCAGTGCCGCCAGCGCGGGCCGCACGCGACGCGGGCCGAGCCGGCGCGCCAGGCGCGCGACCAGCCGCGCGCGCGGGCTGACTGGATCGCCGGCGGGCAGCGGCTGGCCGTGTTCGGCCAGCATCGCCGCCCAGGTGCCGGCCTGCGATTCAGCCGCCGCGGCGAGGTCGCGGAACAGGGCGGCGATGCGCGGGTCCTTCTCCACCTCGGCGAGGCGGCCGTACAGCCAGGCCGACTGCTTTTCCTCGCGCCAGCTGCCGGCCGGATCCATCGCGAACTCCCCGGGTCAGGCGCCGGCGAAGCGCGCGGCGCGGTCCATCGTGGCCTGGATGCCGGCCAGGCGCGGCAGGATCTCGGCCTCGTGCTTGCGCCACTTGTCGGGCTTGGGTTCGGTGAGCGTGTAGCGCGACAGCGGCAGGCCGCCGTCCACGGCGCGGTCCCAACCCAGGCCGACGGCACCGGCCAGCCGCGCCAGCTCGCCCTGCGGGTCGGCCACCAGCGCGTCGTAGCGCACGGCCAGGCGGCGCTGCGCCGGCAGGGCCTCGAGGTCGTCGAGCATCAGCCGCGTCGCCGTTTCCCACTGCGCCGCCACCACGTCCGGCAGCGGCCGGCCGACCAGCCCGCGCCATCCCGGCACCAGCAGCAGCGACCACTGCGGCCCGGTCCAGCCCGGCAGGTTGGGATAGGTGCGGAAGCGGCCCGAGCTCCAGGCCTCGATCATGCTGGCCAGGGTCTCGCGCGGGTCGCGGTAGAGGTAGATGAAGATGCCCTCGGGGAAGACCGAGGACAGGAAGGGGATGCGCAGCGAATTCTTCGGCGTCTTCTCCAGCATGCGCAGCGGGCCCGGCGCCGGCGGGCGCTGGTGCCGGTCGCGCAGGGCGCCGAGGAAGCGCTGGCGCAGGGCCTGGGCGATCTCGGGCCGGGCCATGTCGGCCTCGAGGCGGTTGGAGTCGAAGCCGCGGTTGGCCGGGTTCAGGGCCGGCACGCCTTCGATCAGCGCATGGCTCTCGCCGCCGATGGTGAAGACGCCGGGCGCGCTGGCCAGGGCCTCGAACAGCATGGTCGAACCGGCGCGCGGCGAGGAGACGATGAAGACCGGGCGCTCGAACACCGGGTCGCGGCCATCGGCGCGCGGGCCCGGCACGGGCGGCACGGCCATCGGCGCGGGGGCGGCGGCCAGGGCCGGGCGGGCCGGCGCCGGGGCGGGGGCCGCGGCCGGGCGCGTGGCGAGGGCCGCCGCGGGTGCGCCCCAGGCCACGCCGCCGGGCAGGCCCCAGCCGCCGAAGGCGGGCGTCGCGGACACCGGCACCGGCGGCGCGCTCGGGCGCGCAGGCGATGCCGGGGCGGCCGGGCCGACGGCCGGCCCGGGGGCGGGCGCCGGCGTGGCCGCGGCCTTCGCAGGCGCCGGGTCGCCGGGCGTGCGGGCCGTGCGCAGGTAGTGCGGCTTGGCGTCTTCGCCGGACACGGCCACGCGGCGCACGATGCTGCTGATCGTGCTGGCCAGGACCAGGTTGTTGCGCAGCGGCGCATTGCCGACGGTGCGCAGGATGTCGGCGAGGTAGGCCTCGGCGGCGGCGCGGAACACGGGCCAGCCGGACGGCCGGTCGCCGTGTTCGGCCCACAGGAAGCGCCAGCGGGCGACGAAGGCGTCGGTCAATGCGCGGGCGGCCTCGAGCGAGGGATGCGGCTGGGCTTCGCCGAGCAGGAAATACAGGCGTTCGGCCATTTCCCAGGGGCTCATCACCACCGGCAGGTTGGCCGACTCGTAGCGCGCGGACGCGGCGACCGGTGCGTCGGGCCCGAGCGTGCGCGGCGACCAGGCCGAGCCCAGCAGCCGGCCCTCGTGGGTGCGGCCGGATTTCACCAGGGCCCAGAACTCCTCGCTGCCGACCGTGTCCACCACCAGGTGGATGCGCTCGCGGGTGTCGTCGTTGAGCACGCGGTGCTGGCGCCAGGTGTCGAAGATCCAGCATTCGCCGGCGGCCATGTGCGTGTGCGTGTCCTCGCACTCGAAGCGCACCGTGGGCTGGGTGGTGATCGGCACGTGCACGCGCACGCGGTCGGCCCAGTAATAGCCCTGGTCGGCGTGGCGGGTGACTTCGGCGTGGCCGCTCAGGCGCATCAGCCGGGTGCGGCCGACCACGGTGCCCAGCGAGGCGATCACGCGTCCGAGGTAGGGGCAGGCCTCGAGGTGCGGCGTGGGCATCATCTGGCCGGCGAAGGATTCGTCGGCCGGGTCGCCCTCGGAAGCCACCAGCGGCAGCATCGAATTGCCGGCGAAACCCTGCGGGTGCGGCATCCACACCGACTCGCCGAGCGCGGCGATTTCCGCGGCCAGGGCCGGGGCGTCGAAGAGCAGGGGCAGCTGGACGAAGGGGTGGTCGAGTTTCATGCCGGCATCATACCGCCGGCCCCGCGGCGCGCGCCGTCAACCGGTCGCGCCCAGGCCGGCCGCCGGCCCCGTGCCCTCGTTGCCGGCCTCGCCATGCGCCGCGGCGGGGAAGTAATGCGGCTTGGCCGCCCAGCCCGAGGTTGCCACCTGGCCGACGATGGCGGTGACCGCGCCCACGAAGGCGATGTCGTTGCGCAACCGGGCCTGCCCGGCGATCCGCTCGAGGTGGGCGAGGTAGGTGTTGGCCGCCTGGCGGTAGGCCGGCCAGCCGTCGGCGTGGTCGCCGTGTTCGGCCCACAGCTGGCGCCAGCGCGCCACGAAGGCCTGGGTCAGCCCGCGCGCCGGGCCCAGCGAGGCATGCGGCACCGCCTCGGCGAACAGGAAATCCAGGCGGTCGGAGAGCTCCCAGGGCGTCATCACCACCGGCAGGTTGGCCGATTCGAAGCGCGCGGGGCGCAGGCCCGGCGCCCCCGGCGGCACGCGCTCCGGCGCCCAGCCCGCGCCCAGCGCCCGGCCCTCGTGGGTGCGGCCGCGGCGCACGCGCTCCCAGAACGGGCCGCCGCCGACGGTGTCGACCACGAGGTGGATGCGTTCGCGCGGATCCTCGTTGGCCACCCGGTGCAGGCGCCAGGTGTCGAAGATCCAGCATTCGCCGCGGCCCATGTGCACCGCGGCGTCCCCGCATTCGAAGCGGACCGTCGGGTGCGTGGTGATCGGCACGTGCACGCGCACGCGGTCGGACCAGTAGTAGCCCTGGTCGGCGTGCAGCGCGACCTCGGCATGGCCCGACAGGCGCATCAGCCGCGTCCGCCCCACCACCGCGCCCAGCGACGCGATCACCTCGCCCAGGTAGGGGCAGCGCCGCAGGTGCGGCGTCGGGCGCATGCGGCCGGCGAAGGATTCATCGGCCGGGTCGCCGCCGGAGGCGACCAGCGGCAGCATCGAGTTGCCGGCGAACTGCTGCGGATGCGGCATCCACGGCGCCTCGCCGAGCGCGGCGACCTCGGCGGCCAGGACATCGGCGTCGAACAGCAGCGGCAGCTGGATGAAAGGATGGTCGAGCTTCATGGGGCGTCCTTGTCGATCGGGTGGCGTCCTTGCGCGCCCCGCGGTGCGCGGCGCGAAGCGAGTCTCGTCCGGCCGCGCCGGCGGCCGCCTGTGCCGGAGCTCACGCTGTCCTTGGTCATGCCGGGGCTGCACGGCGCGCCCGGATTGGCGACAATGCCGCCCCCGCCACCGCGCCACGCCCCGGATCCCGCATGCCCAAGAAGATCGAAGCCCGCCGCTCCGCCATCCACGGCAACGGCGTCTTCGCCACCGAGGCCATCGCCCAGGGCGAGCGCGTGGTGCGCTACAAGGGCATGCTGCGCACGCACGCCGAAGTGGACCGCGTCTATGCCGGCGAGGTCGACAGCGGCCACACCTTCCTGTTCACGCTCAACGACAAGTACGTCATCGACGCCAACGTCGACGGCAACGACGCGCGCTGGATCAACCACAGCTGCGACCCGAACTGCGAGGCCGTGTACGAGGAGAGCGACACCGGCAAGAAGCGCAAGGACCGCATCTACATCGAGGCCCTGCGCGACATCGCCGCCGGCGAGGAGCTCACCTACAACTACGGCATCGTGCTGGCCGAGCCGCACACGGCCCGGCTGAAGAAGCGCTGGGCCTGCCACTGCGGCTCGTCGCGCTGCACGGGCACCATGCTGCAGCCCAAGCGCAAGCCCCGGGGCGGCTGAGCCCGTCGCCCGGCGCCGCGATGCCGGCGCGCCGCCGCGGGTTGCCATGACCTATGGGCCTCGGTGGCCCGCGCCCCCCTCACCAGAATGCCGCGACCCCACGTCCCGGCCCCGGAATCCATGCGCCGACTCCTCTGCCTGGCCCTCGCCGGCCTTCCCGCGCTCTCCCTCGCCGCCGCGACCGTGGAGGTCGATGGCGTGCTCTCGCCCGGCGAGTGGGACGGCGCCCGCCACGTGGCCGACTTCGTCCAGACCCAGCCCATGACCGGCGCCCCGGGCAGCCTGCGCACCGAGGCCTGGATCCAGGCCACGCCGCAGGGCCTGGCCGTGGCCTTCCGCAACCACCAGCCGGCCGGCATCCCGCGCTCCACCCAGCGCACCCGCCGCGACCAGATGGGCCAGCTCGACCGCGTCAACCTGATGGTGGACTTCGACGGCGACGGCCGCACCGGCTATGACTTCGTGGTCGCGCTGCCCGGCGGCATCGCCGACGAGGTCATCACCAGCGAGCGCAACTTCAACGACGACTGGGACGGCCACTGGCACCACGCCACCACCCAGGACGCCGAGGGCTGGACGGTCGAGATCCTGGTGCCCTGGCACGTGGCGCCGATGGCGCGTCCGGAGAACGGCACGCGCACGCTCGGCATCTACCTCGACCGCGTGGTGGCGCAGACCGGCGAGCGCATGGCCTGGCCGGATGCCAGCTACAACCGCCCGCGCTTCCTGTCGGAGTTCGCGAAGGTCGAGGTGCCGCATTACGAGCAGGCCCTGCTGGCGGTGACGCCCTACGTGGTGGGCCTGTACGACAACATCAGCGGCGAGTCGGACCTGGACGCCGGCGCCGACCTGTTCTGGAAACCCAACGGCCAGTTCCAGCTGTCGGCGACCATCAACCCGGACTTCGGCCAGGTCGAGAGCGACGACCTGGTGGTGAACTTCGGCGCGGTCGAGACCTTCTTCGGCGACAAGCGCCCCTTCTTCACCGAGAACCAGGGCCTGTTCGACGTGCCCTTCGGCGCCGGCAACAGCCGCCTGCTGTACACGCGCCGCATCGGCGGCACGGCCGACGACGGCAGCGGCGCCGGCGACGTGGCCGCGGCGGTCAAGCTCAACGGCAGCCTGGGCCAGGTGCGCTACGGCGTGCTGGCGGCGACCGAGAAGGGCGAGGCCGGGCGCGATTTCCTGGCCCTGCGCGCCACCCGCGATTTCGGCGCACACGACCTGGGCACCATGTTCACCCGGGTGGAGCGGCCCTGGCTCGACCGCGAGGCCTCGGTGCTGTCGGTCGACCACCTGTGGACGCCGGGCCCGGACTGGACCCTGCGCAACCAGGTGGTGGCCTCGCAGTCGCGCACCGCCGGCGAGCGCCGCGACGACCTCGGCCTGCAGACGCGCATCGACTGGCTGATGGGCAAGGGCTGGCGCCAGCAGCTGTACCTGCTGCACCTGGGCGACGAGCTCGAGCTCAACGACATCGGCTACCTCGACCGCAACGATTTCAACTACGCGCGCTACGAACTGGCCCGGCGCGAGGACGCGCCGCCGGAGGGCTCGCGCTACGCCAGCTACGAAACGCGCTGGGCGGTGTCCAACCGCACCAACGTGCACGGCCTGCACATCGCCAATGCCGCGGCGATCCAGCGCTACGCCGAACTGCGCGACGGCGGCAACGAATTCTGGGACGTGGCGATGTGGTTCGCCGGCAACGACGACCGCATCACCCGCGGCAACGGCGTGGTGCGCGTGCCCGAGAAGCTCTATGCCTACTGGGAGCGCTTCCGCCCGCAGCGCGGCGCCTGGTCGCTCTACGGTTCGGCGCGCGTGGCCGGCGAGGGCCTGGACGGCGCCTCGAACCCGGGCCTGGAGCTGTATTTCCAGCCGACCCTGCACGTGGGCGAGGACCTGGCGATCCAATTCGGCGCCGGCCTCAAGCACGAACCCGACTGGCTGCTCTGGCGCGGCGGCGACCGGCTCGGCAGCTTCCGCGCCGACACCGCGCGGCTCAACGCCAGCCTGCAGTGGCAGCTGGGCACGCGCCAGGAACTGCGCGTGAAGCTCGAGACCATCGCGCTCGACGCCCGCCTCACCCAGGCCTGGCAGGTCGGCCCGGGCGGCGAGCCGGTCGCGATCGCCACGCCGGGCGACATCACCGATTTCAGCCTGGCCAACCTCGGCTTCCAGGTGCGCTGGCGCTACGAACTGGCGCCGCTGTCGGACCTGTACATCGTCTACAGCCGGGGCGGCCTGTCCGACGATGGCACCAGCCGCTCGCTGGGCGAGCTGCTCGGCGACGCCACGTCCCTGCGCGACGCCGAACAGCTGCTGGTCAAACTCAGCTACCGCTTCGCCAACTGAGTCAGCGCCGCGCCCGCGGCGTCTTCGGGCGGACGGGCAGGGCGATCGGGCGCATCGGCGCGCCGCTGGCGCCGCGCAGCTTCAGGCTGGCGCCGATGAAGGCGAATTCGTAGACCTCGTCGCGCGCCAGCGCCTCCAGGTCCACCACCTCCATGATCGCCACGCCCTGCTCGGCCTCGAGGTAGGTGTGCACCGGCACCCAGTTCTCCGGCGTCTCGACCGGGAACACCTCCAGGCTGAGGTTGTCGGCCCCGACCAGCATCACCCGCTGGCCTTCGACCAGCCACTTCGCCGCCGCCAGGCCGATGCCCGGCGGGTTGTCCATGAACTTGCGGGCATCGCCGATGTGGCGCATGCGGCCGGTGCGGATGAACACCGCGTCGCCCGGTGCCAGCGCCAGGCCCTGGCGCGCGAGCGCGCCCTCCAGATCCTCGGGCAGGATGCGGTAGCTCTCGGGCAGCACGTCCACGCCCTTGTAGGCGGCCACGTCGATCATCACGCCGCGGGCGACGATCGGCGGCAGCTGCTCGGCGCCGCCCTTCTTCCAGCCCACGTCGCCCTGGTGTTCGTCGGCATGGAAGCCGTTCCAGATCCTGCCGTCGAGGCCGAAGTGCGAGAGCGCGTCGATGTGGGTGCCGGTGTGCGTGTACATCAGCACCGCATCGCCGCTGTAGGACACCGCCTCGTGCATCTCGCGGCCCAGGCCGAGCACATTGTCGACGGCAGTGCCGCGCGGCGTGTGCGTCATCCAGATCTGGTAGGTCGGGTCGCCGAGCAGGGCCCAGCTGGGCATGTCCTTGTGGTACTCGACGCCGAGGTCGTAGACGCGGCCGCCGGCGATGCGCGCCAGGATCGCGGCGCGCGAGGCCTCGGTCATCATGTTCAGGCGGCCGATCTGGTCGTCGGCGCCCCAGGGGCTGGTGGCCGCCTGCGGGCGGTCGGCGAGCACGGGGCCGGCGAACAGCGCGGCGGCGAGGGCGAGGGCGGTGAGGCGCATGGAAGGTCTCCGTTTCAGGGGGAAGGGCGCGCCGCGTCCGCCGCGGCAGGCGGGGCCGGCTCGGCCCGGGAGGCGGACTGCACGAGCTGCAGGCCGGCGAGCAGCAGGACGAGCGCGACGGCCATCCAGGGGCTGAGCGATTCGCCGTAGAGCGCGGCGCCCCAGAGCACGCCGGCGGCGACGGTGACGTAGCCGATCTGGCTGAGCGCGACCGCGTCGGCGCGCGCCTGCAGCTGGAAGAACAGCGGATAGATCGCCACGGCGATGGCGACCTGCGCGGCCAGCACGGCGTCCTCGCCGGTGAGCGGCGGCAGCGGCAGTGCCATCGGCGTGCCGCTGGCGACCGCCACCGGCACCAGCATCGCCAGCTGCGCCACCGGCTGCGCCACCGAAAGCTGCAGGCGCGAGACGTCCGGCGGCATCAGGCGCTCGCGCACCAGGTTGCCGGTGGCGAGCAGCAGCGGCGTCACCAGCGCCAGCGCCAGCCAGCCGCCGGCGCCCGGCGCCAGCTGCAGGCCGGCGACCACCAGCGACGCCGCGCCCAGGCCGCCCACGGCCAGGCCGAGCAGGCGGCGGTGGCCGGGATAGGCGCGGTCCACCGCCCAGCGCAGCGCGAAGGTGCACAGCGGCGAGAGCGTGAACATCGCGGTGTAGGTGCCGGCGCCGATGTGCGGCATGGCGTGGAAGCCGATCGCCGAGGGCAGGGTCAGCGAACACAGGCCGAGCAGCGCGGAATAACCCAGCACCCGCGGGGTCCAGGGAAAGGCCTCGCCACGCCAGGCCAGGGCCGCCAGCAGCACGACCGCGGCGCCGGCCTGGTGCCAGAGCAGCAGGGACAGCGGGGCGATCCCGCCCACGACCAGGCCCTTGGCCAGGGCCGTGTTGGTGCCGATCAGGGCGCCCAGCGCCAGGATCAGCGCGGGCACGAGCCAGCGGGGGTAGGGGGGCACGGCAGGCCTCGGAACGGGTCGTGGACGGGGTGCGGCAAGCCTGCGCCGTCCATGCTTGACTGATAATCCGGTCGCGAGTGGAATGACTGTCCATGAAAACAGTTCATTCTCTGCCCTCGCTCGACGACCTGGTCGTTTTCGCCGCCGTCGCCGAGGCCGGGGGCTTTGCCGAAGCCGCGCGCCGGCTGGGCGTGTCCAAGTCCCAGGCCAGCGCCGCGGTCGGCCGGCTGGAGGCGCGGCTGGGCCTGCGCCTGCTGCACCGGACCACGCGCCGGCTGTCGCTGACCGAGGCCGGCCAGGCCGCGCTGCCGTTTGCCCAGCAGGCGGCGATGGCGGCCCGCGACGCCGCCGAGGCCGCCGCCGCGCTGCGCGCCGCCCCGCGCGGCGTGCTGCGGGTGAATGCGCCGATGTCCTTCGGCCTGCTGCACGTGGTGCCGGCCCTGGGCGCCTTCGCCGGTGCCTATCCCGAGATCCGCGTGGACCTGGTGCTGGACGACCGCCGGCTGGACCTGGTCGAGGGCGGCTTCGACCTGGCCGTGCGCATCGGCGACCTGGCCGATTCTTCGATGGTCGCCGCGCCGGTCGGGCGCAACCGCAACGTGCTGGTGGCGTCGGCCGACTACCTCGCCCGCGCCGGCCGGCCGCACGAGCCCGCCGACCTGGCGGCGCACGCGGCCCTGGTCTATTCGCTTTCGCCCACCGCCCGGGAGTGGACGCTCTCCCGCGCCCAGCGCCGGGAGCACGTGCGCGTGTCGGGCCCGATCGAGGCCAATTCCAGCCTGGCCCTGCGCCAGGCCGCCCTGCAGGGCCTGGGCATCGCGCGCATGCCCTGGTTCGTGGTCGGCGAGGACCTGGCCGCCGGGCGGCTCGTGCGGCTGCTCGAGGATTGGGAGCTGCCGGGGCAGGGCATCCACGTGCTGACCGCCAGCCGCGCCTTCGTCCCGCCCAAGGTGCGGGTCTTCACCGAGTTCCTGCGCGGCCGCTTCGGCGACCCGCCCTACTGGGAGCGCGGCGACCCGCCGCCCCCGCCGTAGGAGCGCCTTCAGGCGCGAAGCCTTTCCCCGCGGACGGGTCGCGCCTGAAGGCGCTCCTACGGGGTGGCGAGGGGTGAGGACAGGCTGAACGCCGGGCGCGCCGGCCTTGCCTTCGTTTGATCGATGTCATTCAATATTTCAGAAATTTCTGAAACTTCGGGTGACGCCATGGACCTCCCGCCGCTCAGCCAGGCCTTCGTGCTCCATTTCGGCGAAATGGGCAGCCGCTGGGGCATCAACCGCACGGTCGGGCAGATCTACGCCCTGCTGTTCATCTCGGCCCGGCCGCTGACCGCCGACGAGATCACCGACCGGCTCGGCGTCAGCCGCTCGAACGTGAGCATGGGCATCAAGGAGCTGGTGTCCTGGCGCCTGGTGCGCCTGAGCCACCAGCCGGGCGACCGCCGCGATTTCTACAGCGCGCCCGAGGACGTCTGGCAGATCTTCAAGACCCTGGCCGAGGAGCGGCAGCGCCGCGAGGTCGACCCGACCCTGTCGATGCTGCGCGACGCGATGCTCGAGACCCCGGGCTCGCCCGAGGACGCGCACGCCCAGGCGCGCATGCGCGAGATGCACGACCTGATCGAGCAACTCACCGACTGGTTCGCCGAGGTGCGCAAGCTCTCGCCCTCCACGCTGGAGAAGCTGATGTCGCTGGGCGCCAAGGCCACCACCCTGCTGCAGTTCACCGACAAGGTGGGCGGCCTGGGCGGCGGCGAGGCCGACGACGGCGCGCAGGAGAAGGCGTCATGAATGAACTCGACCCGCTGCTGCTGTCGCGCATCCAGTTCGCGGCCAACATCAGCTTCCACATCCTGTTCCCGACCATCACCATTTCGCTGGCCTGGTTCCTGCTGTTCTTCAAGCTGCGCTTCCTGCGCACCGGCCAGCGGCACTGGCTGGACGCCTACTACTTCTGGGTGAAGGTGTTCGCGCTGACCTTCGCGCTCGGCGTGGTCAGCGGCATCACCATGAGCTTCCAGTTCGGCACCAACTGGCCGGGCTTCATGGAGACGGTGGGCAACATCGCCGGGCCGCTGCTGGCCTACGAAGTGCTGACCGCGTTCTGCCTCGAGGCCAGCTTCCGCGGGATCAGGCGGTTCGGGCGCCAGCGCGTCGGCGAGCGCATGCACACGCTGGCGACCTGGCTGGTGGCCGCGGGCACGACGCTCTCGGCCTTCTGGATCCTGGCGCTGAACTCCTGGATGCAGACGCCGGCCGGCTTCGAAATGATCGACGGCCGCGCCCACGCCACCGACTGGCTGGCCATCGTCTTCAACCCGTCCTTCCCCTACCGGCTGGTGCACATGCTGCTGGCCTCGGGCCTGACCGCGGCCTTCCTGGTCGCCGGCCTGTCGGCCTACCGCTGGCTGCGCCGCGAGCGCGGGCCGGACGTGATGGCGGCGCTGCGCAGCGGCGTGTTCGTGGCCGCGGCGCTGATCCCGGTGCAGGTGTTCGTCGGCGACCTGCACGGCCTGAACACCTTCGAGCACCAGCCGGCCAAGGTGGCCGCCATGGAGGGCGTGTGGCAGGACGAACGCGGCGCGCCGGCGCTGATCTTCGCGCTGCCCAACGAAGCGACGCGCTCGAACGACTACGCCATCGGCATCCCGAAGCTGGCCAGCCTCATCCTCACCCATGAGCTCGACGGGGAGATCAAGGGCCTGGATTCGTTCAAGGGCGAACACCCGCCGGTGGCGCCGGTGTTCTGGGGCTTCCGCGTGATGGTCGGCGTGGGAATGCTGATGCTGGCCGTGTCGTGGTGGACCGCGTGGCGCCTGCGTCGCGGCGGCGAACCGTCGGCCTGGCAGGCGAGGGCGCTGCTGGCCATGACCTTCTCGGGCTGGGTGGCGACGCTGGCCGGCTGGTACGTCACCGAGATCGGCCGCCAGCCCTGGCTGGTGACCGGCGTGCTGCGCACCGCCGACGCGGTGTCGGCGACGCCCGCGCCGGTGGTCGGCATCAGCCTGGCCGCCTATCTCTCGCTGTACGTCCTGCTGCTCGGCGCCTACGTCTCGGTGCTGTTCTACCTGGCCCGGCACAAGGGCAAGCCCGACCACGCGCCGGCCGCGCCCGGCCTGACGGAGGCCTGAGATGGACACGATGCTGCCGCTGGTCTTCACCGCGCTGATGGCGCTGGCGATGCTGCTTTACGTCGTGCTCGACGGCTACGACCTGGGCGTGGGCCTGCTGGTGCGCGGCCTGCCCGACGCCGACCAGGACCGCATGATCGCCAGCATCGGCCCGTTCTGGGACGCCAACGAAACCTGGCTGGTGCTGGGCGTGGGCCTGCTGCTGGTGGCCTTCCCGCTGGCGCACGGCGTCATCCTCGGTGCGCTCTACCTGCCGGTGGCGGCGATGCTGGTCGGCCTGATCCTGCGCGGCGTCGCCTTCGACTTCCGGGTCAAGGCGCGCGCCGCGCACAAGCCGCGCTGGAACCTGGCCTTCTGGGGCGGCTCGCTGATGGCGGCGTTCGCGCAGGGCTGGATGCTGGGCAGCTACGTGCTCGGCTTCCGCAGCGATGCGGTCGGCCTCGCCTTCGCCGCCTTCATCGGCCTGTGCCTGTGCGCCGGCTATGCGCTGCTGGGCGCCGGCTGGCTGGTGCTCAAGACCGAGGGCGAGCTGCGCCAGCGCGCGCTGCGCTGGGCCTACGCCGCGCTGTGGCTGACCGGCCTGGGCATCGCCGCGGTGTCGGTGGCCACGCCCTGGGTGAGCCCGCGCATCTTCGAGAAGTGGTTCACCCTGCCGAACCTGCTGTTCCTGCTGCCGGTGCCGGTGCTGACCACGCTGGTGTTCGCCGCCACGGAAGGCGCGATCCGCCGCCTGCGCAAGGGCGAGACGGCGCGCGACTGGATTCCCTTCGCCGGCGCGATTGCGCTGTTCGCGCTGGCCTTCGCGGGCCTGGCCTACAGCCTGTTCCCCTACCTGGTCGTCGACCGCATGACGCTGTGGGAGGCGGCCGCGGCGCCGGAGTCGCTGCTGATCATGCTGGTGGGTGCGGCGGTGACGCTGCCGGTGATCCTCGGCTAAACGATCTACGTGTACCGCGTCTGCTGGGGCCGCAGCG
>VFQN01004027.1_pt1 | contig 19955 bp, 19 predicted proteins | sample 3512371 | NCBI WGS metagenome assembly VFQN01 (sample SAMN10412370, study PRJNA504923) | tailings metagenome | isolation source: Replicate 2 from Balatoc abandoned mine | place: Philippines: Itogon, Benguet | collected 2017-08-28
ATTGGACATTCGATGGCTGGAATGGCTGCTTTAAAGCTAGCCGAATTAGGCAAAGTTACTGCCGCAGTAAGTATTGACGGCGCGCCACCAAAAAATGTGTTTCCTCCTTTTTCGACTGTAAAAATGGTTTTGCCAGCTTTTGGATTTTTCTCTGGTAAGGATTATTTCATGGGCTCCAAAGAATGGTATAACAAAGCATTTTTCAACACATTGCCTGAAACCGAAAAAGAAAATGCATTTGAAAAATTTGCCGTTCCCGAAAGTTATAAAGTCAGCAGACAATTAGTACTTGATTCTTACTCAAACATTGATTTCAAAAAACCACATTCTCCTTTACTTTTAATTGGCGGAGGAAAAGACAATATTTTTCCTGCTACGCTTACTCAAAGTATAGCTAAAAAATATACTGATACAAATAGCCGCGTTGATTTAAAAATTTATGACAATAAAAGTCATTTCATTTGTGGAGAAACAGGATGGGAAATCATTGCAGATGATATCATCAATTGGTATGAAAATCTATAGTTAAATTTTATTTTATTTCATCCAAAGCTAAAAGTAACAATTGCGCTGTAGCTTCATTGGTTGCCAACGGAATATTATGCACATCACAAATTCGGATTAGCATGTTAATATCCGGTTCGTGTGGATGACTGGAATTGGGATCTTTAAAGAAAAGTACCATTTGGGTTTTTCCTTCAGCTACACGAGCTGCAATTTGGGCATCGCCACCAAGCGGACCGGAAAGCATTTTCTTTACTTTAATACCAACCGCTTCCACTTTTCCTCCGGTGGTTCCGGTAGCAATTAGTTTTACATTTTCTTTTTGCAATAAATGTTTGTTTTTATTGATAAACTGAACCATATCAGCTTTTTTTCCGTCGTGTGCAATTATAGCTATTTCCATATGTCATTACGAGGCACGAAGCAATCTCTCTTAATTAATTATTATGTAAAAATAAAAAAACCTGACGTAATGGTCAGGTTTTCTTATCTATTTATTTAAAATGTGATACGCAATCAATCCGTCGATTGGTCTTCGAAGCACATTTCCAATTTTAATATCATACTTCTTTAAGATCACTTCTAATTCATCTTTTAGATAAAACGCAATCGAGCCTACAAAATGTACCGGAACTTCTTTGTAATTATCATATTGCATAATATAATTTTTCACAAAAGATTTTAATTCCTTTTTGATGATTTTTTTACAAAACTCATGGTCTTTATGCTTAATGATAAACTTAGCAAACGTAGCCAAATAAGCATTTGGATTGTCTTCTTTATACAAATTAGACTTTACATAATCGACATCCAAATTGTATTCGGTTCTAAATTCTTCTGCCAATGTTTCGGGCATTTTATTAAAAAAGAAGCCTCTTAATAAATGTCTTCCAAATCGGTTTCCTGAACCATCATCCATAGCGATATAACCTAAGGACTGAACTTTTTGATGTAATTCCTTTCCATCGAAGAAACTACAATTTGAACCAGTTCCCAAAATACAAACTATCGCTTGTTCATCTTTTGGAGTGGTAGCATAAACTGCTGCAAAGGTATCTTCATGAACTACAACTTCTGCATTTCTAAAATAACCTTGAAAAACAGCAGTTAAAAATTTTTTCATTCGATCCGTTCCACAGCCTGCACCATAAAAGAAAACATGAGATGCTTTGTCTTTGTTATGTTCAATATCAAATCGGTCATTTAAACGTTCAATCACAGCATCGACATCAAGTACTTCTGGGTTTAATCCCAATGATTGTGTAGTGAATAATACTTTACCGTTATCGTCAATTGCTATCCAATCTGCTTTGGTTGAACCGCTATCTACTAATAATTTCATGCGCTTTGGGTTAGTTTTTTAAAATACAAAATCCCGATAAAATTCCTATCGGGATTTTGTAAATATAATTATTTTACGTTAGCAATATGAACAGCCAAATCAATTAATTTGCTTGAATATCCATATTCGTTATCATACCATGAAACTAATTTGAAGAAAGTTGAATTTAATCCAATTCCGGCTTTAGCATCAATAATAGAAGTTCTTGAATCTCCAACGAAATCTTGTGAAACTACATCATCTTCAGTATATCCTAAAATTCCTTTCATTTCGTTTTCTGATGCTTTTTTCAATACTGCCATGATTTCTTCATAAGAAGTTTCTTTGGCTACTTTTACTGTCATATCCACCACAGAAACATCCACAGTTGGTACACGGAAAGACATTCCTGTTAATTTTCCGTTTAACGCCGGAATTACTTTTCCAACCGCTTTTGCAGCACCAGTTGATGACGGAATAATATTCACACTTGCCGCACGACCACCACGCCAGTCTTTTCTTGACGGACCATCAGCAGTCATTTGAGTTGAAGTAGTTGCGTGAACTGTAGTCATTAAAGCTTCTACAATTCCAAAGTTATCGTGGATTACTTTTGCCAATGGAGCCAAACAATTCGTTGTACAAGATGCATTAGAAACCACTGTATCTGTTGCTTTAACTTCGTTATGATTTACTCCCATTACAAACATTGGAGCATCTGCCGATGGCGCAGAAATAATTACTTTTTTAGCACCACCATCAATGTGTGCCTTGGCAGTTTCTACTGTCGTAAAGAAACCTGTACATTCTGCAACAATATCTACATCAACATCCTTATCATCCCATTTAATTAATTTTGGATCACGCTCTGCTGTTACACGAATAAATTTATCGTTTACATATAATTTTCCGTCTTTTACTTCCACTTTTCCATTGAAACGACCGTGAACTGAATCATATTTTAATAAGTAAGCCAAATGATCTACATCTAATAAATCGTTGATAGCAACTACTTCTACATTATCTCTATTCATTGTTTCTCTGAAAACAATTCTTCCAATTCTTCCGAAACCGTTTATTCCTAATTTTACTTTAGACATTTTATTTTAAGTTTTATTTTATTTATTGATATTAAATTTTCAATTGTAATTGATTTTTGTCTCGTCTTTTGGACGAGATGAACTACGTAGTCATGATATCCGAAACTCTAAGTAATTCTCGGTCAATTTCGGTATGACCTTTAATAGCTTGCTCCAAAGGCGTCAATGCTACTTTATCGGCAATTAATCCAACCATATAATTTGATTTTCCTTCCAATAAAGATTCAACTGCTTTCACTCCTAATCTTGAAGCTAAAACTCTGTCGAAACAAGATGGTGCACCGCCACGTTGCATATGTCCTAAAACCGAAACTCTAACATCATATTCTGGCATATTTTCGTCGACATAATCTTTCAGTTCGAATACATTTTTCCCGATTTTATCGCCTTCTGCAATTACAACAATACTGGATGATTTTCCTGAAGCTTTACTTTTCTTTAAAGATTCTAACAATCTGTCCAATCCTAAATCTTCTTCAGGAATTAAGATTTCTTCTGCTCCGGCACCAATTCCGGCATTTAAAGCAATATGTCCGGCATCTCTTCCCATAACCTCAACAAAGAAAAGTCGGTTATGAGAACTGGCTGTATCTCTAATTTTATCGATAGCTTCTACGACTGTATTTAATGCAGTATCATATCCTAATGTATGACTTGTTCCATAGATATCGTTATCTATTGTTCCCGGAATTCCCATTACCGGAAATCCAAATTCTTCATTGAACACTTCGGCACCGGTAAAAGAACCATCGCCTCCTATAACTACTAAAGCATCAACTCCTGCATTGACAAGATTTTGATGAGCAATTTGTCTTCCTTCTTTGGTCATAAAATCTTTGGAACGCGCTGATTTAAGAATAGTTCCACCTTTGTTAACGATATTGTTTACACTTCGTGGTCCCATTTCTTTAAAATCGCCTTCAATCATTCCTTGGTAACCTCTGTAAATCCCTATACATTCTATATTATGATACGCACATGTACGCACTACAGAACGAATAGCTGCATTCATTCCCGGCGAATCTCCTCCTGATGTAAGGACACCTATTTTTTTTATCGTTTTCGACATTATTTTGACTTTAAAATGTAAAATTAGCAAACAACAAGCACTTTTTCACCCCTATTATTAATAATTTAATAATCTCGGCAAAATTCAATCGTTTTCGTTGATAAGTTTTTGATTTATTACAAAAGCAGTATTAATCCTCTGTTGGAACTGCTTCTTTATTTGATGATGGAACAGCTTGTTTAGGCTCTTTCTTTTCGGATTTTGGTGGATTTTTAAACCCTACATTTTCCGGCATGGAGTCTTCTATTTCAGTTTTTGCAGATGACGCATTTTTTACCTTTTTGCTTTTAAACATTTTAGCAACTAATTCTTTAAATGTATCAAAATCGACTTCATACGAAATACCCAGTCCTTGAGTATAACCAACACCTTGACCGATATAATTCACATCATTTTCTCTATTAAACACTCTTAAATTAAGGCTTCCGTCTTCGTTTACTCGGTATAATAATTCCACATCACCAACAACTGCAGATGATTCATTAACACTACTTCCAACAGGTACACCTACTCTTCCGTTTATCGTTATACGATCGTTTACCTGAGATGAAAGAGACAATCCAAATCTTCCGTCTGTTTCAAATCCTGGTCTGTTATCAGCACCAACATAATCCGGCGAAATAGTAAGTTTACCGTCATCTGTAGCAAAAATATCGGTAAATAAACTTCTTGCTTTTTCAAATAATAAATTTGTTGGCTGTGATTGGCTTAATCCTTCTGAACTCAAAAATGAATTGGATGATAATAATGAAAATGCCTGTGTTTGTCGAGTATCCTTATCATCTAGTTTGTATTGCAATTCAGAACGCAAGGTCGAAGCTACATTTGGAAATTCTATAGTAAAATCGGGTTCAGGATTCATTAAACTTCCTTTAAGACCTATCACCACATTGACATCTACTTTTTTATTAAATGACGGATTGTCTATCAAAACTCCCGGATTTGCTCCGCCAACTACTTTATATACCGCTTCAAGATTTAATGTTGCAGCCATAGGATCACCTGTCCAAACAATAGAACCATATTTTTTTACATCAAATTTTTTATCTAATAATCCACCATATTTAAAGTTGTAATAACCATTATATACCTGAAAATCTCCATACATATTAAATTTTCCGAGTGTGTTGATTTCAAAAAATAATGTTCCTCTTCCGTTTCCTTTCATACCGTGACCGGAATCTCTGTTCAAGATTACTTCAATATCTGCATTCTCAAGAATATCAAAATTGAATTTGAGTTCTAAACCTCCATAATTCCGTTCTTCTTTTGATTTTTTACCTTTACCTTCATTAGGTGTTTTAAAACGAATGAAACCATTTTCTTCGGAAGCATACGAATCATTAATCGGGATTTTAATGTCTGTACCTTTTTCTGATTCTGCATTAACTGAAATAACCAAAGCTTCGGTTCGTCCTTTTATCGTTGCCGAACCATTCATAAAAGCAGTTCCAAAATAGGCGGCATCTTCATGATCAACCGTATTCAATGCTAACAATCTTTTGGTGTCAATTCCTAAATCTAATTCCCAATCGCCAAATTGCTTGTGCTTAATAAATCCGCTTATAGAACCTTTGGTATTGAATTTAGTATCAGTAATATCGGTTTCTCTGATGATGAATTTATTCTCCGTTACGTCTACAATAGATCTGTCTTCAAAAAGATAATCAACATTCAAATACGGAATGGTCATTCCTGCCTGATTTACAAACAACCTTCCATTATAATCCAAATCATTTATATTTCCGTCTATTCGTGCATTTCCGGAAACAAAACCTCTAATATTTGTAATGACATCACCTCCAATTTTCCCTAAAACTCCAAGGTCAAATTTATCAAACTTCAAATCGATATCAAGTAATGTTTTACTGTCAACAATTTCTAACCAACCATCGGCATTAAAGGCTTCTACATTTTTGTTTTCAATGGATGAGGATAAATAAAACTTCTGTAAACTTTCATCTCCTTTAATGTCCAAATTAAGCTTTCCTAGTTCTATACTATTAACAAACAAGTCTTCTATTTCCAAAGAAGATATTGGTTGAAACACATCGCCATCTTGTTTAAAATCTATTATTCCGTTCAAATTTCCTTCAAACTTAAATTTTTCAATATCCGGAGTTACTTTATTCAGATTGACGTTATCAAAAACCAACCTAAAATCTTTCTTACTCGTTCCGCTTAAAAGTCCGTTTAAATTAATACGCTCATCATCATGGGAAAATGTAATATTGTCAAAAGTGAAATTTTGTACTTTTTTATCAAATACAATCTTGTTATCGTCTTTCTCATTTTCATTTAAATACCACAAATAATCTTTGAATTGAACTTCCGATTTTTTAAAACCAACTACATTTTTGTTCTCTTTATTAATGGTGTGATACAAGTTCAGGTTATAAAAGTCATTTCCTTGATTTCCTCCTCTGAATTCAGTTCTAAAATACAACGTATCTTTTACCATCGTATTAATCAAACTAAAATCACGTATTTTATAATACTTGGTCTTTATACTATCCAGTTGAACATATGATTTATATAAGGGATTCCTATTATCAATTTGAAGCAATAAATTATCAAAGGTATTTTCATAAGCTATGATTTTTGGAGAAGAAAAATCCAACCTAAAATCATCGGAATCAGAACTGATATTGCCTTTAATCTTTGTATCGGTTGCTAATGAAATTTCAGGGTAGAAAATCTCTACAACTTTACTGTGAATATCAAAATCAAATCTCAAATATTGTCCTTTTTTAACCTTATTCGGGATATAATTGGAATATAATGATCCTATCGAGTTTTCAACCATTTTCTGCAACTGTCCAAACTCAAATTTTCCAACTATTTTTCCATCAACTGCATCAGGAGAATCAACTGTAATGGTTCGTTCGTTATTTTGGTCAAATGAAGAATTTATATTCAAATAATCCACAAAATATAAATCTTTCTTATTTTGATAAGAAGAATTAGTAAGCGTGATATCACCTTTAAAGTTATCCAAATTATTACCAATCGCTTTAATCACTATATCACCTTTAAAAACGGCAACGGTATCTTTAATCATGCGAAGTTTTTCCAAATTGGCAAAATCAATTTTAGCTTGAAAGTCAATCACTTTTTCTTTTTTGCTTAAATCAACATTTCCGCTAAAATCCATATATAAATTAGGATCATTGACAAAAACTTTTCCTTTAAAGATTGGCTGTTTAAAATAACCGTCTGCAAGAATATTTGTGTAAGTATATCCGTTATAAGCCAACTTATAAATATCGCCTTCAAAAGATGTATCAAGAAGCTTTTGGGTAAATCCTTTTCCGTCCACATCAATATTCATTGATACTTTCCCCAAATCTTTTTGACCGGAAATAGCTCCTACATCAAAATTATCAAGTATTACATTTCCTTTATAACGAGCATTGTCAATGTTATCGATATTAGTCATGTGCAAATCAGACTCTATTAATCCTAATGCGGTATTCATTACAAAATCGGCATTAATGATTTTTTGAGTGACTTCTGTTTTTCCGGTAAATTGAAACTGTCCAAGTTTTTTTAATGATGTTGGAAGATTTTTACCCAAAACATTGGGCAAAAGTGTGGTCAAATCATCATAATTGGACGTAATTTTTTTAAAATCTCCGTTCATATAAAACTCACCCGGACTTCTAGGAAAAAGATTTTTAAAATTTACATCACCTTTTATAATCGAATTTCTATCATCACGTAAATCTAAATTTGTTGCATAAAAATCATTCAATGTTCCCTTCACTTTAGATTTTAATGCAAATGTTCGGTTTTTACCTAATTCTTTATAGAAATAACGGATATCGTTAGTCGCCAAAAATGAACTGTCAATCTTAACATCAAATAAAACTTTGTTATTAAAATTACTGAAATCCTTACGCTCATAACTCAAAATAGTTCTTCCTTTCAAAAAAGACTCTTTGGTTTGGATTGTAAGGTTTTCGAGTTTTATATTTTTCTTGGTATAAGTAAAATCAGAAGCTAAGTTTTTAACAAACAAACCTCGGTGATCTTGAAAAGACATTTCTTTAATCGCCGCATATACATTTGGTCCTTTGACTTTAAAGTCTTTCAACTTTGCATTTAGCTTTGTAAAATCAACATCTTTTGGATCTTCTCGATTAAAATCGGTCATTGCAAACCTGCTGTTTCTCAATGTTAATTCATTTACTTTCATCAGGAATTTACCGGAACTTGGCTGTCCATCATCAAAAGCCTCGATAAATAAATCCAAATTAGTATGTGGTTCGTTCTTATAATTCTTAACATTCAGAAAAAAACCATCTGCAATCAAATCACCAAATAGTAATTTGTTATTCAGTATATTTTTAACCCCTAAAATATTTGTTTTGATACGATCGGCATAAATTAATGTATCTTTATGATGATCTCGAATAAAGACTTTTTTCAACTTTACACCACCAAAAACAGTAAGAGCAACTTCGTCAATATTGATATCTGTTCCAAAATCCTTATTGATTTTTTGAGTAGCATATTGTGCTATTTTGGTTTGAACATAAGGTGTAGAAAGTGCTATACTGAGTAATAGCAAAAGTAATAACAGCACAGCAATTGTGCGAAGAAAAATCTTTCTGAATTTTTTAAACCCGTTATTTGTTTTATTTTTTTCCAAATAGTTTAATGGCTTAGGAAAGAAATTTACCTTTGCAAAAAATACTATTTTTGATATCTCTGCTAGGATTGTCAAATATAAATCAAAATCTGTGCCTTTTATGCAACAAAATGAAGTTTTTATTCTTGCTATTGAAAGTTCATGTGATGACACTGCTGCTGCTGTGTTAAAAAACGACAAAGTATTGTCTAACGTAGTAGCGCGACAAAATATCCATGAAGAATATGGTGGTGTTGTTCCTGAATTGGCTTCGCGCGCACATCAACAAAACATTGTTCCGGTGATTGATGTTGCACTGAAAAAAGCCAATGTTACCAAAGAACAACTTTCAGCTATTGCTTTTACACAAGGTCCGGGCTTGATGGGATCGCTTTTGGTTGGCTCATCTTTTGCCAAATCTTTATCGATGGCATTGAATATTCCGTTGATTGCAGTAAATCACATGCATGCTCATATTTTGGCACATTTTATCGATGAAGAAGGATTTGACAAACCAACATTTCCATTTTTAGCATTGACAATTTCCGGCGGACATACACAAATCGTGAAAGTGAGCGACTTTTTCAATATGGAAATCATTGGAGAAACTACCGATGATGCTGTTGGTGAAGCGTTTGACAAAACCGCAAAAATATTAGGGTTGCCTTATCCCGGCGGACCATTAATTGACCAATTTGCCAAAGAAGGAAATCCAAAAAAATATAAATTTACCAAACCCAAAGTTGACGGTTTGAACTTTAGTTTTTCGGGTTTAAAAACACAAATTTTATATTTTGTCCAAAAAAACACAGCTAAAAACCCTAATTTTATTGAGGAAAACAAACACGATATTTGTGCCTCAGTGCAACAAATTATCATCGATATTTTAATGGATAAACTGAGACTTGCTGTTGCCGAAACCGGAATTACTCAAATTGCCATTGGCGGTGGCGTTTCAGCCAATTCAGGCATTAGAACTACTCTAAAAAATGCCGAAGGAAAATACGGTTGGAAAACCTTTATCCCTAAATTTGAATACACTACTGATAACGCCGCCATGATTGGAATTGTGGGTTATCAAAAGTTTTTACACGATAAATTTGTTGATCAATCAACGGTTTCTAAAGCGAGAATTGAGTTTTAAATCATGCAACTATTCTACAATCCAAATATCACCGAAACCGCAACTTCTTTCGTTTTTGACAAAGAAGAAAGCAAACATATTATCAAAGTTTTACGAAAAAAAGAAGGCAATATTTTGCATGTAACCAATGGTTTAGGCTACTTATTTACTTCAGAAATCACAATCGCTTCGGATAGTAAATGCACGGTAAAAATCAACTCGTTTGAAAAACAGGAAAAATCAAAATTTCATTTGCATCTTGCTGTTGCACCAACCAAAATGAACGAACGCTACGAATGGTTTCTTGAAAAAGCTACTGAAATCGGTATTCAGGAAATTACACCCATCATTTGCGAACATTCTGAACGAAAAGTGATTAAAGCCGATAGATTTCAGAAGATTTTGGAAAGCGCGATGAAACAATCGTTACATTATTATTTGCCCAAATTAAACGAACCGATTGCTTACGCAACATTTATTAAAAAAGAATTCAATGGTCAAAAATTCATTGCACACTGTGAAGAAACCGACAAAAAATCATTGAAAAACGAATTAGAAATCAGTGAAGATGTTACTATTTTAATTGGTCCAGAAGGTGATTTTTCTGTTAAAGAAATCCAATTAGCGATAGAAAATTCATTTATTCCCGTATCTTTGGGAAACACGAGATTACGAACTGAAACGGCTGCGATTGTAGCTTGTCACAGTGTCGTTTTCAAAAATGAATAAAATAAACTGTATGATTTCAAAAAAAATTGCATTCCTATTAGTATTGCTTGTTAATATTGGTTTCAGTCAAAAACAAACTTTGTTTTTAGACCAAGATTTTGACACTGTAATGCAACAAGCAAAAACCGAAAAAAAACCAGTAATTTTGATGTTTTACGCCAGTTGGTGTGTACATTGTAACAAAATGAAAAATGAGGTTTTCACTAATAAGGATGTCATTGACTATTATACTAAAAACTACATTTGCATCGCTTCAAATATTGAAAACAAAGAAGGAATTGCATTAAGAGAAAAACTAAAAAGTCAATTTTTAGTCAAATCATTCCCTACGTTTGCTTTCTTTGATTCTAATGGCATTGTAACTAATTGCATTTCGGGAGAATTCAAACCGGATGCTTTCATCAAAGAAGGTTCGAGCAACCTTAATCCTGAAAATCATCTACAAAATATCAAAGCTAAATTTGAACGTGACGCAAGCAATTACGACAATTGTTTTGCCTATATTTTAGCCACAAAACGTTTTGGTTTCAACCCAACTGAAATCACACAGAAATACCTAAAAACAGTTACTCCAAATGAATATTATACCGAAAAAAACTGGCGGTTATTCTCAAACGGAATTACCGATTTTGACGCACCGGAATTTATCAGTATGATTAAAAACAGAGCACAATTTGAAAAAGTAGTTTCTCCTACTCGAATTGATAAAAAAATCAACTATGTAGTCAATGAAAACTTCAATGATTTCATTGAAAAATCGGACACTGCAAGTTATAAAAAGAATAGAATTATTGCCGAAAATTTAAAATTAAGATCAATCGACTCACTATTATTTTTTAAAGATCTGAGTTTCTATGAAAAACTCGAAAACTGGAAAACTTATAACCAAACATTGGAAAAAAACATGACTCAATTTGGCTTGAAAGACGCCAGTTTTATTAATACTGTTTCGGCTAATTATTTTGTCTATGTTGATGATAAAAAAATGCTTTCCAATGCTGTTTCTTGGCAAAAGCAAGCCATAAAATTAAGTCCGTCACTTGATAAATATGTGATGATTAGTAATTTATTACTAAAAATGAAAGAGTACAAACAAGCACTTGAACAAGCCAATCAAGGAAAACAATTTGCCGAGAGTCTTAATTTTAACACGGCAGAAATTGACACTATAATACTTGATATTAAATCGAAGATGAAATGATGAAGATATTTTTAAAAACCAGTTTACTATTTTTTTTGCTCGTAAACACGAAGTCATTTTCTCAAGAAATCGCTCTTTTAAAATACAATGGCGGTGGCGATTGGTATGCTAATCCAACATCATTACCTAACTTGATTAAATTTTCCAATCAAACGATTAATACCAAAATAAAATCAAAACCGGCAACGGTTGAACCCGGAAGCCCTGATATTTTTGGTTATCCGTTTGTCCACATGACCGGACACGGAAATGTGGTTTTCAGCGATGCCGAAATTATTAACTTAAGAAACTATATGCTTTCCGGCGGATTTCTTCATGTAGATGACAATTATGGAATGGATGAATATATTCGCAGAGAAATTAAGCGTCTTTTTCCAAATAATTCACTAGTTGAAATCCCTGCAAATCACGCTATTTTTCAAAAACCAAATGTTTTTTCAGGCGGTTTGCCAAAAATTCACGAACATGATGGTAAACGTCCGCAAGCTTTTGGTATCTTTGAAGGAAATAGATTGGTATTGCTTTACACCTATGAAACTGATTTAGGCGATGGCTGGGAAGATCAGGAAGTACATAACAATCCAAAAGAAGTGAGAGAAAAGGCGCTAAAAATGGGTGCTAATATTTTGAATTACATCTTTAACAATTAAGTGTATGACATCAAGAACAATTGCAGTTGGTATTGTAAAAGCAGTTGGAATATTACTGGCTTTTTCACTTATTATGTTGTTTGTTTACAAAATACAAACCGTTTTGTTGTATCTTGTTGTATCGCTAATTTTCGCTTTAATTGCTAATCCAATCGTGGAATTTCTACGTCGAAAATGCAAATTTTCAAATACGGTTGCTGTAACCACTACAATGCTGTTATTTGTTTTATTGCTTTTAGGAATTGTATCGATGTTTGTTCCTTTGATTTTATCGCAAAGCGAAAACCTTTCTTTGTTAAACACTGTAAATATTGAGAAGAATTTCACTCAACTAACAAATCAAATCAATAATTTTTTGGCAAGTCATAACATTGATGGTAAAAAATTTCTAAATCCGGAAAAAATTGCTTCCAAAATTAATTTCGCACTTTTTACCGACTTTTTTAACTCTATGATGTCAACTATCAGTAATCTTGGAATGGGGTTGGCGTCTGTATTTTTTATTACCTTTTTTCTACTAAAAGATAAAGTAACCTTCTTAATTGCTTCTAAACAAATATTACCTGATAATCACGAAGATCAAATTCTGAATTCAGTATCTAAAATCAATGAATTACTTTCTCGCTATTTCATCGGATTGTTGTTGCAACTTTTTGTAATCTTTATTTTATATCTGATTGTTTTACTGATTTTTGGTGTAAATAACGCGTTAATTATTGCGTTTTTATGTGCTATTCTAAATATCATTCCCTACATCGGACCATTAATTAGTTCTGTTATTGCTGCTGTTTTAACGATGTTAAGTCACCTTGGCGGTGATTTTCAAACAGAAACTCTTCCATCAACAATTTATGTTTTAATAGGTTTCTTTATCGTGCAATTAATTGATAATAATGTTTCACAACCTATTATTTTTTCCAAAAGCGTCAATTCACATCCGTTGGAAATCTTTTTGACGATATTGGTTGGCGGATTTATTTTTGGAATTACCGGAATGATTATCGCTGTTCCTTTAATGACTATTATCAAAGTAGTCCTTAAAGAATTTTTCCCTGATAACAGTATTGTCCAGATTTTTACCAAAAATATTTAGCATTGGATTTTCCCGTTTTAGAAATAGAAATTCAACAATTCATTGACGACAATATAAATGCTGATGTAACGAAGTTGGCATTACAAAAAAATCCATTTCCAAAAACAGAGTGGACATCAATTTTGCAACAATTAACCGCCAAACAAAAAGCCAAAACCAAACTTCCAACTTGGTTTGAAACACAAAACATTTTGTATCCGAGTAAAGTTTCAGTAGAGCAAACCTCTTCTGAAAAAACAGCACAATATAAAGCTTCTTTGGTTTCGGGAAAGAATTTAATCGACCTAACCGGAGGATTTGGCGTGGATGATTTTTATTTTTCCAAAACGGTTGAAAATGTAATTCATTGTGAAATTAACAGCGAATTATCTGAAATCGTAAAGTATAATTTTGAGCAATTAAATGTGAAAAATATTGAATGCTTTGCTGATAACAGTTCAGAAGTATTAAAAAAATTAAATCGAAAATTTGGCTGGATTTATATCGATCCATCACGACGAAATGATGTCAAAGGCAAAGTCTTTATGCTGAAAGATTGTTTGCCCAATGTTCCTGAATTGCTTGATTTCTATTTTGGTTTTTCAGAAAATATCATGATAAAAACGGCTCCCATTTTGGATATTTCCGCAGGAATTTCGGAATTGAAAAACATTGTAGAAATTCATATTATTGCCTTGGAAAACGAAGTAAAAGAATTGCTTTTTATACTGAACAAAAACCAAGAATCAACGATTGAAATAAAAACCATTAATTTACTGAAAGACAAAAGAGAAACATTTGAATTTCAATTGAATTCAGACTTACAAAAAACAAATTATGCTGTTCCGAAAAAGTATCTTTTTGAACCCAATGCGGCTATTATGAAATCAGGAGGTTTTGATGAAATTGCGTTTCAATTTGAAGTCGAAAAACTGCATCAACATTCCCATCTTTATACTTCAGATGAATTCATAGATTTTCCGGGCAGAGTTTTTGAAATTCAAAATATACTGGAATACAATAAGACTAATATGAAGTCGTTTTTAGAAAATCAAAAAGCAAATATCACTACACGAAATTTTCCTGAAACAGTAGAAAACATTCGAAAAAAATGGAAAATAAAAGACGGCGGAAATTTATATTCTTTTTTCACAACCGATATGACAAATTCAAAAATTGTATTACTTTGCGAAAAATTAAAATAAACACAGATTCCACAAATTATCGCAGATTAATTTATATCTGAAAGTAAATAAAACCCATGAAAAAGATTTTTTTAGCACTTTTTATTTTTACCTCTATAACTGTTTTTGCTCAAGAACCTTGCAAGTTTGACATCGAAGTAGCTGACAGTATCGGTACTTATAAATCCTTGAAACAACAACTTGTTTTTGAGCGTAGTTTTGCCGGAAATGCTACCCGAATTTATTTTGCACTATCTGTAAACAATGGCGTCTTATCATTGGAAACTGAAATACTACAAAGAAGCAATGAATTTATAAAAGCCAATTGTTTGGACAAAAGTTCAAAAATTCATTTGCAATTAAATAATGGTAAGATTGTCACTCTTTTTCACTTTGGAAACGACACTTGCGGCACATTACTTCGAAGTGAAGACGGAGCAAACAATAGAGTTACCAGCGGAACATTTGCTTTTTCAAAAGAAAATTTCGAAGAATTAAAAACTTCCAAAGTAACTTTTATGCGTATTAAGTTTGCAGGAGAAACTGTTGATTATCCATTAAAGACTTCGTTTATCTCAGAATTGGATAATAAAACATACCAACCGGAAAATTACTTCATTGATTACCTGAAATGCTTCAATTAGAACATTTCCACTTGAGATTTTCTACTTTATCAGTTTTACTTCCGTTTAGATTATAATGCCACCATTCTGAATCAAAAGAAGAAAAATTGTTTTGCAACATTATTTCTTTTAGAAGTTTTCGGTTTTGAATAATTGTATCGTTTAAGCTGGTATAATTATGAGATGCTTCTTCTCCAAAATAGTCAAATTTTGTTCCCATATCAAGTTCAGCACCAAGAGAATCAACTAACGTAATATCAACGGCTCCACCTTTGTTATGAATAGAACCTTTTTTGGGATTGGCAACATAATTAGCATCGGGAACGAGTTGAAACATTTTTCGCTGAATGGCTCTCGGTCGGTAACAATCGTACAATTTGATTTTAAAACCTTTTTCAATAAACGTTTTATTGGCTGCAAGTAACGATTTAACGGTTTTTACTCGAAGAAAACACTCATCACACGGATATACTTTTTCTTTCAGAAAATTATCAGCTGTGGCATATTTCATATCATAAACAAAATCGTTACTGTAATTCTTCAAGTTGACGAATTTATTTTCATCTGTTTCAGAAGATATTTCTAAAAGTGTTTCAGATTTCGTTGAATCAAGATAGGATTTGCAGGAAAACAATATTCCCGAAATCATCAGCAGAAAAAGTACTTTTTTAAATTTCATTAAAACACAGATTATACGAGTTAACACAAATTTCTGTTAAGTATTTAGACCATATAAGACACTTAAGTTGATAAAAGACTATTTTTCTTCAGGAAAAGCAACTTCACCTTTCCATTGCATAAAACCTCCTTCAAGGTTAAACGTATTTTCAAAACCCAGTTGATTCATGATAGCACATGCTTGTGCACTTCTTCCGCCGGCTTTGCAATACACATAATAATTTTTGGTTTTATCCAATTCTTCTACCTGATAAATAAAACCCTGACCTTTATAAATATCAATCATCATAGCATTAGGAATAATTCCTTCACTACATTCGTCTTCAGTTCTAACGTCTAATATAACCGCATTAGTATCGGATTCTAATTGGGAAAGCCAGTCTTGTTGAGATAAATTCATAGTTTTTCTTTTTTATTTGACACAAAGATAAACCTTTTTAACCATTTGAAACAGATGCAAAAAACTAACTGTTTCTATCTTTTAACAAAAAAATAACAAAACACTTGTATATACAAGTAAAAAACATTTATACATTTGTACCTACAAATATTGAGGTTGTAATTATGAAAATAGAAGACGTAATAAAATCGACTGTAAAGATAGATGATGCAAAAAAAGTCATCCTCAACATTATGTACACACAAAGTGTTATTGGCGAAAAATTTGCAGAAATTCTAAAGCCGCATGATTTATCAGGAGAACAATATAACGTATTGCGAATTCTGAGAGGACAAAGAGGAGTTCCTGCTAATATGTGTGTGATTCAGGAACGAATGATTGCCAAAAACAGTAACACTACCCGATTGATTGACAAATTGCTTTTGAAAGATTTGGTTACCCGAGAAGTTTGTCCTGGCAATAGAAGAAAGATTGAAGTAAAAATCACCCAAAAAGGATTGGATTTACTTTCTGAATTAGATCCAAAAGTAATTGAACACGAGCAATTTTTTTCAAAAAATTTATCTTTTGACGAATTAACACAATTAAATAATTTATTAGAAAAATACAGAAACACAAATAACGAATAATGAGTAATTTTATAGATAATGCCAATTGGCGCTATGCCACTAAAAAATTTGATGCTTCCAAAAAAGTATCCAAAGAAGATTTTGAGACATTAAAAGAAGCTATACGACTTTCAGCTTCTTCTTATGGTTTGCAACCATACAAAGTATTTATCATCGAAAGTCCTGAAATCAGAGCAAAAATCCAACCGGTTGCTTGGGGACAATCTCAAATTGTTGAAGCTTCCCACTTAGTTGTTTTTGCTAATATCACTAATTTTGGTGATGCCGAAATCGATGCATATGCTAAAAACCTTTCGGAAACTCGAGGAATTCCGGCAGAAAATGTAAAAGGATATGTAGATTTTGTTAAATCAAAAATCACCACACTTCCCTTAGAAATCAAAAATAATTGGACTTCAAAACAAACCTATTTAGCTTTAGGAAATCTTTTGAATGCCGCTTCAGAGTTAAAAATAGACGTTACCCCAATGGAAGGCTTTGAGCCGGAAGCAGTCAACGAAATTCTTGGCTTTGACAAATTAGGGCTAAATGCCAGCTTATTAGCAACAATTGGTTATCGTCATGAAGATGATGCCACACAGCACTACGCTAAAGTACGTAAATCAAACGAAGAACTTTTTATTAATTTATAAATCTAAAAACAATTATTATGAAAAACTTGAAAACTATTGCATTAGCATTATTAGTAGCTTTTGGAACAACCGTAGCTACTGCTCAAAACAAAAAAATCAATGCTGAAAAAAGTAAAATCAACTGGGTTGGAAAAAAATTAACCGGTGAGCACAGCGGAACAATTAACTTTAAAGACGGAGTATTAGTTTTCGAAAAAAACAAAGTTAAAGGCGGAAACTTTACAGTTGACATGACATCTATCAACACTACCGATTTATCAGGCGAATGGAAAGATAAATTAGACGGACACTTAAAAGCTGATGATTTCTTTGGAACTGACAAACACAAAACTGCAACTTTAAAATTCTCTAAAATTGCAGATAAAGGAAACGGAGTTTATACAGTAACTGCTGATTTAACTATCAAGGGAATTACTAATCCTGTAACTTTTGATTTAACTGTAAAAGGAAATACTGCTACAACTTCATTCAAAGTTGACAGAACAAAATATGACATCAAATACAAATCAAAAAACTTCTTTGATAACCTTGGAGACAATGTAATCTATGATGATTTTGAATTGACAGTTAACTTACAGTTTTAATTGGTTGGATAAAACTGCTATGAAGAGAGAACCCTGAATTAATTTTCAGGGTTTTTTTATTCCAAAAAATAACCATCTTTGCAGAACCAAAAAGTAAGACATGCAACAAGTATTGGTTATCGACAATTATGACAGCTTTACTTATAATTTGGTTCATTATCTGGAAGATTTGAACACCAAAGTAACTGTTATGCGAAATGACGAATTTGAATTGAATGAAATCAAATCGTTTCATAAAATCTTGCTTTCTCCCGGACCGGGAATTCCTGATGAAGCCGGTTTACTTAAAGAAGTAATCAAAACGTTTGCTTCAACTAAAAGTATTTTAGGAATATGTCTTGGACTTCAAGCTATTGGTGAAGTTTTTAATTCTAATTTAATAAACTTACAATCAACACTTCACGGAATTTCATCTAAAGTAACCATTACAGATAAAACCGAAACACTATTTGACAATTTACCTGATGAATTTGAAGTAGGACACTATCATTCTTGGGTTATAAATCCAGAAACCATCTCAGACGAATTAATTATTACCAGTGTTGACTATGATGGTAGAATAATGTCTTTACGTCATACAAACTTTGATGTAAAAGGCATTCAGTTTCATCCTGAAAGTATTTTAACTCCTTTTGGCAAAACCATCCTTAAAAACTGGCTTAACCAATCTTAAAAATTCTATTTTTTCAAAAATAACTTTGAGTTTACAAAGTATATTTATTACTTTAAGTAAAACAATTTAAAACATTGATTTTAAATAAATTTAATTTATAAAATAGATTTTATCTATACTACATTATTTAACTCAAAAACATTATTCTCTTTACATTGTTTGAGCTTCATTACATTATTTTTAAACCAAAATAACAACTTATTAACATTTTACAAATCAATTCGACAAAATCATTATATTTGATTGATTTCAAGCTTTTTACCAAAAACAACACAAATTATGGGAATTTTCAATAACAACGAAAAAAAGGCTATTGCAGCGCTTTGCAAGAAGAGTGAAGACATCAGTAACGACATCAGCAAAGAGATTAACGAATTTCTCGATGATTTAAAAGACGAATACGAAGAAAACAAAATTGTTATTCAGGAATTCAATTCATTTGTTAGTGAATTACAAACCAAACTTTCACCGGAAGATGCTGAAAAACTGAGCTACTTCTCTACCCGATTGTATAAAATAAAACGTTGTGCTAAAAAAGGCGTTGAAGCTATGCGAGAATTAGCTAGAGATCAAAGGAAAGCAACACAAGAAACCATTAGAGAATATCAAGAATATCTACATACTTAATTAACGGGTAAAAACCAATTTATTTCCTGAACTAAGTGTAGAATCAAAAGCGTAACCTTCATAATTAAAACCCTTTAAATCATCTATAGTTTCGGCATTAGTATCAATGATATAACGAACCATTAAACCTCTGGCTTTTTTAGCAAAGAAGCTAATCATTTTAAGTTTTCCGTCTTTGTAATCTTTAAATTCAGGAGTAATAACCGGAACTTTCAGCGTTTTAATATCAACCGCACTAAAATACTCATTACTAGCCAAGTTAATAAACAGTTCGCCCTTTTGCAATTCTGAATTCAATTGCTTGGTTATCGTTTTTTTCCAAAATTCATATAGATTTTTATTTTTTCCTATCGGCAAAGATGTTCCCATTTCCAAGCGATACGGCTGTATTAAATCAAGCGGTTGCAACAAACCATATAATCCTGATAAAATTCGGAGTTTGTCCTGTAAACCGTCTAATTTGTCTTCAGGCAACGTGTAAACATCCACTCCTTGATATACATCGCCATCAAAAGCATAAACA
>VFQN01004028.1_pt1 | contig 19951 bp, 29 predicted proteins | sample 3512371 | NCBI WGS metagenome assembly VFQN01 (sample SAMN10412370, study PRJNA504923) | tailings metagenome | isolation source: Replicate 2 from Balatoc abandoned mine | place: Philippines: Itogon, Benguet | collected 2017-08-28
CCCAGGCTCACCTAACCGGAGCATCGCGGCAGTGTGTGGGGAACACAAGGGCAAGAGGGGAACGTCAGTAAACGGCGGCAAGAAGAAAACGTGTGGCGTGTGATGCAAATGCGACGAGAGATGCAGTAAAGAAGGACAAGAAGAAAGACGGGAAGAGGGCTGCGTGGTCGCAGCTGGCTGAAAGACAAAAAGAAAAGTGGGGTAGTGGGGGGGGGGTCGGTAGTGCAGGCTGGTGCAGCAAGCGTGGGTTGGGGCGTACTACGAGCGGGACGCGCTGGCGGAGAAGCTGCTGGAGCACGTGAGTGTGCTTGGGCCACATTGGGCCATGTGCATCACAGGCGTGGGGGAGCGAGCGGGAAGGCCACGAGTGGAAGGGCGCTGAGAGGTGTGGGGAGACTGCATATGGGCTAGGGGGTGTGAAGGCCACGCTCTGCCTGGGGCACCGGGCCAGGGGCATAGGGTACACGGCTTGGGCAAGGACTATGGCAGGATGTGGACCTTCGACATAACTAGCCGTTGTTCAACTTCTGCCTTTCGCTGCGCAGCTGCTGGCCGCGCACCACGCCTCCGCCTACGGCGCGCTACGGCCCACGGAGGACGGAGACGATGACGTCAGCGGGCCTGACGGCGGGGGAGCGGACGTCAGCGGCGGCGCCACTGACGGCGACGGCGGGGCGGCGGGGGCGGCGGCGGGCGAGGAGCAGCAAGAGGAGGCAGGCGGCAACGCGGAGGCGGAAGCGGGGACGGGAACGGGGGCACAAGGGGCGAGCTGAGTGTGTAGTGCCGGGTTTGAGTGGGTGTTAAGTACTAGTGCCGAGTGCGGTTGTGGGTGTGGAGTGTGGACGTGGGGCAACAGCGGCTAGTGAATTCAGCCGGCAACGCGGGTGCTGGTCGCGTTCACTGCATCGCAGTATGGATGGCCCGTCGGTACGATACCCTCCGGGCGTGCCCAGCTGACGGGTACCCCTTATTCCGGTCAGGGCTCTGACAGCATGTTGTTAGGAAAGGCGAGGCCCAGGCATGCAATGCGCGCTGGGCAAGACTTGCTGGAGCTACGTAAGGCGGGTGTAGGGCGGGAAAGGGAGCCACGTGCACGGCGATCGCAAGCGTGGTCGTGTCTCTTCTGTCTCTTCGGGGCTGTTTTCGTTCCCCAGCAAGGAAAGAACGCCCGGAAAGAACGCCCTACCCACTGTGTCACTGGCCGGGGTCTTACCGGTAACTGCATGGCACAAATGCGTGACCTGAGGAAAGCGACGTTGGTGCATGTAAGCGTAGCAAGGAGGCTGTCCTGCACCCCTGGCGAGGAACGGCGCACCGCTGATCAGTCCGAGTCCCTTGGGGAGCCGAAGGGAGGTAGCGGCTAGCTGGACTGCATGCAGGTGCATGGCAGAGATCACCCGGCGCTCCGGATGTCAGTTGTAACGCCTTGCTGCTGCGCAGCTTCTTGCCTCGAGGCACTCACAGGGCAGGCTTGCAGTTTGACGCACCACCTGCCATGACGGTTGGTCCCGTGCGTGCTGCATGTAACCCTTACACCATGGCGATAACCCCAGTCACTTGCTGTCCTTGTTTGGAAGCAATGGAGCGGTCGGGTCATGGCCGTGTCAGCGGCTTGCAAGGGGAAGGTGGTCTTGGGATGGCACGAGGTGGTTTCGGAGCGAGTCCGGTGATTTCACCATCCTCGATTCCAACCCCTAGTCCTCATCTGGGCTTTATCTGTGACTGTTGGCAAAATGCAGCATCAGGCGCTTACCGTCACCGAGTGAGTCGTTCCCATTTTTCGCCAATGGCGATAAGCACCTTCCATAGCTTTCAACTAGTTGCACCACAACGCCATCATGCAGCTAGTATCGGTCATGCGTCCTTAATACCTTGATAAGTAGAACTGAATGGGTGTTTCATTTGCGCGGCGAGGATGGTCCAGACCAACCATCGCGGGGGCTCACTGCAGCGTTACGCGCCCTCGAGCTAGCATAGCTGCACAATTCATTCCTCATACGGGCAATCGTGCGCATCGCACATACGATCGGCGTAGTTGGTGCATACCTTCGGAGCAGCTGGCACAAAGGACGTGCCAGCCATGGGCGTGCCAGCCATTCCTGGGCCCACCGCCCCCTGCAGACCAACAGCACTAACCTCTGCCTCCCCCGCCTTTCTGTCCCTCTACCGCCCCCTTTTCGGCCCAGCTTGTACGGCTTCCCCATCAAGGTGCTCCCCTCTCAGGAGGATGAGCGCCGCAGTTGCGATGCCAACGCGGACCGTGAACAGCCCGTGTGGATGGTGGGTGTGGGAAGCAACTCGTTAGGAAACATAGCAGCAGGGGAAACACTGCAAGGGATCCTAGACCCTACCCCTCGGCGCTCGTTAGCCATTTGGCAAGCGTTACAGCATGCACAGCTGGGGCCTACCTGGCCCACTGTTTGCACACCGGCCCTTGCACACCGTGCCCCGACATTGTGTCTCTGTCCGGTCATGAACTCCTGGCTGTTGACCAAAGCTCAACACTACCACACACACCCTCATACACAGGCGTATATCGAGAAGGACCGGCTCCCCAACAGTGAGACCAAGCTCAAGGACATGATCCGCAAGGTACGGCCGTGCCGTACAACCACGGCCTGAAGCCGTACATGGCCGTAGGGGTGCACACGCGAGTCCTTTCCAAGAAGCACACAGTTGTGCACTTGTATACACAGAGTCACCCCTGACTGCAAACCCTTCCCTGACCCCGCCTTGCAGGGCGTGCCCCCCACGCTGCGCAACTGGGTGTGGATGGAGACCAGCGGGGCAAAGAAGAAGAAAGCTTCGCACACAGGTGGGTGTGGGTGTGGGTGTAGGTGTGGATCTGGGTGGAGACCAGCAGGGCCAAAAGAAGGAGGTCGCGCACACAGGCGGGTGTGGGTGTGGGTTCACTTGTGGGTGCGGCTGGGGATGGCTGGATCATGGTCGGGACGGGCGGATCGGGGTAGGTTAACCGGGCGGGGGTTAGAGCCAGTGGGAAAAGTGGATGTTGGCTGCGGACTGTTTGCAGAGTACGCGGTGCGCACGGCACGCTCGGAGGGGTGTGTGCCTTGGGCTGAGTAACGCACCGATTGCCGTACGTACGGCTTCCTGTTGCAGAGACGTACTACGCCATCATGGTGAAGGCGGGCGAGACGTCGCCGTACGTCAAGGAGATCGAGCAGGTGGGTCGGAGGCGGGGAGGGAGGGGAGATGGGCGTAAAACGGGTGCGCGTGAAACGCGAGGAAAGTGTGTAAGGCGCCAGGGAGTCACGGAAACGCGAGCTCCTGCGCGTGAAAAGGGAGGGGCAATGGGGGAAGGTATCGAGGACTGGGGCCTGCGGGGGCCGGGCGAGATGGGGTCGTGAGACCAGCGGAACCTGACAGGCGGATGAGTTGCGGGGAACCGCGGATGGCCGTTTCGAAGGGCGGAGGGGCGGCGGAGGCGGAGCTGGGGGGCGAGTGGGTACGGGGAACGCGAAAGCGCAGGAGTGAGGGTTCGGGGCCCGGGGGCCAGTAGGCGCGACAGGTAGGCGGATGGCAGGGGCTGTGGAGGGCTGTGGGCAGGACGCGGGGGCTCGAGGGATATCGGCGGGTGGGCGACGGTGCGGAGGGCGACGGACGGCAGGGACGGACGGGTAACTGTGACTGTGGACTATCCTTCACCTGCTGCTCCCTTTTTAACCCCTTCGCGTGTTGCGCAGGCTGTGTGTGATACTACATGTGTCCAATGCTCCTGCTCGCCTGGTACATCTCCATAACACGTACTGTTGCACTCAAGCGCTCACCCCTGTTCCGCGCACCGGCGGCGAATGTTCCATCCACGTCACTGCCGTCATTGCTGCGCTTCCGTGTACCGCGTGCGTATGGTATGCTGTTCGCTGGACACGCAACACACGTTCCCGGCACGTGCGGTATGTGCTATGTGGTACTGAAGTTGTGTACCTGTTCTCATGCGTGTGAGCGCAGGACACGCAGCACACGTTCCCGGAGCACCCGTGGCTGTCCAGCACCGACGGCCGGGCGGCGCTCACGCGGGTGCTGCAGGTGGGCGGGTTGGCACGTGCGGGGCCGTTGCGCTAGGGTGAGCGGCGCGGGTGCAAGAGACATGCGAAGTGCGTGGGGCAGTGGGGCGATGGGGGACGGGCGGAAGTACAAGGGCACGCGCTGTGCTGGATAAGGAATGAGCTGAGTACGGAAACAACAATGTCGTTGCGCAGGCCTACTCCGTGCACATCGAGCGCGTGGGCTACTGCCGCGCCATGAACAACATCGTGGCGCTGATGCTTGAGGCCACTTCACCGAGCTGAGTAGCAATCTAGTTTATTATATACAATCACCTGCAGGCCTACTCTGTTCACAACGAGCGCGTGGGCTACTGCCGCGCCATGAACAACATCGTGGCGCTGATGCTGGTGGCGCTCAACCGCAACGAGGAGGCGGCCTTCTGGCTACTGGCCGCCCTGGTGGAGGACATCCTGTACCCGGGGACATACAGCAGGAACCTGGAGGGCTGCCAGGCAAGTACTACTCACAAACTGAGCAATATTAACACATATGTTATTATTATAAATTGCTGTTTTTGAAGGCATATCTAGCTGTGTGGGCGGCCCTGGTGGAGGACATCCTGTACCCGGGCACATACAGCAGGAACTGGCAGGAACCTGGAGGGCTGCCAGGCAAGTATCACATTTACACTGCACATCAACACTGTTGTATATATTTTTAGGGTCTGCTGCCCTTTGAGCGGTCCACTGGAACATGCACTGCTACCTAACCCATGTCTTATTTTTGCCCCGCAGATTGAAGTGCGCGCGCTGAACGACCTCATCGCCGCCAAGCTGCCTTTTGAGCGGCTTGCTGTATCACCCTCACCCTCCAACCTTAGCTGCTAGTGGGCATCGCGCGCCTTGACGGTTAATCTCACCCCCACCCCGCAGATCGAGATGCGCGCGCTGAACGAGCTCATCGCCGCCAAGCTGCCCCGCCTGCAGCAGCACTTTGCCGCCATCGACCTTGACATCTCCATGCTGGCCACCGACTGGATCCTGTGCCTCTACGCAGCGTCGCTGCCCTCAGAGGTAGGCACGAGGCGTTGGTGCTTCCTGCATGCACGATTATGTGATTGATTGAAACATCCAGTGCTGCCTATCTTAGCATGCACACCTCATCCTTCGCTCCCAGACGGTGATGCGCGTGTGGGACACAAGGTCGTGTCCTGCAGCTCAATAACCGACATACCCTTTATGTACCCACCTTCCCGTTCCCCTTTCCACCAGACGGTGATGCGCGTGTGGGATGCCGCTTTGCATTATTGTGCTTAGAGTATACTGCACTCGCCTATCTCCCCCTTGCACCTCCCTTGACCACCAGACGGTGATGCGCGTGTGGGACGCGCTGTTCCACGAGGGCCCCAAGATCCTGTTCCGCGTGGCGCTGTCACTGCTCAAAATCTACGAGGAGAACATGCTGCGGGTCAAGGACGCGGGTGGGTGGGCACCGGCGCCCCTGCTTAATGGGTGTGTTAGGCTTGCAGATTGCAGTGGCGAGGAACTGGCTGTGTTGCACATACCCCTTACCACACATCCTCCTTAATGCACCTGTCCACCTGCAGGCGAGCTGATGTTGCGCATGCGCAGCGCCGCCGCCACCATGCACCAGCGCGACGTGCTCATGGCCACGGCCTTCGACGGCATCGGGTCGCTGCCCATGGCCACCATCGACCGCTTCAGGTACGAATTGACACACGGCCGTCTCTTTTGCCGACTGCAAATCTTGCTCAGAATTCTTGCCTTCGCGTCTCTGCTGCAATGACTATAACGGCCGAATCACTAGAACGGCCGGATGGCAGCCGAGAGCGTGTCAGGTGTCGCACTTGGCCCCTACACTCCGCCTGCCGTCTTCTGGGCCCTCTCGAGTCAACCTGCTGGCATGAACGTTGACCCACGGGTCTGGGCCCTATCCGCCCCCTACCTGCCGTGGGTCTTCGGTGTTACCCATTTGACGGCATTTAAGAGCTGCTGCGCCGGTGTACACACAGATTGTACTCTGTTTTTCCCTCACCTCACGGTCTCCCACCATCTTGCGACTTCTGTGTCGAACTGAGTGCGGCGCAACCGGCCTCCCTTTCCTTCCTCTTTTGCATGCAGGGAGCAGAAGGCGGCCGAGGTGGAGCGTGACCTGGCGGCACGTGGCATCAAGGCGGACACCCTGGGTGGGTCGTGCGTTGCCGCAGTGATGGATAAGATTCAACTTTGCACAGACGTGGCAATGTGGCATGCCGTGGGTCTTGGGCGCATCAGTCAAGGCGCATGGGTAGTAGGGGAGCCGCTTTGATGCCGTGGGGTTCCAAGCTCATCAGGAATGTTTCGTGCCAACTGGTGTGTATCGCCTGGGGCCGGGTGCCATCCGTTGGCAACCGCGTACCTGGCCTGGCCTGAGGCTACGGAAGCCTTGTGTCCTGGTCTGCTAACGTGCTCCCTGCCCGCCTTCCCCCCTGCACACACGTGCCTCGCAGCCACGCACAACAGCACCGGCGGCAGCGCACATGTGGCCATGGACAAGGCGGCGGACAAGATGAAGCACGGCCTGGGTGGGTGCGGGCTTGAGGATGTGCAGTTAAAGACGTATGCTTATCTACAGAAACGCATATAGGAGGCTACACGTGGCAGTGGGCTTGCGTACGGTATTGCATGGCCACCAGCTTTGGCTGTCATGAACGCGGCCCAATGCCCTGCCCAATGCGGTGGCAGGCTGGTAGGGAACACGTCCAAGCTGGCGGGCCAGAACAAATGGCAAGGATCTACACACAGTAGTTGTCGGCGAGTATACGGTGCCACCAAAACAACTCGTTATGGTCGGATTTGCGTTCGCCCTGACGCGACGTTCGCATGCACGACGGCTGGCATGACCAAGCTGGTCGACAAGACTCAATGGACAGGAGCGGCACACATTACATCAACAGGGACAACGTTATGTGTGTGTGACAACAGGTACCAGTGTTATATTCCTCTCTTGCCCCGACAACACACAGGCAAGCTGATGGCGGGTATGACCAAGCTGGCGGACAAGACGGCCGAGCAGCTGGCCAAGATGAACACTAAGGACGCGGACGGGGCGGCGGGGGGCCTGCCCTCCTCATCCAGCGTGCCGCACCCGCAGCAGGGGCAGGCGCAGGCGGCGTCAGGGGGCTCCCCGCCGCCGGCGGCGGCCCCGGCGGCAGTGGTGACGGCGGCGGCGGCGGACGGCAGCCCGTCGGGGAAGCCGGCGGAGGCTCCTGCGGCGCCGGCGCCGCCTGGCGACCCGTTCCTGTGAGGGAGCTATGTGTGGGTGTGCAGTGTGCGGTGTAGAAGGGCTGTGTGTGGTGCTTGCCGGACGTCCTCCAGCGTGCAGCAGCAGCAGCAGCAGCGGCAGCGGCAGGAGCGGGCGCAGGCAGGTGCAGGAGCTCCCGTTACGCGGCAACGGGCCCCGGCGGCGGTGGCGGCGGCAGCGAACGGCAGTCCGACGGGGAGCGCAGGGGAGGCCTCTCGTGCTCCCGCGCCCTCCGGCAACCCGTTGTTCCTGTGAGAGAGCTGTGCGCTGTGTCGTGTCATGGACCAGGGGAGACTCCCCTGTCATGCACGGGGTCTGAGTCTGGTGCTGTATGTGTTCGTGGTGAGAGCGGATGAGAGTAGATGGGGGCAGCTGCCGTGGGATTCCTGTGTGTGGAGTGTGGGTTGTGGGGGCAGGCAGGAGGGAGGTGCGTTCGGGGGCAGAGTGAAAAGACCACTGTGTTGCTTGGAGCGTTCGTGTGCATGATGGGCAGGCTGTGGATGACACTGTGCCGGTTGTGTTTTTCGTCTGGTGTGAACTGTGTCGGTAGGGCTGGCAGGCGGCGTGGTGCAAACGTGTTGGGCCATGGCCCACATCGTCCAACAACCGTACGATTTCAGTTAGTAATGGTGTACGACGGATGGAGGAGCGACGTTGACGAGTTTATGCATGGACGCGGGCCTTAACGTGATCAGCAATCCGCACCGCGTACAGCGGTACCTGTCGTCTGTTGTGTGCCAGCCGTGTACAGGGGGCCGTGGGCGCATTGGAGACTATGGATTGAGTTGCCAGGCGGACGCCGCTAGCTTTGGATGCTTCAGTGCTTACTGCTTGCTGGACAACGCCTGGAGGTGTAAACGGCAACACGGAGGACAGGAAGCTGAAATGGGAGGCGGCGTGAGTCCCTTTGGCAATCGTTTGGCTGGTGGTCAAACCTATGCGTTCCAGGGGAGGTGAGGGGAGCGCCCCTGACGCAGCCACAACACGGTAGGCCGTTAGGCCTTGCCAAGCTGGGGATATAGCCGATGAGCGCCCGAGGGTGCCCCCTACCTGATGAGCGCCATAGGGCAGAGAGGGCAGCGGAGCACAGGACCCAGCTGTCTTTGCAGAAGCAACCTAAGCAGGCCGGTACTCCCATGACAACTGGTGGTAACTGCCCTCCACGCCCCGCTGAGATCGTGGAGTTTTGTGTGGCGATCTGGCGATACCGGTACAACCTGAATTGTAACAAAAGCCAAAAGTGCCCGCGCCCCTTGGCCTGGACGGGGCTGCCACATGACCCAAACACCCTAGGGTACGTGTACTGCTGCGTGTAACTCACCGGGGACTTGAACCCCACGGAGGCCTGAACCTCAGATCGTCGTGCGTGTTTAGAAACACGCCGGGCCCCGAATACCGCCAGGTCATGCAATGCAATTTATCTTTTTTTGTTTTTTGTTTTACTTAGACCCCTTACGCCGATCCCCCGCTGCCTGTCCCCGCTCCTGCCCCTCGGCCCCCTTGCCCCGCTGCTGCCCCTTTCCCTGCCCCTGCCCCTGCTCCTGCTCCTCCTCCTCCTCCTCCTCCTCCTCCTCATCCTCCTCCTCCTCCTCCTGCTCCTCCTGCTCCTCCTCCTCCTCCTGCTCCTCCTCCTACTCCGCCTGCTCCTCCTCCTACTCCGCCTGCTCCTCCTCCTCTTCCTGCTCCTCCTCCTCCCGTGCCTTCTTCACCGCGTGGGACTTCCGCTTTCTGATCCGCGGACCACATATGCCGCACGTGGGTTTTTCACAGGAGCACTTTTGCCTCGCCTTGGCGCTGTTCTTGGCGCCCTTCGCTCTGCCCTCCCGCACCGCCGCCGCGTTGTCCGGGTTGAGAAAGCCCCGTTTCTGCTCAACGTTGGCGGCGCCGACCACCTTGCGGCCCTTCTCCTTGCCCTCCCGCACCACCGGCGCATTGCCCGGGTTGAAAAGGCCCCGTTGCTGCTCGACATTTTGCTTTGTAGTGTGAAGGGTGTGGTTACAGCGCAGAAGAAGATTGCAAAATAAATGTATGGTGTGGTACTGCGAATACTTGTTCCCTAATAAGTCAGGCAGAGGCCGCAGGCGATGGGCGATTGAACCCTTCTCCCCCAGCCGTAACTAATGGGACACACCCAGGGGCGGCTGCCGCACGGGTCACAGTGGGTGCACGCAGCCGTACGTACAGGACAGCGATAGCCATTGGGCGCCTTTACATGGCTGCGAAGGGGGCCCGCCAAATGCTACCATCCATACATGTGCTACCACCCATTCACAAGAGGCCATCGCTGTGTCTCGGTCCGCTTATGGACACCCAGCTCGGTCCGGTTATGGACACCCAGCTTTTGCCCACAGTGTAACATTGGATCACGCGCAAGGACTGTGCGACGCAGCCCGGGTGGTGACACAGCGGGGTGACATGGTCCAGGACACCTGATGATGCATACGCATGGCACGGTGGGCGGCCGTTGTTGCCCGGCACCGGCCCAGCTAATCTGTCAGTGAGTCCCCAGCAGTGTGTTCGCAAACATTCCCATTGACATCGGAGGGCTGCGCCCAGGGTGGGCCAGGGGCGCAAGCGGGCCACGGCACATGGGAGCGGGCCCCGGGACCGGGTAAAACGTGAGCGGCTACGTACATATCTGGGCACGGTGTGGTGGTGTCTGGCACTTGAATACCATAGCGTGGGGTTAGGGGATTAGCTGTGTTACAACCGTCTACACTTCCTGACAGCGAACGACCTGGTGAGGCTCGCCAGCACCACCTTGGGTCGTAAGTAGGCTTGTCCATCGTGTCCCTTCGGTGCAGCTGGTTGCTCCTATCCGTACAGCGAGAGGGGTGGGAAACCCCGTGTCCATGATTATTGCCGGGACCAGCTCTGTTTCCCGAATGGGGCTGGGCTGGGCTCTGGCAGGGGACCAAAACTGTAAAACCATACATACAGTGAGGAAACTAGGGAGGCTTCAGCTACATGCCCGTCTCAGGAGCTCACGCTACTAACGGATTTCCACCACTGGGAGTAGAAGGCCGACCTCTTGCAGGTCATTCCGCGCGGGCACTGAACTCGGGATATGTTGGTGCGCCTGGCGGTGCACGCAGGCCTGTCCCTAGCATCTTCGCATTACATGAAACAAGTGGGCTGCGCACGTGGACGCCAGAGGGGAGGATTGGCTCTGTTACACCTTACAGCACGGGGGTTGGCTGGTTGGGGATGGCGGTAGCTGCTGATGTGACAGCTAGTGCTATAGCGCTGGGCACCCACGGGGGCCGTGCTGAACAATGAAATGCTGCTACACAACGCTGGAACTTCCAGGGATCCTAGCGCGATAACAAGCACCTGACAATTTGCGGACACGCAATGGCACCCAGGGGTCAGCCCACTCGTGCCCTGCCTGGGGGCGAACCAAGTGCTTACGCTATGCACGGTAAAACCCTATTTGAACAATATCATCACTCCTCTGGCTGGTTTACCCCGAGTCAAAAGTCCACAAGGCCAGTGTCCGTTGGTTTTGCGGGGCTTGGCGGCGCTGCACCCCCCTCCTGGGGGGTTGGCTTCAGTGTCGGTCCATTGTGCGGCGCAGGGGGTGGTTTCAAGGGCACACCTCACCTGCTTGTGAGCGCTTGATGAAGGCATATCGTCAACATCATCGGAACCTCACTAAGTAGGGCATTACATAACATGGCCTTGTACTCGACGGTCATTTCATCTGCTGCTGCTCGGCAGGCCAAGGCGCAGTAGTGGTGTCGCAATCCAACCGTGGAGGGCCGCATAGTTAGCTGCGACAATGAAACAAACTTTTGTTTATCGAGCGATGATACAGCCAGTTATTGGGTAACGCTTGGGTCGTTCACCCTTGTCCCCCTTAATCCAGTCAATAGAGAGCACGCCTCCCGATAAATAGCACGTATTCCAATGATTTATACTAACGTAAATAACATGAACGGACTCTGGTTGCTGTCGGAACAACGCTTCAAGTAGTATACACGCCACGCTTCGCTTGGGCTTCATATGAACTGGCGGACACCAGCGCAGCACACTGCCATCACCCATCTGCCAGGCGAACAACACAAAGTGCCGTTGGTGAGCCCGGTGCTTGTAAGCTTCAGATGTCGTCGTCATGGTGTCTACAGCCCTGGCCTTATCTGCTGGTTTCCACTACAGCTAAACGCACTACACCAAAACGACGAAGCTCGACTTACACGTATCTGCCAGTTGCTGCGGGGTGTGACTTCCCTATTGATACTAACCGCAGCTCGAGGAGTGACAGCTTGCGAAGAACAAGTACATGCTCGCAAGTACACGCATCAACGAGCTTATTGTGTCAGGAAGGATAAGGCTATGCATTAGTTTGGTAATTGCCGAACCCAATATGGTGGACGGCAAATGATGCGCCGTTGATGGCGCAGCGACAAGCACCCCGGAAGCTACGCACTCCAGCCACGCGCCAACGGGGATGGCCAGTGCCGACGCTGCTACTGCTACAGCTTCTGGCCCCGTGCGCGTGTTACGGGATGACCCTTCTTCGGGGGTCGTCGGCGACGCACGTCGGCCATGGCGCACAGGCGCCGGCCTACGGCAGCCGCAGTGGGATCGCGAACACAACCTTCCCTGCGCCACACACACATGGAGCTTACGGGCACGGGGGCATGGGCTACGGGCATGGCGATGGCGCCGGGGGCGCGCCGCAAGGCGAGGTTGGCGCCGGGGGTGTGGGCACCGGCGGCAGTGGCCCTGCGCTGCCGCTGCCTCCCCTCTATCCCCTTCTACCCAGCCCGACCCCCAGCCCCTTCCCTTCGCCGCCGCCTTCTACAATTCAACCGCCTCCATCCTATCCCCCACTTGCGCCCCCATCCTCATGCTATCCCCCATCCGGACCGCCACCCAATCCCCCGCCGCCCCCGGCCCCGCCTTCACCTCCGCCCCTGCACTCCTCCCCCTCCCACACCGCCACCCCGGCCTCCCCCTCACCCCCACCACAGCTCCAAGAGCCCCCTGACACACCACCACAGCCTTCTGCATCACCTCTAAACTTGACAACGCCACCAGGAGCACCTCTAGCCTCCGCCACCCCGCCAGCAACCCAACCGCCAGCACTGCCTCCCGTACAGCCCCCACCCGCACCCATCCCCATCCCAGCCAACACCAGCGGACCGGTTGCATTCCTGGCAGTCCCATCCTCCCTCATCGACCCGGCCAACCCGTCCGCCGTCTTGGTGGTGCAGACAGACGTGCTGCTCCTTAATACACAGGCCACGGACCGGGAGGCTCTGTCTGTGCTGTTCCCAGGAGCTGCCACGGTCACCCCCGTGGCCCAATCGGTCCAAGCCACGCTGGCGATGGAGCCAAAGCCCGAGGCTGCGGGCCCGTCCGCTCCTATCCAGGTGCGCAGCGCATAAGCCCTTACTCTTGTGGGTAGGGGCCAAAAGCGCCATGGACGGTTACGCCAACCCAGCGTGCAACACGGCTGTTGCGGTGCCCTTGCACCTGTACTGCAGCACACAGCAATGCACACTGTGGCATATGGCTGCGTCACGCGGTGTAGTACACATGTCTGCCTTGTGCTTGACATAACGATCTTCAGGTGGCGCCAACGGTCGCCACAAAGCGCCTCGTTCTACGGTATTCAAGAGATAAGGTCTTGTCCGCCCTGTCCCTGCCCGCCCTCCCAGGCCGCCTGCGTGCAGCTAGCGACCCAGGTGGAGGACCTGCGGCGGACGCTGCAGGCCGCGTACCCAGCCAGCGAGGTCAGGGTGACCTGCTTCTCCTCCTCCTCCACCTCCTCCACCTCCACGGCAGCAGCAGCCTCCCCTCCCTCACCTTCTCCCTCAACAGCATCCAACACCTCAGCAGCATCCCCGAGCTCCCTGGCGTCCCCGATTCCGTCTCCAAGTGCCGTGACGGGGCCTGTCCGGCGTTCGCTGTCCGACACAGAGAGCAGCCAACGCGGGGGGCTACTGGGGCCGACAGGTGCCCTGGAGCCATCAGCAGCAGCGGCCTCAGCCCCCAGTCAGTTAATACACAGCAGCAGCAACAACGTCACGACGCGGCCTGCCGGCTCAGCGTGCGCCACCAGCCTGCAGGTGACGGTGAGGTCTCCTCTGGTGGGCACGCCAACACTAGCACCAAGGGCTGGGCCTGGCGCGTCTGCGTCGGCGCCAGCGGGCGGCAGTGGGGCTGTAACGATGGCGGCAGCGGCAGACGGGGGTGGCGGCGGCGGCGGCGGTGGCGTGCCGGAGGGCGTGTACGGCAAGCTGGACACGTGGGGCGGTGGGCAGGCGTCGTCGTACGGCGTGTCTTGCGGCATCAAGCTGGACGTGTCCACGCAGGTGGGTGGGTGTTTGTTGGTGCTGGGTGCGTGGTGGCCCTAAGGCTGTGCAGATGTTTTCGGAGGGCCTCGCGACAATGGGCAGGCAGCAGGCATGCCACATGCTGTGGCCACGGCTGTGACCACCCACAACGCACCATAACCGCACGGGTCCCCGTCTCGGGGCGCACCTCACGTGCTCGCCGCAAGCAAGTCGTAGAGTTGCACTCGCAACCCACTTCCGATCGCCCCAACCGCTTGCATCCTGCCAACACGAACCCCAGGTCCGCGCACAATCATACATGCCGCTGTCCTCTGCAGGACAGGAAGCCCTGCGGCCTTGTAACCCACCATCAAACACCCTCCCCACCTGCCTCTGCTCGCCCTCAGGTCCGCGCGGAGTACCGTGTCCCGCTGTCCTCCGCGGGGCAGGACGCCCTGCGGCCATCCTGCAGCGGCGGTGCTGGGTCTGGCGGCTCGCTGCTGTTCCTGGCCAGCGGCAGCGCAGCTGCAGACGCCACCACTTCGTGCACGGTGGTGCTCGCCGCCGCGGTGAGGCAACATAGGCAGGCATGCGATGTGCGCGAGTGCATTGGCGATTAGGTTATTCAACTGGCTTGTTGCATGGAAGCTCCGTTGCCGTTGCCAGGTGGTGCATCTCGAGGTTACCGTAAGCCTGCTCCCATCCGTGAAACGGTTGCGAACTGCTCTCTGACGGCGTGTGAATGCCCCGCCTTGTGGCCTCCACAGGACGCGTCGGGCACAGCCGGGCCTGTGGCCCCTGGCGCACCCGTTGCTGACCTGGCCGCCGGCGGCGCCGCCAGCGGTCCTGCGTCTGCCGTACTGCCGGCGGCGGTCGCGGCGGGCGTGGGTACGGCCCTGGCGGCTGTGCTGGTGGCGGCCGTGGTGGCGCTGCGGCGCAAACGGCGGCGGGACGCACAAGAGGAACTCGAAGCAGACATAAACAAGGTCAGCTGGCTGTTTAATAGCTAGCGCTGCGCTCCCACGCACCGTGCTATGTTTGCATTGTCAGTCAGGTTGATCACCAACTGAGCAGTGCCTATCAGGACACTTGCTACACCGATGCACATTCGCGTTTGGGCCTACGGGTGGTTCTCCTGACCCCATGCAGCGCGCTAAGGCTTGGCCACCACCGGTACTACATTGCCCGCAGGCCCGCACCCAGCCCTCCTACATCGACGTGTGGAGCAGCGAGGGCAGCGCCCCCCGCCGCCCGCTGCCCGGCTCCTCCACCTCCACCGGCCGCACCCTGCAGCCCGCCAGCCCCAGCCCCCTGACCGCCGAGTCCAGTACCCCCTCCGCGGGCACCCCGCAGCGTGTGGTGACCGCCCGCAGCGGCTCCCAGGCCCTGGCATCAGCCCGGCCGCCCCTGCGGGGCCGGGCGCTGATCCTGTACCAGCAGACACTGCACCAAGGGGAACAGCAGCAGCAGCTGCAGCAGCAGCACTCGGGCATGCTGCCGCCGCACAGCCGTCCGTCGAGGCTCCGCACGCACAGCTGTGACGACGCGGGGCTGCAGCTGCAGCTGCAGCGGCGGGCGCTGATGCAGCGGCGGGCGACGATGGAGCGGGAGAGGCCGTCCCGGATGCTTAGGGAGCTGTCTAGTGCGGCAGGCGCTGCGGCGGGAGGCGTGCCAGCCGACGAGAAGGAGGGCTTGGACTCGGAGGCAAGCGGTTGGGCCTCGCGGCGAGGCTCGGAGGGCCCGGGACGCGGCGCCAGCTGGGACGCAGTGATGGTGGCGGCGCGGGCGCGGGAAGGGCCAACACGGCCGGGAGCAGGTGCAGGTGCCGGTGGGTTACGGGCAGCGGTTCGGGGACCGGTTATACTTGAGCGGGAGGAGGCCCGGGAGGATCCGGAGCAGCTGCGTGAGGGGGACTCCCCTGTACTGCCTGGGTCAGGGGAGTGCAGCGGCGGCGGCAGCATCGTCAGCGGCGATGTGGCCGGCGTCGGTAGCGGTGGAGGGGTCAGGGGCAGTAGAGGCGCTTTGGCTGCGAGGCGTGGCAGCCTGGGGGCAACGCATCCGCTGCGTCCGCTGCGGCATGATGCGGATAAGCTGGAGGCGTTGAGAGTTGCGTTGGGGGCAGCGACGCGGTCTCCTGGGAGGTCGGCGGAGTCCGGAGCCAATGGCAATGCGGCGGGTGGGGGTGCCAGGGAGCAGGCGAGCTGGTCTGCCATGCTTCGGCGCTCTTCTAACAGGGTGCACCCGCAGCAGCAATCGCACCAGTCGCAGCAGCAGCAGGAGCAGCAGCAGCGGGGTGCAGTGTCGACAAAAGTAAGATTGGCTCCTGCAGAGGCGACAGCAAGCTCCCCGCTGCTCCCGCTGCCGCCGGCGGCATGGGACGCTGTGCCACGAGCAGAGGGCTTGGCTGCGGTCCAGGCAGGAAAAGGGGCAGAAGCAGGAGGGGCGGCAGCAGAAAGGCAGCAGCAGTGAGGCCGGGAGCGGGAGCAGGAGCGATCGCAGCAGCAGCAGCGGCGCTCGGACCCTTCGTCGGGATGGAGGATCCGGACGCGGGTGGCGTGACGTTGAATAAACTCATGAGAAAGCCGGTGGGTGCGGGTGAGGGCGGATGAGGGGGGCGCTGTGCGGGCAGGGAGGGAGGGTACTGGCACACGGTGGACTTGTGTGGGGCAGGGGGACGGGGGCGATCTGTACAGGGGGAGTTGTGGAGCCACGTGGCTACTAGTCGTAGTCGACGGCGCCTGCCTTTGGGGATGAGGGTGATGGCTGCTGGGACTGACTGCAACCTGAGTGCAACTTGGTTACTGGGTACCAGGGGCCAAGCGGCGCAACATTAACAAGCTTGCCAACCGTGCCACTTTGTGTGTTGTGGTATGGTAGTGCAGCCGTTGCATTGATGCCTCCTGCTGTGTGGGGCAACAGACGTGCATGATTTTTTCTTTTGTGTATGTATGTTGTCGGCAGGTGCAGTGCATGGTCGCATGTCGCATTAAGCATTGTGTTAGCACTGTTACTTGAAGGGTGGTAGGACTGTGACGAGCATGAAGTCTACACCTGGTGGCACGTGTGCTGCGAATCTTTCAATTGCTGAACTAGGGTACTGTGGTCCCTAATTTTCTGCCAATTGGATTTCCTGCCGGAAGATTGGAGAAGAGCCGACAACGGGCCACTGCTTACTGCAACTAGGAGGACTGGCAGTTCACTGTGGGAACTGTAACTGATTGCGAGCAACGTGCATTTAGGAACTGATAATTGTGGATGCATACACTTGTGAGTAAAGTTAGTTGACGTGATCACTGCTCGAATGTCTTGCCCTCTTGTACATACTGTAGGCAGTATATAGTACGACGGCAGAGCACGACTCGCCAGTTACTCAGTGCCCATAGTCGCATTAACAATACATGTAACAGATGGCGTGTTTGTGTCTGTGACGACCCTGGCAGGATAGCGACCTCCACTATCGACAAAGGATTTGGCGCTCTTGTCTCACGACTGCTGTGTGGGTCACAAGTACACTGCGGTTCCCCATAAGTCATGCCTCAAATACTTACAGTAATACCTCAATGGCTCACGCACGTGTCCCATGTAAATTAGTCTCCCAGTAGGCTCGAGCCTGTGAACACGAGCGACAGACAACGGAGTATTACAAGTGCTCTAATTTACAAGTAAGTAGTGACGAGATGTTGTAACAGTGTGCTGGTGTAGCGGGGATCGCGCTGTTGCCGTCGGCTCACCGCTGCTGTCTTTCGACTCAGCAAACCGGCCTGTGCTGCAGCCGGCTGCTTGTTATGCACCTGAGTACATGAAAACACTTATGTTTCCTTCAATTCTGCGGAGCTGCAGCAGCGGATACTCCGCTTAAACTAACTCCCATTAACGAAAGCGCAGGCCTCGCCCCTTTTGCACAGCCCATATTGAACCCTATCGATAAACAATGCTACAATGCCGGTTGGCATTTGTCAATGCCTTACAGCAAATGTGCACCCACGCACCCTGACCGCCTAGCAGGTTTAACCCGTCGGTCAACGCACTGCCCGGAAGCGGCTCCCAGCGCATGTGACCTACCCGCTGCTAGGATGGTCCCGGGGCATGGGCGAGGCCCGGCATGCGGGGAATCGGCACCTGCAGCCTGCCCCGCAAGTCCTGCACCTGCTGCTGCTGCTGCTGCTGCTGCTGCCAACCCTACCAGCGTTCATTCCCTTCCAGCCCCTTCCAGTCTCAGCCTCAGCCGCGCCGCAAACCCCCAGCCTCACAGAGGCTTACCCCGTCTTCGCATCCTCGGATCCAGCCCCGCCGAATGCCTCAGCTGCTAGCTTCGCCGCGCTTTACGGGGCCCCAACCTACACGGGGCCGTGCCTCGACGGACTGCCAGCCACGGCTGCGGAGCAGGGGGCACTGTGGAGCTTGGCGCAGGGCTGGGCAGGAGCCGGCAAGTACCCAAACTTTGTCACGCTGTCAGTTACATTCAGCCAAACGCTGCAGCCGACAGAGGTGGGTGGGATGGGGGAAGGGGAGTTTGTGGCGAGGATCGCTTGTAGACAGGACGGGTTCTGTGCGCAGGGGAACTCCCCTGCTCTTGGGCGTATGTTCAGCCACCGCCTTTCATTCAGTGCACGGCGTGGCTGTGTATGAGTATCCCCTTTCAGTCAGCTCCCGCACCTCACTCTGTCCACACTCGGCTTGCTATTCCTGCTGCGCAGATCGGAGTCTTTATCGCTGGCAGCCAGCAGGGCACAGTGAACGACGTGTGGCTCACAGGACGGGGCGGCAGCATTGACAAGGTACGCTAAGCAAGCGTTGGTCACAGGCCCTAGCTTTAGGCATAGCGCATAAGCTGACCTGTTCGCTGCACATCTACGCTGAATTGGGGGCCATAGCGGGCGGCCGCGGCGTGGTGTGCAGTTTGCGCCTGTAGGGTGGCGGCCAGGGCAGGGAATCGTACGGGACACGTGGCAAAGCGGCTCTCCGATACACTGCCATGCCGGCAACGGTGTCGTATGATGGCACCTGCAGGTTTAATCCATGCAGCATGCTGAAGCCGCCAGAGATTGGCATAGCAGTATCCTTCTACTGATCCCTACTGTGCTGCCTCCCCTGCAACCCTTGCCAGCACAGCACCAATCCTTCGCATGCCTTTCTTTCCGCGCCCGCCACAACCACAGGTCAACTGCCCACCCGACAAGGTCAGGGCATGCCGGGGCAGGGGCAACGCCCCGGGGGCTGACAGCAGCCTTGCCTACTGGTACGTGTGCCCTCTCAGCAACCACCCCAGCCCTGTGGTGAGCGCCACCCTCCGCCTCCACAGCGAGGCAGTTATCGACACCGTACGGCTGGTAGGCACCCCCGTTGTCGCACCGCCTCTCAGGACCCCTCCCGCCCCCGCCCCCAGCCCTGCCCCAGAGCCCCCATGCACCGCCTCGCACGCTGCCAAAACACAGCCCGCATGTCCGCAGCAGCAAGGCAGTCCCGCTGTCCCAGGGGCGCCGCTTCCAGGCGGCCCGTCGCATCCTCCACTGCCCCCAACTGTACAAGGGAGTCCCCCGCCAAGAAGCCCCAGGGCCCCAGCGCGGCCGCTGTCGCAGGGCCCGTCGGCTCCACCGCAGCCTCAAGGTGTGCAGCTGGATCCCCCTCCGCCGGAGACTCCCCTGCCGTCGCCACAGCCTTCGCCGTCAACGGAGACTCCCCCGCCATCGCCAGGGCCCTCCCCGCCGCCAGAGACTCCCTCGCCGTCACCACAGTTCTCCCAGCCGCCGGGGACTCCCCCGCCATCGCCAGAGCCCTCCCCGCCGCCAGAGACTCCCCTGCCGTCACCGCAGTCTCCCCCGCCGCCGGGAACTCCCCCGCCATCGCCAGAGCCCTCGCTGCCGCCAGAGACTCCCGTGCCGTCACCGCAGTCTTCCCCGCCGCCGGAGACTCCCATGCCGTCGCCACCTCTGCTGCAGGAGACTCCCCCGTCAGCGTTACAGTCCCCTGCATCGCCGCAGGTGTCCCCGCACCCGCCGCTGCCACAGGCATCGCTGCCGCCCGGACACATATCGTCTCCAAGCATACCCCTCCTGCCACCGCAGCCGTCGCCCCCGCCGCCAGCACCTCAGGTGCCACCGCAGCAGCCGTCACTTCCACCCGAACCGCCCCCGCTGCCCCCGCCCTCGGTCCCTTCCACCCCTAGCCATCCGCCCCAGCTCCTGACACCACCGCCTCCTCCTCCTGCCTACCCACAACAGCCTTCCTGGTCGCAAGCCCCAACAACACCAGGAGTTCCCTCATTCCCCTCGCCATCTCCGTCGCCTCCGCCGCCCCCCCCCCCCCCCCCCTCCCCCCCCCCCCCCCCCCCCCCCATATCCCCCCCCCCCCCCCCC
>VFQN01004029.1_pt1 | contig 19950 bp, 20 predicted proteins | sample 3512371 | NCBI WGS metagenome assembly VFQN01 (sample SAMN10412370, study PRJNA504923) | tailings metagenome | isolation source: Replicate 2 from Balatoc abandoned mine | place: Philippines: Itogon, Benguet | collected 2017-08-28
GGGAAATCCGCGACGGGGAAACGGCGACGAGTGCCATCCAGGCATCGCTCACCGGTCACCTCGTCTTCAGTACGCTGCACACGAACGATGCTCCGGGCTCGTTCACCCGTCTGGTCGATATGGGCGTGGAGCCCTATCTGGTCGCCAGTACGGTGGAAGGCATTCTCGCCCAGCGGCTGGTGCGGGTGCTGTGCAAGTACTGCAAGCAGAAGTATGTGCCGGAAGCGGGTTCGTTGCCGACCGATTTTCCCAACCAGCAGCCGGAATTTCTGTACCGCGCGGTCGGTTGTCGCGAATGCCGCGAGACCGGCTATGCCGGCCGGAAGGCGATCTTTGAATTGCTGCGGACCGATGCCCAGATTGGCAAGTTGTGCGTCGCCCGCGCCAGCTCCGGCGAGATTCGGGATTACGCCCTGAGCAAAGGGATGCTGACCCTGCGGCAATCGGGCTTCTCGCGCGTTCTCGACGGCCTCACCAGTATGGACGAAGTGCTGCGCATCACCAAGATGGACGTGTCGTAAGAAAGTGCGAAGAAGCCGGGGGATGGCCATCCCCGGGCTTCCCTCCCCGCGGATTCACTCTCAACCCTCAACCAGAATCTCTCGACCTCCCCATGCCTGATTATCGCTACACCGCGCGGGAATTGTCGGGTCAGCAGACCACCGGGGTGCTGACCGCGGGGACGGAGCGCGACGCGATCAGTCAGCTGGCATCGAGGAATCTGTTTCCGCTGGAGATTCGGGTCACCGAATCCGCGAAGGCCCAGCAGGCGAGCAAGCACCGGCGAGTCGGCGGTCGCGTGCTGGCAGTGTTCTACACACAGTTGTCGGACCTGTTGAAAGCCGGCGTACCGCTGTTGCGCTCGCTGAACATTCTCGAGAAGCAGACTCGCAACATCACGCTGAAAACCGTGGTGCAGGAAGTGCGGGACGACGTCGCGGATGGCACGCGGTTCGCGGATGCCATGAAGCGGCATCCCACGGTGTTCAACGACCTGGCGGTGAGCATGGTGCGGGCCGGTGAGGAGGGCAGCTTTCTGGAAGACACGCTCGCCCGCATCGCCATTTTCACGGAGCATCAGGAAGACCTGAAAGGCCGGGTTGTGGGGGCCATGCTCTATCCGGCAATCCTGGTAGTCATCGGCACAACGGTCGTCTCGCTGATGATGGTGTTCTTCGTGCCACAGTTCGAGCCGACGTTTGCTGCGCTGCGGGATGCCGGGCAGTTGCCGTGGGCGACCACAGCGCTGATCGCCCTGAGCGACACGATCCGGTACTATGGCCTGTACATCCTGACGGGGCTGATCGGCATCGGTTACTGGCTGAGCCTGCATCTGAAGACAGAGCAGGGCAAGCGGCAGTTTGACTTGCTGCGGCTGAAAATGGTCGGCGTCGGTCAGGTGACGCGGAGTCTGGGGATTGCCCGGTTCTGCCGTGTGCTGGGTACGCTGCTGCACAACGGGGTGCCGCTGCTGGCCTCCCTGAAAATTGCGAAAGATGCGTCGGGTAACACCATCCTGAGCGAGGCGATCGGCGAGGCGGCCGAGCATGTTTCCTCGGGAAAATCGCTGGCGCAGCCGCTTTCGGAGTGCGGTCAGTTCCCGATCGACGTGATTGAAATGGTGGCGGTCGGCGAGGAAGCCAATAACCTCGAACAGGTGTTAATTAATATTGCTGACAAGATGGAACGCACCACCAACCGCCAGCTGGACCTGGTCGTCCGGTTGCTGGAACCGGCGATGCTGGTGGTGATGGCCGGCGTGATCCTGTTCGTCGTGGTGGCGTTGATGTTGCCGATTCTGAAGAGTTCGTCGATTGTGTAGTGACTGCTGTGGGATTTGAGCGAAAAATTGTGCGCGGTTCCAGGACACCCGGGGATGGCGATCCCTGGGCTTCAAGCCGCGAAAACATCTAGAAATTCTTTCTGAGGGGAAACCGGAAATGTCTCGATTCAAGGTTCGCCAGTCCTCCCGCCGCCAGCGTCGCGGCTTCACGCTGACCGAAGTGTTGCTGGTGCTCGCCATCCTGGGCGTGATCGCCGCAATGGTCGTGCCCAACCTGCTCGGTCAGCAGCAAGTCGCCAACATCCGGGCGACCAAGATGAACATCAAGGGGTTTGAAGACGCAGTCAGTCAGTACGCGATCGCCAACGACGGCGTGTTCCCGGAAGGCAGCAATCAGGAAGTGGCAGCGCTGCTGATCCAGCCGGGCGTGGATGGCGATGGCCGTCAGGTCGCGCCGTATCTTGAAAAGACTCCGCGGGATGCCTGGGATCAGCCGCTGTTCTATCAGTATCCCAACAGCAAGGTCGCCAATGCCACGAAGCCGGCGATCTGGTCGTCTGGTCCGAACAAGCAGAATGAAGACGGCGGCGGCGACGACGTCAACAACTGGGCCGACGTCGGGAAATAGAACTTCTCTCGACGCCCGGAGATGATCTTCTCCGGGCGTCTGCCTGTGATTCCGGAGCGGCAGCGTGACGCACCATCCACAACAGCACCGGCGCCGCGACCGTGGCTTCACGCTGGTCGAGTTGTTGATGGCACTGGCGCTGGTGGCAGTGCTGGCAGCGATCACCGTGCCGTCGGCCCTGCGCATGCAGTCCAACTCGAAGCTGGCAGGGGCCGCTGAACAGGTGCGGGCCCAGTTGGCCGGAACCCGCGTGCGCGCGATTGAGAGCGGGCTGGTGTACCAGTTTCGCTACGAACCGGACGGTCGCAATTTCATCGGCGTGCCCTTTGAACGCGAATTCGAGGGCAGCAACCTGAACGCGACCGGCACCGGCGGAACCATTGGTGTGGGCCTGCTGACCCGGTTTGCGGGTCAGTTGCCGGAAGGGTTTCGCTTCATCGCCTGCTGTCTGCCGACGGGAGCGGAGTCGAGCCAGCTGACGGAAGACGCTTTCGGTCAGCTGCCGAACGCAGATGATTTGAGCAGCGTCACCTGGTCACCGCCGATTCTGTTCGTTCCCGACGGCGCCGGGATCGATGCTGCCTTTGAAGTGACCGACGGCCGCGGTCAGGCCATTCGGGTGCAGGTGCGCGGTCTGACGGGTGCAGCGACTGTCGGTCGGATGCATGCGGAGGCGGCGCAATGAGGCGGATGCCGCAGACCTCGCCACGGGCCGGCGATCGGCAGGGGTTTACGCTCCTCGAAGTCGTGCTCTCGATGACGATCTTCTTCGGATCGATCGCGATGCTGGCCCAGATCAACTGGAATGCCACACGGGCAGCGGTGCAGTCGCGGATGCGCGCCCAGGCGATTCTGCGCTGTGAGTCCAAATTGCAGGAAGTGATCGCCGGAGCGGTGGCGCTGTCGGATCAGTCGAATGTGGCCTTCGAGGATGACAAGACCTGGACCTGGTCGCTGACCACCGGTGCCACGAACTTTCCGGAACTGATCACGGTGGAAGTCACCGTCAGCCGGCAGGTGGAAGGCGCGCTGGGTTCGACTTCACAGACTCTGCGCCGCTGGATTCGTGACCCTTATCTGTTTGAAGAAGCGGCCGCTGCCGCCGCCGATGCTGCCTCGACGTCGTCATCCACGACCGGAAGCATGTGATGATCCACAACCCTCCGCGGCACAGCCGTCGCTCCCCGCGAGGTGTGCAGCCGGACACACGACGCGGCGTAACATTGCTGGAGCTGATTCTGGCAATCAGTCTGGGACTGTTGCTGATCGGCGGGATCTACGCCGCCATCGACCAGTCGGCCCGACAGGCGAATATCGGCAAGGTTGAGATCGAACGCCTGCAGATTGCCCGGGCAGTGCTGCGGCGGATCGAACTGGACCTGCGCGCCGCGATGTTCTCCGTAGAGACCGCTATCAGTGATGGTTCCAGCGTAGGCGCCAACAGCGTCACGACCGATTCCGACAGTGACTCCGGCACCGATGAGGAGTCAGCAGAAGGTTCCGGCAGCGGCACGGGAACCGGGACAGGCACCAGCGGCGGGACCAGCGGTACGAACGCGGACGCCACGACCACCACGATTGTCGCAGACGAGGATTCTGAAAGCGTCTGGACCGGCAGTCTGGGCATCCGCGGCACTGCCACCGAACTGTGGATCGATTTGTCGCACTCGCGGCGGAACCTGACGTTCACCACCAGTGCGGTGAACGCCGCCAGCGATCTGAAAACAGTGACCTACTTCCTCAGCAATTCGAGTCAGCCGGTGCAGAATCTCGAGGTCAGCCCGGTCACGGTCTATGACGCGGACGGCATCGGCCTGGGACGCAGTGAAGGTGACCGCTCGATTCTGCGCGCTGCGAATGCAGCAGGCGGCGCTCTGCCCGGCACAGCGCAGGTGCTCGCCCCGGAGATTAACCAGTTGCAGTTCCGCTATTTCGACGGCTTGAGCTGGTATCCCAACTGGGACAGTGCCACGTCCGGAGCGCTGCCGCGGGCGGTCGAAATCACAATCGGCTTTGAAGCTCCGGAAAACGTCAGCGGCTATCTCGGCAACTCGGAAGTCAGTCCGTCGACGCAGACGTTCCGGCTGGTAGTGGCCATTCCCGTCAGTGATCCCCTGCCGGCGGAGGACTTCTGATGACGCCGCGTTCTCCTCAGAACACGCGCCGAACCCGGTGTCTCCACCACCCAGGCATGCGCCGCCGTGTGCGGGGTGTCATGATCCCGAGCGAACTGCAGCCCCGTCGACGCGGTACCCTGCTGGTCGTTGTGCTGGTGGTGGTCGTGATGCTGTCGCTGGCCGCTGCCAATTATTCATCCTGGATGACGACAGAACTGGAGGCCACCGCCGTGGCGGCCTCCGACGTGCAGGCGCGGATGCTGGCCGATTCCGGAGCCGAGTACATTGCGACTGTGCTGTCCAACCGCAGCGAGCCGGGTATGGATAACCTGTTGCACAATCCCGGCGTCTTCCTGGGAGTCCTCGTTTCCGATGCCGACGCTGCCCGGGCCCGTGGTCGCTTCACCGTCATCGCCCCCTTTGAACAGGACACCACGTTCTCACAGGTCCGTTACGGCCTGATGGACGAATCGGGCAAGCTGAACCTGAATCTGCTGGACAAGCTGAATCTCGATGATGAAGAAGCCCGGAATCTGTTGCTGGGCGTTCCCGGCATGACAGTCGAGATCGCCGATGCCATTCGCGACTGGATCGACAGCGACGACACCTCGCGCGATTATGGCGTGGAAAGTGAGTACTACGAATCGTTGAGTCCCGCCTACAAGGCCAAGAACGGTCCGCTCGAAACCCTGGATGAACTGCTCCTGGTCTACGGCGTGACCCCGGAACTGCTCTACGGGGAAGACGCCAATCACAACGGGCTGCTGGACCCGAACGAGAACGATGGCGCTGCAACTCCACCGCTCGATAATGCTGATGGCGTCCTGCAACTTGGCTGGAGCGCCTACCTGACGACCGTCAGTCGTGAATCGAACCTGCGCGCCGATGGCACCCCGAAGATCGACGTCAACAACGGAATTCTCAGCGATCTGTACGATCAGCTGGAAGAAGAGTTCGATGCGGACGTTGCGAAATTCATCGTGGCGTTCCGGATGGCCGGGCCGAAGGACAAACCGCCGGCAGAGACCGATGCCGTCGCCTCCAGTTCGACCGAGGCAGACCAGCAGCGGCAGGCAGAGGAAGTCGGCAAGGGGGCAGCGCGGGAGATTGCCAATGCCGCGCTGAATCCTGGCGGTACGGTGACCCGCGGCGGCATGGATCTCGCGGCAGGAGCCAAATACCAGATCAAGTCGCTGTGGGAACTGATCGATCCCGAGACCGCGCGGTGCGATGTCACGGTCGATGGCACCGAGACGGAAGTCGTCAGCCCGTGGTCCGCCGATCCTGGCACGCTCGGCAGTTTGCTGCCCACGATCATGGATACGCTCAGCACCACGTCGGACAGTTTTCTGGAGGGCCGCATCAATATCAGTCAGGCCCGTCCGGAAATTCTGGTCGGCCTGCCAGGGATCACGGAAGAAATCATCTCTGCCATCCTTGAGGCACAACCGGTCAGCAGCGACGGTCAACCCGTGGAAGACGTCATTTCCAGTCGGACCACCACCGGCTGGCTGTTCACGGAAGGGCTGGTCGACATCTGGGAAATGCGGGCCCTGGACCCGTACATCACTGCCCGCGGCGACGTCTATCGCGCCCAGGTGCTGGGGTTTTTCGACGGTGGCGGACCGGTGTCCCGGATTGAAGTCGTGATCGACGGCACCCAGGTTCCCCCGCGTATCGTCTTCCAGCGCGACATGGACGACCTCGGCCGCGGCTACTCCCGCCAGCAGATGTATCCGACGGGACAGTAGGAGCGGAAGAAGCGAATCGCGAGCAAGGAACAGCGGATCGCCAGGGTTTTACCAGCGCCGTAACCTTGCGTTTCACCAGCCCGAAGCGCCAGCGAGGGAGGCCTGATGCGTCTCTCCCTCGCTGGCGCTTCGGGCTGGTAATGTCTGTTCCTGACTGATGACTCACTGTCTGGCTATTCGCGATTCCCTACTCGCTACTTGCTGCTCCCCTCGCCAACAAAATCGGCGCGACGGTCTCCGCAATGAACACGCGATGGGCCGGGCCGAAATGGCCGCCGAAATGGAACTGCTGCATGAACCGGGGTGAGTACGGAACCTGAGTGAACGGCGGCAATGTTGCGGATGCCGTTTCCGGTGTCTCATCCGCAGACGGATAAAATCCGATCATGCCGGCTGCCGGACCGTGCCAGCCGTCGCAGGTTCCAAACAGGGTGGTGCCCAGGCCCACGAACAGAAAATCGATGAGCGACGAGAAGCTCCAGATTCCCTGTTCCACGCGACTGCGTGCCCCCGTGAGGTTGTAGCGGGGGGAGACCGCAGCGGCGAGGAGCACGATGCCTGTCACCCGGACATCATCGGGAAGTGACTGGGCTGTCAGCAGCGACATTGCTCCGCCGCCGGAATGACCGATCAGCCAGACCGGCCGACCCGGATACTCCTGGCGATAACTGGCGACGCGCGCTGCCAGTTTGTCCGCCACACGCAGGTTCCGCCGCCAGGCACGCAGGTGATACAGCACCAGAAACTTGTTGCCTGTAGTCCAGTCGACGACTTCCAGACCGTACGGCGCGCCGGCATCCACCAGGCCCTGCAGTATCGAGATGTTGAAGAAGCTGCGGCCTTCGATACCCGGCAGAATCAGCACCAGGCCGCGATCCAGCCGCTCCGGCTCCAGCCGGCGAATGAACCGGCCGCGGACGAACCAGCCCAGAGGTGACACCAGAAATGTCATCCAGCAGAACAGTCCGCGGCTGAGACGATCGAGAGCAGACACCGCTTACTCTCCGGCTGCCGGGCCATGCAGCAACATCGGCACTCGTAACACGGGCGAACGGGGGTCATCGGTTTCGATGGTGATGGTCGCCTCGTGCCGGCCAGGAGGCAGGTCGGGCGAGATGGTCACTTTCAGTTGCGTCACCCGGCCGAATTCAGGTTGCTCCTGCACGTCCAGCAGTTCGACTTTGGCGTAGTTCGAGTTCGTCGCGGCATTCAGGATGTTGGCAGGTCGCGGCCGGGTGTCCGACACCGACAACTCGTGGGTCGTCGGTTCATTCGTGTTCTGGTAAACCACCAGAGCTCGCGGACGCACCGACATCTGCTGTTCGGGCAGCTCCAGCCGGAAGGTCACCCGCACCGTCCGCGGCTGCGGGTCGCTGTAAGCGATGTCCGCGAAATACTCTTTCTGTCCCGGCATTTCATTTGCCGGCTGCATGCGGAGAATGATCGACGCGGTCTCGCCGACTGCCAGTTCTTCCTTTGAAAGTTGTGGCTGCAGACAGCCGCAACTGGGCGTGACTTTCTCAATCGTCACCGGGCTCTGGCCACGATTCTCGAACACGAATGTGCCCCGGACTTCGGACGTCGGTTGAATCCGGCCGAGATCGATCTGGTACTGATGAAAGACAAGTGCCGGACGGTCTTTGGGGGGAATCGCCATCAGGACCGACGGTCGCCCGGTATGCACAAGGAATGAGAACGCGAACGGCAGCAGCCCCGCTACAACGGCCAGTTCCCGCAGCCCGATTGTTTTCACCGACATCGTCATCATGACCTCGACCTGAATGCTGCCCGCCACTGGCAACTCATGGATGAATTTTGTGTGGCACGCCCTGAGTCCTCGAAGGGCGTGTTCGATCGACGCTGAATATTACCACGCCCTTCGAGGACTCAGGGCGTGCCACCCGGATCGATCTGGCGTTGACCTCTCACTATGCCGACTCCCGTTCAAATCCCGCCGGCCACTTCTGCGAAACAGCCTGAGGCGTGGTCGTCCAGTGCGGACCCGGCAAAGTGGTGGACAGACCGGAGTCCAGACGTGGCTGCAGGGAGGCCGGCAGATGAGCGGCGTCATCTGGCACGCGCTGGATGTCGGCTCCCAACCGGGCCAGTTTCTGTTCGAGATTCTCGTACCCGCGATCCAGGTGATCAATGCGACGAATCACAGACTCTCCGTCGGCTGCCAGAGCTGCCAGCAGGAGCGCTGCTCCGGCGCGCAGATCGGTGGCCACCACGCTGGCTCCACTCAGACGGGGAACCCCGCGAATTTCGCAGCCGTCCGCGATCCGGCGCACATCGCAGCCCATGCGGCACAGTTCCGGCAGATGCAGGAAACGATCCGGGAACACGCGATCCACAATGCGACTGGTGCCCCGCGCAAGACTTAGCAGCGCGGTGAACTGGGCCTGGACATCGGTCGGCAAACCCGGGTAGGGACTGGTCGCGATCTCCAGCGGTTCGATCACTGCCGGTGCGGAAATGGTCAGTCCGTGGGCACTCTCATGAATGGCGGCACCCAGTCGGCGCAAGCTGTCGGTGATGGAGGTCAGGTACTCGGGACAGGTGTGATGCAGTTGCAGCCGCCCGCCAGTGATGGCGGCAGCGATCAGATAGGTGGCGGCTTCAATGCGGTCGGGAATGATCGTGTATTCGGTGCTCGTCAAACGCTCGACACCGTCGATTTCGATGACGGATGTGCCCAGCCCGGAAATGCGGGCGCCGGCCTGATTCAAAAAGTTCCCGAGATCGATCACCTCCGGTTCACAGGCGGCCCCGGTGAGCGTGGTCCTGCCTTTGGCGAAACAGGCGGCAGTCATGACGTTACAAGTGCCGGTGACCGTACTGCCGGCAGCCCCTGCCAGCGAGATGGTGGCGCCGCGCAAGCGGTCGGCGCGGGCGATAATGTAGCCTCGCTCAAGAGTGATGTCGGCACCCAGAGCGGTGAGACCGCGAAGATGCAGATCTATCGGCCGTTGCCCGATCTGACAGCCTCCCGGTAACGAGACGCACGCGCGACCGCGGCGTCCCAGCAGCGGACCGAGCACACAGATACTGGCCCGCATCTTTCTGACCAGGTCATCGCCGGCAATGCAGGCAGCGCTGTCGGTGACTTCCATCCGCAGTGAGCACGCGGAGAGCGACTGAATCGAGAGCCCCAGCCGGGTCAGGAGTTCGGTCAGGATCTGGACATCTGCCAGTTGAGGGATGCGATGCAGCGTGGTGGGACCGTCAATAGCGAGAGCGGCGGCCATGACAGGCAGGGCCGCGTTCTTCGAGCCACTGATTTCCACAGATCCACGGAGAGGCTGGCCTCCGCGCACCACAAGCATGTCCATCCCTGGACCTCAGGCTGAAACTGTCTCCCGACGTCAGCCCGTAGTGTAAACAGATTGACGGTTCGGAGATAGAGCGAACCCGCAGCTTTCAGCCCCACGGGTTCCCGACCGGAAGTCCCGCTCACGGGCTCCCGGACCTGATGACCCTTCGGGGGTCAGAAAGGCGACTGGAATCCCATGACCTGGAAGCGGGCCAGATCCATCGGGCTGGTGATTTTGACGGCGAGGATGGCGTCGTAGGCGACCATCACCTTACGGGCTCCCTGACTGTCTGGGACGCTCCGTTCGATGAGGACAATCGATCCGGAGATCAGGAAATCCCGGAATTCGATGGTTTCATTGAACGAGGTCACCAGCAACCCGGCCCGCGGAATCGTTTCCGGCCAGTTCTCGAAGAGCGTTCGCCAGGCTTCTGCGGTATGCATCGCTACGTCTTTGTGCGTGCGGAATGGAGCGAAAATCGTCAGCCGGTCGGTCCCAGGTCCCGTGATCCAGCAGCCGGGGCACTATATCACAAATGACCACACCACAAACCGCTGACAGAAAAATGACCACGGCGCGAGATGGCGACGTCAGAAACGACAAAGGGGAGTGATCGAAATCACTCCCCTTTGCAGATAGCACCGGCAATTGACCCCAAGGGGAGTCGAACCCCTGTTCTCGGACTGAAAATCCGATGTCCTAGGCCTCTAGACGATGGGGCCGGTGAGGCAGGCATTCTATGAAAAGAGTCATCGGCTCGCAAGTCGCCGCAACTCTCTCGAACCTGATTTTTAAAGCCTTGCCGGGCTCAACTCACCCGCAATGCTGACACAGGTCCGCAACTTTGCCCCACCAGAGAGTTTACCACCTGCGGGTCACTAATAACGTCATCGCAGGTCAATCAACAAGCCAATGCTCTGGTTGGCGCGACAGAACGTGTAAAACCAGCTGGTGAGCGGGGCAATTCCAGCGAATTAGCGAGACTGTTCCACCGGGGTCTTGCTGACTTCCGGCAGTTCGCCGTCTCCTGACGGCGGTACTGGGGCCGAGCCGGCCTGCCGTTCGGAGTCGGCATTCAACTGGGCCTGAATCGCGGCGTAAATTTCGCTGCGATGGATCGGCACTTCCTTGGGAGCCTCGATTCCCAGCCGAACCTTGTCGCCGCGGATTTCCACCACCGTAATGACGATGGCATCATCCACGACGATGCTTTCATTTTTCTTCCGCGACAAAACCAACATGACACCACTCCCGGTGCAGCCCGTTCCACAGGCGTACGCTGCTTCCGGAAAACCAGATTCCGAAGTCAGCATGCCGGCCGGATCACTCGCCACAAAAATTTGACGATTCTATGAAACGACTGACTTAACCTGGAGGAGTTGACAGACCCACCGCGCAACTCCTCCGATCCATCGACCCCGATTGTAGAGTCGATTCGGGAGTGGTCAACAAAAAAGTCTTGAAGCTGTCAAGAGTTGAGTGGCCAGCGGACCTGCGCGGCCTCAGTACGGATGACGGAATGTCTTGCTACGGCATGAAATATGCCATTTTACGAGTTGTCAGTCCAGCCGCTGAAAATTTCAGAAAAATACTGCGGGAGCAGTGGCTGTGGCTTGAATACAAACCGGCGGGCCGGCTTCATCGCACGGTGGATTTGCCTCACGAGGGTGCGAACGGCTGTGATCCACCCTGGTTCTGACAGCCAGGTACAGACAGAAACCACGTGCGGACAGCAGCGGCAGCGGAATGAGACTCAGCCCGCCAACCAGAGTTGACGGGCATGAGTTTCCGCGCGAAGCATTACACCGTGAGCCTGCCGGGCTGGTTCCCGGGTCAACAGGGGTGGCTGTGCTGGCGGTCTGCCAGTGCTGCTTAAAGCTTTTCTTTCAGACCCTTGATGGCGCGAATGCGCACGTCAGTACGGGCCGGTTTCGGCTTGACGGTCATCATTTCGCCCGGCTTGAACGGGTTCGGCTTCTGGGCAGCCTTGGTGGCCGGCTTGCGGACGGCCTTCAGCTTGGCCAGACCCGGCAGCGAGAATTGGCCGGGGCCCTTCTTGCCCAGGTTCTTGGCGACCAGGGTGGCGAGGTCATCGAAGACCTTCGCAATGTCCTTGCGGGTCAGTCCGGTGGACTCAGCCAGGGACGCATAAATTTCCGACTTGGTCATCGGCTTTGCGGACTCAGTTCCAGCCATATCCACGCTCCTGCTTGGGCGACGTTCCTGTCAGCGAAATCCATTCCGGCGTCGACCGCCTTGTCTCCGAGGCCGGACGTCGGCCTCATCTGTGTGGCTAAGTAAACTCGGGAAAATTTCGATTGTCAATCACCAGACCCTGCGTTTTTCCCGGGAATTTGGGCAGTTTCTTGCCTGGCAGGGCGTGAAACGCCTGTTTTTGAACTTCTCCCGCCGTCTGGTCTGCAGAATCACAGTGAAAAATGCTCCCCGCAGACTCCGGGATTGCCGGTAAGCCAGGCAGCGGAGAGCCCCGAGGGTGAAGCAGGATGGCTGCTCGAAACGCGGGCAGATTTGGGCGATTGTGTGATTCTTGCTTGTTGCACTCGCCTGGACCAGCAATAGTGCCGGGATGATGTTGTCCCGCTGCCACCTGTTGAGAACACCACTTATGCTCCAATCACTGCCAAACCTGCCGAAAATGTCCCGCTCGCGTCTCTGGCTGACAGGAACCGTGCTGCTCGCCAACTGTCTGGTAACGGGCGCGATTTGCAACGCTGGCCAGCAGGGCACGGAACCGGTCGCGGCCGCAATGACGGACGCAGCCCGCAACTTCCTGGCAGCGCTGTCTCCCGCAGAAAAGGCGAAAGCCACCCGCTCGTTTGACGATCCCGCCCGCGTCGACTGGCACAACATTCCGAAGCCGGAGCGCAAGGGGTTGCAGGTTCGCGAAATGAACGCGAAGACCCGGGAACTGTGTCACGAACTGCTCAAAGCGGCCCTGAGTGACGAAGGCTACGAAAAGGCTGTGCTGATCATGTCACTCGAATCCAATCTGAAGGAAGGGGAGAAGAACCTTTCCAGCAGCCCGCTACGCGACCCGGAACGCTATTTCCTGACGATCTTCGGGGAACCGACCCTGACAGGGCCGTGGGGCTGGAGCTTTGAGGGGCATCACTTCTCGCTGAACTATGTCGTTCGTAACGGACAGGTGCTGGCAGCCACACCCAGTTTCTGGGGAGCGAATCCGGCGACGGTTCACATCTTCGTGGAAGGTGGTCCGGAAGTCGGCGTTCGCACGCTCGCCGGCGAAGAGCAAACGGCGTTCGATCTCGTGCAGTCGCTGGATGCCGAACAGCAGAAAGTCGCGATCATTGCGGACAAGGCACCGAACGACTATCGCGCTGCCGGTCAGCCGCAACCGCCGCAAGCCGCTCCTGCAGGTCTGGCCTTCAACCGGATGAATGCGGATCAGCAGCAACTGGTCAAATCGCTGGTGACGACTTACGTCCGGCACTGGGAGCAGCCGCTGGCAGAAGCCACCCTGAACGGAATTCAAGAGGCTGGGTGGGACAAGGTGCATTTCGCCTGGCTGGGATCGACAAAGCCGGGTGTCGGGCATTCGTATCGCATTCAAGGCCCGACGTTCGTGCTGGAGCTCGTCAATATCCAGGCAGATCCTGCCGGCAACCTGGCGAATCATATCCACTCCGTCTGGCGGGACGTGCGGGGCGATTTCGCCGTGCCGGTGAAGTGAGGGACGTGCGGTTTGGGTAAAAGATATTCGTCCCGGTTGCAGAGCCTCTGCGCGGCAACCGGGACGATCTCCGGATTTCCATCAAAGGCGTTGATCATGCGTCTGGCGTCTATCCTGTGCCTGGCAGTGGCGTTGGTTCCGGCTGCCGTCGGCGATGTCTGTGCAGAAGACTGGCCGCGGTTTCGCGGGCCGGCCGGGCAAGGAGTCTCGACGGAGACGAACCTGCCGCTGGAATGGTCGGCGAGCAAAAACGTCGCTTGGAAAGCGGCCGTCCCGGGCGAAGGCTGGTCGTCTCCGATCGTCTGGCAGAACCGGGTGTACGTGACCACTGCCACCGATGATGGAGCCACCTGTCGTCTGCTCGCCCTGGATCGGGAATCGGGCCAGATCGTGTGGAATCGGGAACTGTTTCATCAGGAACTGAAACGCAAGGAGAACAAGAACTCCTTCGCCACACCCACCCCTTGCACCGACGGACAGCGCATCTATGCCTGCTTCGCCGATGGCGGCATGGCAGCGGTCTCGCTGGACGGCGAGATTCTGTGGACCACGCAGAACTACACGTTCTACAGCAAGCATGGTCTGGGCGAGTCGCCCATCGTCTATCAGGACTTGCTCATCATGCCGCGGGACGGTAGCAGTCCCGGGCCGGATGTCAAAATCGGCTGGAAGATCCCCTGGGATCAGGCGTACGTGCTGGCGCTGGATACTGCAACTGGCAAGGAACGCTGGCAGGCGAAACGTGGCCTGTCGCGAGTCTCGCACATGACGCCGTTGATTCTGCCGGTGGAAGGTCGCGACCAGTTGATCAGCCCGGCGGGTGATCGCGTCCAGGGGTTCGATCCGCTCACTGGCGAACGTCTGTGGTCGGCCTATTCGCAAGGCGAGGGAGTCACGCCGTCGCCGGTATTTGGCGATGGCCTGCTTTACACATCGTCCGGGTTTGAGCGTCCGACGATTCGCGCGCTGAAGCTGGAAGGAGCGAAAGGGGACGTCACGGAATCTCACATCGTCTGGGAGCAACTGAAGGGCACGCCGACGCAGTCATCCCTCATTTATGTGACGCCTCATCTCTACGCGGTCACGGATAACGGCGTGTTGACCTGCTACGACGGAAAAAACGGCGAAGTGGTGTGGCAGGATCGTCTGGGCGGCAAGTTTTCTGCCTCACCCGTGTACGGTGATGGCCGGTTGTACTTTCTGGCGGAAGATGGTCTGACCACCGTCGTCCAGCCCGGAGACTCCTTTAAGGTTCTGGCGCAGAACCCGCTGGATGAAGTCTGCCAGGCCTCGATGGCGGTGTCGCACAGCACCTGTTTCATTCGCACTGCCACGGCGCTCTATGCGATCCGGAAGTGAATGACGAAGGGAGGCGGGCGGTAGCGATCCAGCAGCTGAAATCTGCCCGTCGAGACCGCATTGTCCCCGCCGTCCGCGGGCTCAGTGCCTGTACTCCTTACCGACTTTTGTCCGAGGCATCTGTTCCATGAATGACCCCTTGTTTTCGGTGGCTGATCAGGTGGTGCTGGTGTCCGGCGGCAGTCGCGGGATCGGGAAGGCGCTCGCCGGGGCGTTTGCAGCGCGGGATGCGCGGGTCGTCCTGCTCAGCCGTGATGAAGAGACGCTGAAGTCCGCGGCCGCCGAACTGTCAACCGGCAAATATCCGGTGACATACGTCGTCTGCGATGTGGCCGATGAACCGGCGATCGCCAGGGCGGTGAGCCAGGTCGTCGCGGAACAGGGCCGAATCGATACCCTGCTGAACGTGGCCGGGGTTAATCGTCGCAAGCGGGTCGAGACGGTCACGCCGGACGACTACAAATTTGTGATGGGGATCAATCTGGACGGTGCCTTCTGGATGGCGCGACATGTCGGCGAGCAGATGCTGAAACAGCAGCAGGGCTGCATCATCAACGTTGATTCGCTGAATACGTTCGCTCCATTGAAAGGTGTGGCCCCCTATGCCATGAGCAAGGCCGGATTGCAGATGCTGACCCGCAGTCTGGCACTGGAATGGGGGGATCGCGGAGTACGCGTGAATGCCCTCGCTCCCGGTTTCATTCTGACCGATCTGACGGAAAAGCTCTGGTCCGACCCGACGATGCAAGCCTGGGGTCAGGCCAACACGCCGATGAAACGACTCGGGCAACCGCAGGATCTGGTCGGCACTGCCATCTTCCTGGCCAGCCCGGCAGCCGCATTTCTGACGGGCCAGGCCATCTATGTGGACGGCGGGTTCACCACCGGAATCGCCTGGCCGATCCCGCTTGATTGAAGACGGCTTTGAGGCGGAAATCTCTGGTGCTCGCTCCAGGAAAAACAGATTTTGCGAGTGACACGACGATCGCCCATCCATGAACGGCCCGATGCCGCACGCATTATTCGTCCCTGGTTGCCGCCAGCAGCGCTGGTGAACGCCTGTTTTGCAAAGATGTTGACCCCGATTCCGGTGGTCGCCATAATGCGGTTTCCTGCCAGAATGCCGTGTCCTGCCGGAGATCCGGTGCACAGCATCCCCCCCGAGGTCAGGAGACGCGGATGGAGTTGCGTCAGTGTCAGGATGTCCTGATCATTCCGCCTCCGTCCGTCCAGACTCCAGCAGGCCGTAAACCGATGTTGAAGGCAAGTGATCTCGAGGAATTCAAGCGGCTGTTGCTGACCCTGCGTGCCCGGGTTCGTGGCGATGTCCTGCAGATGACCCACGAAGCCCTGGACATTGATGGCGGAGACTCCCGGTCGCCGACCCATCTGGCAGAACTGGGCACGGAAAACTACGAGCAGGATTTCGCCCTCCGACGGGTGGAGAACGAGCAGGAGTTGCTGGAGGAAATTGACGCGGCGCTCGACCGGATCGAACAGGGATCGTTCGGTCAGTGCGAAGGCTGCGTCGATGCGGGTGTCACGGCTGCGAAAGCCCAGATTCCCAAGGCCCGTCTGAAAGTCATTCCCTACGCCAGGAATTGTGTGTCATGCGAACGGAAGCGCGAGGAGACGTGGCGGTAGCTGATGTTCAGGCCGGTCATCGCCTGCCCTGGAACCGGTACGTCATCTTTGCCGCGATTGCCGGGGTCGGGATTCTGGTGGATCTGGGCTCCAAGGAATACGTGTTCGGCACACTTGGTTTGCCCGGTCGGTCCCGCTGGGAATGGCAACTGGGCGACCTGGTCTGGTTCGTGCTGCAGACCAATCTGAATCATGGCGCGCTGTGGGGCATGGGCCAGGGACTATCGGCCGTTTTCGCAGCGCTCAGCGTGTGCGCGATTGTCGGCATTCCCTGCTTTCTGTTCTGGATGCGGCAGGCCCAAAGCTGGTGGTTGACGATCGCCCTGGGCTTCGTCGAAGCCGGGGCCTGCGGCAATCTGTATGACCGACTGGGCCTGCACCGCCTGCTTGATCCGCGGACCGGCGAGCGCGCGTATGCCGTGCGTGACTTCCTCTACTTTCGCTTTCTCGACACGTTCGACTGGCCGATCTTCAATTACGCGGACAGCTTTCTGGTGACCGGCGCCATCATGCTGGTCATTCACTCGTTTCTGAGCGAGAGCGAAGCTGCACCGGCAGAGTCTGTCCCGGCGGAGACTGGCCGAGGGCCTGTCGTCAGTCACACGGCATCGACAGGTTCCGTGTGAGGTTGTGGAATCCGGGACCGGCTGCTACCACCGCAACGGGCTGCCGACAACAACGCGGCTGCCGACAAATTGAGCGAATACGACGGAATGTCAGGCAAACCCGCGTGATCGCGCGGAGAGACGCTGGTCGGAACGGGTAGTTTTCTCCCGGACACCACGGTCCCGTCGTCGCCTCGAAATCCTGAATGAGACTGATGGGCCGGGCAGCTGGTTTCATCGGTGGAACAGCAGTGCCGCACTGCTGTTTTTTTCTCCGGCATATCAATTGCTTGCCGGTCTCTCCACGTCACGACTGGCGAGTCAATCTCGTCAGCCACCGTTTCAGTTGTGAGTGTCGTGACGATCTTTTTCTCGCGATTTTTCCAGTGCTGCGGCAGTCGCTGCCGTGGTGATTTTGTCGGTTCTTTGTGCTTTCTTCCTGTTTGCTGTCAAGGTATTGAGATGACCAGATTGCTTTCTGTGGCCGACGCACCGGAGTCTCACAGACGTGGACGCGGTGGTTTTACCCTGATCGAACTGCTGGTGGTGATTGCCATCATTGCGATCCTGATCGCCCTGCTGTTGCCGGCCGTGCAGCAGGCCCGGGAAGCAGCGCGGCGGACGCAGTGCAAGAACCAGCTGAAGCAACTGGGGCTGGCGCTCCACAACTATCACGACACGGTGCAGTCGTTCCCGATTGGAAGTCGCAATCCTTATGGAGCGATGAACTGGCGCGTGGCCGTATTGCCGTACCTTGACCAGTCGCCGCTTTACAACTCGGTTGATATCAACAGCCAGGCGAATATTGGCGGATTCTCGGGGCAACGCGAGGACGGCACCAGTTACGGATATGGAACCGGGCGGAACGCAGTCCTCAAGGGGCTGGTGGTCCCGGGCTGGAACTGTCCCTCCAGCCCGAATTCGACGAATGCCAGCGGGCAATCACCGACTTTCAACAATGCAGAAAAAGGACAAACTCACGACTACGTTGGCATTTCCGGAGCGACTCCGGATCCGGGCGGTCGAACGACCGTTTGCTCGGCCGCAACCGGGTATGGCGGAATCTTCTGTCAGAACGGGATGCTGTTCGCGAACGGCGTTTCCCGCATCCGGGACTGTATCGACGGAACATCCAATACGGTCATCGTGGGTGAACAGTCCGGGCGGATCAACAAACTGGATATTCGTTCCAACTATCATGGTGGCTGGGCCGGTGGGACCACGGCTGGCAACCCGGCTGCATTTACGGGCTCGCCATTTTTCACGGGCATTACAACGATCCGTTACCGGATCAATCCACCAGGCGCCCCCGCCACCGGGACAGATGCTGTTTACGACGCCAATGTGGCACTGACATCATTTCATGCGGGTGGCACTCATGTCCTGATGGCCGACGGCGCGGTGCGGTTCCTGTCCGAGACCATGGATTTTGACACGTTCACCCGCCTCGGCTCCCGGGATGATGGTCAGGTCATGGGTGAATTCTGATTCCGCGGCCCGGAGTCCGACAGAGCTTGACAGGATTCGCTTCTCAACAATCAGGTTCCCGGTATTGTCAATATCCGGGAACTCTTTAACCTCGTTAACTGGCTTGAGCCCATGATCCGTACTCTTCGTAGTCTGGAAACTACTGACTTTCTCATTGCAATCTGCCTGCTCCTGATTTTGTTTGCGGGTTGCGGCCAATCCGGCCCAGTCACCGGGAAGATCAATGGCCAGGTCATGATGAAGGGGCAGCCCCTGACTCAGGGGGCGGTGTACTTTTACGCGCCGGCTACCGGCTATTCGACTGGCACCGAACTGGCAGCCGACGGCACTTTTGAACTGGCCGATCCGCTGCCGACGGGCTCGTACCGGGTCTCGATCCTCCCGCCGGCCCCTGCCGAGAACGGACCTGATACCAGGCCTGAGCCAGCCTCTGTGCAGATTCCCAAACAGTATCTGAGCGAAACGTCCACACCGCTGGAAGTGATGGTCAAGGAAGGAGAGAACAGCTTCCCGCTCGCAATTGAATAGTCGCCACGGGTTTCAGGCTCCATTCCCCATCGCTCCAGTGCCTTGCTATAAAGGAACGTGTGTTCAATCGCCTGTCGTTCATTCCCTGCGCGCTGGAGTCGTGACGTGACCCTGTTGTATCACGATCCGGTGTTTCAGCAGCATCTGACGGGAACGCATCCGGAGTCACCGCAGCGTCTGGCGGCGATTGATCGCGAATTGACGCGGCGCGGTCTGATCTCACGGTGCCGTCAGCGACCGGTCTGCGTCGCCACCACGGCTCAACTCGCCCGGGTGCATGCGCAGGATTACATTGCCCAGGTCGAGCGGTTCGCGCACAAGGGCGGCGGCAGGATCGAGGCGGATACCGTCGTCAGCGAATTGTCATACAAGGTTGCTGCGACAGCAGCCGGCTCAGCCTGTGATGCGGTCGATCAGGTGCTCACAGGGACGGATCGCACGGCCCTCTGTCTGTTCCGGCCCCCGGGCCATCATGCGCTGGCCCGCGCTGCGATGGGTTTCTGTTTGTTCAACAACGTGGCGATTGCTGCTGAGCAGGCCCGGCACGCGCATGGTCTGGAGCGCATCCTGATTGTCGACTGGGATGTGCATCACGGTAATGGCACGCAGGATCTCTTTTACGACCGCGGCGATGTGACGTTCTTTTCCGCGCACCGCTCGCCGTTCTATCCGGGCACGGGCGATGAGGACGAGACCGGCACAGGTGATGGTCTGGGCGCGACCTGGAACCTGCCCATCACTTACGGGACACCTCGCAAGGATTATCTCTCGCGCTTCGCCCGGATGCTGGAAGACGCGGCCAGGCGGTCGCAGCCGCAACTGGTGCTGCTCAGCGCCGGCTTCGATGCGCACCGGGCAGATCCCATCGGTTGCCTGGATCTGGAGACTGAAGATTTCGCAGTGTTGACCGACCAGGTGCTGCAAGTCGCGCGGACTTACTGCGGCGGAAAGCTCGTGAGTCTGCTGGAAGGCGGGTATCACACGACGGCGCTGGCGGAATGCGCGGCGGTGCATCTGGAGG
>VFQN01004030.1_pt1 | contig 19947 bp, 24 predicted proteins | sample 3512371 | NCBI WGS metagenome assembly VFQN01 (sample SAMN10412370, study PRJNA504923) | tailings metagenome | isolation source: Replicate 2 from Balatoc abandoned mine | place: Philippines: Itogon, Benguet | collected 2017-08-28
CTGCCCGACACCATCTCCTTCTGGGCGCTTCCCGACTACATCGCCACGCTCCGCTCGATCGGCCTGCCGACCCGCGGGCACGTGGTGCATTACCAGAACCTGCTCGCCACGCCCCTCATGTTCGCCGCCATGCTCCTGATCGGCACAGTGTTCTCGCTGCGGTTCGGGCGGCGCGGCGGCACCTTCGTGTTCGTGGCGATGGGCATCGCCTCCGGCTTCGTTTTCTTCGTGTTCGCGAACGTCGTGCTGGCAGTGGGACTGTCCGGTCGGCTACCAGCGGAACTGGCCGCGTGGACCCCGGCGGTCGTGGGGATCCTTCTGGGTCTCGCCCTTCTGTTCCACACCGAGGACGGCTGAGCGTCGAATGAGCCTTGCGCGTTGCCTCCGGCGGATGATTCTCGCCGCAACGATCCTCTGCCCCCTCGTCTCGCCGGCGCTCGCCCAGGAACAGGACGACGCATCGCGAGTCCTGCTGACCGCCGACCGGCTCGACTATCAGCAGGCCGAGAACCTCATCGTCGCGGAGGGCGATGTCGAGCTGACCCGCGACGGCCGCACCCTGCTGGCCAAGAAGGTCACCTGGGACCGCACCACCGACATCGTGACGGCGGAAGGCAACGTCGTGCTGATCGGCGAGGACGGCGAGACCGTGTTCGGCGACAAGCTGGAGCTTTCCGACAATCTGCGCGCCGGATTCATCCAGGACGTCGGGCTGCTCCTGGCCGACGACAGCCGGCTGGCGGCACGGCGCGCGGTGCGCACGGTCGGCAACAAGACCCAGCTGGACCGGGCCGTGTACAGCCCCTGCCCGCTCTGCGCCGAGCCCGGCAGCTCGCCGCTCTGGCAGATCAAGAGCCGCAAGGTCACCCATGACCAGACGGAGAAGGAGGTCACCTACGAGGACGCGACCTTCGACCTGTTCGGCATCCCGGTCATGTACATGCCGCGCTTCAGCCATCCCGACCCGTCGGTGAAGCGCAAGTCCGGCTTCCTGCGGCCGAAGTTCGGCTCGCGCACTGCGCTCGGCGCCTTCATCCAGGTGCCGTACTACTACGTGATCTCACCCAGCCAGGACGTGACGCTGGCGCCGCTGTTCACCACCGAGCAGGGGGTCGCCCTGTTCGGGGAATACCGGCGGCAGGACCGGTCCGGGCCGACCGAGCTCCAGGGCAGCGCCACCTATGCGGACCGCTATGCCGGCAGCAACGGCAACAAGACCGAGCAGGACTTCCGCGGCCACTTCCAGGGGACCGGGCGCTACGTCTTCGACGACGGCTATGGCGGCGGCTTCGACGCCTTCCTGTCCTCCGACGATACCTATCTGCGCCGCTACGACATCGACAACGACAACCTGCTGGTGAACCGTCCCTGGGTCGACCGCGCCTGGGACACCAATTACGCGGTGCTCGACGCGTTCTATTTCCAGGGCTTGCGGCAATCGGACGACCCTGGCCTGACGCCGTTCGTCCTGCCGCGCGGCGCCATCCGCTGGAGCACGCCGACCAACAGCCGCCTGGGCGGCTTCTACGACGTCGATGCGTCGGTGCTGGCGCTGACCCGGAGCGAGGGCCTGGATACGCGCCGCCTGTCCAGCACCGTCGGCTGGAGCAAGCCGATGGTCGGGCATTACGGGGACGTCCTGCGCTTCTCCCTGTCGGTGCGCGGCGACGCCTATCAGACCGACGGCGACCCCGAGACGTTCAGCGACGAGGGCGGCAGCAACACCACCGGCCGGTTCTTCCCCATGATGGGCGCCCAGTGGAGCCTCCCGCTGGTCAAGATGACCGAGGGCGGCTGGCAGCACCTGATCGAGCCGGTCCTGGCCGGCTACGTGTCGCCCACCGGCCTGAACCCGGACGACATCCCGAACGAGGACAGCCAGTCCGTCGAGCTGGACGACACCAACCTGTTCGAGGCGAACCGCTTCCCCGGCCTGGACCGGGTCGAGGAAGGCCCGCGCGTCGCCTATGGCGTCCGGTTCGGCTCGTTCTCGCCGGACACCTTCCGGATCTCCGGCATGGTCGGCCAGTCCTGGAGCGCCGACGTCGACGAGTCTTTCCCGTCGGGCAGCGGCCTGGACGACAACTTCTCGGACTATGTCGGGCGGGTCGAGATGCACCCAGCCCAGTGGCTCGACCTGTCCTAACGCTTCCGGCTCGACAACGAGTTCCGGTCGATCACCAAGATCGACCTGCTAGCCTCGTTCGGCTGGCGGCGCTTCGGCTTCGGGGTCGGCTACCTGAGCCTGGCGGACGATCCCGATCTGGAAGACGTCCAGGAGCGCAAGGAGCTGACCGCCTCGGTCCGCGCCGGCGTCACCGAGAACGTGTTCCTCTCCGCCGGCGTGCGCCAGGATCTGGTCGCCGACGAGCCGGTGACCTACGCCCTCGGCCTCGTCTACAATCACCCCTGTCTCATACTGGTCGCCGGGCTCGAACGCGACTACACGGAGGACCGTGACGCCGGGCCGGCGACCACGCTGCTGTTCCGGGTGACGCTGAAGAATCTGGGCGAGTTCGGCGGGCGGACCAGCCTGAGTTCCCTCGGCAGCAGCAGTTGAAGCCACGCCAGAGCAACCTGTGGTGATCGAACGGAATGATCGGAACCTACACCCGCGCCGCCCTCCTCGCCTTGCTGCTCGCGGCGTCGACGACCGTGGCGCCCGGGCAGCTCGCGGCCGCAGGCCGCATCGTTGCGGTCGTGGAGGATCAGGTCATCTCCACGGGCGATCTCGATGACCGGGTATCGCTGGCGCTGGCCTCCTCGGGCCTGTCCAACACGCCCGAGAATCGCGAGCGGCTGACGCCCCAGGTCCTGCGCCTTTACATCGACGAGACCCTCCAGCGCCGGGAAGCCGAGCGGCTGGGGCTGCGGGCGACGGTGGAAGAGGTGCAGCGGACGCTGGCGAACATCGCCGAGCGCAACCGCATGACGATGAACCAGCTCGACGCGTTCCTGCGCCAGCAGGGCGCCGACCTTCTGACCCTGAAGCGGCAGATCGAGACCCAGATCCTTTGGGCGAAGGTCGTCAACCAGCAGCTCCGCCCGCGCGTCCGCATCGGCCCGGACCAAGTCGACCTCGCGATCCGGGAAGCCGAGCGCGCCCGCAACGAGCCGCAATGGCTGCTGGCCGAGATCACGCTGCCGGTATCCGTCCCGGACCAGGAGGACCAGGTCCGCGCGGACGCCCAGGAACTGGTCGACACGATCCGCAACGGCGCCGCCTTCCCGGCGCTTGCCCGCGAGTTCTCCGGCTCGGCCACCGCCGCGGTGGGTGGCGACATGGGCTGGGTGCAGCCATCCGCCTTGACCGAGGAAACCCGGGCGGTGATCGAGGGCATGGACGTGGGCCAGGTGAAGGGGCCCGTCCGGACCAATGCCGGCTGGCAGATCTTCACGCTGCGCGCGCGCCGGGCAGCCGGCGAGGACGCCAAGGTCGAGGCACCGCCGCCCCCTCCGCCACCGGCCCCGGCCCAGCCCGGCATCGCGCCCAAGCGCGTCCGCCTGGCCCAGTTCGTGATCCCGGTGCCGGAAGGCGCCAGCGAGGCCGAGCAGAAGTCGCTCCTGGCCAAGGCGCAGGGCTATAAGTTCGGTTCGTGCGACGCGCTGCAGCGCGAGGCGGCCAAGACAGGCGGCGACTACGGCGGCGACCTTGGCTGGCTGGACGTCGCCGACCTGCCCGAGGTGCTGCGCCAGCTCGTCACCGCCCTGCCGAACAACCGGCTGAGCCCGCCTTTGACCGGACCTGCCGGCATCCAGCTGATCATGGTGTGCGAGCGCGAGGGTGGCCGCCTGCCGCGGGCGGCCGAGGCTCCCAGGCCAAGCCAGGCCACGCCGCCGCCGCCGCCGCTCCCGTCGATGGACCGGAAGTCGGTGCAGGCGCGCCTGGAAGGCCAGCAGCTGGACCGCCTGGCCGAGCGCTACCTGCGCGACCTTCGCCGCGACGCCTACGTCGACCTGCGCGTATGAACCTGCCCGGCCCGGCCGAGGTCCTCAAGCGGTCCGGGCATCGCGCCGACAAGCGGCTGGGCCAGCACTTCCTCCTGGATCCCTCCATCCTGGACCGGATCGTGGCGGCGGCCGGCGACCTGCGCGGCCGCCAGGTGCTGGAAATCGGCCCGGGCCCGGGCGGCCTGACCGGCGCCATCCTCAAGGCCGGCGCCGGCCGCCTCGTCGCGGTCGAGCGCGACCCGCGCTGGATCGAGGCGCTGGCGCCGCTGGTCGAGGCCGCCCAAGGGCGGCTGTCGATCGTCCATGGCGATGCGCTCAGGCTTGATCCGGCCGCCATCGACGCGGATGGCCCGATCACCGTAATCGCCAACCTGCCCTACAACATCTCGACGCCGCTGCTCTTCCACCTCCTGGCGCATCGCCGGCGGTTCGACGTCCTGGTCCTGATGTTCCAGAAGGAGGTCGCCGAGCGCCTGGCCGCCCGCCCGGGCAGCGATGGCTGGGGGCGGCTCGCGGCGATGACCCAGTGGACCTGCAGGGTCGAGTACCTGTTCAGGCTGCCCAAGGGCGCCTTCAGCCCGCCGCCCGAGGTCGAATCGGCGGTCGTCCGCCTCACGCCGCTGGCCGCACCCGAACATCCATGCGACGAGCGGACCCTGTCCTCGGTGCTCGCGGCCGCGTTCGGCCAGCGCCGCAAGATGCTGCGCCAGAGCCTGAAGCCGGTCGCGCGCGATCCCGTCGCCCTGCTGGAGCCGATCGGGATCGACCCGACCCGGCGCGCCGAGACGCTGGACCTCGCCGAGTTCGCGCGGATCGCCAACGCCCTGCACGGCCGCGCCGCCGCCTGAGCCGGCGGCCTTGGCGCCAGTTCAGGCGATGTCGTCGGGATGCCGGCGGAACCGCTCGACGAACTCGGCCAGGCCCAGGTTGCGGCGGCGCTTTAGGCGCTCGGCGATCAGGATGCTGCTGAGCGCCGTCATGCTGGTTTCCAGGTCGTGGTTGACCAGCACATAGTCGTACTCGGCCCAGTGGGTGACGTCGTTGCTCACCTGGGCCAGCCGGTGCTGCACGACTTCCTCCGGATCCTGCGCGCGCGAGCGCAGCCGCCGCTCCAGTTCCGCCATGTTGGGCGGGAGGATGAAGATGCCGACCAGGTCCTGCTCGGCGGCCAGGCGCAGCTGCTGCGCGCCCTGCCAGTCGATGTCGAACAGCACGTCCTTGCCCGCGGCCAGCGCCGCTTCCACCGCGGCGCGTGGCGTGCCGTAGCTGTAGCCGTAGACATGGGCATGCTCGAGCAGCTCGCCCCCGTCGGCCATCGCCTGGAACTGGCTCTTGCTGATGAAGTGGTAGTGGATTCCGTCGACCTCGCCCGGCCGGGCCGGGCGGGTCGTCACCGAGACCGAGAGCGACACGTCCTTGTCGCGCTGCAAAAGCGTGCGGGTCAGGGTCGTCTTGCCGGCCCCGGACGGGGAGGACACGACCAGCATGACCCCGCGACGGCGGATCACGGGTGCGGCTGTCGTGGTCATGGCGCTCACTCTCCGGTAGGTCGACGCCGCGAGGTCTACCGGCAGGGCCATGTCCATCCAAGGGGAAGCGATGATCCACCGCCTGATCACGGGCGCATCCAGCGGCATCGGCAGCGCGCTCGTGGCCCGGTGGGCACGGCCGGGCGTACTGCTCTCGCTGCAGGGGCGCGACCACGCGCGCCTGGAGGCGGTGGCCGATCATGCCCGCGCCGCGGGTGCCGAGGTCGACACGGCCCTGCTGGACGTGCGCGACGTGGCGGCGGTCCGCGCCTGGGTGCTGGCGCGGGACGCGCTCCGGCCGGTGGACATGGTGGTGGCGAACGCGGGCATCGCCGGCAATCCGGGAGTGAGCGCGGCGGACATCATGGCGGTCAATGCGGTCGGCAAGATCGCGACGGTCGAGCCGCTGCTGCCGGGGATGCGGGCGCGCCGGCGCGGCCATGTCGTGCTGGTCGCATCGCTCGCCTCGTTCCTGGCCTCGCCCACCGGACCCGCCTATGCGGCCAGCAAGGTGGCGGTGCGCCGCTATGGCGAGGGGCTGCGCCCGCGGCTGGCCCGGGACGGCGTCCAGCTGAGCGTGGTCTGCCCGGGCTTCGTCGACACGCCGCTCACCCGGGTGAACCGCTTCCGCATGCCGTTCCTGATGGACACCGACCGCGCCGCCGCGATCATCGACGCGGGCCTGCAGGCGCAGCGTGGCCGGATCGCCTTCCCGCTGCCGACCTACCTGCTGGCGCGCTTCATGGGCATGCTGCCAGCCGCGATCCGCGACCCGGTCCTGATGCGGCAGACGCCCAAGGAATGAGCGCGCTCAGTTGTCCGCCTGGCGCAGGCGCCGCCACTGGCGCACGTTGGCATTGTGCTCCGCCAGGGTGCGCCCGAAGGCGTGCCCGCCGCTGCCGTCGGCGACAAAGTAGATGAAGTCCGTATCGGCCGGGCGCACCGTCGCTTCCAGGGCGGCGCGGCCCGGCAGTGCGATCGGCCCGGGTGGGAGGCCCGTCCGCTTGTAGGTGTTGTAGTCGTCGTCGAGCTGCAGGTCCTTGCGCGTCAGTTCCCGCCCGAGCTCGGAATGGCCCTTGGTGAGGGCATAGATGACGGTGGGATCGGCTTGCAGCGGCATGCCCTTGCGCAGCCGGTTCACGTAGACGCCCGCGACCAGGGGATATTCCGCGGCGACGCCGGTTTCCTTCTCGACGATCGAGGCGAGGGTCACCGCCTGTTCCGGCGTGTCGAACGGCAGGTCGTCGGCCCGCTTCGCCCAGACTTCCTCCAGCGTGCGGCGCATGGCAGCTTCCATCCGCCCTGCCACCTCGCCGCGCGCCTCGCCGCGCTCGAAGAAATAGGTTTCCGGCAGGACGCCGCCCTCGGGCGGCAGCGGCGGCAGGTCGCCGGTCAGCCGGTCCTCCGCCTGCAACAGCGCCCAGGCTTCCCGCACCGTCCGGCCCTCGGGCACCGTGATCCGGTGCAAAAGCCGCTTGCCCGCCTCGATCATGGCTAGCGCTGCGTCCGGCGTCACGTGCGGCGGGAACCGGTATTCGCCGGCCTGCAGGCTGCGGTCCCGGCCAGCCAGCCGGGTGGCCAGGCGCAGGCGCAGGGCGTCGTCGATCACGCCCGCCTCCTGCAGGCGCGCGCCGATCGCGGCCATGCCGGCGCCGCGCGGGATCAGCAGGTCGACCTCCTGCGTCAGCGGGCCGGGCGTGACCAGCCAGTGGTCGAGATGCCGGCTGACGAGCCAGGCGCCGACCACCAGGAAGGCGGCGACGGCCAGGCCGGCGCCGAGAAGAACGACCCGTCCGCGACGGAACAGCGCCACCTCAGTCCGGGGCGCCGAGGATCAGCGAGGCGTTCGTTCCGCCAAACCCGAAGCTGTTGGACAGCGCGTTGCGGATCGGCCGCTCCTTGGCCTTCAGCGGAACCAGGTCGATCCCGTCGGCGGACTCTTCCGGATCCTCGAGGTTGAGGGTGGGCGGGGCGATGCCATGCTTGATCGCCAGGATCGAGAAGATGGCCTCGACCGATCCGGCCGCCCCCAGCAGATGGCCGATCGCCGACTTGGTCGACGACATCGAGATCTTGCCCGCAGCATTGCCGAACAGGCGCCTGACCGCCCCGAGCTCGATCTCGTCGCCCAGCGGCGTGCTGGTGCCATGGGCGTTCACGTAGTCGATGTCGGCGGGCGTGAGCCCGGCATTGCGCAGCGCCGCCTCCATCGCGCGATAGGCGCCGTCGCCGTTCGGCATCGGCGCCGTCACGTGATAGGCGTCGCCGGAAAGGCCGTAGCCCTTGATCTCGGCATAGATCTTGGCGCCGCGGGCCTTGGCATGCTCGTATTCCTCGAGCACCACCACCCCGGCGCCCTCGGCCATGACGAAGCCATCGCGCCCCTTGTCCCACGGCCGGGACGCCTTTTCCGGCGTGTCGTTGTAGGCGGTGGAAAGGGCCTTGGCCGCCGAGAACCCGGCGATCGAGAGCCGGCCGATCGCAGCCTCGGTGCCACCCGCCACCATCACGTCGGCGTCGCCGGCACGGATGAAGCGGGATGCATCGCCGATCGCGTGCGCGCCGGTCGAGCAGGCGGTCACCACCGCGTGGTTCGGGCCGCGCAGGCCGTACTTGATCGAAACCTGGCCGCCAGCGAGGTTGATCAGGGCGCTCGGGATGAAGAACGGGCTGATCCGGCGTGGCCCCTGCTTGTCCAGCACGAGCGCGTTCTCGGCGATCGCGTTCAGGCCGCCGATGCCGGAGCCGATCAGCACGCCGGCTCGGTTCTTCTGCTCGTCCGTGTCCAGCGGAAAGCCGCTGTCGGCGATGGCCTCGGCCGCAGCCGCCATGCCCAGGACGATGAAATGGTCGTTGCGCCGGATTTCCTTCGCCTCGACGAAGTCGGTCGGGCGGAACCCGCCGACCTCACCTTCCGGTGGAACCAGCCCCGCAACCTTCGAGGGCAGATCGGACACGTCGAAGCGATCGACCCTACGGATGCCCGACTCGCCGGCGACGAGCCTGTTCCATGTGATCTCCACTCCCGTACCCAGCGGGGTGACCATCCCCAGGCCGGTTACGACAACTCGCCTCATGACGACCGTTCCAACGTTTCGACGATAGAAGCTCGGGCCGGCACAGGCTCAGCTGTTGGCCTTGATGAAGTCGATGGCGTCCTTGACCGTCAGGATCTTCTCGGCGGCATCGTCGGGGATCTCGACCCCGAATTCTTCCTCGAAGGCCATGACCAGCTCGACGGTATCGAGGCTGTCGGCGCCCAGATCGTCGACGAAGCTTGCATTCTCCTGCACCTTCGCCTCGTCGACACCAAGGTGCTCGACGACGATCTTCTTAACGCGCTCAGCGATATCGCTCATCGGAAACGGTCCTCGACCCTGGACTGATGGAACACCCGAAACCGGCACGCGCTCCAAGCGACGCTGCCGACCTACCCCCGGGCGTGGCGGGCTTCCTACACGATGCCTTGATCGTTGACCAGCGTCGGCCGGTCCACGATCCCGCCTCGTGCGAGATCGTGCCGAAATCCGCGAAGACAAGAGCACAGTGGCTCAGATCATTGCCATGCCGCCATTGACGTGCAGGGTCTGGCCGGTGACGTAGCCCGCCTCGTCGCTGGCGAGATAGACGACCGCGGCGGCGATGTCGGTCCCCTCGCCCAGTCGCGCGGCCGGTATCCGCCCGAGCAGGCCTTCCTTCTGCTTGTCGTCGAGCTTTTGGGTCATCGCCGTGTCGATGAAGCCTGGCGCCACGCAGTTCACCGTGATGCCGCGGCTGCCGAGTTCCGCCGCCAGCGCCTTGGTCATGCCGACCAGGCCGGCCTTGGCGGCGGCATAGTTGGCCTGCCCGGGATTGCCCGTGCTGCCGACCACCGAGCCGATGTTGATGATGCGGCCGTGGCGCCGCTTCATCATGCCCTTCAGGCCGGCGCGCGACAGGCGGAACACCGCCGACAGGTTGGTCTCGATGACCGCGTCCCAGTCGTCGTCCTTCATCCGCATGGCCAGCGTGTCGCGGGTGATCCCGGCATTATTGATCAGGATGTCGACCGGCCCGCCTGCTTCCGCGGCCTTCATCAGGCTCTCGGCGGCGGCCGGGTCGGCCAGGTCGGCGACCACGCTGGTGACGCGCTCGCCGAGCTCGCCGGCCAGCTTCTCCAGGACCTCGCCGCGCCGGCCGGTGATGACCAGCGTGGCGCCCTGGGCATGGAGGGCCCGGGCGATCGCCTCGCCGATTCCCCCGGTGGCCCCGGTGACCAGGGCGCGTCGCGCCGACAGATCGAACATCTTGCTTCTCCTTCAGGAAAGGGCGGCGGCGACCGCGTCCAGATCGGCGGGCTCCGCCAGGTTCAGGAGCGCCGCACCCGGCACGCCCCGCTTGGCCAGGCCCGTGAGCACCTTGCCGGCGCCGAGCTCCAGCACCGTGGTGACGCCTTCGCGCGCCATGGTGGCCATGCTTTCCCGCCAGCGCACCCTGCTGGTCGCCTGCCGGACCAGCAGGTCGGGAATGAGGGCGGGATCGGCGACCGGCGCCGCGGTCACGTTGGCGATCAGGGGCACGGCGAGCGCACGGAACCGGATCCCGGCGAACGCCTCGGCCAGGCGCCGGGCGGCAGGCGCCATGAGCGCGCAATGGAAGGGAGCGCTCACCTGGAGCAGCAGGGCGCGCTTGGCGCCCTTTTCCTTGGCGATCGCCATGGCCCGCTCCACGGCCTCCTTGCTGCCGGACAGGACGGCCTGCCCATCCGCATTGTCGTTGGCGAGCTCGCACACGCCCCCGGCGGACGCCGCCTCCGCTGCCACCGACGCCGCCTTGTCCGGGTCCAGCCCCAGGATCGCCGCCATGGCCCCCTCGCCCGCCGGGACCGCTTCCTGCATCGCCTGGCCGCGCAACCGCAGGATCCGCGCGGCATCCGCGATCCCGATCGAGCCCGCGGCCGCCAGGGCCAAGTACTCGCCCAGCGAATGGCCGGCGACGAAGGCCAGCCGGTCGCCGATCGGGCTGCCCAGCCGCTCCTCCAGCGCCCGCACGGCGGCGAGCGAGGTCGCCATCAGGGCCGGCTGCGCGTTGGCGGTAAGGGTCAGCTCCTCCGCCGGCCCCTCGAAGATCAGGCCGGACAGGTTCTGGCCCAGCGCTGCGTCGACCTCGGCGAACACTGCTCGCGCCGCGGCGGACGCCTCGGCCAGTGCCTTGCCCATGCCGACCGCCTGGGAGCCCTGCCCCGGAAAAACCGCGACCACCGACATTGCTTCTTCCTTGTGGCTTGCCCGACGCGCGCTTGCAGGATGCGAGGCGGGAGATGATGTCAAGGCCGCCAACGGCAAGGGCCGTCGGCCCGGGCCGGCGAAAGCGCAGCCGGCCCTTGCGCCCGCTCGCGTCGCTGCTATGTTCCGCCCGCTTCGAGGTCCGGGTGTCCCGGACCCGAGGGTCGCGTGCTGCGCAAATCTCAACCCGCGTCGATGGTCGCCGCGGGGGTTTGCGTTGTCCGTATCGAGGAAGGCCAAAGGGAGCGTCATGCCCTTTTACGAGCACACCTTGATCGCGCGTCCCGATCTTTCGGCCCAGCAGGCGCAGACGCTCTCCGAGAGCATCTCGCAGATCGTCACCGACAACGGTGGCACGGTCAGCAAGGTCGAATACTGGGGACTGCGCAATCTCACCTACCGGATCAAGAAGAACCGGAAGGGCCACTACCTGCACTTCAACGTCGAGTCGCCGGCGGCGACCATCGAGGAGTTGGAGCGGCAGGAGCGCATCCACGAGGATGTGCTGCGCTACCTGACCGTGCGGGTCGAGGAGCTGGATCCCAATCCGTCCCAGGTCATGATCGCGAAGAGCAGCCGCGAGGATCGTGGCCGCCGCGACGACGGCTACCGCCGTGACCGCGACGACCGTGGCCCGCGAGGCGACCGCGAGGACCGCCCGCGTGGCGACCGTGACGAGCCGCGCCGCGAGCGCCGTGAGGAGGAAGTGGCATGATGGACAATGATGCCGGCGAACGCCGCCGTCCTGCCGAGCCGCCGGCGATCACCATCCGCCGGCCGTTCTTCCGCCGCAAGAAGGCCAGCCCCTTCGCGCATGCCGATGCGCCGGCGATCAACTACAAGGACATCAAGCTGCTGCAGCGCTTCATCAGCGAGCGCGGCAAGATCGTCCCGCGCCGCATCACGGCCGTGACCGCCAAGGAGCAGCGCGCGCTGGCCCAGGCGATCAAGCGGGCCCGCGAGCTGGCGCTGCTGCCCTACGTGGCCGGCTAAAGGAGCAGATCCATGGAAGTCATCCTCCTGGAGCGCATCCATAAGCTCGGCCAGATGGGCGAGGTGGTGAAGGTGCGCAACGGCTTCGGCCGCAACTACCTGATCCCGCAGGGCAAGGCGCTCAACGCGACCAAGGCGGCCCTGGCCGACTTCGAGAAGCGGCGCGTCCAGCTGGAAGCCCGCAACCTCGAGCTCAAGGCCGAGGCGCAGAAGCTGGCCGCGAGCGTCGATGGCCGCAGCGTCGTGCAGATCCGCCAGGCCGGCGAGGCCGGCAACCTGTTCGGCTCGGTCTCGGCGCGCGACATCGCGGCGGCGCTCACCGCGGACGGTGTCTCGATCGACCACCACCAGATCCGTCTGGAGCAGCCGATCAAGACCTCCGGCCTGCACCCGGTGATTGTTGCGCTGCACCCCGAGGTCGAGGTCACCGTCACCGTCAACGTCGCCCGCACGGCCGAGGAAGCCGAGATCCAGGCAGGCAAGGCCGCTCCGGCCGTCGACGAGGACGAGACGGAGGTGGCGGAAGCCGAGGACGACGACGACCTCGAGGCGCAGATCCTGGCGATCCGCTGAGCGGCCGTTCCGCGCTTCGCTGCAGTGCGGAACGTCGTTGCAAAGCATGGGTGCGTGTGCACAACTGGCCCCTATGGGCCGGGATCGACATGCCAGACAAAGGGGCCCTTCGGGGCCCCTTTTTTGATTTTGGCGGGCGGGCAACCCGACCGGGGGAGTGCAGGATGAGCACACGTTCGGCCGAAGAGACGGAAAAGCGCGGCGACAAGGTCGCGATCGTCAAGAAATACGCCAACCGTCGTCTCTACAATACCGCCACCTCCAGCTACGTGACGCTGGACGAACTCAGCCGCATGGTGCGCGAGGGCGAAAACTTCCTCGTCTACGACGCCAAGAGCGGGGAGGACATCACCCGCTCGGTGCTGACCCAGATCATCCTCGAGGAGGACGGCAAGGGCCGCAACCTCCTGCCGATCGGCTTCTTGCGCCAGCTCATCAGCTATTACGACGACAGCCTGCAGCAGGTGCTGCCGCGCTATCTCGAGATGAGCATGGAGAGCTTCACCCGCCAGCAGGACCAGATGCGCTCCTACCTGCAGGGCACGTTCGGGCCGTTCTTCCCGGCCGACCGGTTCGACGAGATGACCCGGCAGAACATGAGCCTGTTCCAGAACGCCGCCCGGATGTTCAACCCGTTCGCCGCTGCCGCCGCGGCGGCGCAGCACGAACCGTCCGAGCCGCCGGCATCCGACCCGGTCCGGGACGACGTCACCGAACTGAAGAACCAGCTTGCCGCCATGCAGCGTCAGATCGAAGAGATCGGCAAGAAGCGCGGCTGAGCCCGTCGTTTTCTCGCGCAAAGGCATCCGATGACCCTCGCCTGCTTCGCACCTGCCGGCTCGCCGGCCCGCCGCCTCGTCGTCGTCGCCGCCTCGGACTGGCCTTCGCGCCAGCACGCGATCGGCCCGGGCGTGGCCGCCTGGGCCGGCACGATCGGCTTCAGGCCGAAGCCGGGTGCCGTGCTCCTGGCGCCGGGCGAGGCGGAGGGGCAGGCCCTTGCCGTGCTGCTCCTGTCCGATCCGGCCGAATGGACCGACGTCGCGCAGGCGGTCGGCAGCCTGCCGGCCGGCGACTGGCAGATCGAGGATCCGGACGGCGCCCTTCCGGCGGACAAGGCTGCGCTCGGCTGGGCGCTCGCCGCCTACCGGTTCGACCGCTACAAGAAGATCGACGCCCCGCTCCCGCGCCTGGTGCTCGCCGATCCCGCCAAGGCGGCGCGCGGCGCCCGGCTGGCGGCCGCCGTCTGGCAGGCGCGCGACATGATCAACCTGCCGGCGAACGAGCTCGGCCCGGGCGACCTTCTGGACATGATCGCGGCGATCGGGGCGCGCCACGACGCCTCGGTCCGGCTGGTCCACGGCGACGACCTGCTGAGCCAGGGCTTCCCGCTGGTCCACGCGGTCGGCCGCGCCGCCGCGCGGGCGCCCGGGCTCGTCGACATGAGCTGGGGCGACCCTTCCCATCCGAAGGTCACCCTGGTCGGCAAGGGCGTGTGCTTCGACACGGGCGGGCTGGACATCAAGCCGTCCTCGAACATGCTGCTCATGAAGAAGGACATGGGCGGTGCCGCGATCCTGTCCGCCCTGGCCGGCGCCGTGATGGACGCGCAGATGAAGGTGCGGCTGCGGCTGATCGTGCCCGCGGTCGAGAACAGCATCTCGGGCGCCGCCTTCCGCCCAGGCGACGTGCTGCGCTCGCGCAAGGGGCTGACCGTCGAGATCGGCAACACCGATGCCGAGGGCCGGCTGATCCTGGCGGACGGGCTGGCGCTGGCCGACGAGGACGCCCCGGACCTCCTGCTGGATGCCTCCACCCTCACCGGCGCCGCCCGCGTGGCGGTGGGCCCGGACCTGCCCGCGATGTTCACCGGCGACGAGGAACTGGCCGCGGCCCTGCTCCAGGGCGGCCTGGATGCCGGCGAGCCGATGTGGCGGCTGCCCCTGCACACGCCCTACAGGCGCATGATCGAGAGCAGCGTCGCCGATCTGACCAATGCCGGCCAGAGCCCGTTCGCCGGCGCCATCACCGCCGCCCTGTTCCTGCAGGCCTTCGTCACCGCGACCCGCCCCTACGCCCATCTCGACCTGTTTGCCTGGAACCCCGACAGCCGGCCGGGCCGTCCCAAGGGCGGCGAGGCCACCGGGCTGCAGGCGCTCTATGCTGCGCTCGAGCGGCGCTACAGCGCATGAGCGAGCGGCGCCCGCGGCCCGGACGGGCAGACTATCTGCGCTTCTTTCCGGTGCAGACCCGCTGGACCGACAACGACATGTACGGCCACGCCAACAACGCGCTCTATTACGAGTGGTTCGATCTCGCGGTGAACACGCTGATGATCGCCGAGGGCGGCCTCGACCCGATGCAGGGGCCGGTGCTGGACTTCATCGTGGAAAGCGGCTGCCGCTACCATGAAGGCGTGGGCTTTCCCGAGGCCCTGGAGGTGGGTGTGCGGGTCGGCAGGCTCGGCAACAGCTCGGTCCGGTGGGAATGCGCGGTCTTCCGGCAAGGCGAGGCGCTGGCCGCGGCCGACGGATTCTTCACCCATGTCTTCGTCGACCGGGCGAACAAGCGCCCGACGCCGATCCCGGATCGGCTGCGCGCCGCCATGGAGCGGCTGATCCCCTGAAACATCAGGAACTTTACCGGGCGGTCGATCCGTGCGAACCGGGCGTTCCTATCGCACGGAGATCGGCGTGGATACGATCCAGGCAAAGCTCAGGGTGAATCTCGCCCAAGGCGAGTTCGAGGTCGCCGGCAGCGAATCCTTCGTGCGCGAATATGCCGAGCGGATCGAGGCGCTGCTGGAGCGGCTGGCCGGGAACGCGACGCCGGTCGCAGCACCGGCACCCGAGCCCAACCATGGCCATCGCGACCACAGCCATCGCGACCAGGACGCGGACTCGCTGGGCGAGTTCGGGGCCTTCATCCAGCGCCTGCCCAGCACGGCCACCGAGGTCGACACCATGCTGGCCGCCGGCTACTTCGCCCAGGTCGCCTCGTCCGACGATACCTTCGCAACCGCCGAGGCGAACAAGCGTTTGCTGGAACAGGGCATCAAGCTCGGCAACCCGTCGCAGTGCGTCCGCCAGTCCCTGGTCGCCAAGCGGGTGTTCCTGGTCGCGCGAGGCCGCTTCCGGGTGTCGCAGCATGGCCGCGTCCATCTGCGCCAGCTGTTGGGTCCGCTGGTTCCGGATTGAGGCAGCGGCCCATCGGAGGAACATCGACGATGATCCGCTTCCTGGCTGCCGCCCTGCTCGTCGGTACAGCACTGCCGGCGCAGGCGGCCATCTGCCCGGCCATCCCGATTCCGCCGGAGCTGAGCCTGACCTGCACCGAGGACAGCGGCAGCGCCTCGGCCCCGCCATCTGCCACGATCTCGCCGGAATCCTCGCTGTTCAGCGCGTTCACCGGCCTCACCATCCGCCGCCTGCCTGCGGAGGAGAAGACCGACGACGTGAAGGCCTGGCTGGAACAGCAGGTGACCGTCGACCTGAGCGGGCTCGGCAGTTTCTTCAGCGGCCTGGCGGACGATCCGGACCTTCCGGTCCAGAACGACGACCTTGCCCGGAGCCTGAAGGATACCGGCTCGACCATCGCCTCGCTCGGCAACCTGCCGCTCAGCGAGTGCGGCGAACCCGAGATAGGAACGGAGCGGGCCGACCTGGTCTGCCACTGGACCTCGGGCGGCATCGGCCTGGACATGCAGGTGCGCCTGGTGACTTTCGGCACCGAGCGCTATGCACTGCGCGCCTGGAGCATGAACAACCGCCGCTTCCAGCAGCTCCAGGCCCTGGCGAACGGCTTCGAACCGGCGAAGGTGCGCTGACCCGCACCCCACCGTTCAGCCGGCCCGGAACTCCAGCACCAGCCGCGTTTCGCCCTGCCTGCTCCATTGCGCCGTGGCGCCCGCCTGGCTGCTGAGCACGCCGATCAGCTGCAGTCCCAGACCGGAGGTCTTCGGCAGCAGCTCGAAGCCGGGACCGTTGTCGAAGATTTCCAGCCTGGCCCGCCCGTCGCCCTGCAGCCGAAGCTCGACCCCTGCTCTTCCGCCATCCGGACGGAAGCCATGCCTGAAGCTGTTGCTCAGGAACTCGCTGACGATCAGCCCGAGCGGCAAAGCGCGCTCCCGCGCCAGCTCCAGCGCCGCCATCTCCTCGTCGACCTGGCCCTGGACGCCCCGGCTGCGGTGCAGCTCGGCCACGCAGCGGATCACGTCGTGCAGGTAGGCGCGCAGGTCGACCGTCGCCATCGCGTCCGCCTGCAGGCGCTCCTGGATCAGGTAGATCGGGCGGAGGCGGTCGCGCATCCGGGCGATGGCGTCCCTGCCCTCCGCATGCGGCTCGCGCCGGCTTTGCAGGCTCACCAGGCTGTCGATGGTCTGCAGGCAGTTCTTGAAGCGGTGCTGGAGCTCATGGACCAGCGCGTCCTGGGCCTCTGCCGCGCGCTGCTGCTCCTGGAGCAGTTCGGCACGTTCCGCCGTGACCTTGCGCAGGTCCAGCAGGTTCATCACCTGGCGGGCCAGCCGGCGCAGCATGTCGGTCTGCGGCTCGTCCAGCATGCGCGGTTGCGTGTCGAGGACGCACAGCGTGCCGAGCGCCAGCCCTTCCCCCGTCCGCAGCGGCACGCCGGCATAGAACCGCAGGTGCGGCGCGCCCGCCACCAGCTCCATGCCGGCAAAGCGCGGATCGGCCGCCAGGTCCGGCACGACCAGGACATCCGGCTCCCGGATGGCATGGGCGCAGACCGAGTGTTCCAGCCCGGTCTCCTCGAGGTCCAGGCCGGGCCGCGACTTGAACCACTGGCGATGCCGGTCGACCAGCGTGACCAGGGCGATCGGGGCCGCGCAAACATGACGCGCCATGTGCGTCGCGTCGTCGAAGGCCATCTCGGGCGGCGTGTCGAGAATGCGATAGCTCTGGAGCACGTCGAGCCGGTGGACTTCGTCGGAGATCGGATCGAAGGCGGTCATCTAGGTCTTCTGGCTGTCCTGAGACTATCCGGCCCCGATCGCGCCACCATGGGCTCGACCTTATCGGCGCCGCCATTCTTGTTGCCCCAAACCGCGCCGATCGTCGATCGACTTCGGGGATCAGTCCCCGTCCGTGTCGTCGCGGTGCTGCGGCGCCGGCTCGTGCGGGGTCTCGGTTCCCTCGACCGCCGGGATGGCGTAGCGACCCCCGGCCCAGGCCAGGAAATCCTGGTCGCGGCAGCGCCGCGAGCAGAACGGCCGGAAACGCTGGTCGCGCGGCTTGCCGCACATCGGGCAGCGCCCCTTGCCAGGCGCCGCAGGTTGCTCGCTCATGGCAGCCGGAAGCTCCCTCCACGCAGCTCCGCATCCGCCGAGACCCGCCCGGCGAACCCGGTCGACGCCAGCGCCGCAGCGCCGGGCCCGCCGGAAAGGTAGCGGGCCAGGTCCTTGGCGACGGCGATGCCGGCCGGCATGGAAGGACTGCGCCGCACGGCCTTGACCAGCGCCTCGGCCCGGGCGCGCAGCGAAGGTGCGGTGCCCTCGCCGCGGCAGGCCGGGCAGTCCCGCTGCAGGAGTTCGGCCAGGGCGATGCCGCGCCGGGGCCTTCCGATCTCGACCAGGCCCTGCGGCGACACGTCGTGGACATGGGCCGGCACCGGATCGGCGGCCAGCGCCTTCTTCAGCACCTCGATCACGCGGAACCGCTCGTTCTTGCTCGTCATGTCGACGAAATCGACCACGATGATGCCGCCGATGTTGCGCAGGCGCAGCTGCCGGGCGATCTCGCGCGCCGCGGCGACATTGACCCGCAGCGACGGCTGGCCGCCGGAATCGACGTCGATCGCGGTCAGCGCCTTGGTCCGCTCGATCCAGATCCGGCCGCCCTCTTCCAGCTTCACCTCGCGCTGCAGGGCCGCCTCGATCCGCTCGGCCACCCCCGTCACCTCGAAGGCGTCGCCCTTCACCAGCTCCACCAGCGGGCCGCCCGCCGGCATGTGCGCGTCGCGGAACGCCTTGATGCGGGCGGCCAGGGCGGGATCGTCGACGCTGATCGCGTCGACCGGGTTGCCCAGCAGCGTGCGCAGCAGCCGTTCGACCGTGTCGTCCGCATCCAGCGGCCCAGCCTTCTTCTTGGCCAGGTCCAGGTAGCCATGCCAGCGGCGCCGCAATTCCTCCTGCTCGGCCAGCAGGACGGAATCCGGCTGGCCCTGCGCGCCGCGGCGGAGAAGGACGCCGCCCTTGGGGAACAGGTCCCGGGCGCGCTCCTTGAGCTCGAACTGCTGGCGCTTGCCGAGATTGCCCGACACTTCCACCGCCTCGGACGAGGGCCGCAGCACCAGGTGCAGCCCGATCAGCCGGACGTCGCAGGTGACCCGCGGGCCCTTCTCGTCGACCGCCTCGCGCAGCCCCATCACGATGATGCGCTGCCCCTCGGCCAGGATCCGCTCGATCGTCATGCGCGGGTCGGCACCCGGCATGTGGCGGGCGTCCTTCACGTTCAGGAACGCGTGCTGCTCCAGGCCGATGTCCAGGAAGGCGGCGCCGAGCTTGGGCTCCACCCTGACCACCCTGGCCGCGAACAGCCGGTCGGTCACCCTTGCCTGGTCATGGTCCAGGTCGACGACCTCGACCAGCTCGCCTTCCTGCAGGCGGGCGGCGCGCAGGCCGAAGCCGGTATCCTCGATCACCAGCCCGCTCGTCATGTCCGTCTCCAGCCCAGCCCCTCGAGCAGGGCGAGCGTTTCGTACAAAGGCAGCCCCACCACGTTGGAATAGCTGCCCTGGATCGCCGGCACCAACGCCTCGGCGGCACCCTGGATGGCATAGCCGCCGGCCTTGCCGTGCCACTCGCCCGAAGCCAGGTAGCCTGCCCGCTCCGTTTGGGAGAGGCGCTTGAACAGCACCGCCGTCTCGACCAGGCGCTCCACGAAGCGCCGCTCCGGCGTCGCCACCGCCACCGCGGTCAGCACGCGATGGCGCCGGCCGGACAGGAGGTCGAGGCAGGCGGCAGCGGTCGGCTCGTCCAGCGCCTTGGGCAGGATGCGCCGCCCGCAGGCGACCACGGTATCCGCGGCGAGCACGAAGCAGCCCGCAGTACCGGGCAGCACGGCACCGGCCTCCGCCTTGGCGCGGGCGATCCTCGAAGCATAGGCACGCGGCAGTTCCCGAGGCCGGACGGTCTCGTCCACGTCGGGTGCGATCACCTGCGCCGGCTCGATGCCGCAGCGGCGCAGGAGGTCCAGGCGGCGCGGCGATGCCGATGCCAGGACCAGGGCGGCTTCCACCGCCCGCGATGGCGTCACTTGAAGCGGTAGGTGATGCGCCCGCGGCTGAGGTCGTAGGGCGTCATCTCCACGGTCACCTTGTCACCGGTGAGCACGCGAATGCGGTTCTTGCGCATCCGACCCGAGGTGTGCGCCAGCACTTCGTGATCGTTCTCGAGCTTGACCCGGAACATCGCATTGGGCAGCACTTCGGCGATCACGCCGCCGAACTCGATCAGATCTTCCTTCGCCATTGAAACTCCGTCGGCAGTCCGCGACACGTCACGTCGCGACTTCGGTTGGTCATCGTCCATAGCGATATATGGCGTGTTCTTGCCGAACCGCCATGCTGTCAGCGCTTCTGCGCGCTGCTTTTTCTCGGGTCAAGCGCTACGCGGGCACAACCGC